>Ga0137359_10000124_pt1 | contig 58897 bp, 52 predicted proteins | sample Mad1_40_16metaG_FD_108281 | JGI IMG/M metagenome (GOLD analysis project Ga0137359, IMG submission 108281) | Vadose zone soil microbial communities from Angelo Coast Range Reserve, California, USA - Mad1_40_16 metaG | ecosystem: Environmental > Terrestrial > Soil > Vadose zone | place: USA... | reverse complement strand
TAGACCCTCCGCATCTGGTCAGCAGCAAGGAGCGGGGGGCCAGCAGCAGTCAGGCGGCGAAGGCGACGTAATCAAGCTGGAGTCCACCCTCGTTAACATGCCCATTCTTGTGAGCGATCGGTCGGGCCGCTACGTGCCTCAATTGAGCGCGCGCGACTTTGCGCTTTACGAAGACGGGGTTCAGCAGACCATCGCTTCGTTTGGCACAGAGGAAGTGCCCTTCAGCGTCGTGCTCCTGCTCGACGTCAGCCCGAGCGTGTCCGGAAGCATCAACGACATACAGGATGCCGCTATCGCCTTCGTTCGGCAGTTGCGCGACCAGGATCGGGTGATGGTCGTGTCTTTTGACCGTCATATGCATTACTTGAGCGACTTCAGCAACGACCGGCGTGAGCTCGAGTGGGCGATTCGCAAGGCGAGCATCGGCCAGGGAACGAGCGTTTACGATGCCGTCTACGAAACAGTGGAGCGCAAGCTTCGCAACATCGACGGTCGCAAAGCGCTCATACTTTTTTCGGACGGCGAGGACACGACGAGCAGCCGTGCAAGCTACGATGATGCGGTCCACCTCGTCACCGAATCGGACGTACTGGTTTATGGGCTGCGCTATCCAGGCACTGGCGGCCGAGCAGGCGTCCGAGTAGATCCGTGGCCCCGAAGCCCGATCCCCGGTGTACAGCTTCCATTTCCGTTTCCCTTTCCGTTCCCGCGCCGCCGCCGAGGGCCCTTCATGCCATCAAACGGGCCGACGAACGGGGATCCTACCGGAAATAGCCCGGATCCATCGGGCAGTCCGCAGTCGTGGCCTCGAAGGCACGGCGGGGGCGGAGACTTTATGGCGGACATCACCGCGGCCGGCGGCGGACCGGTGTACGACGCCGAGAAGGTCGGCGACATGAGCCGGGTGGCAAATAGAATTGCAGAAGAGCTTCGGCATGTGTATGTGATCAGCTACTACCCGACAAATCCTCTTTCAAACGGCGGCTATCGTTCTGTTCGAGTGAGCGTCAAAGGGCGCGATGACATAGCGGTGCGTCATCGCCGCGGTTACAACGCGAAGCCGAATGGAACTGGCAGGCCTACGATCTAGTTGCTTGTATCAATAACATTGCTAGTGGATCGTTTCGCCCAAGGCCATTCGCGCCATAACTTAGCGACGATGTGGCCCATAGCAGTTTCCTTGATACAAGCAACTAGCGTTGAACGGGCGGTCTCCGGGGCCGCCCATCTTTACGTAAGCCACTAGCTTGCCTTCGCGATTAGGGGCGGCCACACAGATGGCCCGCGCCGACAAACACTGAATCTTAAAACGCTTTAAAGGACATACCTGAATGGGGGACATGTTCTTTGTTTGACTGGCCATGGCGCTTGTACGAGAATCTCTGCATTCGTGCATTCAACGCCGCGGTCAAAGCACCTGTGCATGCTATGGCCGCGACTACTCACTAGTTGTCGAGTCAGTCTAGCGGAGGTAAGCCATGAATACGTTAGCCCCCACAATTCGGCGCGGCGTCCGCCGCGTTCGTTCGCTTATTCTTTTTGCACTCGTGTTCGTCACCGCTGCTGCGACGCTTCGCGCGCAAGCTAGCGCCATTCGCGTCGAGACCTTTTCCCTGAGGCTCAACGGCGAGGTCGTGGTTGAGAATCCACGCGGAGCAACTCGCGTTGAAGCATGGGACTTTCAAACCGTGCGCGTTGTCGCCGAGAAAAAAGGCCCGGCTGGAAGCTCGCTCGAGCCTGGCGAACTCGTGCTGATGGGCGCGCAGAACTCGGTCATCGTCCAATGCAGGCAGGGACTTGGCCGGATCGACCTAACCATCTATGTTCCGAACAGCGTGCGGCTACAAGTGACCGGCGGTGGTTGGCCCGTCGACATCGGCGGCAAACTCGCAGGCGCGGTTGTGGACACGACCAGCGGGAGCATCGCCTACCGCTTGCCCTCGAATGATGACGCGCGTGTCGCGATGCGTTCGGCTCTCGGTACCGTACGTTCGACATTTCCGCTCACCGCTGTGGAGAGAATCGGCACACACAGCCTTCAGGGACAGACTGGAAGCGGCGCGGCGCAAGTGATCCTGAACAGTCAGAACGGAAATGTGACGCTCACTCCGGGGCCGAACTCCGCCGCGGTTGCGAAAGCCTCCACGACGGAGGTCAGCGGCCCGGCGGCGAACACGCAGGCGTCGCAGGGCACGACATCAGCCGAGTCAGAGACCGATCGCCAGACAAACGTCGCGCAGCGAGCGCATGGGAATTCACCACCGATGAGAGGCGACCCTGCTCAGCAGGACGACCCCGCTGCGACCGATCCAGTCGCAACCAGACAAGCTGTTCAAAGCAATGGTTCCGTCGTCTTCGCCGGCAGCGACAGAAGCGACGATTCGAGTCTGACGCAAACCAGTGGCCCATTCACGCGCCCGCGCAGCGAACGAAAAACAAGCAGCGGGGATTCCGGATTGAAGGTTCGAATAATTCCTTCGAACGCGCCGCCGCGAAGCTCGCAGAATGCTTCCGGATCGGTCTTCGATCAAGGCGCCGACGAGGAAGACGCGCGGAAAAGCAGCCAGTCCTCAGCGAAGCAATCGCCTTCGGGCACATCGAGCGCCGGCGCTCCCACCTATCCAGCGAGCGGGTCGGTCGTATTCGGTGGAACCGACCGGTCAGATGACGGCTCCACCAAAGCGCGCGTTGGGCCACTGGAACGCGATCGCCAGGTTAGAAATACGGGCGGCGGCAACTCTGGCTTGCGAGTCAGAATCATCCCCGCCAACGCGCCACCAGGTCCGTCGCGCGATTCAAGTTCGGTCTTCGATCAACGCGACGAAACGGCACAAGAACCTCCCCTGAGCGCCACATCTACGCGAGCACCTTCTCAAACCGGACAGAGCGCTCGGTCAGACGATCAGGTGCAGCAAGCCGGAAATGCACGTCGAGCCGATCCGACTGCAAGAACCGATGACGAGATTGCGCCAACCAATTCGCGCAGGGGCGCACCCCCGGTCTTGCGCAACAGCCCGGAGGAAGATTCATCAAATCCACCCGTGACCGCCGACTCTGAGACGAGAGCAAAGGGCACTGATGAAGAGGCAATCGTGCTCAAGGCGGCACTGGTGAATCTGAACGTGTCGGTGACAAACCGGTCCGGAGTTGCTCTCGCTAATTTGAAGAAAGAGGATTTCGAGGTTGCTGAGAATAGCGAGCCGCAGAAGATCGAATTCTTCCAGACGACAACGGCCCCCTTCAATCTGGTGCTGGCTCTCGATCTTTCGGGTTCGATCAAGGACAAACTGGATGTTGTGAAATCCGCCGCCCTGCGCTTCATTGACGTCTTGGGCCCGCAGGACAAAGTCGCTGTCGTGACCTTTACCGACGAGATTCGCGTCGTGTCCCAATTGACCAATGACCGGGAAGAGCTGAAGCGCCGGATCAAGGCAGTCGATCGGCCGCAAGGCGGCACGGCGTTTTATGAAGCTCTCTGGTTTTCGCTGATGGACACGCTTCGTGGGACTCGCGGGAAACGCAATGCGATAGTGGTAATGACTGACGGCGTGGATAGCTCGCTTGATCGTTACAACCCGATGGAAAGCCGCGTATCGTTCAATCAATTGGCGCGCAGACTCGAAGAATCGGACGTGATGGTGTTCCCGATTTATTTGGACACGGAGTACGAAGAGGTCTTCGAGCGTGGCAACAGCTCGTCGGAGGCTTATGCAATTGCTCGTGACCAGCTCGAGCGAATCGGTGAGTTGACCGGCGGGCAAATGTTCAAAGCCGAGAAGGTTGGCGATCTTTCGGGGGTCTACAAACAGGTCGCAGCCGCGATTCGAACCGTTTACAGCGTGGGCTACTATCCTACGAACCCCGAGAAGGATGGGACCTTTCGCCGCGTTAGAGTGGGCGTCAATCGCGCGGATGCGGCAGTGCGAACCCGAAAGGGTTACTACGCAAAGTGAAGCGTGATTGGGAGGCACGCATCACGCTTCACTCGCCCGACCCTTCGGCCTTTGGTTGGAAGCAAGAGTCTTCTTGCGCATTCGTATCGACGACGGAGTCACTTCGACCAGTTCGTCTTCGCGGATGAACTCGAGGGCTTGCTCGAGCGACAACTCGCGAAAGGGCACAAGGCGCATCGCGTCGTCTGCCGAAGAAGCGCGCATGTTTGTCAGTTTCTTTTCCTTTATCACGTTTACGTCCAGATCTACGTCGCGCGCGTTTTCACCGATGACCATCCCTTCGTAGACCTGGGTTCCCGGTCTTACAAAGAGCTCGCCGCGTTCCTGGAGATTAAAAAGCGCGTAAGTCGTAGTTGGTCCCGGCCGGTCAGCAACCATCGCGCCGGTGATTCGCTGCGAGATCGCGCCTTGCCATTCATCCCAGCGCAGGAAAATTGTGTTCAGTAGGCCCGTGCCTTTTGTGTCGGTGAGAAACTCGCTGCGGAATCCGATCAACCCACGCGATGGGATCTCGAATTCCATTCGCACCCGGCCAGTCCCGTGATTCACCATCTTGGTGAGGCGGCCCTTCCGGCGCCCAAGGGCTTCGGTGACCACGCCAATGAAAGTGTCAGGGCAATCGATCACGGTCAGCTCGATTGGCTCCAGCAATTGACCGTTCTCCCGCCTGGTGATGACCTCGGGCTTCGATACCTGAAGCTCATATCCTTCGCGCCGCATCATCTCGATCATGATCGCAAGCTGGAGTTCACCTCGGCCTGACACCTTGAAGGTGTCCATCGTATCGGTCGCTTCGATTCGAATCGCAACGTTGGCGAGCGCTTCCTTATCGAGACGCTCTCTGACTTTGCGTGAGGTGACAAACTTTCCTTCTCGGCCGGCGAACGGCGATGTGTTCACGCTGAAAAGCATCGAGATGGTTGGTTCATCCACCGTGATTCGCGGAAGCGGTTGCGGGTCTTCGGCTGAAGAAACCGTCTCGCCGATGAAGATGTCTTCGATGCCCGCGAGCGCGACTATCTCGCCTGCTTCCGCGTGGTCGATGGGTACTTGCTTCATGCCCTCAAAGGCATAAAGCTTCGTGACCTTCGTTTTTTCGATTCGTCCGTCGAGCTTGCAGATCGATATCTGATCACCAACGGCGACGGCGCCGGAAAAAATCCTGCCAATCGCAAGTCGTCCCACGTAGTCGTTATAATCGAGGTTCGCTACAAGCAACTGCAGCACGCCGTCGATCGGCGCGGCCGGCTTTGGAATCGTCGTTAGGATTTGATCAAACAGGGGGCGGAGGTCGGAGCTGTCATCCGCCAGTTCGCGTTTGGCTACGCCGTCGCGCGCTACGGTGTAGATCACCGGGAAGTCGTTTTGCTCCTCGGTCGCATCCAGGTCGATGAACAGATCGAAGACCTCGCTGACCACCTCCGCGGCTCGCGCATCCTGGCGGTCGATCTTGTTGATTACGACGATCGAGGGCAGCTTCTGAGCGAGCGCTTTCGAAAGGACGTAGCGCGTTTGCGGAAGGGGACCTTCGCTGGCGTCTACGAGCAGCATTACGCCGTCCACCATCATGAGCACCCGCTCGACCTCGCCTCCGAAGTCCGAGTGGCCCGGCGTGTCGACGATGTTGATCTTCACGCCGTGGTAATGGACCGACGCGTTCTTCGCCATTATGGTGATGCCGCGCTCTCGTTCCAGGTCCATCGAGTCCATCATCCGTTCGACGACCGCTTCGTTAGCGCGAAACAAGCCCGATTGTTTGAGCATCGCGTCGACCAGAGTGGTCTTGCCGTGATCGACGTGCGCGATGATTGCGATGTTGCGAATGTCTTCTCGTAACTGCATGTTCTCGTGTCGCCTCCGGGTGCAACACTCATAATAGCAGACGCCGCCTCATCCGCGCTCTGGAATGAACATAAAGGCCAGTCCAGTCCAGTGAGGGCTGTTTACAAAAGTATTCCGCAGAGATAGTATTCGCGGATCGAGTTGTAATGTCGGGGCCTTAACAAGGTTACAGACCAGGCACATCAGAGTCTTGCCGGCGGCGGCCCGGACTTCTGCGAACGAGGTTCAGCTGTCGCTTGGTCAATCCGGTCTTAGCAAGGTAGGAGAACTGAGATACGCGCTCGTCTTTGAAGGGGGTTCACCCCAATCGCGCCGCTGAGCATATTTTTCTCGGCTTCGGAATTGTCTCTGGTTCCGGATCTCTAAAGGAAATGAATGGTAGGCGCCTCAAATAGATCGCCGAGCTGATTCGCGAGCAGATAATTCTGAGTTTGTAAGAGAATGGTCGAGCAAGTAACTGGAGAAGGTGTCATCGACGCCATCTTGAGTAATGCGACGGAAGGGACCGAGCCGGTTCGCTACCGGACGCTCGTTCCCAGCCGCTTCCAGGTATACCTCCACCCCGACGACTACGAAAGACTAGAGAGCATCTTCAACATCATCGTCGAGGACGCCGAGAGGGCGCTTGATGAGGAACTCAAGCGCCTGAACAAAAGGTCACACTTTGTGGCCGTCTTTGAGAGGCTGTTCAAGGGTGGTAAACCGAAATACCAGATAGCTGAAGATGGATGGTCCATCGAGTTTCAACGAGATCTGGATGATGAGCTGGAGAGGGGCGAGGTTCAGATTGAATCCCAACTGGCCCTGCCGCCAAAACTTAACCATGTGGAAGGCACTGAAACGAAGCGAGTTACAACTCGAAGGAGCGGCGGCGAATCGAAGACGGTGCGAAAGGATTACGAGAATTTGGGCCGCTTGTACGCAACACTTACCTACGAGGATGATCATGGGCAACATACGTACAGAATGACGAAAGACGAAATCGTGATCGGACGTGGGGGAAAGGGATTCTACATAGATTTGAAGGTGTACGCGTCACCCGACGTGTCGAGAGAACACTTGCGGATCATTCGCAACACGTCCACCGACGAATTCTATGTTCGAGACCTTAGCACCTTGGGAACGACTGTGAATGGCCGAGCCATAGCGAGCAGCGTCGATATGATAGATGACGAGAAGCACGACAAGGGTGTTGACGTAGCCCTGCCTCAAAAGTCGCGCATCGGTCTCGCGGATGTTGTTTTTCTTGAGTTCGAAGCGGAGGGCAAGAAATGAGTGCGCTTCACTCTGCACGATATGTCTTTCTTATCCCCCTCGTGCTTCTGGGCATTTATGCGCTTTACTTAAACTTCCGCAGGGAGCGCTGGAGTCAATGACTGTTACCGCCGGAGTCAGTTTCGCGTCCGCGCGAGGAACGGATGAGGGAAGGCAGCGGGCGAACAATGAGGACCGCGCCTTCATCGATCCGGACCTTGGAGTCTTTATGGTCATTGATGGCGTCGGAGGCCAAGCCGCGGGCGAGGAAGCCGCGGCGATAGCTGAGGAAATGCTGCGTGAACGACTCAAGAGACCGACGGGCAGTGTCCCCTCTCGCATCCGCGAAGCGATCACAATGGCCAACAACGAGATCTTCGATCGCGCCCAGAACGACGAAGAGTGCAAGGGTATGGCTTGCGTGTTAACGGTGGCCGTTCTTGACGCAAACCAGATGTTCGTCGGACACGTCGGAGATACCCGCCTGTACAAGGTGTGCCAGGGCAAGATTCGAAAGGTTACACATGATCATTCACCCGTGGGCGAGCGAGAGGACCGCGGCGAGATCTCCGAGGTTGACGCAATGGCCCATCCGCGCCGAAACGAAGTGTATCGCGATGTCGGATCCGAACACCACGATACCCACGAAGAAGACTTCATCGAAATACTGACCGAGCCGTTTGAACCCGATTCCGCGTGGCTTATGTGCACGGATGGGCTGACCGATTTGGTCACCTCCGGGCAAATCCACGAAACGATCAATCGGCATGGCGGAGACCTTTCGACCGTTGTAACGGAACTAATCAACGCGGCGAATGAGGCCGGTGGCACGGACAATATCACGGTAGTTTACATAGAGGGCGAGTCCTTTGCTCAATCCGTTCGAGGCGCTCTTTCAGTCGCAATCCGAAGTGATCAGGAGAGGCCGGCGCGAGCGGATGAGCCGCCCACGACGCCGAGGGCGTTAGGCGCTCCTTCAGTCGCAAGCCGAAGTGATCAGGAGAAGCCGGCGCGAGCGGATGAGGCGCGCACGACGCCGAAGACCATAGGCGCGCTCGACGAGGCTGAACGCGCGCGAGAGACCGAGGCCAGGACCAATAGGTTTTATGAGGAGGAACAGGCTCGAGGCCTGAGAATGACGGTCCAGAAGTCAGATGACGAACCCGAGCGCGGCGCCGCACGGGATGTAGTCGCGAGGATTCTTGCGAGCCGCTGGGCGATCTTCATCTACGGCGCTTTGTTCGGCGTTCTTCTGCTCACACTCTTGCAGGTTCAGTTTGGGGTAGGCACAGCGCCGCCGGGCGGCGGACCATCTCGCGGTTATGAATCGAGAATTCTCCTCCTAGGGCCAGGTCCGCAGGCGAGGTTCGCGACGATCACCCAAGCGCTTGAAGAATCGAAGGCCGGTGACACTATCGAGGTCGCTCCAGGGGAATACCACGAGCAGATTAAGCTGAAAGACGGAGTGAGCGTTATCAGCAAGAAACCGGGAGAAGCCATAATACGCCCGAGCGAACAGGCCTCCGAGCGCGGAGTGGCCGTGATCGGAAGCGATCTAAGCGGAGGCCGATTTGTTGGGTTCAAGATTCTTGGCGGCGAGGGAAGGCTGCTATCGATCGGCGTGCGCCTCGTGAATGCGAATGTCGAGATTGCTGATCTCGACGTCTCGACCGCAAGCAAGGTGGCCGTCGAAATTGGGGGCACTGGCGCCGCCATCCTGCGAGCCAACTATATTCACGACAATCCCGGTGGTGGCGTGATCATCACCGGCGAAGCGGCGCCGCGTCTGTCGCACAATCTGATTAGGCGGAACGCCAGTCAACAGAAGCAAGCAGGAATCCAGATTATCGAGCGCGCGCACCCGGCTCTGACTTGGAACCTCATCTATGACAACGGAGCCGAAGGAATCTCAGGTTTGAGTGAAGAAGGCAGGGCCGAGGTTCTGTCCAGTAATTTCTTTCGACCCGGCCCGCAGGCGAAAAATTAGAGCGAAGCAGGCGAGTCGATTTCCTCGCTCCGTCCGAGAAAGATCAGATCAGCACTGACGCACTGAACCGGAAGTGAGTCGTCACTGTCAGCGTGGGAACCTATCCGTCCGCGTACCTCAGTTGATTCGATTCCCATTCTAGTCTCGCGGTGACGCATGCCCAGTCTCAGCTAATGGGGAGGCAGCTATGAGTTCCATGTGGGAAGGGAGAAGGTTTCACAAGTACTCCATAACCAGGATGCTCGGCTGTGGTGGGACAGGACTGGTGTTCTTGGCCCGGGATACCCAAACAGATCAAGTGGTGGCCCTGAAGCTAATCGACACGTCGGATGCTGACGCCGAGGAGATCATCAAAGCGGAGAATCGCGGCGCCGTGTTGCAGGCGCGACTCTGTGGGTTGGATCTCGATTCCAGAATTGTGAAGGTATATGACTATGGAGAGGCCGATGGTCACTTCTACGTCGCGATGGAATACGTCGAAGGTCAGGATTTGGCCGGCCCTCTAGCGCCCGACGACGCTGCGAGGATCGCAGTCGATGTGTGCGAGGTGCTGGAGGTGGCGCACAATTTCAGGGACGATGAGAACGCGAAGGAGGGAATCGTCCACGGCGACATCAAGCCAAGGAATATTAGAATTACCAAACGCGGTCGCGTCAAAGTTCTTGACTTCGGCGCAGCGAAATCCCTTTCTCATACCAGGAAGTATACTCAGCACGAAGCAGTCACCATCGCCTACTCTTCACCGGAACGCCTCGACACGGGAACGATGGATAAGCAAACGGACCTATGGTCGGTGGGAATATCGCTGTACGAGATAGTCTTCGGATATCTTCCTTATCAAGACCCCGACGCGCACCAACTCGAGAAGTTGATCTGTCAGCGTAAGCCGCCTCGGTTTCCGGCGACGCCAGCCTGTCCAGACGCGCTCAAGAGCATTATCTTGAAGCTGCTCGCTCCTAATATTGGCGCACGATATCCGAGCGCGGCGACTGTGAAGGAAGACCTGATTCGATTCAGGCAAGGCAAGAGAACGATAGCCGAGCAGGATGCCGACACTGAGGCAACGACCCGCCCGTATCAGAAACAGGCGGGTGTCGGGGTGGCGAGGGAGGACGACGAACCTGAATCCGAACGGACGCGGCGCACTCGAAAACCGCAGGCAGCGGAAGCGGCGTCGAACGACCCGATCCGCTACGTTGAGGAACCTTCGCCGCCGATTCCTACGCCGCGACCTGATCCGCCCGCGCCAAAACCCACGCCCGGCCAGCTCTTCAGACGGGTGCGGCGGATTCTCCCAGCGCTTCTGGCTCTTATTATTGTCCTCGTGTTCGCGAACGAGGCCCGAGTCTACATGGCGGCAGCGCGACTTAAGGATGATTTGAGTTCCGAGCGTGAGAAGGACCTCAACCAAGCATGGGAGCGTTACCGGAGTCTAAAGAGTCAGAGCCTGTTGCTCAATCTTGGGGTGACGCCCGCCCAATCCACACTCAAGGAAAAGTTAATTAACGGGGCTGAGAAGGTCATCGCCGACTTCCGCAACGATGTGCCAAGCGTGAGGGAGAGTGACTGGCGACAGCAACTGAGCCGGTTGAACAACGCATTAGAGCTCGACCCGAACGATGCGGAAGTAAAGGCTCGAATGCGCTACTGTGAGGGACAAATCAGCCGAATCAACGGAGAGGCTCACAAGAAGGACAAGCCTCAGGAGTCACGCCAACGGTTCAATGACGCGATCAACTCATTTAACGAGGCCGCGAGATTGAAATCGCAATGGGCCGACCCCTATCTCGGTTTGGCGAGAGTTTGCACATACGGCATTGAAGACATCGAGAATGCAACTAAGACGCTCGAGCAGTTGGTGAGTCTCGGTTACTTGTTCTGGTCTACCAGGCGAAGACTCATTCGTTCGCGGAAACTGAAGAGCGCCTCAAGAACAAGACCATCCTGAACGTCAATGGCGTGATCAACCCTGCCGAACTGCTCCCTTTCCTGACGGTTTTTTCTAGTTCGCCTGACAAACAGTTCGCCGCCCAGAAAATCTATGACTACCTGGCCGGGGTTGATCTAAGCTCGGCTCGCCGGCGGGAGATTGCGAATGTCGGCGAACTCGGAAGAATTCGCGTAAAAGAGAGTGAGATTGCTTCCAAGCCTCAATTGAGTGTTCTCCGGAGCAGGCTCGATGTGTTGAAGGAAAAGCAGCCGTCAACGGAACGCAAGGGGGACCTTACCCTGGCGCTGCTTACCGCAGGGCAATTGAGGGAGTTGAAACCAAAGCTGGTCGTGCGCGAGCCAAAGGATTTCCGCGGTTTGTTTTGGCGCTACGCAATTCTCTTTTTGATTAGCTTCTTGATCGCGCATATCGTCTGGCGTGTCCGAGCCGCCGAGGTTGACGCCGTGCTCCTACCGATCATTGAGATTTTGACCGGCGTTGGATTGATCACCATGGTCAGCGTGCGAGATCCGCTGCGCGATATGGCGATGTTCACGGATTTTGCTCAAGGAATAATCGGTGGTTTGAACCTGATGGTGCTGGTGAGTCTCGTGGATTTCCATCGATCGCGGCTTCGTAAGCTGAGCTTCACACCTCTGCTCGCAAGCTTCCTTTTGTCTATGGCGCTCATCTTTTTCGGCAGCGGGCCAGGCACGAGTGACGCGAGAGTCAACCTCCTTGGCTTTCAGCCGGTCGAAGCGATAAGAATCCTCATCGTTCTATTTCTTGCGGGCTACTTCGCCGCTAACTGGGAGTTCCTCCGTGAGCTGAAGGAGAAAAAGACTGGAGCTCTCAGCCGCCTTCGCTGGCTGAACATCCCGCGACTGGAATACCTGCTGCCGGTCGTCGTGAGCATGCTATTGGTGCTCGCGTTCTTTTACCTGCAAAAGGACCTCGGTCCCGCGCTCGTTCTGTCGTTCTTATTCCTGGCGCTCTACGGCATTGCTCGCCGGCGCTTCGGATTGGTTGGCGCGGCGATGCTCATGGTGATCGCAGTTGTTTGGATGGGTTATCGGTTTTCATTCCCCGCCACCGTTGCGCAGCGGATTCAGATGTGGCTGTCGCCCTGGGATAACACAGTTCGAGGCGGCGATCATCTGGCGCACTCATTATGGGCGCTCTCGACGGGAGGCCTCACCGGCACGGGGCTCGGGCTGGGCGACCCCGGTTACGTACCGGCGGCTCACACTGACTTGATTGGCTCGGCGGTCGGTGAAGAGCTGGGGTTCGCCGGGCTGTTGACGATTTTTATCCTGTACGCTGGGCTAATCTATCGATGCATGCGAATTGCGCTTCGGGCGCCGGGTGATTACACATTCTTCCTGGCGATTGGACTGACGCTGATAACCGCTCTACAGATCATCTTGATAGCGGGGGGAACAGTAGGGCTGATACCACTCTCCGGAGTAGTCCTTCCGTTCTTGAGTTACGGCAAGACGTCGATGCTTGCGAACTTCGTCATTTTCGGAATACTGCTGTCGATATCGGCGCAACCTGAACGCAAAGAAGGTAGCGAGTTTTTTCGGCCGCCCAGTCAAGTGGGTAGGCACGGCGCTGGCGCTGCTGGCGATTGCCATACTTGGCAAGGCCGCTTACGTTCAAGTCGTGCGAAGCGACGAAGTTCTCGTAGCCGGAACGCTTGCGGTCCAGGCAGACGGCTCGCGGCGTTACGAGTATAATCCTCGCATCCTGGATATCGCGCGCAGCATTCCCAGAGGGAGCATCCTTGATCGCAATGGGATTCCGTTGGCGACCACTCGATGGGAAGATTTGGAGTTTCACCGCGCCGAGTACCGGCAACTGGGCGTCTACATAGATCAAGCCTGTTCCCGGGCTGATGCCCGTCACTATCCACTGGGCGGTCTTTCGTTCCATTTGCTCGGCGATCTGCGCACGCGCATAAACTGGGCCGCGGACAATACGAGCTTCGCTGAGCGCGACTCCAACATCCGGTTACAGGGTTACGACGATCAAGCGAGGATCGAACAACTTAGAGACCCTCGCACTGGAGCCGCGGCCTATGTGGTGAGGCGCGACTATCGCGAGCTGATTCCGCTTTTGCGTAATCGTTATAGTCAAGACGATGAGGCCGTGCGGCGGCTCTTGACTCGCAATCGGGATGTCCAAATGTCCATCGACGCGAGATTGACTATGCGCGTGGCGGGGATCTTAAGGGAGCAGATCCAAAAGACGGAGACGGAAAAGGGAGCGGCGATCGTGCTGGATCCGGCGACGGGCGATCTGCTCGCCTCCGTTAGTCACCCCTGGCCGGGCTTGGCGGATGCGTGGGCGGACAATGACGATGAAATCGGCGAGAGCGCTGACGAGAGCTTGATAGACCGCGCGCGATGGGGGATCAAACCTCCCGGCTCGACCTTTAAGCTGGTGACTGCCGTGGCCGCTCTGCGGAAGGATCGAAGGCTCACCGAGCAGAAGTTCGAATGTAAGCGCCTGCCGGACGGACGCGTGGGTAACTACGTTCACGGATGGGGACGCCCGATTCGCGACGACGTAATGGACAGGACACCGCACGGCATCGTGAATATGGAGAGAGGCGTCATCAAGTCCTGCAACGCGTACTTCGCGCAACTTGGAGTTCTGGTGGGCGCTCAATCGTTGTTCTCGACCTCTGAGTTACTCGGGATGGAGTTCACCAAGCGCGTATCCCTAGAGAAGCTGCGCGATGCCCTGCCTCAAGCTGCTTACGGCCAGGGGCCTGTTTATACGACGCCGTTTCAAATGGCGCGCGTAGCGGCCATGATCGCCAACGGTGGGGACATGGCCTATGGCCGGTGGGTGATTGACGAGAGCAATCAGCGCAATAAAGAACCGCAACCGATCTTGAGCAGCGATCTCGCCGCTGTACTCGCAGGCTATATGCGGGGCGTTGTTACAAGCGGCACTGGAGCAAGATTGAGCAGCTTGTCTGTCCCCATCGCCGGGAAGACCGGGACCGCGGAGATAGAGGATGGACCGTCGCACGCGTGGTTCGCGGGCTTTGCTCCGTACGGCGCCAACGTCACGAAGCGAATAGCGTTCTGCATTCTCATTGAGAACGGCCGGTATGGCGGAACCGCGGCGGCCCCGGCTGCTGGGAAAGTCGTTGCGGCGGCACGCGAACTGGAAGTCATCCATTAGGAGGAGAAAATGGGTATCGGCGACAGTGCGGAGAGAATTGAAAAGAAGATCAAGGATCTGATCTTTGGACCTCGCGGCGCGCGCGAGCCGTTAAGGATTCGTCAGGCCATCCTTGACGAGATCGAAGAGAACATTGAGCCCCTCGGACGCGCGAAGAGCAAGTTCCCTTTCGATCAACTCGTGGTCTATCTGTTGTCCGGTGACGAAAAGCAAAGAGCCAAACTCGAAGCCGTCTTCATTGAGGGCGAAAGCCTGAGGGGGCAGATCCACAATCGGCTGCACCACGCCGGATGCGACCCGCCCGCGGGGTTGACAGTCGATGTGAAGCTAGTCGAAGAAGCTGGACCCGAATGGAAGGATAGGCATTTCTACGTCGAGTACCTCAAGTGCAAGCAGCAAAAGCGCCAAGCTGGAGGCGATCGAAAGGCGAAGGCGAAAGCGGCCGTGCCGCGCGCACGATTGATTGTTCGGAGCGGCCAGGCTGTCCACAAGCAATATACGTTTGGCCAATCGAGGATCAATGTCGGTCGATTGCCCGAAGTTGTGAACAAGGGGCGAATCGAACGGCGCAACGACCTCGTGTACGGAAGGCAAAGATGAAATCAACGCAACCGTATCTAGACGTCACGCACATATCGCCTTCGACGAAGAGAGACAGGAGTTCCGGCTGTACGATGATCAAAGCGTTCACGGCACTCGCATCCTTCGGGACGACGCGAGTATCGATGTGCCGAGCGGTAATCGCGGAACCAAACTGCGAACCGGGGATGAAATCTACTTCGGCCAGGCACGGGTTAGGTTTGAGGTCAAGAAGTGAGGTGTATTTACACCGGTTCCACGATGCTGTTAAGACAGAGCTCTGCGGCGCCTGCAGGGGGAACCTTTCCGGAGAATGTCTAAGAGCGAATGGAACCAGGATCTCGCCAAGAGAGGCGCGTGACAAATACGGGTTTGCCGCCTCTGCCGGCGAGGATTTCTTTTGAAGCTGATGCTGATATAATTCTGTTCAACCGTGACCTGACATCTGGGAAGGGAGCTTCCGTTCTTGGAGCACATATTGATTAAGCGACAGGGTAGTTACCTGTACGCGAGATCGTTCGGAATAGTAGTGATGCTGCTGACGCTTATTTACGGCGGACTCGGAGCGGTGTTGGCGATACTCACCGAGTCGGATCTCGAAGATGTCCTGGAAGAAATAATCTTTCCGATACTCGCGTTCCTCCCGGTTCTGATGATGTGGCTCGGCTATGCCGGGATGCTGTGGGCCTTTAAGCGCGAGGCAAGCCACACGATCGAGTTGAGTGAAGACGGAATCAGGGAGACTCGCGCAGGCCGCGAGCACCGTTTTATCCCGTGGGCCGGAGTGCGTGAGATTGAAATGGCTGCCGACCTGTTCGGTGGAATGAGCCTCAAGGCGAAGGGGGCTTTTTCGGAGATCGCTATCTCAAATGTGGACCTGGAAATCACCCACCCCATGAGCATCACCAAGATGCACCGCGCATTGAGCAGAGCAAACGAGATCGGCAAGCTGTTTGGCAAACTCAGGTCCATCGCGCCTCAAGCGGCTTTGCGAATGAATAGGCTCGCGCGACGAAGAATGAGCAAGTATGCGGTCGTGGATGGTCAGTAGGTGCGGTGGTAGAACTCCATTCTCGTTGTAATTGATTCACCATCTACCATCGCCATCTACATCGGATTCTAACTGAACAGCTCGTCTACCGACATTCTCCACCCAGGCACGGCGCGTTCAGCATCGGCGATGTCCCCGCGACTAAAGATTCTTGGAGAGTCCGGGCTGTTCGCGTCGTAGGACTTGATTACTTCGATACCGAGTAAATCAACATCCCAAACAACGAGCGTTCCAGCAGCGAAGTAGTCTGAGCGCTTGGCCGCCATCAACTGTTCAGCGATCGGACCGTAGTCGTATTCGCTTCTCACTTCGATTGCGAAAACCGGCGCGCCTTCCAAAAACTTCATGCCGGTCGTTGGTCCCAGGTGCCACGCGGCATCCGGACTGAGTGACTCCCGGTTAGGCAGATGGACCCGGAACCCAACGTTATCAGTATAAGCACGTCCCGGCGTTCTTCCTTCGTGCTGACGCAGGCTAATGTAAATAGATCCGCCGGCGCGATTGGGCATGTCTCCGGTTGGCGACATCAGTACGATCTCCCCATCGACGATTTCGGCCTTGGCATTATCAGGCAGTGTGTAGAGGTCTTCAATTGTCGCGCGAGCTTTTGTCTTCATAGCGCAACCTCACACGCGAATCTTAGCATACGCAATGGAAATCAAGGCAACTCTGATTCACGGTTCCGCACCTTGGCGGTTCCATGCTGCAGAATGCTATACTCTCGCTCAACCGGCCAACGGACGAGGCTATGCGAGACAAGTATGAAAGTGTGATCGGGCTTGAGATTCACGCCCAACTCAAGACCGAGTCGAAAATCTTTTGCGGATGCTCGACCAGATTTGGTGATGAACCCAACTCCAACACCTGTCCCGTTTGTCTGGGTTTGCCGGGCGCGTTGCCGGTCCTCAATCGGCCGGTGATCGAGATGGCTGCCCGCGCCGCTCTCGCCCTGAACCTGAACATCAATCGCGAGTCAATTTTTTCCCGAAAGAACTACTTTTATCCGGACCTTCCCAAAGGCTATCAAATCTCTCAGTACGACCGCCCGTTTTCCGAGCACGGCTGGGTCGAAATACCGACGTCTGACCGCAACGAGTCTGGACACGCGACGGAGTGGCGCACCAAGAAGTTTTGCATCACCCGGCTGCACATCGAAGAAGACGCGGGAAAGTCGCTCCATGAAGGCATGCCCGAGACGACCAAGTCTTACGTGGATCTGAACCGAAGCGGGGTCCCGCTGGCCGAGATAGTCTCCGAGCCCGACTTTCGCTCCTCCTGGGAGGCTTACGACTACATGCAATATCTGCGTCGCACGCTCTTATACATCGGCGTGTGCGACGGCAACATGGAGGAAGGCAGCTTGCGGTGCGATGCTAACGTGTCGGTACGTTTGCGAGGCGCGCAGAAACTCGGAACTAAGGTCGAGCTTAAGAACCTCAACTCGTTTCGATTTCTCCAGAAGGCGATCGAGTTTGAGATTGATCGCCAAATCGCAGCGATCGAAGCAGGTGAGACCATCGTGCAGGAGACGAGGCTGTGGAACGAGCACGAGGCGAAGACTTATTCGATGCGCTCGAAAGAAGAAGCGCACGACTACCGCTATTTCCCTGAGCCGGACTTGCCGCCGCTGGGTATTGGAGCGGAGGTGATCGAGAGACTTCGCGCTGAGCTGCCTGAGCTTCCCGAGGCTCGCCGCCGGCGCTTGGTCGATGAGTACGGGTTGTCATTTGACGATGCGGCACAACTGGCCGACTCGCGCGGAATGGCTGACTATTTCGAAACCGCGGCGAGAGCGTGCGGCAATGCCAAAGCCGCCGCTAATTGGATTCTCAACGAGTTAGTGCGCGAGATGAAAACGGCGTCCGAAGACATCAGCAAAACGCCGGTCACCGCTGAGTCGCTCGCGAAAATGATAAAAATGATCGACGGCGGCGGGATCAGCGGAAAGATGGCCAAGGATGTCCTGGTTCGAATGTATCAGTCAGGCAAGACGGCCGAAGAAATCGTCGTCGAGATGGGTGGCTCGCAGGTTTCAGACGAAGCGGCAATCCGCGGGTTTGTGCACCAGGCAATCGCAGCGAACCCAAAGCAGTTGGAACAATATCACGCCGGGAAGACAAGTCTCGCTGGATTCTTTGTCGGCCAGGTTATGAAGCTGAGCGGGGGGCGGGCCAATCCGCGGGTTGTCAACGAAGTCCTGAAGAAGGCGCTTGAAAGCTGAGGGTGTCTAGATTAATGAGGATCACATCCGGGGTCGTGGTTTTTGCGTTTATTGCTTTGTTGTTGGGCTCAAGCTCTTGCGGGAGCAAACCGGCAACTGATGACGAAGTAGGCGTGCTCGAAACAAGCTACGGCCGAATCGTAATCGAGTTCCTCCCGAGGATCGCGCCGAACCACGTCGAGAACTTCAAGAACCTCGCGAGAGAAGGCTTTTACGACGGCACCAGGTTCCATAAAATCATGAAGGACAAGACCAGGCCAACCGCGATTCTGGGCGGCGATCCAAACACGATCAATGGTGATCCCTCGATCTGGGGACAAGGCCAGAAGGCCCAAAGGACCGTGAAGGCTGAAATCTCAACCTTGATGCACGAGCGAGGGATTGTGTCTGCAGCGCGAAAACCAGATGACATCAACAGCGCCACCAGTCAGTTCTTTATCTGCGTCGCCGCCCAACCGAGTTTTGACGGTCAGAACTCGATTTTCGGGCGAGTGATTGAAGGGATGAATGTGGTCGACTCGATTGCTCGAGCTCCAACAGAGGCTAAGAGCGACAGGCCAGTGGATCCGGTTGTCGTCAATCGGGCTTATGTAGTTAAGCGAGCCGAGTTGAAGTAAGGAGTCCGCTATGAACAAGCAGGACGTTGAGTATCTTTACGAATACAATCGGTGGGCCAATGCCAGACTTCTCGACGCCGCTTCCAAACTGACGCCAGAGCAGTACTTAAGAGACCTGCAAAGCAGCCACCGTTCCGTGAGGGATACCCTCGCGCATATCCTCGCAGGCGAGTGGATATGGCTTGAGCGGTGGAAGGGTGTATCGCCCAACGCGTTGTTGATCCCAAGCGAGTTTCCTATGGTCGAATCGCTCGAAACAAGATGGGCGGTCGTTGAGGGAGACTACGCGGAGTTCATCAAGGGACTGACTGACGGATCACTCGCCGCAGTGATCACATACACGAACACAAGAGGCGAAGAGTATGCGTATCCCCTCGAGCACATGCTGCAGCACGTGATGAATCACTCTTCGTATCACCGGGGACAAGTAACGACGATGCTTCGTCAGCTCGGCGCCCAGGTGAATCCGGTGGATCTCTTGGTTTTTATGGATGTGAAAAGGAACTAGGATTTCAGATTTCAGAATGGAGATTTCAGATGCAACTTGCTCGCGTGCTCGGGACGGTAGTCGCAACGGTCAAGAGCGAATCGCTTGAAGGCAGGAAGCTGCTTGTGATTCAGCCGCTCGACGGTTCGCTCAATCAAAAGGGGCAGCCGATGGTGGCGATTGACTCCGTCGGCGCCGGCAAAGGAGAGATAGTCTTCTGGTGCCGCGGCCGCGAAGCCTCGTTTCTGTTTTTGCCTTCTGAGGTGCCCAGTGATTGCACAATAGTCGGGATAGTTGATTCGGTGTTTCTTGATTCCAGATTCGCAGTCTCAAATCCAAAATCGAAAATCTAAAAACGTATGATTCTCGCCCGAGTAGTCGGCAACGTCGTAGCCACACAGAAAGACCCCCGTTATGAGGGCGGCCGGATCATGGTCGTCCGTCCCATCAACCCTGACGGGTCGGACGCCGGCGACGAACTGCTTGCGCTTGATGCCGTCGACTCCGGCGTGGGCGATATGGTTGTCGTGGTTCGCGAGGGCTGGTCCGCTTCTACGACGTCGACCGGGAGCCCGGGCGCGGCGATCGATTCTGCAATTATTGGTGTCGTAGATACGGTCGATGACAACGCGTGATGCAACCCTAGGAGGAGGCCCGAAAGCGAGCCAACCAATGCGCAAAGACGAACGAGACACGGTCAGGCAAGTGCTCGAAGCGGCTCTTAAGAGCCTCAGCGACGCGTTCGATGGCGAGGCAAGCCCGGAGTCGATAGCATTGTTTGGTGACCCGTGGCCATCCTCCGAGAATCGTGGCTCCGAAGTTCCGGTTGTTCTCATTGTAACCGGCGATTTAAGCGCCCATTCGCAAAACACGACTGTGCCGAAGCCCGCGAATGTCGACGATATCAAAGAGCCGGCGACGGTGAATTCCTGCGTTTCCGATCACTCAGAAAGAAAACTCTCCCACCCAGGCCTCGAACGCTTTATAATGCTCGCGGCTGACTCAGCTCCTCCTGCCCCTAGACCGTGCTTCATGGAACCCAACCGCGCGTGCGTCAACTCAGGCGCCTGCGAAATGCGGGGGTTCTAGTTGAGCGCATTCTGGCGCGTCTGACAGCGTTAAGAATTGCCGGCGAGTTATGGACGAGCAAACAGGTCTGACCTTCAACAATCTAGGCGAAGAGCACACGCGCTCGCTCAGCGCGGGTACGTTCACAATAGGACGCCACGAAGACAACGACATAGTATTCGATAATCCCTATATCTCTCGTTACCATGCCGAGATCATTTCAGAAGGCTCGCGTCATTTGATCAGGGATCTGGGAAGCACGTCCGGTACGTTTGCCAACGGCGAGCGAATAACCCAGCGACGCTTGAAGGACGGTGACTGCATAAGGTTGGGGCGAGGACGAGGCATCGAATTCCAATTTCACTCGAGCGATTCGAACGGGGGGTCTGGCCACGGCGACGTCCTCAAACCGATCCGCATTATCGCGCCCGAGGAAACGCTGTTTATCAACACAGGGAGGCTGCCGCACCCGGGCAATTTGGCTGATGAAACCATCGACCGGCTTCGCGCGCTGTACGAATTCACGAGCGAGCTGCTGCTTGCCCAGTCGACTGAAGACTTGAGCGATAAGCTGACCGCGTTTATGCACCGGACGGTCACGGCTAACCGGTGCGCGGTTCTTTTGTGGAACTCAGAAAGCCGCGCGCTCGAGGTTACGTCTGAGTGCGGAGCAAAAGAGCTTGGCGCACCGAGTCGCAGCATCACCGATCTGGCATACAACGACAACGTTGCGGTGCTTAGCATGGACGCAAGCACTGATGCCCGTTTCTCCGAAGGCGAGTCGATCAGGTTCGGGTCCATTCGATCTGTTATGTGCGCGCCGATGGGGTCGAAGAGCCGGCTGTGGGGCGTGTGCTATGTCGACAATGCCAGCGGCGTAGGGGCATTCGATGACGAGGCACTTGACTTCCTGACTGCCGTGGCGAGGCAGGCAGGACTCGCAATGGAGAACCTCTACCTGCTGGATGAACAGAAGCGTTCTCTCGAGAGCTTCATTCGTACGCTCGCTGCCTCGCTCGATGCGCGCGATGACACCACAGCCGGTCACTCTGCAAGAGTCGGCGCGATCGCCTCGGGGGTCGCGCGCGAAATGGGGCTCAGCGCTGAGGACTCCAGAGCGATCTATTACGCAGGCTTGCTCCATGACTACGGCAAGATTGGAGTGCGAGACGATGTATTGCTGAAACCTGGGGGACTAACCCCAGAAGAATACGCGCACGTCAAGCAACATCCGCAGCATACCTACAGGCTGCTTTCCAAAATGCGATTTCCCGAGGACCTCGCCGATATCCCGCTGGTTGCAGCTTCGCACCACGAGCGATGGGATGGTTCAGGATATCCGTGCGGACTGAAGGGCGAGCAGATTCCGTTAGGCAGCCGCATAGTCGCCATTGCCGACGCTTACGATGCGGTCACGGAAGAGCGCTGCTACAATGAGCCGATGACGCCTCACGGGGCTATGAGTGAACTGACGTTGGCGTCGGGCACTTATTTTGATCCGGAAGTGTTTGAAGCTTTTGGCAGGTACTTCGTCAATGTGATTGAACCTAGAAACCGCCGCCTGAGCAACCGAACGGCGATAAAGGAAATCGTTCTGTCGGAAGCAGAGAAGCTGCGGTAAGAGTCCATTTTCCATTTTTCATTTTCCATTTTTCATTTGCCATGTTTCATTGTTTTGGACTTGGACTCAACTAAAGTCTGCCGTCACATCCAATGAAAACCAGAAGTGCCCATCGGATTAGAGAAATAGAAAATGACAAATGAAAAATGGAAATGACAAATGACAAATGGAAAATGGAAAATAGAAGAAAATAGAGAATAGACTCTTACCGCTGCTCCTCATCTCTTTTTCTGTTCTGACGGGCCAGCACCGTTAGAATCCGAGCGAGCCCTTCCACAACCGAGAGTCCTACGCGTTCCTCGTGATGAAACACAGCGTTGCGTACTTCATTCCCGGCCTTGTACTTGATTGTGAGAATATAGTCATGCTCTTTTACGTCGGGCGTTTTTTTTCCAGGGACTAGGAGAGCAACGGGCCCGAGGGCCAGCCACCACCATTTCGACCGCACGCGTTTGCCTTCGATCATCGTGCTTGCGTCCACGACGCTGGCTTCAAGAACTGACGACGCTGAAATCTTGACCGATCTGGTTCCTGGGATCAGTTCGGCAACCTCGATTCCTTCGGCGCTAATGATCAAGCGAACGGGCCCTGCGTCTTCGAATCGATCGATTCCGTCCAGGTAGCCGATCTCTACCCGAGTCGTTTCGATGCTGCCAACCGTACTCCCACCGGTGGTTGGCGCCCCGCACCAGATGCATTTCTTTGCGGCTGCGCCATTGGCACGCCCGCATTCGTGGCAGTAGATTGGACTCATAAGAACGAATCACGTTTCACGAATCACGAATCACGCTTTCTTATACCCCGGACCTCGCAGCGGCCGGCCCGGCAAGGCGTTTGTTTGCTTGCCCGCGAAGATGACCATCCCGCCGTTCACTAACACGTATTGCATTCCGGCTGACAGGCGATTCGGGTCTTCAAACGTCGCAACGTCGTGGATCTGCCGCGGATCAAAAACGACAACGTCGGCAAAGAAGCCGGGCTTGAGCAAACCGCGATCGGAAAGGTGAACTCGATTCGCAGCGAGCGAAGTCATCTTTCGTATCGCCTCTTCGAGCGTGACCACGTGCTCGTCTCGGACATAGCGGCCCAATATGCGAGGGAAAGCTCCGTAGCTTCGCGGATGAGCTTTGCCTTCCGACAACGGCCCCGTGAGCGCCACCGCGCCGTGATCAACTCCCACGCTCACCCACGGCTGCCTCAGCGCGAGCTTCACATCATCTTCGCTCATCAAGAATACGATCATGCTCGTTTGCGCGTTGTCAGCGATCAACAGGTCAAACAGCGCGTCTAGCTCATCCTTCTTTCCCATCATTCGCGCGGCTTCGTTGATCCGGTTGCCTTCGTACTTGGCAAGCTCACGGTTCAACACGCCTGAGATCAGGATGCCTTCGCCACCACCGGCGCCGAGATAAAAGTTCTCCCAGTTGTTCGACGGCGCGCGCATCTCCTGCTTCAATTTCTCGCGTGTCGCGGGGTCCTTCAATCTCTCGACGAACTTTGCCGTGCCTCCCTCGTGGGACCACGGCGGCACGGCAGCTCCAAGGGAGGTAGCGCCAGCGACGTACGGATACTGATCGGCGGTGATGTCCAGCCCTCGCAGCCGGGCGGCTTCGATCCTGGCAATCACGTCGCGCATCTTTCCCCAGTTCGGTTTGCCGGCCATTTTCAGGTGAAAAATCTCGACTGGAATGTTCGCTTCCGTTCCGATGCGAATCGCTTCATCGAGCGCCGGCATGATTGCGTTGCTTTCGTTACGCATATGCGTCGCGTACACGCCTCCGTAACGCGAAGCGACTTTCGCCAACTCGATCAACTCTTCCGTCTTCGCGTAGAAGGCGGGTGCGTACACGAGAGACGTGCTTATGCCGACGGCTCCGTCTTCCATCGCTTGAGCCACGAGTTTTCGCATCTCTTCGAGTTCAGAGGCGGTCGGAGCCCGATTCTCGTCGTGAAGCACGTACTGGCGAACCTGAGTCGCGCCGACATAGCTGGCCAGGTTGATCGCCGAGTGGCTGCGTTCGAGGCGCGAGAAGTATTCCGCGAGCGTGTGCCAGTCTGCAGTGATGTTGAAGTGTTTGAAAAACGGCTCGTTCTCTTTGAGAATGTAGTCATTCAAGGGCGCTGGCGAGCCGCCTTCGCCGGTGACTTCGGTGGTGATGCCTTGAAAGACTTTCGATTCGGCTCGCGGATCTATCAACAGGTTCAGCTCCGACTGGCCGAGCATATCGATGAAGCCGGGACCTACAATCATCCCGCTAGCATCGATGCGCCGGATTGCTCGCCCGGGACCGACGCGACCCACTTTGACTATCCGATCGCCGCGAATCGCGACATCGCCGTAGAACCAGGGGTTGCCGGTTCCGTCGACGATGCGCCCGTTCATGATGATGAGGTCGTAGGCTTCGACCTGAGCTTCGAGCGGTGGCGTCATTAGTACCGCCACAAGAACGAGCACCAGCGCGATTACCAGTCGCTTCATCGATTCCTCCAGGTTTGGTTTCTGGTTTGTGGTTTCTGGTTTGTGGTCTGCGGAATGTACACTGCGAAGGGAACCAGAAACCAGAAACCAGAAACCAGAAACCAGAAACCAGAAACCACAAACCAGAACTCAGAAACTATTTGCGCGCGGAGATTATAGTGGGCTCTGACAGACTTCAACAATGGTTGCTTCGCCTGGGATTCGTTCTATCAGCGGTTCTGCTCATTCGCTTCGCGATCGATTTCTCCGAGGGAATGAGGTGGTGGCTCGCGGCGCCGTTTTGTCTGCTGGTTATCGTCGCGCTCGCAGTGGGTGTGGCAAATGTGTTCGGCGGGCCAACGTCAGAGTCCGGGACTCCTGATCGGGGTGCCAAGCTGGCGCTGTTGCTTGCGGCGATTCCTCTTGGCTTTCTAGCGTCATCGCTCGGCTGCATGGGCGTGAGCCCGGAAGGGTGTTCGCCGTTTTGCACTTTCGTCAAGCTGGCGTGGATTCCGGTGCTCGCGATCGTATGTGCGATCTACTTCTTCTTTGGGAAACCAACTTGGCTCACCGCGATTGCTGCGATGTCTTTCCTACCGCTCTTCCCGCACTGCATTTGTTACAACCTCGGAAACGCCTGGTGGATCGATCGCATAGGAGCGAGCCCGCTTTGCTACAGCTGGGGCTTCGTCGTGAGCGTGATAGCCGTGAGCGCTCTGCGAAGAGGTGACCGGCTATGGGCCTCAATAGTCACGTGCGCAGTAATTGTCACTGGGGCAACCGGCTTCTTCGTTGCGCACCACTACTTTCATTTTCCGTGGTGATCTTCAAACGATGAGCCTGAACGATAGGCAGAAGCACTCTTTGCAGCAACGATCTTATGCGGTCGGCCTTTCGCCGGGATTGGCGTCCTGCCTAATCCTTGTCCCTCGGAGCAGTGGTCAGGGTGGGACCGGCGTCACTCTACTACCGAACCCTGACCACCGCCACAGACTAAGCTGGGTACCGACTCTTATTTTCTGGCGGCTGGCTTGACCGCATTGTAGGTCACTTCTCGTATCAGGCGACTGGAAACAACCTCGCTGCCGGTTGGGTTAAGGCACTTGTGGACCCAACCCGATCTGGAGCAAATCAGTTTTTGCAAGTTGAGCGGTTCCACCTACGGTCGAACCTGGATGTTGCCGCGGAAGATTGGCGCCCCGCCCAGTGGGAATTGCGTATTGCAATCTGGACCTCCTATTGTAAGGCGGCTTAACCTATCGGGATCTGTCCCCTCACCCTCGCCGTTATCTTGAGCTCTAAAAACACCTCGCAGCCCAATAACATCAGCATTGCTGGATTCGGTAATTATTCCACTCATCACGGCTGCGTTTCCGTTTATCTTCAGGCAGTCAAGTTCAAGATGGACCCTGATTTCTTGATTAAAGTTCTGAAGTTCTGCCTGCCCTGTCACCGTGCCGTCGTCATGTTGAACCGCATTGAACGAAATGAATCTGACTGAGTCTCCATCCACAACGGTTCCATGGCCGCTCGCCGAAGGATTGCCGTCTGCCTTCACCGGGGACGGGCTGAAAGCAAAGCCCGGCAGAATTAACAAGAGCGCTATGGTAGCTAATCTGATGTTTGTCATGTTTCTCATTTACGTTATCTCCTTTTCTTCGAAAGAACTCCGACTCTTGGTTCAGGATTCTTGATGAGAGAATCCTGCGCACTTTTGATTAATCACCCGCTTTGTATCGCAGCTGGTGCTAACCCTGGATGAGCGATCGCAAGCTCAGCAAATCGTCTTTGGTGCAAAACGCACACGCTCCCGCTTTACTCGCCGCCGCTCGCGTTTGAGTATCCGCGTGCTTGGTGACGATGATGATTTTCGCTTGCGGGTAATGCTCGATTACCTGCGCGGTCGCCTTCAGTCCGTCCATCCGTTTCATTTCCACGTCCATCACGACCCAATCGGGATGATGCTTGGTAAAAGCCGCCAACGCTTCGTCGCCGTCCTCGCACTCAAAGATTTGATCGCTCACTTTGCTTGCGATGCGCTTGACCAGTTGGCGCATTTCCGCGTTGTCATCCACGATTAGCAGCGTCGTCATTTGCTTACCTTTGCCCTGACCTGGATGGTTATAGCAGGAAGGAAAGGCGCAGCGAGTGAGCAACCCTGCTCATTTTGCATGAGTAATGTTGCTCAATTTTGGATGAGTATCTTTACTCAGAAGGGGAGAAGGGGAGAAGGGGAGACTTCCCTTCTCCCTTTCTCGCTGTTACGCCAACTTGTCTTTGTATTGGAGTGCAAATTTTACGAGCGCGTGCGAGCCCTGCAGGGCTAGTTTGGAGCAGATGTGGGCGCGATGATTGTCGACCGTGCGCGGGCTGATACACAGTTCGTCGGCGACTTCTTTGCTGGTTTTAAGCTCAGATAAGAGAAACAAAATGCGCCGTTCGGTAGGCGTTAACTCGGCAAGACCGAGTTGCTCCTGTGCTTGCGGGGGGCGGCGGCTTCGATTCAGCAGCAGAGAAGACAGGGCCGGGGTGAAATACTGGCGTCCTGTTTTGACCGTCTTGATGCAATTGATGATTTCATGAACTGCTCCGTCTTTGAGGACATACCCGCTCACACTCAAATCAATCGCCCGGTTAACGTGCAGTTCGTCTTTGTGCATCGTGAGAATGATGACCTTGACCGGCAGATCCAGTTTTTGCACCTGACCGGCGACAGAAAAGCCATCCATTTCAGGCATATCAAGGTCTAAAACGGCTACCATCGGCAGGTGTGTTTTGATTAATCCAAGCGCGGCCGCACCGTCTTCGGCCTCGGCAATCACACGAAATCCCAATTCTCTTTCGATTAATTGCTTTAGACCTTGCCGAAAAATCGGATGGTCGTCGGCGACGATGATTGTAGTCTCGCGCTGTGCGCTGCTTGCCGCCGAGCCCCCGACCGACTCCGCCGTGATGCTGCGTTCTTGCTCGGCCTCACGCTGCACCTGCTTATTCAGCCTCCGCAGGTCAACCAGCATCTCGCCCGCGCTCTGGTAGCGATCCGCCCGCGTGTTCTCCAGGGCCTTCATCACGATCCGATTCAACTCATCGGGTATCTCCGAAGCAAACTGCTTCAGAGGAGGCGCCTCCTTCTGAATAATTAGAGAGATGATTTGCGTAGGAGTCGCGCCTTCGAATCCGAACGGCAAACGGTGAGCGACCATCTCATAGATCACCACCCCGAGGCTCCAGATGTCTGTCAGTTCGTCTATGTCCTTGAGACCGCTCGCCTGCTCAGGCGACATGTAACTGACAGTGCCCATCACGATGCCGAACGCGGTATCGGCCTTCGTGAGTGTCGGCGCTTCCGGATCCGCGCCCGGCATCTTCTCCTTCTCGGTCAGTTTCGCCAATCCGAAATCGAGCACCTTCACGAAGCCGTCCGTGCGCAGCATGACGTTCTCGGGCTTGATATCGCGGTGGACCACGCCCGCCTCGTGCGCGGCGACCAATGCGGAAGCCGTCTGCATGGCGACGTCGAGCACCTCAGTGAGATTCATGCGTCCTTCGATCATGCGCCGGCGCAGCGTCACGCCGTCGATAAACTCGGTGGCGATGAAATGTGTTCGATCAACCTGTCCGATTTCGTGGATGGTGATGATATTCGGGTGATTCAAAGCGGAAGCGGCTTGCGCCTCTTGCTCGAATCGGCTCAGACGGCCTTCGTTCCTGGTGAGGTCGAGGGATAAGAGCTTGAGGGCCACGCGGCGGCGCAGGCGGATATCTTCTGCAAGATAGACCTCGCCCATCCCGCCCGCGCCCAGGTGAGAAAGAATGCGGTAGTGGGAGATAGTCGTGCCAACGCCTAGTGTTGAATCATTCATCGCAACGAACGTAGGATTACTTTCATTTCATTCGCTCACCTGCTCTATATCTCCGGTCGGCAGAACCGCCCTCGCGGGTGAGCTACTCAGCTTGATGCGAACGCTCGTGCCTCGTCCGGCGCCTGAATCAATTTCATAAGATCCGTTCAGCATTCTTACGCGTTCCGCGATACCAAGTAAACCAAAACCGCCGATCTTGCTGTTATCCGTGCTGTTTTCCTGTTGTACAAAACCGCGCCCGTTGTCTTCGATCAATAGAGTAACTTCGCCGTCGTTGTGTTTAACCGCAAGCAAGGCTTCAGTGGCTTGTGAATGCTTGATGATGTTGTTGACGCATTCCTGCACGATGCGATAGACGTTGATTTGCGCGTCATCCGTCAGTAGGGCGTCAATATCGTCAATCTGGGCAGTCGCGTTGATGTCGGTCACTTCGTTGATCCGCATAAAAATTCCGTAGAGCGTCTTGCTCAAACCGAAGCGGCTGATTTGAAACGGCCGCAGATTATAAGCGATTTCGCGGACCTCTTCGATAGCGGAGGTTGTGGAATTGGAGAGCTCGCTGAGTTGTTCTTCGACGGTTTCCTTTTCATCAATATCGCTCTGCGCCAGGGCGATGCGGTTTTTAATAATCAACAGACTTTGTCCTAAACTGTCGTGCAATTCGGCGGCAATGCGCTGGCGTTCCTGTTCCTGGGAAGCCAGGAGTTTTCTCGAGAATTCTTCCTGAGCTTCGATAAGCCGGTGGGAGAAAGCCTGTTGCGCCGCATGGGTATCGCGAAGTTTTCGCATGCGCCCCCTGTAAATCAACACGGCGAAGCCAACAAGACTCAGGATTGCCAGCGCGTAGAACCACCAGGTTTGGTAAAAGTGCGGACGCAGATAAAAAGTGAATCTCGCCCCCGCCTCGTTCCAGACACCTACATTGTTGGAGGCGATGACCCTGAATCTGTAACGGCCGGGCGGGATGTTCGTGTAGTAAGCAACCCGCCGCGTTCCGGCGTCCACCCAGCCATCGTCATAGCCCTCGAGCGAGTACCTGAATCGGACCTTCTCCGGGTCGACGAAACTCAGCCCGGTGTAATGAACCTCCAGGTCGCCTTTGCCGGGTTGTATCTCGACATCGCCAGCCGGGTCAGCCGTCGTCTTGTCTATTAACACCTGCTCGATTGCGACCGGCGGCGGCAGCAGGTTCGTCGTGACTTTGCCGGGTTCCACCACGACAGGTCCCTTCACCGTCGGGAACCACAGGTTGCCCTCGCGCGTCTTCCATCCCGCGGGCTCGCCGCCGCCGTTGCACTCGCGGTTCGCCATTCCGTCGGCCACCCCGTATGAATTCGCGGTGATCGCATGTGTGCGTCCCTCGGCAAAGTCATTCAACTCTTTCCGACTGACCCGGGAGATGCCTTTGTTGCCGCTCAACCACAGGTACCCGTGATCGTCTTCAAGAATTTGGGAAACCGTGTCCTCAAACAATCCGTCGCGGGTGCTGTAATGAACGAACTTGCCGTCCTTGAACCTGTTTAATCCGCCGCCGTAGGTGCCCATCCAGAGCGCGCCTTCGGCGTCTTCATGTATGACCCGCACGCTGACATTCGACAGCCCGCTCTCAGTCGTGTAGCTGGTGAACGCGCCGTCCTTAAACCGGCTGAGTCCCGCGTTGGTGCAGACCCAGATCGCCCCTTGAGAGTCTCCCGTTATGAAATTGATGCGTTCATTAATCAGCCCGTCACTGGTGCGCCAGACGGTGAAAGTTCCATCTTTGAAACGGTTCAAGCCAGCGTCTGTGCCGATCCAGATCGCGCCTTCTCGATCCTGCCAGACTGCTTTAACGACCCTGCCGGACATGCCGCTGTTGTCAGGGGTGTAGGTAGTGAAGCGCCCGTCTTTGAACTGGGTCAACCCGCCGCCCCACGTCCCGATCCACAAACTGCCGTCGCGGTCAGCGCACAGCGCCCACACACAATTATTCGGTAAGCCATCCTTCATTTGGTAAATGGTGAAGCGCCCGTCGTGAAACTTGATCAAGCCGCCGCAGGTCGCACCGATCCACATGTCTCCTGCTCGGTCCTCGGTGATCGGGACTATGCTTGTCGCGGGAAAGCCTTCGGTTTCGGTGTAGGATTTCAGCTTCTTCTCCTTCAGCCGGTTCACTCCACCAGTGGTGGTGCCGATCCACAGGTTTCCTTCACGATCTTCGGTAACGCAACGTATGTTCTCGTCTGAGAGGCCGTCTGCGGCTCTGATACAGATCCATTTTTCGCCTGCCCGCCGCATCAGTCCACCGGCTTGCGTTCCCACCCACAAGTTCCCGGAGCGGTCCTCGGTTATCCACGTTATGTAGTTGCTTGAAAGGCCATCTTTCACGGTGTAGGTGGTGAACAGCCCGTCGCGCAGTCTTGCAAGCCCCTGCTCGGTTCCTACCCAGAGACTTCCATCCCGTGCTTCGCACACCGCGTAGACGCGATTGTCTGGCAGCCCCTCTCGCGTGGTGTAGAGACCAGCTCCCTTCTGACCGAGGCGCAGCAGACCTTCATTCAATGCCACCCACAAATCACCGTTCCGGTCTTCAACCAACGACCTTGACCACGGAACCATCCTGATAGGCAGCCCAAGGCCGCCGGTGTAAGAGGTGAACGTGCCGTCCTTAAGCCTGACCAGGGCGGTGGCAGTCGCCATCCAGAGACCGCCTTCCCGGGTCTCAATGATGCCTGCCACCGCCCTGTTCTTGACATCCTCGACTTCGGGGTAGGAGGTGAATAACCCATCCTTGAAGCGCATGAGTCCCTGATTTTCTGTGCCGATCCACAGACTGCCTTCCCGGTCTTCGCACAGCGAGAGAAGTCGGTTGCTGGTCATCCCCGCGCTATTTCCGACTTCAAAGGTCTTGAATCGAACGCCATCGTAACGAGCCAGACCACCATTCGTCGCCATCCATATATAACCGTCGCGGGTTTGGAGGATCGCGTTGACTGAGTTCTGCGGCAGCCCGTCGTCCACCGTGCGAACTTCGACGCTGTATTGGGATTGGGCGGTGCAAACCAGGAACAGACCGGCTAGCACGCTCAGCAGAGTGCCTGAAGACAGAGCCGCACGGCGCCAGGGAATTCGAAAGTTCGAAATTGTTGTGAGGAGATCAAACACGCGGCGCGTCTCTCCGTTGCCCGCCCATTCAGCGGGGAATCGGGCCTATACCGTAGCTCGCAGACACGGGAGGTGACAGGTCCGGTTCTCACATCCTTGGGGCTTCGCTCTTTTAAGCGTCAATTGGCGCGCCTATTGTATGACGCGAGGTCTGAGTTAACAATGTTCCGTGCGGGACGGCGCGAGGCGACGCCCCGCCACTCCGGAGGAGTGACCTGTCGATAGAAGCACGGACCGTGGAGAGACCGAAGTCCTTTAGGAGTTGCCTGGTTTCGCGCGACGTTCCGACCGCCGCCGCAAAGGTAACGCCTAAAGGAGTCCCGCCTCTATCGACAGGCCACTCCTTCGCAGTGGCGCGGGTTCATACGATTTTTCCGTTTCCGAGTAAGCTACTCGCTGGAGGAGATTTGTGAGCATTTTCTACAGGTATTCAGGATACACATCGCCTAAGGGCTTGAGCGCAGGGATCTTGAGCGCAGGGCATTAGGTTGACGCTTCCGTCGAAGAGGGGTAAAAGGTTTAAAGGGCGCTTGTGAGTGTCTGACGAAAGCGTGGCCGGTGCCCAAGACGATTCTAGTTGTGGAAGATAACCCTGATGCACGCGAGATGGTTTCGTTTATTCTCGCCTCGGAGGGCTTTTCGGTGATCACGGCCGAAGACGGTCAGGCGGCTCTTGAACTGGTCAAGGACCAGCCACCTGACTTGATTATCACTGATATCCAAATGCCCAACCTGGATGGTATCGAGATGATCAAGCGGTTGCGCCAGCAGTTTGAGTCACACAACGTGCCTATTGTGGTTATGAGCGCTTTCGGCAGCGGGGCAACCCAGGATGCTATCAATGCGGGGGCCGATCGCAGCGCACCGAAGCCGATGCAAGTAGACTACCTCATCAAGCTCGTCAAACAGCTATTAACCTAAGATGTTTCAGCAGATCGTTCGATGTTGATCCCCGGATTGCCTAGAAAACGTGACAAACTATGGAATAATTCCGCGGAGTCAACCGGCTTGATTAAGAAGCCCTGTGCTCCTGCCCGCATTGCCCTCTCTATGTCGGCGCCATCGCTTATGCCGGAATAGAACAGGACAGGAGTGGACACGCCGGTGCTGCGAAGCATCCTGCACAGGTCTATGCCCGTTCCGTCCTGAAAAACCCAATCGAGCAGGATCAAATCAAGGTTGTTTGTAATTCCCTGGCGCAGACCCTCGGCTACGTTCTGAGCCTGTATGACCTCGTAACCTTGCAGGTCGAGCAGAGCATTCATCATTTCGCAAGCGTTTTCGTCGTCATCGACGCAGAGGATTCGCCCTTTGGCCTTCTCCATCACCTAACTCCTTGAGAAAAACTTGAGGGAATGGAACAACTATAGCAACGCCCTAAGGTTGCCGTCTGTACGCTATCGAACCGATTTGCGTGGCCTGTATTTTAGAAACCTGCTGACGGAGCGTGTAGAATCGTAGTATTCGGGGGGCTCGAAACATGTCCACGGCCCATTGACCGTTTCTGGAAGTGCGAATACCGCTAACGGGACTCGAACCCGTAGTCTCCGCCTTGAGAGGGCGGCGTGTTAACCACTTACACTATAGCGGCAAAGATCAAACGTCGAGCTTCAGTATACACAGCCTATTTCATCGTCGCAACGAGATGCCAAGGCTAACTACAAATCTTACGCGGCCGCCGGCCTCAGCTGAACAGGCATCGCGTCACGAAGCAGCCAAACTCAGTCAGCTTGCAGGCGCATAGCTTCTTTCGAGCTGACGCACAGTCTGTCTCGCACTTGGCGCCGTCAGTCTTGCACTTCGACGCGCAGGTCTGATAGTCGCTTCTCTCGGCCTCTGTCTGAACGGACTTGAAAGCGCGCTCGAACTCGGCGAGCGTGCCCTGCTTGATTGCGCGCGACTGATCCCTGTTCACCTTTGCGCAAGCTTTGAGCCCTCGGTATGCGCGCAGCACAGTCTCGCGCAAGCCGGAGTCCTTGATGGTTGCCTCGATGCGCGACGCATCCGGCATTCTTGCGAGTACCGCTCGAGCCGTGTCGAAGACTTCGTCCCATTCATCTGGAACTGCATTAGCGCGGCTGTCGGTCGTCGGCGTCGGTCCGCATGCGAACATCGCCAACAGGAAAGCCGCGAGAATCTTGCCGTTGTATCCGGATTTAGTGAAATAGCCGAGATGCATTTTATTCTCCTAAGAGAGGTTTGCAGCGGCGCATCCATGCGGAACGTTGTAGCATTGAGTGAGAGATCATTCAACAAACTTCCGCATAAATGCGGTCCTACGAACTCTTCACTGATCGTGTCCGAAGCTCGATAACAATAACGCCTTCCATCACGCGTCGTAAACTCGCTGAGACGCAATCATCTCAATTCTCGGCGGCCGCAAGTTGTTGAAGTATCCGAATCGAGTTTGACCTTTCCAGAATTGAATGTTTGAATAGGTGCCCGTTGATGTTTGATCAGCAATCGTAGTCAGCCTGGCGCAACTTGCATGGAGACGCACATCCGGTTACACCATCAATCTGCGCCGTTAGGTGTTCAGGCCTAAGAAGGTAAACGATCCGCGCATTGGCAGTTTGGCGCTGTTGCAGCCGGACAATCGTGAACAAGGCTGTTGGACAATTCCTGATCTATCTCGATGCAGCCGCGGACCGCCGGCTCGCTCAACTCGACCCTCCCCACAATTCTCGAACGAGCAAATCAACCTGGGAGGCTGTGTGCCTTATCCGTGGTTCGTTCTCGGAGCGCGTTGTTTCTAGCTCCTGTTAGGAGTTGGTGAAACGATGGGGCAGATCTTCAATCGAAGCACGAACTTCATCTCGAAGACTACCATCTTCGGGGCGGTGTTCTTCATTGGGATCACCATCTGGATGCTGCTCGAATTCAACAGGTCCTCTTACTATACGCAGGCTTTCTTCCCTCGCGAACAGCCCGTTCAGTTCAGCCATAAGCATCACGCCGGCGATGACGGGATCGATTGCCGCTACTGTCACACCACTGTTGAGAAGCTCGCTTATGCCGGAATCCCGCCTACGAAGACGTGTATGAATTGCCACTCGCAAATTTGGGCGGACAGTCCTTATCTGGAGCCAGTCCGCGAGAGCTGGCGCACGGGTAACCCCATCAAGTGGACGCGCGTTTACGATCTGCCCGACTTCGTTTATTTCAATCACAGCATTCACGTAAACAAGGGCGTGGGATGCTCGACTTGTCACGGGCGAGTCGACCTGATGCCGCTGACATATCAAGCGGCGTCGCTTCAGATGGAGTGGTGCCTCCAGTGTCATCGCCAGCCCGAGATGTTCATCAGGCCAAAGAGCCAGGTGTTGCAAATGGACTGGCCGCCCGCCGAGTGGTCTCATAGCGAAGACAAGAAGTGGCATCAAGATGTCGAAGGCGCGAAGCTGGTGAAGGAGTACCAACTCAAAAGCACGGCTGTCCTGACCAGTTGCAGCACGTGTCACCGGTGAAGACGGACGACCGGCGACGGAGGACGGACGACTGACGACCGACTACCGACGACTGAGGTAGAGGACGAGGGATCGAAGATTAAGGATAGCGAGACGGCGATGACTCACTTGATCAAGTTAAAGGGTATCGAGAGATCATTAGATGAGAGTACCGGTCAGGGTAACAGTGATCCTCGATCCTCGATCCTCGATCCTCTACCTCTGTCGTCGGTCGTCGGTCGTCCGTCCTCCATCCTCGATCCTCGAACTTCAGGTAAGCAATACTGGCGGAGCCTTGAAGAGCTGGCCGAGACAGACGAGTTTCAGGAACTGCTTCATCGAGAGTTTCCTGACCGAGCGACTGAGTGGAGCGATCCTGTTGGCCGCCGCAAGTTCCTCAAATTGATGGGCGCCTCGTTCGCCCTCGCGGGACTCACCGCATGCACGCGACAGCCAACCGAGTACATCGCGCCCTACGCGCGCCAGCCTGAAGAACTCGTGCCGGGCAAGCCGGTGTTTTTTGCTACTGCGATGCCGCTGGACGGGTTCGCTACGGGATTGATTGTCGAAAGTCACGAGGGCCGGCCTACCAAGATCGAAGGCAACAAGGACCATCCCGCAAGCCTCGGCGCGACCGATGTCTTCTCGCAAGCTTCGGTGCTCGGACTTTATGATCCCGACCGTTCTCAAACACTCACGTATCTCGGGGAGATCGTGACCTGGTCGGCGTTTCTTGGAGGAATTCGTCCCGCCGTGGACGCTCAACGCGCTGTTGCCGCGCAGAAGCCTGCGAAAGGCGGACTGCGGATACTTACCGAGACCGTCACGTCCCCGACACTCGCGTATCAGATAAAGACCTTGCTTGCCACGCTGCCAACTGCGAAGTGGCATCAGTACGACCCGGCAGGCCGCGACAATGTGCGCGAAGGCTCACGGTTGGCGTTCGGTCAGTACGCGAACACGGTCTACCATTTCGACAAGGCCGATGTTGTTTTGTCACTCGACTCGGATTTTTTGGCGTGCGGTCCGGCGAGCCTGCGATACGCGCGCGACTTTGCCGCGAAGCGGCGATTGACCGAAGGCAAGCGCGATATGAGCTGGCTGTACGTCGTCGAAAGCACCGTGTCCAACACCGGATCGGTTGCGGATCATCGCCTCGCGGTGCGCCCAAGCGAGATCGAACCCTTCGCGAATGCGGTAGCGGCAGCGTTAGCCGTATCAAGATCGGACCTGTTGCCTTCATTGAATAGGGGATCCGCCTCCATGGTGGAAGACAAGTGGCCAAAGTGGCTGAGCTTTATCACGAAGGATCTTATCGATCATGCCGGCTCGAGCATCGTGATCGCCGGAGACTCCCAGCCACCGACCGTTCACGCGCTTGCTCACGCGATGAATCAGGCGCTTAGCAATGTTGGCAAGACTGTCGTCTACACGGGCCCAGTCGAAGCCAACCCCGTCGACGGAAACGCATCGCTTCGAGAGCTTGTCGCGGACATGAACTCGGGTCAGGTGGATGTGCTGCTGATACTCGGCGGCAATCCCGTTTACAACGCGCCTGCTGATTTGGACTTCGCCGCGGCGATCCGAAAAACTCCGCTTCGAATCCACCTGAATCTCTACAAAGACGAGACCTCTGAGCTGTGTCAGTGGCACATTCCAGAAGCGCATTATCTCGAGTCGTGGAGCGACGCGAGTGCCTACGATGGAACGGTCACGATCATTCAGCCGCTGATCGCGCCGCTTTATTCGGGCAAGACCGCGCACGAGGTGCTAGCCGCTTTCTTGAACGAGCCCGAGCGTTCGAGCTACGAGATCGTACGCGACTATTGGAGAGGAAGATTTGCCGCCGGAGGCCAGGAGCCGCCGCTAAAGACCGGCGCATCGCAAAGCTCCGGCACAACCCAAACCCCAGCCGCTGCGGCGCAGTCGGTGGCGATCAGCGCACCGCCGCAGGCCTCGCCGGCGGGCTTTGAACAGTACTGGCGCAAGTCGCTTCACGACGGCTTAGTCGCCAACACCGCGTTGCAACCCAAGGCTCTTACGCTGAAATTCGACTCGGCGACCCAGGCTTCCAATCCCCGTCCCCCATCACCCAACTCTCAATTGGAGATAGTGTTCAGACCTGACCCGACGATGCACGATGGACGCTTCTCGAACAACGGCTGGCTTCAGGAATTACCGAAGCCGTTGAGCAAGCTCACGTGGGACAACGCGGCAATTGTGAGTCCGGCCACCGCTGCTAATCTGGACCTCGGCAAGAGAGTAAACGAGCTCTCGACGAACCGGATGGGCGGCATTGGCGGGGAGATTCTTGCCGACAGAATCGAGCTTAAATATCGGGATCGCTCTGTAATCGCGCCGGTTTTCATTCAGCCCGGACAACCGGACAATGTCATCACCGTTCATCTGGGCTACGGCCGAACGATCTCCGGCAGAGTTGGGACAAAGGCAGGCTTTAACGCTTACGCGATTCGCACGTCTGACGCTCCCTGGTTCGGCGCGGACTTGCGAATCGCAAAGATCGGAGACACGTATTCGTTAGCCACCACTCAGTCGCATCACTTGATCGACGCGTCGGAAGTCGGCGAGCGAGATATTCTTCGGTCGGGCACTCTCGAAGAATATGCAAAGCGACCCAGCCTCGCGCCTGAAGGAGCAAGCGAATCGCACCACGAGCAATCGTTATATCAGGGTTTCGCTTACGATGGTTACGCCTGGGGAATGGCGATCGACTTGAACGCTTGCATCGGCTGCACCGCCTGTGTCGTCGCCTGCGTCGCCGAGAACAACATCCCGGTCGTCGGCAAGGAACAGGTAGCCCGAAGCCGCGAGATGCACTGGCTTCGCGTCGACGCCTACTACAAGGGCGGCGAGAATAATCCCGAGACGTATTTCCAACCGGTTCCGTGCCAGCAATGTGAGAACGCGCCGTGCGAAGTCGTGTGTCCGGTTGCGGCGACGGCTCACAGTGCCGAAGGTCTGAACGACATGACCTACAACCGCTGCGTCGGCACGCGATATTGCTCGAACAACTGTCCGTACAAGGTTCGCCGATTCAACTTTCTGCTCTACCAGGATTTCTACACAGCCAGCTTGAAGATGATGCGCAACCCTGACGTCTCGGTGCGCAGCCGCGGCGTGATGGAAAAGTGCACTTACTGCGTGCAGCGAATTCAGAAGGCCAAGATAGACTCAGAAAAGGAAGACCGACAGGTTCGCGACGGCGAGATTGTTCCGGCATGCGCCCAGGCTTGCCCGACCGAAGCCATCGTCTTTGGCAATATCAACGATCGCACGAGCCGCGTCGCACAGTTGAAAGCTGAGGAGCGCAACTACAGCTTGCTCGGCGAGCTGAATACGAAGCCGCGGACGACCTATTTAGGCGCCGTACGAAATAAGCACCTCGAATTGGAGAACGACTAACCGATGAGCGAGCACACTCAAGATTCGGTGAGTGACTCAACCATTACTCCCCCGGCGGTGATCGGAGCGGGGCAGACGTTCGCGTCGGTCACCGACAAGATCAGCTCGATCGCGCTGACGAAGCGTACGCCGCTCGGTTGGTTCATCGGGGCGGGCATTTCCTTTTCGATCACGCTCGGTTTGTTCTACACGATCGGGTATCTGGTGGTGACCGGCATCGGGATCTGGGGCAACAACATCCCGGTTGGGTGGGCGTTCGACATCATCAACTTCGTCTGGTGGATTGGCATTGGCCACGCCGGCACGTTGATCTCGGCGATTCTATTTCTATTGCGTCAACAGTGGCGAACATCGATCAATCGCTTCGCCGAAGCGATGACTCTGTTCGCGGTCGCGTGCGCGGGTCTGTTTCCGTTGTTGCATACGGGGCGTCCGTGGCTCGCTTACTGGATGCTTCCTTATCCCAACACGATGGGGGTTTGGCCTCAGTTCCGCAGTCCGTTGATCTGGGACGTGTTCGCGGTCTCGACTTATGCGAGCGTGTCGCTCATGTTCTGGTTCGTTGGGCTGATACCGGACCTTGCTACGCTGCGCGATCGCGCGAAGCGGCGAACGGCAAAGATAATCTACGGGATGCTGGCGATGGGCTGGCGGGGTTCGGCTCGGCACTGGCACCGCTATGAGACGACTTATGCGTTGCTGGCGGCGCTGGCGACGCCGCTGGTTATCTCGGTTCACACCGTGGTGAGCTTCGATTTCGCGATTGGGATCGTCCCCGGGTGGCACGCGACGATATTTCCGCCGTACTTCGTGGCCGGCGCAATCTATGCGGGGTTCGCAATGGTGCTGACGCTGTCGATACCGCTGCGAAAGTTCTATGGACTGGAAGACTTCATCACGATGCGCCACCTGCGCAACATGTCGAAGATCATGCTTGCGACCGGGTTGATAGTCGCTTACGGCTACATGATGGAGACGTTCATGGCCTGGTACTCGGGGAGCACGTACGAGCGGTACATGGTCATGAACCGCTTCAAGGGACCCTATGCGACGATGTATTGGTTGCTTATTGCCTGCAACGTTGTTGTGCCGCAGGTGCTTTGGATTCGACGCGTCCGGCATAGCGTGGCGGCACTTTGGGTTATATCGCTCGTCGTTGGCGTAGGCATGTGGCTCGAGCGATTCATCATTATCGTCGTCAGCCTGCATCGCGATTTCTTGCCGTCGTCGTGGGCTATGTACAAGCCGACGTTTTGGGATTTTTCGATGTTCATCGGGACGATCGGGCTGTTCATGAGTCTGATATTCCTGTTCGTCAGGTTCCTGCCAATGATCTCGATCTCCGAGATCCGCGGCATTCTGCCTCAAGCCGCGGTCAAGGAGTCGGGTGACTGAGAATGGAGGAACGAGGATTGAGGATCGAGCCTCCGACAGCGGTCCGCAGATGCCGCAGATACATAGAATTCTACATCTGTGTCATCTGCGTAATCTGCGGACGAATTGCGGCATCGCCGGTTTCGCGATTCTCAGTTTGAAGGCGTGGTGATGGACGAAACGCACAAACTCTATGGCGTGATGGCCGAGTTCGAAGCTCCAACGGCGGTCGTGGAAGCTACACGCAAAGCGTACGCGGAGGGCTACCGCCGAATGGATGCGTTTTCGCCGTATCCGATCGAAGAGCTGACCGAGGCGCTCGGCATCAAGCATTCGAAGTTGCCGTTGATCGTTTTGATTGGGGGGATACTCGGGTGCCTTGGCGGGTACGCGTTATGCTACTGGGTTTCGTCTGACGTCTATCCGCTCAATATCGGCGGGCGTCCGTTAAATAGTTGGCCTGCGTTCATCCCGGTGACATTCGAGTGCACGATTCTGCTGGCTGCGATTTCCGCGGTGTTCGGGATGCTGGCGCTGAACGGACTGCCGCAGCCTTATCATCCGGTGTTCAACGTTGACAGCTTTGAGATGGCGAGCCGCAATCGTTTCTTCCTGTGCATCGAGGCGCGCGACCCGATGTTTGAGCGCGAAAAGACGCGCGGGTTCCTGGCCCGGCTCGAGGGAGTAGCGGAGGTCCACGATGTGCAAGACTGAGAATACCTGAGGATCGAGGATAGAAGATTGAGGATAGAGGATAGCGATAGAGGATAGAAGAATGAGGATCGAGGATAGAAGATCGAGGATGGAGGATTGAACATGCCAAGAATAGAGAGCTTCAGAGATCTTGATGTCTACCAATTAGGCCTACGCGAGGCGAAGCGAGTCTTCCTGATCACGAAAGAGTTTCCGAGGGAAGAAAGGTACTCTCTTACGGATCAAATTCGGCGATCCTCTCGAGCGGTTAACGCAATGTTGGCCGAAGCGTGGGCGCGCGGCGTAGATATATGGCCGCATTTGTGAATAAGGTCGACGAATCGCTGGGTGAAGCAATGGAAACCCAGGCTTGGCTTGATCACGCTCTCGCATGCGATTACATAGATACCAAGCAGCACGCTGAGTTGGACAAGGCCTGGCAGCGAGTAGGAGCGATGCTAAACAGAATGATTCAAAAAGCCGACACGTTCTGTCGGTCGGCTGCCCGTTAGAACAGTGCATCAAAGTTCAACATCTATAGAGAGAACCATGCAATCGTCCCTCTTCAATCTTCGATCCTCGATCCTCAATCTTCGATCCTCGATCCTCAATCTTCGATCCTCGATCTTCAATCTTCGATCCTCAATCTTCAATCCTCGATCTTCAATCTTCAATCTTCGATCCTCGATCTTCAATCTTCGATCCTCGATCTTCAATCTTCGATCCTCAATCTTCAATCCTCGATCTTCAATCTTCAATCTTCGATCCTCGATCCTCGTCCTCGCGGCACTCGCCTTCACCTCGTGCAGGCAGGACATGCACGACCAGCCGAAATACAGACCATTGCGGCCGGTCGATCAAATTGGCTCGATAAACGATGGGCGTTCGGCGCGGCCGCTTGTCGAAGGCACGGTCGCGCGCGGCGAACTCCGCGACGACGTCGAGTTCTACACTGGCAAGGTCGCCGGATTTGGGCAGACGGCGACGGCTACGCCGAACGCTTCGGCGAGTCAGACGGCCGGTCAATCAGCGTCCGGCGTCACTCCGGGACTGCAAGGCTTTGTCGCCGAGTTCCCGATGCCGATCACTGCGGCGGATCTTGATCGTGGGCAGGAGCGCTTCAATATCTATTGCTCGGTTTGCCACGGGCCACTGGGTGATGGAGGCGGAATGATTCCAAAGCGCGGGTTCCGCAAGCCGCCTTCCTATCACGACGATCGCTTGAGGAATGCCCCGGTCGGTTATTTCTTTGACGTGATCACCAACGGGTTCGGCAACATGCCTGATTACGCGGCGCAGGTGGAGCCGGCGGATCGCTGGCGGATTATCGCTTACATTCGTGCGTTGCAGTTGAGCCAGCGCGCTACGGTAGCCGATGTACCGGCAGAGAAGCGCGATGAGCTGAACAAGAAGCCCGAAGCAAAAGAAGGAGAGGGTCATCAGGGAGCGAAATGAGCGATATTATTGGCGGTTTTGAAACAGCTCGGGTGGACGTGGAAGGCTTCCGCCGGCGCGCGTTGACTGTCGGTTTGGTCGCGCTTGCGGCGGGCGCCGCGGGTGCGCTCATCAGCAGCGAGAGTCGCGAGCAGTTCTTCAAATCGTACTTGTTGGCCTACATCTTCTGGATAGCGATTCCGCTCGGGTGTTTTGCGATTCTGATGCTGCAACATATGTCAGGCGGAGTCTGGGGACTGGTGACGAGGCGCGTGCTAGAGAGCTCGACACGCACCTTCCCACTGCTCGCGCTGCTGTTTATTCCGCTCTTGTTCGGCCTGAAGTCGATCTTTCCGTGGGCGTCTCCGGAGAAGCTCGCTGCGAGCCCGGCGCTGAGTCGCGCAGTCGAAGAGAAGCGTCTCTACTTGAACATCGGGTTCTTCATCGCGCGCGCGGCGTTTTACTTCCTGGTTTGGATATTGGTCACGCGATTATTGAATCACTGGTCAGCAGAACAAGACAGGACCGGCGAGCGCAAACTGACAAGCAAGCTTCAGGGTCTTAGCGGTCCCGGTCTGTTGCTCTACGGTCTGACGGTCACGTTTGCATCGGTTGATTGGGCGATGTCGCTTGACCCGCAATGGTTCTCGACGATTTACGGTTTGCTGTTCATGGGTGGGCAAGGGCTTGCGGGGATGGCGTTCGTCATCGCTGTAATGGTGCTGCTGGCGGGACGCAAGCCGATGAGCGACGTAATCAAGCCCTCGCACTTGCACGATCTCGGCAAGCTGATGCTCGCGTTCCTGATGATCTGGGCGTACTTTGCGTTCTCGCAGTTCCTGATCATCTGGGCGGGCAATCTTCCGGAAGAGATTCCGTTCTACACGCGGCGGATTCAGTCGTCGTGGAAATACGTTGGCGGCGGATTGATCGTTTTGCACTTCTTTTTGCCGTTCGTGCTGCTGCTTTCGCGGGATCTTAAAAGGAACGGGCGGTTGCTGTCGACTGTAGCGATCGGCGTGATTGTGATGAGGTATGTCGATTTGATCTGGCTGACGGGCCCGGAGCTTCACAACGGCACCTTCAGCTTGAGCTGGATGGATTTGATCTTGCCTGCGGGGATCGGTGGCGTCTGGCTTTGGTTTTTCGCGACGCAGTTGAAGAGCCGGCCGCTGCTTCCGATTCACGACCCGGACATCGAAAGCGTTTTCGCTTCGGGTCACGGGCACTGAAAAAAGAGAGATGAGCCACTCAAAACACAACGAACACGATGGCGCAGATGTCGGCCACGAGGGCAGCACCGTCCAGGTGGCAGGCATCACCTGGTTCATCATCGGGCTGGCCGTATCGGTGATCTTCATCGGCTGGCTGATCACGGCTGTGTTGAACTCGTTTGAGGGGCGCGAAAAGAAAGCGGAACTTGAATCGCGGCCGTCACCGTTCGCCGCCGAACGAGCAAAACTCCCGCCGGAGCCGAGACTTCAGCTTGCGCCAAATAGCGAAGAGCAGATCGACAAGAAAGAGCCGCCGAACTTGAAGAAGCAACACCCTCTCGAGGAGATGAAGGAGTTGCGCGAGAGCTGGGACGAGCAACTGAAGAGCTACAGTTGGGTGGACGAACAGGCAGGCGTTGTCAGAATTCCAATAGACGAAGCCAAGAAGTTGTTGCTTCAACGCGGACTGCCGACGAGAGTTGGAAGCAAAAGTAAAAAGTAAAAAGTAAAAAGTAAGAAGTAAAAAGGAAAGAGGAAAGAGGAATATGCCGAAGCTAAGAGAGGTCGGACTTGCCGGACGCTTTGTTTGCGCATTGCTCCTACTTTTGCCTTTTGCCTTTTTCCTTTTTACTTCCGTGTCTGCGTCCGCGCAGAGCTGGGGACAGGGGCCACCGCCGCGGCACGCGCCGATTCCGGCGGGCGAGAAACCGCGCGACCTCGAAGATGTGCGAATCGATCAGAGACTGGACGAACCGCTCCCGCTTGATGCCCTGTTTCGCGACGAGAATGGCAACGAAGTGAAACTCGGTGCGTACTTCGGAAGCAAGCCCGTGGTGCTCGCGCTGGTTTACTACTCTTGCCCGATGCTCTGCAATCAAGTGCTGAACGGCATGACCAGCGGGCTCGACGTGTTGAAGGCCTTCAGCATCGGAAAGGAATTTGACGTCGTAACTGTAAGCTTCGATCCAAGGGAAACTCCGGAGCTTGCCCGGCAAAAGAAAGAGACTTACATCAATTGGTACAAGCGCGAAGGCGCGGCCGAAGGATGGCACTTCCTGACCGGCGCCCAGTCGAGCATCGACCGTCTCACCCAAGCCGCGGGGTTTCACTACAAATGGGATGAGAAGACCACTCAGTTCATTCACGCGAGCGGGATAATGATCGCAACGCCGGACGGCAAGCTCGCTCGCTATTTCTACGGCATCGAGTACGCGCCGAAAGACTTGCGGCTCGGTTTGGTCGAAGCATCCGCCGGCAAGATCGGCTCTCCGGTGGATCAGCTTCTTTTGTACTGCTATCACTACGACCCGGCGTCGGGTAAGTACGGCGCGGTTGTGATGAACATGATCAGGTTGGGCGGAGTCGCGACGGTGATTGCGATCATCTCGATGTTCATCGTCTTTAGGATGCGTGGGCTTTCAACTCGTCGGGCAAGCGCGGGAGGGATTGTCTAGGCAATGCAGACCGTTCCTTTTTCACCGGACCAGGCATCGAGCTTCGCAGCCGAGGTAGACGGGCTGTACGGGTTTCTGTGGGCGCTCACGATAGTCATAGGCAGCGTGATTTCTCTGTTGATCCTCTACTTCGCGGTGAAGTATCGGCGGCGCAACGAAGACGAGATTCCCAGACCGGTGAGGGCGTCGCATCGACTCGAAGCGGTTTGGGTCGGGGTGCCTTTCGTAGTTGCGATGGGGATCTTCGTCTGGTCCGCCGGTATTTATTACAGAATGTATCGTCCTCCCGAGGAGGCCATCGACGTCTACGTCGTCGCCAAGCAATGGATGTGGAAGTTTCAACACCTGGACGGCCATCGGGAGATAAATGAGCTTCACGTTCCTGTCGGTCGCAAGGTAAAGCTGACGATGACCACCGAGGATGTGATTCATAGCTTCTTCGTCCCGGCCTTCCGAGTGAAGATGGACGTCGTGCCGGGTAAGTACAGCACGATCTGGTTCGAACCGACGAAGGCTGGCCGGTATCACCTGTTCTGCGCCGAGTACTGCGGGACGAGTCACTCGGGGATGATCGGGTGGGTGGATGTCCTGGAAGCGCCGGAATACCAGGCCTGGCTGAGCGGCGGCGCCGCTGGAGGATCGCTTGCCGCCACCGGCGAGAAGCTCTTCCAACAGCTCGCGTGTAGCACCTGTCATAAGAGCGACGGAACCGGTCGCGGCCCGGTGCTCGAAGGAGTGTTCGGCAAGACGGTTCAACTGGCCAACGGGCAGAAGGTCACCGCCGACGAGGCGTACGTGCGCGAATCAATCACGAATCCCAAGGCTAAGATTGTCGCCGGCTATGACGCGATAATGCCGACTTTTCAGGGACAAGTCAGCGAAGAGCAGTTGCTCCAGTTGATCGCGTACATACGTTCGCTGGCCGGCGTTCCGGCTCCGGCGCCTCAAGGTGGCGCATCGGCGGGCGGTCAGCAAGCAAGGCCTGCTCCTGCTCCGGCGCAAATGAAGCAGTCGCAACAGTAGAGCACAATATGAACATTGAAGTTCAAGAACAGCCGCCGCGCACTCATTACCTCAACGCGACCTACGGGCTGAAGTCGTGGCTGCTGACCAGGGACCACAAGCGAATCGCGCTCTTGTATCTCGTGTCGATTACGTTCTTCTTCGCGCTGGGCGGGGCGTTCGCGGCCGCAATACGGTTGGAGCTGCTGACGCCGCAGGGCGATATGATGCAGGCCGAAACCTACAACCGAATGTTCACCATGCACGGCGTGGTGATGATTTTCTTTTTCCTGATCCCCTCAATACCCGCTACGCTGGGCAACTTTTTGGTGCCGCTGATGATCGGCGCAAAGGATCTGGCGTTCCCCAGACTCAACCTGCTGAGCTGGTACATCTACGTCGTGGGTGCGCTATTCACGTTCATCGCAATCGTGACCGGTGGCGTCGATACGGGCTGGACCTTCTATACGCCTTACAGCACGACGTATTCGAACAGCAATGTGCTGCTGGCGGGCATCGGCATATTTGTAACCGGATTTTCGTCGATTCTTACCGGGCTCAACTTCATCGTAACGATTCACACGATGCGCGCGCCGGGTTTGACATGGTTCCGGCTGCCGCTGTTCATCTGGGCTCATTACGCGACGAGCCTGATAATGATCCTCGGGACGCCGGTCATTGCAATAACGATGCTGTTAGTGGCCGCCGAACGCATCGCCCACGTAGGGATATTCGATCCGGCGCTCGGAGGCGATCCGGTCTTGTTCCAGCATTTGTTCTGGTTCTATTCGCATCCGGCCGTTTACATCATGGTATTGCCGGCGATGGGCGTGATCAGCGAGCTGATCGCGAACATGACGCGCAAGAACATCTTTGGCTATCGGTTCGTTGCGTTCTCGAGCCTGGCGATCGCCGTATTCGGTTTTCTGGTCTGGGGCCATCACATGTTCGTGAGTACTCAGTCGGTCTATGCGGGGTTGATTTTCTCATTCTTGAGCTACGCCGTCGCGATACCTTCCGCGGTAAAGGTGTTCAACTGGACGGCGACACTTTACAAGAGCTCGATCTCGTACAACACTCCGATCCTCTACGCATTCGGTTTTATCGGGTTTTTCATAATCGGCGGGATGACCGGCTTGTTCCTCGCGGCGCTGGGAGTGGATGTACACGTTACAGACACCTACTTCGTGGTTGCTCACTTTCACTACATCATGGTGGGCGGGGCGATTATGGGTTACATGGGCGGGTTGCATTACTGGTGGCCTAAGATTACAGGGCGCATGTACCCGGAGGGCTGGGCGCGATTTGCAGCGCTGGTCATCTTCGTAGGCTTCAACCTGACGTTCTTTCCACAGTTCCTGCTCGGATACATGGGCATGCCGCGAAGGTACTACGCCTATCCGCCTGAGTTTCAGGTGTTGAATGTGATGTCTTCGGCTGGCGCGTCGATACTTGGGGTGGGTTACCTGGTTCCGCTGGTCTACTTTGCGTGGTCGATGCGATACGGACCGCGCGCATCGGCGAATCCGTGGGGCGCGTTTGGACTGGAGTGGAGGACAAGCTCACCTCCGCCGACTGAGAATTTCAAGGAGACGCCGGTCGTGACGTGGGAGGCTTATGAGTTCCGGCCCAGGCACGAGGCTCAGGTGATCGATATAACGAGGCACTGAGGGAGGATCGAGGATGGAGGATCGAGAATAGAGGATCGAGAGTAGAGGATCGAGGATAGACTCCAACTTCGATCCTCCATCTTCCATCTTCCATCTTCCATCCTCGAATCTCGAAAGGAGAAGGTTTGGCTGAGAGTCATGCGACAACATACGGACTGGCCCATCAGTTCGACGACATCGAGCAGCAGCGGGAAGCCGGCACGCTCGGGATGTGGGCGTTTCTGATCACCGAAATACTGTTTTTCGGTGGGATGTTCATGGCGTACGTCCTGTATCGGACGAAGGATCCCGACTCGTTCGCGTTCGCCAGCGCACACCTGGACTGGAGGCTTGGCGGGGCGAACACCGCGGTACTGATCATCAGCTCGCTGACGATGGCGCTTGCGGTGTACTACTCGCAGACCGGGAATCGAGAGATGCTGATGGTGTTCCTCGTGTTGACGATGATTCTCGGCGCGACCTTTCTTGGGGTGAAGGCCTACGAGTACTACCACAAGTATCTCGATCATCTCATTCCTGGATCAGGCTTCCAATGGCACGGACACGGCGATCCGCGGCACGTGCAAATGTTTTATTTCATCTACTTCATAATGACCGGCATTCACGCGCTTCACATGATCATTGGGCTCGGGATAATGACGGTGATACTGATAATGTCGAAGCGCGGCCGCTTTACTCCCGAGTATCATTCGCCGGTTGAGATATCCGGCTTGTATTGGCACTTTGTCGATATCGTGTGGATATTCCTTTTCCCGCTGCTCTATTTGCTTGGCGCGCACATACACAATCAGTGAAGGACTGCATATGTCGGTACACGTAGTCTCGAGAAAAATCTACTTCGGAATCTTCGGCGCCCTGATGGTGCTGACGGCATTGACGGTATGGGTGGCTAATTTTGCCCTGCCTGGGCCGCTGAACGCGATAGTTGCTCTATCGATCGCGGTCTTGAAAGCGACGCTGGTGGTGCTGTACTTCATGCACGTTCGCTACAGCTCGAAGCTGACCTGGGTGTTCGTTTGCGCGGGCATAATCTGGCTGATCATTTTGTTTGCATTCACGCTTTCGGATTTTCTCACCCGCGGGTGGGTGCCCTTTGCTACCGGGTAGTCGCGGGACCGACAAATGCGATCGCACTCCGGTTTCTGCCACCAGCCGAACGTTCAACACTACGCACACCTGCCGTGTCCCACTCACCTGACAAGAGTAGCAATGCATGCTGCGCGGAATACGTCTGTATGTTTAGGGCCGGCGATCGGTCGTATATTGTGAGTCCTAACGACTGCCGATGTCTGGTTGCAACTGTGAGTCCGAAACTTCTAGATTGCGAGTAACTGATATATACTGACAGCGCCGCGCGCCCAGGAAATGTGGCGAGATCGGACCTGCGAGCCACCTTGCTTTTTGACTGGCGTCGCGATTCGGGAAATTAGCGACCAACAAACTATGCAGCGAATCAACCACCTGATAGCTTCAAAGGAGACTTCATGAACATCCTTGGGATTTGCAAAACCGTTTTACGAGGATGCGGGTCGATGGCAGTCGTCATGCTACTTTTGGCATCCCTCACCACGGCTCAGGACACAGACAAGGACAAGGATAAAGACAAGAAGAAAGATTCCACTCCCGCAAAGTCCGCTCCAGCCCAAAAGCCGTCGGCTCCCGCCGACAAAGAGAAGGCCTCCGGCCCTGGGCGGACTGACGGAGCAAACACGCGGAACAAGAGCGGCGGAGAGAACACGGCTAACAAGACTGGCGAAACAAACAATACAGGCAAGTCTGGAGGAACTCAGACGAACGGCAATACCGGCGGAACTAACTCGACTGGCAACTCTGATCGAACTCGCAAGGAGAGGAAGGCGGCCGACGCAACGACCAGCAATACCGGTGGAACAAGCACGACCGGCAACACCGGTGGAACAAGCTCAACCGGCAACTCTGATGGAACTCGCAAGGAGAGGAAGAACGCCGGCGCAACGACAAGCAATACCGATGGAACTAGCACGACCGGCAACACCGGTGGAACAAACACAACAGGCAAGCCTGGAAAAAATACAACCAGCAATACCTCCGGAACAAACACGACCGGCAATACTGGAGTAACTCGCACGACCGGCGACTCCGGGGGAACTAACACCACCCGCAAGGGCGGAAAAGCAAGCGAAACAGGCGGATCGGCTAATAACATTACCATCGTTAGTCCCGGCATCACGAGGGGAGCCAACGGCAAGGTAGAGGTCTATCGGGGGCATAACGGTTCCGAGGCCCGCTTTCGACGGGACGGCAGCGTCCGCGAAGTGCACGCGCGCGATATGACGATCGTCCATCTCCCGGGCGGTTCGCGCCGAATTGTGGTAGAGCGTGTTGACCACTCGCGGGTCGTCGCCTATCGCGGCGGATACGGTTATGTCCAGCGGCCTTTCGTTTATCGCGGTCATGAGTTTGCCAGCAGGACTTACATCTATCGTGGCCGCCCCTATGCTGCGTACTATCAGCGATATCCTTACCGTGGAGTTTTTTTGGAAGGGTATAGGCCTTACCGCTACTACAGACCTGCCTTCTACGGGTGGGCGTATGACCCGTGGCGATTGCCGGTGCGCTATTCGTGGGGCTGGGCGGGCAATCCGTGGTATGGATATTACGGCAGTTACTTCACGCCTTACCCGGTCTACCCAAGCGCCTCGTTTTGGTTGACGGACTATTTTATCGCTGCGAGTCTCCAGGCTGCTTACCAACAGCGTGCGGATGACCGCGCCTACTTTGCCGCGAACTCCGGCGGTCCAGTTGTTCTTACGCCCGAGATCAAGGAGGCGATCGCAAACGAGGTCCAAAGCCAGCTTGCTCTCGAAAACTCCGAGAGCCAGAGGGCGGCGCAAGGCGGCGATGTGGACATAGACTCGAGCGGCCTTCCGCGAATCCTTGCCGAGGCCGGTCCAGACCATCCGCACGTTTTCGTTGTAGCCGGCCCGCTCGAAGTCACCGACAGCGAAGGACAGGAGTGCGGCCTAACGGCAGGCGACGTGCTCAGGCTCAGCACAGCGCCGCCGCCGGATTCGACATCCGTGTACCTCCAGGTGTTCGCGAGCAAGAACCAGGAATGCCCGAGAGGGACTATGGTCTCGGTGGAGATCGCGGACCTGCAGGAAATGCAGAACAACATGCGCGCCAGCATCGATCAGGGTCTGCAAGAGCTTCAGTCTCATGAGGGTGGACTGCCGACGCCACCTCTAGCGGCCGCGGGCCCTCCGGTGCAGGCGTCCTTTGCGCCGATCGCTCCGCCGCCGGACCCGAACGTCTCCAACGAACTCCAACAGCAGGCGCGGGAAGCTGACACCGCGGAAAACGGAGTCTTGGACGAAGTAAAGCAAGAGGACAACAACAGTGGCGTCCCAGACCCAAACATCCCCTCCAACACGCCGGTCCAGATTTCCCTCGGCCAGACGACCGAAGAAGTGGTGGCAGCCTTAGGGAATCCTAAGCGGATAGTGAATTTCGGCCCGAAGAGAATCTACGTATACTCAGATATAAAAATTACTTTCATCAACGGGAAGGTAACCAATGTCGAGTAGAGTGCGAGGAGGATTCATATGTTGAAGACTTTAGTTTGCATTGCGATCGCGAGCCTTTTGGCAGCCGCTACTTCTTCCGCCGCGACGGATAAGGATCGTACGGCTGTGATCTACGATGGTGTTCCAACTGAAGTGACCGCTTCATCCGAAGCCTCGAAGGATCTGTGGATCACGATGGACGATCTGAAACGCGCTACGCGGTTCGTCGTGAAGCCTCAAGGCGTCTGCCGCGACGAGCTGTGCTTTCCGCTTCCGGCGAAACGAAAAGCCGAGTTCATCTCGAAGCGCGGCGCGGTTACCTGGTTCAACCTGACCGCATTCGCGGCGTTGGTCAAGCAGCCAGTCGCGCACGATGAGAAGAATGGTGTGTGGTATTTCGGCAAGCGCGAAGATGAGCGCGGAACTTATCTCGCTTCACTCGAAGCTCCGAACTTTACGCTTCCGGACATCAACGGCAAGTTGCATTCACTCGCCGACTATCGCGGCAAGAAGGTGTTGTTGGTCACGTGGGCTTCGTGGTGAGGATGCCGGTTCGATTTGCCAGGCTGGCAAACGTTCTATCACGACCTCAACGCTAAGAACTTCGAAATCATCTCCATCGCTCAGGACACTGGCGGCGCCAAAGACGCTGCTCCCTGGATCACCGCAGCCAAACCCGAATACACCGCCCTCATCGACGATAAGCACCTGGTCACCCAGCTCTACAACATGGTGAACGTTCCGACTGCCGTGTGGATCAACGAGAAGGGAATGATCGTGCGCCCGAACGAAGTGGCTTACGTCGATAACCGCTACAAATCCATGCACGGCATTGATGCCGGCCCTTACCTCGACGCTATTCGCGATTGGGTAGCGAATGGTGATCGCAGCCAGTTTGTGATGAATGAACAGGAAGTGAAGGAGCGGCTCAAACCGCCGAGTCCGGAGCGCGCGATGGCCGACGTCGAGTTCGCTCTGGCCGAGTATCTGCACAAGAACGGCAACACCGCGGATGCGATCGCGCATTTTAAGGAAGCCCAGCGGCTCGATCCCGACAACTGGAATTACAAACGTCAGGCGTGGGCGCTGTCGGACGCGGAAAAGAACTACGGCACGAGTTTCATGAAGGAAGTGCAGAAGCTAAATGGTAAGCCTTACTACGAACCGCGAAAGCTTCCGAAGAAACAGTAAGCGTATAAGGTAGCTGGTAGCCTGACTGGCTCAAAAGAGAGTGTTGCGCCCGAAAATTGACGCCCGGGTTCCGGAGGTATGGTCTATGGACTCTTCAAGATGCGTCGACTGCGGGCTCGTCAACTTTCAAGGCGAGACCAAATGCCGTCGTTGCGGCACCTCTCTTTCTCTAACGTCGCAGCAGGAGGGCATTGCCGCAGTCCGCGAAACAACGCGTATTGAACACGAGAGAGCGAGCTATTCAGCGGTCCCCGAGTACGGTCTTCCACCGGACGCGTACGCGCAGCCTCGATTACCTTACGGCGGACAGTTCGCGGAGGGCGGCGTTTGGCGAGATGGTAAGACTTTGATCATGCTTAAGTCCGCCCGATTGCCCGATTATTGCATCAAGTGTGGTGTCGCTGCGAACGGCTCTCATCTCACACGAAAGCTTAGCTGGCACCATCCGGCTTTGTACCTGCTTATCTTTGCCGGCCTTCTGATTTATGCGATTGTGGCGTTGATCGTGCGCAAGTCAGCTAGAATCGAGATCAGCATGTGCGAGGATCATATTCGGAAGCATCGCACCGTGGTGGGCGTGGGTTGGTTAGTATTCGTGGCCGGAGTTGCGTTCATCGTATTCGCCATCGCCCAGGAGAGTGGAGGATCGGCGCTTTTCGGCATAGCGCTGGTGTTTGCAAGTGCGATCTACTCAACGTTTGTGAAAGTGGTAAGAGTGAAAAAAATCGATGACAACTATGTCTGGCTCCTGGGTATCGACGAAAGCTGTCTCACAATGCTGCCCAGCGTAAACAACAGATGAGTGCTGGCGGAGGTGATTCCAGGTTTTTCACGCGCCATTAGGATTTATTGTACGAAACACGGCTTTGATAATCTGCGCGGCTACCGTTACAGGAGATTTGCCGGTTGTCTTAATCCTCAGATGGGATTCGGCATAAAGCGGCTCGCGTCGCGCCAGCAATGTCTTTAACTCGTCCATCGCCGACGGCCGGCCCTGCATCGGGCGAAGGTCGCCCTGGCGCCGCATCCGCTTCATGAATTCTTCCGGCGTGGCGTGCAACCAGACCGTGATGCAGCGCCGTTTTATCAACTCCCAAGTATCGGGATCGGTCACCACCGACCCCCCAGGTACAAGCACGCAGCCGCGCGAGGCGGCGAACAGCCGGAGTATGGACTCTCGCTCCAGGTCCCGATAATACGCCTCGCCGTGTGTGGCGAAGATTTCACCCAGCGACATACCGGCGGCCTTCTCAACCAACTTATCGACCTCGACAAACTCAGTCTTAAGCCGCCTGGCCAGCATCGGCCCAACAGTTGATTTGCCTGCTCCACGCAATCCAATCAATGCAAAAAAATGTGGTCTGGATTTGCTGCCCTTGCGTGTCGCCAGCCATTGCTGCAAGTCATGAAGATCATCGCTGCTGGAATCGCTCACCAGCCGCCAGATTTCCGCCGCCAATGAATGATCATCGTGAACTGGCGGAATCAGTTCGTGAGTCGAACGCCCCAGTGCTGCTGCAACTCGTGCCAGGCCCGCAATCGAGATATTACCTGCTCCCGCCTCGAGTTGATTGACAAAGCGCGGCGATAACGCCGCCCGCCTGGCAAAGTCTTTGACCGTCAGGCCCGCCTCCAATCGCAGTGCGCGCGTGCGCGCGCCAACGGCGGCCAGCAGCAAAGCTTTGGCGGGTTCGTCATTCATGCTAGCGCGAATTATAATGCGCTTGCCTCTTATGTCAATAGGTAGTATATTGCACCGCAACCTGATGGTACGAGGTTTCGGGTTCGCTGATTGAATACTCGGTAAACGCCTCAGTAAGACCTGTGAAGCAGATTGACTTTTATCATCGCGAGCTGGAAACCCTGGACCACGCACGCCTGCGACAGTTGCAAGACGAGCGGTTGGGCTGCCTGCCGTGCCAACTGGCAACCAATCGATTCTATCTGGAGAAATTTCACCGCGCCGGACTCGATTTGCAGATGTTGCAGTCGGCGGAAGACCTCAAACGACTACCATTCACAACTAAGGGCGAACTGGTCGCCGAACAGCAAGCTCACCCGCCCTACGGCAGATTACTTACTTATCCATTGGCTCGCTATTCGTATCTGCATCAAACGTCGGGCACGACCGGTCAGCCTCTCAAATGGCTCGACACCCGCGAGGATTGGGAGAACTGGATGCGTTGCTGGGGCTATGTCTATCGGAGCGCCGGCGTGAGCGAGGAGGACCTGGTCTTTTGTGCTTTCTCCTTCGGTCCGTACTTGAGCCACTGGGCCGCGATAGATGGCGCGCGTCATATCGGCGCGTTGTGCATATCCGGTGGCGGCCTGAGCTCCGAGCAGCGGCTGCGCATGATTATTGAGAGTGACTGCACGGTGCTGGTTTGCACCCCGACCTACGCGCTCCATCTGGCGGAGGTGGCAGAAGGGATGGGGCTGGACCTGCGCTCTTCTGCTATTCATACCACAATTCACGCGGGCGAACCGGGGGCGAGCGTCGAGAACGTCAAGCGCAGCATCGAACAGGCCTGGGGGGCTACTTGCTTCGACCACGCCGGCGCAACCGAAGTGGGCGCCTGGGCTTTTGACTGTCAGGCTCAAAGCGGCGCCATTCATCTCAACGAGCTTGAGTTCATTTTTGAGGTGATCAATCCACAGACGGCCGAAACGGTCGATGAAGGTATGCGCGGCGAGTTAGTGGTCACCACGCTGAGTCGGGCAGGCATGCCCGTGCTGCGCTACCGAACTGGCGATCTCGTAGAGTTGACCACCGAGCCTTGCGCCTGTGGACGGACGCTGGCGAGGATCAAGGGCGGGGTGCTGGGCCGCGCCGACGATATGCTGATCGTGCGAGGCGTCAATTTGTATCCGAGTGCGATTGATAACCTGCTTCGCGCCTTGCCGTCGATCATCGAGTACGAGGTGGAGATCAGGCGGATCGCTGGTATGGATGATCTGCTGCTCAAGATTGAGATTCATGAAAGAGAGCCTTTCTCACAGGTCGAGCAGTCCGTGCTGGCCGCGTTTCGTTCTCAACTAAACATTCGCGTGAGCGTTGAATGCGCGGCGCGTGGAAGCTTGCCACGCTATGAATTTAAGGCGCGGCGCTACAAACGAGTGGAGGGGTAGCAGGTCCGTGTAATGATGGGAGTTCGTAGTTCGGCCTTCAGGCGGAAGTTCGTAAGTGTGGCAATAGCCGCTCGATCAAAGTTACGAACTTCCGCCTGAAGGCCGAACTACGAACTCCTGATACGCGAGTTATGGCTACAAGAAAACAAAAAGCTCACATTCAACTTACGCTCAACGGCGAAGCCACCGAGGTAGCCTTTGCTCCACACAAGACGTTGCTTGAAGTGTTGCGCGAGGACCTTGCGCTGACCGGAACGAAGCACGGATGCGAGCTGGGCGAGTGCGGCGTCTGCACGGTTCTGATCGACGGCCAGCCGATGCTCTCGTGTCTCTTTCTCGGCCTCGACGCTGAAGACCGCAAAGTCACTACGATCGAAGGCATGGCTGAAGGCGGACAGCTTCATCCGTTGCAGGAAACATTCGCCGATCTTGGAGCCGCGCAGTGCGGATACTGCACGCCGGCGTTTCTGCTGGTTTCAAAAGAGCTGTTGGAGAAAAATCCACGCCCGGAAAGGGAAGAGATCCAGGAGGCGCTCGCTGGGAATCTTTGCCGATGCACGGGCTACATCAAGATCTATGAAGCGGTCGAGTTGGCAGCCGCCCGGATGCGGGGTGAAGAGGTCGAGGCGCCGCGCGAGAGTATTTACGGGTTTGAGGTGTGAGGAACTACGCGCAGCTATCCGAGAACGGTTGGTTCAATATGACGAAAAGTGGCGGCAAAAATAACGGTGACGGCGAACTGAAGGTCGTCGGAAGACCCTTCCGCAAAGTAGACGCTCGCGCGAAATGCACAGGGCAAACGCGATTTGCCGACGACATCGTTCTCCCGCGTATGCTGTTTGCCAAGCTCCTGCGAAGCCCGGTCCCGCACGCCTTGATCAGACACATCGACGTCTCCAAAGCCCTGAAGCTGCCCGGCGTAGTTGCGGTCATCACAGGAAAAGACCTGCCGATCCCTTACGGCATCCTCCCGGTGAGCGAGGACGAACACACCCTGTGCCTCGACAAGGTTCGTTTTATCGGCGACCCTGTTGCAGCCATCGCCGCCATCGATGAAGACACCGCCTTTGACGCGATGGACCTGATTGAAGTCGAGTATGAAAAACTTCAGTCAATCGCCTCGATCGAAGACGCGTTGGCGACGGACGAACCGCGCATTCACGACTACGGTGAAGGCGGCAACGTTCACAAGAAAGTCTCGCTCGAATTCGGCGATGTTGAAGAGGGATTTGCCGAAGCCGATCTCGTTCGCGAAGACATTTTCTTCTACGAAGGCAACACTCACCTGCCTTTGGAGCAGCACGCGGCAGTCGCTCACTTTGATTCAGACGAAAAGCTGACGCTGTGGAGCGCGACGCAGACTCCTCATTACGTTCATCGCGCGCTTGCCAAGGTGCTCGAGATGCCCGCCAGTCACATACGCGTAATCGCAACGCCGAACGGTGGCGGTTTCGGCGGAAAGAGCGATCCGTTCAATCACGAGATGGCCGTTGCTAAGCTAGCGATGATCACCGGCCGTCCAGTCAAGATCACGCTCACGCGCGAGGAGGTTTTCTATTGTCATCGCGGGCGGCATCCAGTGTTGATGTGGGTGAAGACCGGTGTGAAGAACGACGGCGCGATCACCGCGATGCACTTCCGCTCGTTCCTGGATGGCGGGGCCTACGGGAGCTACGGTGTCGCGAGTACCTTTTACACCGGCGCTCTTCAGACCGTGACCTACGACGTTCCGCGCTATAAGTTTGAAGGCCTCCGCGTCTTTACCAACAAGCCGCCGTGCGGACCGAAGCGCGGGCACGGAACTCCTCAACCCAGGTTCGCCCTCGAAGCCCAGATCGACAAGATTGCTGAAGAGCTGGGTCTCGACCCGGTCGATATGCGCCGCCGCCACCTCGTTAAGCCCAACACGATCACGGCGAATTATCTTCGTGTCGGCAGCATCGGTCTGGGTGAGTGCATCGACAAAGTAGTCGATGCGTCTGACTGGAAGAATAAGTTCAAACAACTTGGTGCAGGCAAAGGGATCGGGTTCGCTTGCAGCTCTTACATATGCGGCGCCGGGCTGCCGATCTACTGGAACAACATGCCGCATTCGGGTGTGCAGCTTCGGCTGGATCGCCAGGGCGGCGTGTGTGTGATGTGCGGCTCGATTGATATCGGCCAGGGTTCGGATTCCATTCTTGCTTACATCGTGGCTGAGATCCTGGGCATCGACCCGTTCGACATTCGAGTGATCACTGCCGACACTGATCTGACGCCGGTTGATTTGGGAAGCTATTCCAGCCGCGTGACGTTGATGACCGGACACGCCGCCCTGCAAGCAGCCGAACGCGCTCGCGAGTTGCTGGCAAAAGCCGCGGCTGAAAAACTGGACGTTCCGACTGAGTGCATCTCGTTTGCGGATCGCCGTGTCTTTGACGTCGAGGATGCGGACCGAGGCATGACCTTTGCCGAAGCCGTGCAGCTTGCGGAGTCGAAGTTCGGCACGATCGGAACGGTAGGCTCGTACACGCCGCCTCGCTCGCCTGGCAAGTACAAAGGCGCCGGCGTCGGACCTTCTCCTGCTTACAGCTATTCGGCCGCGGTCGCCGAAGTCGACGTTGACGCCGAGACAGGAATCGTCGTTGTAGATCGCGTTTGGATCGCTCACGATGTTGGGCAGTCGATCAATCCCGCTCTGGTGATGGGACAGGTCGAGGGCAGCGTCTACATGGGCCTGGGCGAAGTGCTTATGGAAGAGATGGCTTATCGCGGCAATCGAAATGTCGTGCATAAATTCCCGTCGATGCTTGAATACAAGAGCCCGACGACGCTCGAAATGTGCGACGTGAAGACAATCTTGATCGAAGATCCGGATCCTAACGGACCCTTCGGCGCTAAAGAAGTTGGGCAAGGTCCACTCTTGCCCGTTCCGCCCGCGGTTGTGAATGCGATTTACGACGCGGTTGGCGTCCGAATAGACGAAGTGCCGGCGACACCTGAAAAAGTTCTCGCGGCAATTCGCGCGAAGGCTCAAGGGAAGGACGGTCGCTTCGGGCCGAAGTCAGTTCCGGATGTCGAGTGGCCCGAGCCGATTCGAGTTGCGACTCCCGCGGAAGGTGGCGACGGAAAGGAACTGCCACGAGTAGCGGTGCATTCGAGGGAGTGAGATTATGATGCGACTTCCCAAATTCGCCTACCGCGTGCCGAAGGCAATCCCAGACGCGGTAAAAATGATCGCCGACGCCGGCGGTGATGCGTCGTTCGTCGCTGGAGGGACCGACCTCTACCCAAACATGAAGCGGCGGCAGCAGACGCCGAAGACCGTCATCTCGGTGACTCGCTTGCGCGAGCTTCATCAGATCCGGGGAGATGCCGGCAGCGGGATCATCATCGGCTCATCGGTTTCTTTGACCGAAATATGCGAGCACCCGATCATTAATCGTGATTACAAATTTATAGCCGACGCGGCGCGGCTGATATCGACGCCGATACTTCGAAACATGGGGACGATCGGCGGCAACCTTCTCCTCGACACCCGATGCAACTACTACGATCAGAACTACGAGTGGCGCAAGGGAATCAACTTCTGTATGAAGAAAGACGGCGACATCTGTTGGGTCGCGCCAAGCAGTCCGAAATGCTGGGCGGTGCAATCATCCGATCTTGCGCCGGTAATGGTCGCGATCGGCGCGACAGTCAAGCTCGTGTCGAGTAGTGGCGAGCGCATGCTGGATGCCGCCGCCCTCTACAACAACGATGGCATTGATTATCTGCGCAAACGTCCGGATGAGCTGCTGAGTGAGATCCATCTGCCTCCGCGAAATGGACTTCGCGCCGTTTATAAAAAGCTTCGCCGGCGTGGCTCGTTTGACTTCCCAGTGTTGGGTGTAGCGGCCGCTCTCGATATCGCCGATGACGGAACAGTGCGCGGGGCGAAGCTAATCCTCGGCGGTGTTGCGCCTGCTCCAATTGAAGTTAGCGAAGCGCAACAAGCACTCATCGGAGCACGGCTCGATCGAGAGAGCATCAACGCGGCTGCGGAAGCGTGCTACTTGAAGGCCCGGCCACTC
>Ga0137359_10000118_pt1 | contig 59192 bp, 56 predicted proteins | sample Mad1_40_16metaG_FD_108281 | JGI IMG/M metagenome (GOLD analysis project Ga0137359, IMG submission 108281) | Vadose zone soil microbial communities from Angelo Coast Range Reserve, California, USA - Mad1_40_16 metaG | ecosystem: Environmental > Terrestrial > Soil > Vadose zone | place: USA... | reverse complement strand
TGCTCGCCTCATGCGGTTTCTGTTCGTCGGGCCAGCGTTTTGCCTGCGCCTTCCTTCAGATTCCACCTCGCGATGGACACCCTTGCCGTCCGGCTAACTATTCCCCCTGTCGGGCTAGTAGGGCACTTCCACCCCCAAGTGAGTGCGCCCTGCCGGGCGCACAAAAAAAAGGCGGAGCGACACGAATCGCTTCCGCCTTATGAGCGTAGTGCTGGACCTTTCTAACCTTTAGTTCTGTACGCCTGGCTTTCGAACTTCGGTTTCGAGCTTGTAACGCATATTGGATCGCTCGGTTTCCTTGACCGTATAGTCAGCCGGCAGCTCGAACAACGAGTGAGCCGGTTCGGCACGATTGATGTTAGTCAAACGGTAAGTGTTCTCACCGACGCGCGGGTCGCTGTGCTTGCTCATTAGAACGGTCTGCAGCTCCGCGGAATACCAACTCTCGGAGACGATGCTGATCGGTTGCTCATTGCCAACCTCGCCGGCCGCGATCGTTGTAATGAACCGAGTGCCTTCGGCTTCGACACCTTCAATTGTCTGCTTCCCGAGAGATTCCTTTTTCGAGTTCTTGGCATCAAGCCTGGTCGTAAATGTCCGCTCAAAGTTCACAGCGCCCGGACCACCGCCGGTTACCACCGTATTGGCCTGGGCCATATGGGCCTTAAGCTCCGCCATTGCTTCTTGATGTTGTTGAGAGCTCGCGCCCTCTTGAGATCTTGCGGCATCGGACTGCGCCATGTGGGCCTTCAGCTCCGCCATCTCTTTTTGGTGTTGTTCGGCTCCCTCGGGCAACTTCTTCCTAACCATCGTCATGCCGGAGAGATCGACCTTGCGCGCAGTGTGGTTCTTCGCATCGAGAATGTAATTGACCTGACCAACCGGGTCGTTGATGAAAATCGTTTGCGGCGCATCACCCGACGACGAGTAAGCGCCCACTGCGTTGAGGGTCTGTTCGCGACGAGTGCGGCCTTCGCCGTCGCGGTAGACCGACGCGGTTGTTCGGCGAACGATCCTGTTTCCATCGGCAAGCGTCTGGACCATCTCGGTCACCGCCTGCGCCGAGTACGGCGCGCCCTTTACGACTTTGCCGTCGATGCTCATCTCAGAAGAGACAAACACAAAGGTGTTGTCCCCCTGCGCGCCAAAAGCAAACTGCATGGGCTCGCCGGTGACGACGCCGTTTTGCATTGTCACTACTTCACGGTTGAATTTCTTGGATGTGTCTTGCGCGCCAACCACCGCGATGTTGCTGAGGATCGCGACGGCGCAGACTACGGTAACGAGCGTTCTTCTGTAACTTGTCATAATTTCCTCTCCCTTAATTTGTAACTTAGGCGTCGCTCCGTCGGCGCCCTCTTTCGAAATGGAGCGCAGGCACGATGCCTGCACTCTTGTCGTGGCTTACCAGGCAGGCAGCATGCCTGCGCTCCATCTTGAAAGAGGGCGGCCACGGAGCATCGCCCGCGAAAAACTTTTACCTGACAAACCGGATAGCGCGTGCTAATCCGTCGTTGCCAACCACCACATCAGCCTTGATGCGCTCATCCGCGCGATCCATATTCATCGGGAGTCCAAAGGCCATCAGCGCCGAGCGCGGCAGCTCGACCCGCACAATCTGTCCGCTGTCGAGTTGACCAGTACCCCTGTTGATCAACGGAAAGAAATCCGTAGTGATCTCCGCTTCGACATTCGAGTCGAGTGCAGGATCCGCTTCACGCTTACCACCAGCAGGTCTCTTCACACGACCGCTGACCGCACCAATCGTCGCAGGGTTACGAACCGAGCGCTTCTGCTCCGCCGGGATCATCTCTGTCGGGATCGTCGACTCGGCTGGTTTAAGGTTCTGCTGCGGATGCTGATCAGGAACTGCCGCGTTCGCGTTCGCTTGCTCTGGTTTCTGCTGTTGAGTTGAGACGGGCGTTCGCGAAATCGTCAACGAGACAAGCCAGACAATCGCTACGACCGCCGCAATGCCAGCCGCCACGTATAGCCAGCGATTGGCGCCCCGGCGCGACTCTACGGACACCGGGAGTGCGCCGTGCTGCTGTCTAAAGGCCGCAAGCAACGACGCTTCGATGCGAGCGGGAGCCTCGGGCGCTGAAGCAACCGCCAGCGCTTTAAGCCCCGCCGTTAATTCGCGCTCATCCGCAAGCCGCACCGCGCAACGCCGGCACGACGCAGAGTGCGAAAGAGCCTCGTCGCGCAGTACCGCATCCATGATGCCGCTTCTCGCCAAGTCGTTAATCACCGCTTCAAACCCATCACACTTCATGCAAAGCACCTCGCCGGGTTTACTTCTTGTGCGTCCTCATTGCGATCGCGCGCGGCGCGTAACTTGTCGAGCAGCAACGCACGCGCTCGATGAAGCCGCGACCGAACCGTACCGACCGCACAGTTGATCACCGCGGCCGCTTCGACGTAACTCATCTCGTGAAGATCGCAGAGCACGACGACCTCTCTGTAGCGCGCCGGCATCGACAGGATCAAATCACGAAGCTCCTGGATCTTTTCTCCGCGGGTCAACTCACTTAAGGGGTCGCCTTCGGCGATCATTGCCTGAGGAGTAATCTCTTCCGCGTCGGCTGTTCGATCGATGAAAGGCACATAGGGGCGGTCCTGTTCGAGTTTTCGCAGCACGTGATTCCTCGCAATCCCGTACAGGTACGCCGACAGCGATCCTCTATCGGGATCGTACCGCCGGGCGTCGCGCATCAGCACGATGAACACTTCCTGCGTTACGTCTTCGGCGAGCGTCTGTGACCCGCTCATCTGTAGCGCAAACCTATAAACGCCCGCCTGTCGCCGCTGGTAGAGCTGCGTGAAGGCGTCTTCATCTCCGTCCATCATCTGCCGCAGCAGATCCGGATCACTTGGAGTTGTCGGCAAAGTCATTATTTATCTTGAAGCCGCCAGCGCTCCTGCTGACATGTTAGATTCACGCGACGGGACAGGAAAGTTCCAAAAGGTGGGATGGCCGGGTAGTCAGTTTGAGGTTCAGAGTTTGAAGTTCAGAGTTCAAGCTTTAGCTTGCTCTTGAGCTTTGTGGGTCGAAAAACTGAAAGCTAAAGCTTGAACTCTGAACCGCACCTCAAACTGACCACCAGCCACATGGGACTTCACTTGGCCTGGCTTATTGCGCCTTCTTCTCTGCAGGCTTCTCAGCCGCCGCCGGTTTCTTTGCCACAACTGGTCTCGGCGAAGGCTTGGGGGCCCAGAAGTCACCGCCGGTCTTTGCCCACTCCTTCGGCACGTAGCTCATCTTAGAGCTGAACGCGTAGATCGAAACATCAGTGCCGGTGACCGAATCCGAGAGGAGTTTCTGCCGCCTCTTGCTGTTGTCTTCGCCCATTGCATCTTGAATCGCCTTGCCCATTGCGGGGTTCGGGTCCAGCTCGGCAAGCGATTTCCGTGGCGTGAAGACCATGTAGGTTCCGCCTGGCATTCCCGCGGCTACGGAATAAAGCGAACTGCTCGTATCAGCGTTTGCCTTCTTCAGCGCATCCACAAGGATCTTCCTCGCTTCCCTGTATTCTTCGTCGTGCCCCGGACGCACGCGAACTGTAGTAATGGAGAAGAAGCGCATCTTAGAAATGTCAACGGGGCCGCTTCCATAGCTCAGCGCTTCATTCAGAACACAGACGATGCTTCGCTGACCGGTTCGGAAGTCGGCATCCAACGCGTCCATCCTCTCGGTGTCGGCGGTCAGTTGCGCGTTCTTGTTTTGATCTTCGCGGTCCTTCTGGAGCGCTGCGAACGAATCGTACGCGGTCACGAACCACGCATCGCTTCCGCCATACGCAGCAGTCATCGCCAGATAGTAAACTGGATATTTCGCTTTTTGCATCGCGCGCACGTATCCGGTTTCGACGTTTTCATGAGCGGTACCGCGGCCTGCCTTTATGTCCTCGCGAAACATCGAAAGAACTTTTGGCGGCCCAGTCGGCGCCGGCTGCTGCGCCGGCGATTGAACCGCGGCTGAAACACACACACACACTGCAAACACAACCAACAAACTCTTTTTCATAGATCCTCCATCCTTTTCTGTCCAAAGTTAAACTGACTTGCTTACTGCTTCTTTTCGTCAGCCTTTTCCGGCATTTTCTTGCTGGCCGCCGCCGGCGCGGGGGTTATTGGTAATTGAGTAAAAAGGAGACTCAGAATCGCGTTCAAAGCGCAGCGGTTCCAGGTCCTTCGGTCTTGCGAAGTGCTCGATGCGGTCCGGTCAAAGGCCCCGGACCGCGACTGATCGAGAAGATTAGTCCGTGGCTGTAAAAACACCTAAGAACTGGCTTCAGCAGGGATGAACTATGGGCCTACAGCGAGCCGGATTATATCACCGTTCCGCTTATCGATACTGAGACCGGCGAAAGAAGGGAAACCTGGTAGCGGAAGGAGAGGCGCCGAACTTCAGGCGCATTGTCTCACGCATCGTAAACATGCGTGTTGAACAACTTGTCCCAAAGACCCTGTTTTTGATTGTCGAACAACGGCCAAAGGTACAAGAGGAAGCAAAGGCCGCCGAGCAGTTGTTTCACAAGCTCGCGCAGAAATGCCTTGCCGAAGCCGAGAGGCTGACCCGTTTGATCGACCACCTTGATCTTCAGCCATCGCTTGCCGAGCGTTGCGCCGTCCCTGCCCAGCAGGTAAATCTGAAAAATCCAAACAAGCACCGAGCCGATAAAAAGTAAAAAGTATCCAAGAAAGATGCCGCCCATCATTGCGCCCGCGGCGTCATCGCTGATCTTGCCGCGCGCATCCGCAGTTGATACCGCGCCTACGGCTGAGATCATTATCACAATCCAACCGGGTATGCCGCCCAGCGATATGAGGATGCCGTCAATGATTGCGGCTAGAAGCCTCTTGCCCATCCCTGCATAGACAGGTTGAGGCGGCGTGCCATATCCCTGCGTCGCTCCCCAGCCCGGCGGCGCTCCGTAACCACCCTGTGGTTGTTCGTAAGACATGTTCATCCCTCCGTCCATCTCCCAAAATGCCGGTTCCGGTTATCGCGGTGCGCGAGCGCTTACAATGTTGTCTGACTCTAGTCGCACGGGATCGGGGCCGGTACAGCGCCGCGATTATATCCAGCGGGTCGCGACGCCGCAAACTCTTTTCTCGGTTAGAACCCTCTATCAGCGTTGATTGGAACCTTCGACTCGCTTGTCGACTACCACGTCTCCTGACTTGATCACGACGACCGCGTGATTGACCCCAAACAAATAAGGTATCTGCCGATAGTCGGAACAGTCGTGAACTACGATGTCCGCCTGCTTATCTGTTTCGAGCGACCCCAATCGCGCTTGGACGCCGAGGCTGCATGCCGGGTTGATGGTCGCAGAGGTGACCGCTTCCGCCGGCGTCATTCGCATCTGCGTGCAAGCGATGGAAAGGATCATCTGCATCGAAGGCGTCGGCGAACTGCCCGGATTGAAATCAGTCGCCAGCGCGATTGGCAACCCTGCCTCGATCATCGAGCGGGCAGGCGCGTAACGATTGAGTCCCAGATTGAACACTGCGCCCGGAAGCAGAATCGCGATCACTCCGGCTTGTTGAAGAGCTTCGATTCCGGCTTGATCAACCCACTCCAGATGATCGGCCGAGGTCGCGCCAAGCTCGGCCGCCAGACTCGCACCCCCGCTCAAGCTCAGTTGTTCGGCGTGAAGGCGAATGCCCATCCCGAGTAACTTCGCACGCGTAAGCACGCGCCGTGACTCGTCGACATTGAATACGTGCGACTCGCAAAAGACGTCGCAGTAGCGAGCGAGACGTTCTTCGGCGACCCGCGGAAGCATCTCTTCAACGACCAACTGAATATAGTCGGCCCGCCGATCACGATACTCATTGGGAATCTCGTGGGCGCCAAGAAAAGTGGGGATCAACTCGAGCGCGGTTTCATCGTTCAATCGTCGAATGACGCGCAGGATTTTCAGCTCATCCTCAACTGTTAAGCCGTAACCGCTCTTGGCTTCTACGGTTGTGGTGCCGTGCTCGAGCAGCCGGCGCGCGCGAATCTTTCCGAGCTCGAGCAATTCGTCTTCAGATGCAGCGCGCGTTTTTCTAACGGTTGAGCGTATCCCGCCGCCAGCTTCGGCGATCTGCTGATAGCTCATTCCCGCCGCGCGCATCTCGTATTCGTCCTCGCGGGTTCCGGCAAACACCGGATGCGTGTGCGCGTCGACAAAACCGGGCATTACAACGAGGTTGCTCGCATCGATTTGCACCGCACCGATCGCTGCCAGAGGCGCTACCGTAGAAGTGGCTCCCACAGCCACAATCACGCCATCGCGAGCCAGCAAGGCGCCGTCCTGAATAATCCCGAGCTCGCGCGTTTCGGCTCCGACGCGCGGACGCGAGGGCCCCGCCAGGGTGACAAGTTGAGAGGCATGCGTGATCAAAAGTTCACGGGGCATAGGACGGTCATCCGCGCTCATTCTCTCAAGTCATTCTGGAGCGCGCAATCACACGGTGCGGATCAGAAACTTCAGAACTTTCTCCTGCTTCCGCAGCACTAACCCGCGAAGCGGGTGACGGCATAAAGCCACGGGCGAGGCCGCGAGGCCGTGGACAGGCGCGTCCGCCAGCCCCTCGATTACGGGATAGCTACACGAACCCGCGAAGCGGGTGACGGCCCCTGGTCAATCACCATCGTCTGAGGTCGTCGAAGCTCAGAGCCCTTGCCCCATTGATCCTGATGATGACGAGGCGTCACCGCTCTGTGGCTTCGAGCGTTTGTCCGAGGGCTGGCGGACTCGCCCGTGGCTTTAAGCCGTCACTCGTTTCACGGGCTCGCGGTTGGCAATTTCTGCATTCACCTACTATATTTCTCGCTCCAAACTGCTGTATCAATACGTACGCGAGGGATCAATCATGTCATTCACTCGAATGGACCAGGGAAAAATAGAAGACTGGATGGCGATCGGCCAGGCAGTCACAACGCGCCAGGCTGCAATGCCGCAGATAATCAAATCAATGCTTCTAAAACTAGAAGAGCAAGTCGACGCCTTCGCCGTGGACCAACTCCGTCACGGCCTGCAAACCGCGACGCGCGCCGTGCGGGATGGAGCATCCGAAGAGATGATCGTAGCCGCATTGTGTCACGACATCGGGAAGGTCATATCAGTCGAGAACCATCCGGCAATTGCAGCCGAGATTCTCAAGCCGTATGTGTCGCGCGAGACTTACGAAATCATTCGAACGCATCAGGATTTTCAGGGCCGGCACTACTACGCGCTGATGGGCAAAGATCCCGATGCGCGCCGCCAGTACGCAGGCGAGCCCTGGTATGAAGCGGCCTGCGTGTTCACGGACGGATGGGACCAGACTTCATTCGATCCCGAGTACGATACGTTACCGCTCTCTCACTTCGAGCCGATGATCGAACGCGTCTTCACCAGCCCCCGAAGCGAGTTGGCCCAAGGCGCATAAACAAGCTTTCCTTTAGCTTCATAACAGCGAGGTCCTCAATGCGTCCCGTTAATAAGATCAAAGCAACCTGCGCGTTGTTTGCCGTCATTCTCGCAATTGGTTCGGTTGCGTGCTCAACTCCACCGACAGTAGTTTCAAAGAACGCGGCGCCGGCTTCCTCGTCCGGTTCAACCGGAGCGCTTCAATTCAAAACGCCCGACGGCTGGTCCAGCGAGACCCATCCGCCGGGCATGCGCGTCGCGCAATATCAACTGCCGGCCGCCGAGGGGGACTCTGAACCCGCATCGCTTATCGTTTACTACTTCGGCGCCGGTCAGGGGGGCTCGGTGCAGGCAAATCTCGATCGCTGGACTGGGCAGATACAACAGCCGAACGGCGCTTCGTCCAGGGACAAAGCAAAAACCGAGTCGCTCACAGTAAACGGCATGAACGTTACCTTACTGGATGTAAGCGGAACCTACGCCGGGGGCGATATGGGTGGCGGCGCTGGCCAGAGCAAGCCCAACTTCCGTATGCGCGCCGGCGTAATCGAGAGTCCGAAAGGCGGGTACTTCATCAAGCTGGTCGGACCCGAGAAAACTGTCAGCAAATGGGATGATTCCTTCATGGCATTCATCAAGTCCGCCGAGTTCAGCTCCGGGTCCAAAGGGTGAGCCTCAAATGGCGGCTCGCCGCCAGAAGACTTCGCCGATGGCTAATTGATGCGCTGGCCACGCAACAACCTGCTCCTGCCCGGACGAAACTCATTTTCGCGGCATTGATTTTCCTGTTGGCGTTTTCGGTGCGCTCTCTTCACGCGGTTGACCTCGCGCCGGTGATGTACACCAGCGAGCAGCCGTTCAATGGCCTCGTCGAATCTTACGACCTCAGAGCCGCCTCGATTCTTAGAGGAGAAGGACTGCTTGGTCCTTACAATCTTGATCCATCCGATACGCGTTGGCTGACGCAGGCGCCCGGCTATTCTGTTTTTCTGAGCGCAGTCTACCGAACGCTTGGCCGCGATTTCTTTGAGGCTCAGCTCGTTCAAAACGCTCTCAATTCGTTTGCTCCGGTGCTGATACTCCTAATCGCCGGGTCGCTGATAAGCTGGCGGGTCGGAGTAGCATCGGGCATGCTTGCGGCGCTGTCGCATCATCTGGCTCACATCTCGAATTTCATCCTGCCCGATGCTATGCATGCGCTTCCGGTACTCGGCGCGATTTACCTGCTCCTGATTGCTCGCCGCTCCGGACATTCGTATTGGCTGTACGCGACCGCGGGATTGTTGATCGGGGTTGCAACGTGGCTAAGGGCCCAGACCATGTTGCTCGGGCTGTTTGCGCTCCTAATATTGACGTTGATCGGCACACGGCGCTGGCCGGTGTTGAAGCGTGCGGCTTTGATGGCGGCAGTGTCGGTCCTCGCAATACTCCCAATTACGATCCGCAACTACGTTGTCTACGGTGCGTTCATCCCGGTGCAGGTGGGCACGGGTTTGAACCTGTGGGAAGGCATTGCCGACTTTAGCGGCGACCGATTTGGCGCCGTAAGTAAAGATACGGAGGTAGCGGACCAGGAGGCCGAGTTGTACAACGACCAGCGCTACGCGGGGTCGTGGACTACGCCGGATGGCATAACCCGAGACCGCGACCGCACACGTCGGAGTCTCGACGTGATCCTCCATCATCCAATCTGGTATTCCGGCGTTATGCTCGAGCGCTGCGGCGAGATGCTGAAGTATTCGGCTCACGCTCCGCTCGTTGTGACGATTGCACAATCCGGATCTCAGCAACGAACCTTACCGATTAAGCGTGGATGGAACGAAATCGCGTCGGAAGGTAGCTCAACCCTGAGTGTTGGCAGGAGCATATTCTGGTTGCGGCCTCTCATCCGCGGGCTTCAACGAATCACTAAAGAGACGATGTTGCTGTTCATCGTCCTGGGCGCGGCGATTTTATTCGCGGCGAGTTGGCGGCGCGCTGCGTTCCTGTCGATTGTACCGCTCTACTATTTTGTCTTTCAGTCGGCGATGCACACGGAGTTTCGCTACACGTTGCCGATGCAATACTTCGTATTCGTGTTCGCTGCGACTGTTTGGGTGCTAGTCGGCGCGACGGCATCGAAGGGAATCAAACGAATAATCAACGTCGTGATCAGAAGTAACCGTTGATTGCGACGGGCGTTCGCTAGCGAGCAGCCGCCAATCGCGCTATTATTTAGTCACTCTTAAGCTCTAACCCGATTGACAATCTGAACTTGACGGAGGGAGCTATGGCAAAGACCGTTCACGACATCATCAAGGATAGAAACGAGGTCTACTGCATCTCGAATCAGATGACCGCGGCTGAAGCTGCGCGCTACTTGAAGGACCGAGGCATACGCGCGACAGGGGTGTGCGATTTATCGGGGAAGATTGTCGGCGTCGTCTCGCAGAGCGACATTTCCGACAAAGTAGTCGCCGAGAATTTCCTCCCTTCCGAAGTGAACGTTCAGTCGATATCGAGCACTAACCTGATCAAGGTTGCGCCTGAAGCTGAAGTGAGCAAGGCGATGCAAACGATGCTGGAGAACGGTGTGTATCACCTGATAGTCGAAGACGGCGCGGGGAAGTTCTCGGGCATGGTGTCGATGCGGGACTGCAACGCTATGAAGGTTGAAGAGGAAAAGGAGCGCGCGGAGATGTTGAAGGACTACGCGTTCCCGAACTACTGATTTGGAGTGCGCAAATAGGGCGATTTGTCGACGGCTTGGTTGTTTTGACAGTGTGGTGAGAACCCACCCTAGGGTAATCGTCAGCTAGCGCCTGAGGATCGAGTTGTGCGAACCTGTGTTTGGAGAAATAGCCAACGGAGAAGCCAATGATTGAATACAGAGCAGAACAATCCGCGGCTACCTATCGCTGGATATTCGACCACATACTACCCTCGTTGCCTACGCCAGGCACCAAGATGTTTTCGACTCTCTGTCGTGAGTTAGCTCCATATGGCATTGCACCATCGGGAATCTCTCTCGAATCACCCACTTCATCCCTTTCGGATGTGCTATTCCGCGTAGGTCTCCTCGACGGGCGTGTCACGCTCCGTATTTCATACAGCGATTTTGAGATGATTGTTGACTCTCTTCTCCAAGAAGATGAGGAATTGCTCGTTAAGATTTTGGACTCGGTATTTTGCATTCTTAAAGAGGTTGACCCCAATGCTACCTCCGGCAAACCGGAGGTAAGCCTAACGGCACATTTAACGCTGCTAACAACTGATGTGGATGGCTTTCTGCGCGAACAACTTCCTCGAGTTGACCCCCAATCGGACTTCACTCCCGAAGCGTTCGCCTACGGCGTCAAGCCGGTGGAGTCTGATTACGAGCGAGACTTTCGGGTTATTGTGATGAGGTCTGCGCGCTTTAGGAATGCCCTGTTTATCAACTTTGTAATGTCATTTAAGGGACCTGAGAGCCCGGCTAAAGCTGCAGAGCAGATAAGCTTCGAGTCTGAACGGACGCTTACTCTTCTTGGCTTAAGACGGAGCGAGACTTCACAATGAGGGTGGTTGATTATGATCGATAATGACCTACTCTCTTCGATGCAAGGTAGGCTTCAGAAGCCAACAAAGCCTTCACCCTATACTTCTCCAGCGCGAAGAAGAACGCTCATCGGCTTTCCGCCGGAACTACAGGGTGCGTTCGGCTCGGGACAGACAGCGTTCGCGGGACAAGTTTCGGGCGACCGCTTTTCGGGCAACGTAGCGATATTCCCGAGGTCGAACAGGATAGTTGTTAACCAAAACGGCGTGTTCATTCCTCAGGCTGTGCTTGGAAACGATGTTGTGGTCGCATCCGAAAAAGAGCCGCTCCGGGCGGGAGGGATTCGCGTTATCGTGTCGGCTCAACCGCGAGTCGCGCAGGCCGAGGCTCAGGAGTCTCTCGAGCTGGAGTTCAAGTCTCTAGCGCAGCGATGGCGCAACGAAACTGCTCATCTATCTATTGCTAGTGAAAAAGCCAATAACTTTGCTTACCAACAAATCGTTGGGATGGGCGAAAAGGTGCTGCCCATAATTTTTCGGGAACTCGAAACTACAACCAGTGATTGGTTCTGGGCACTGCGAGCTATTGCCAGAGATAGAGCGCCGGTCATAAGCGCAGAAGATCGGGGCAGGGTGCGAAGAATAGCTGAGATATGGATGGAATGGGGTAGGCAGAATGGTTATGTCTCCGGCTGATATATGGGTGCAGCATCATTTCCCCAACTTGCGAAACGGACAGTATAGAGTAACAAGCGAGGACACACGGGATTACAACTGCCTTGCTTGGGCAGCGGGTGAGAATGATCGGAAGTGGGATCCTAACGACCCAGACCATCATTGGCCGGATGGTGTACTGCGCGAACAGACCATGCCAGCGTTTATTGCTGCTTACGCAACCTGTCATTATGTGGAGTGCCAGGATGGGGAGTCTGAGGAAGGGTTCGAAAAGATCGCAATCTATGCTAATCAACGCGGGCCTCAGCACGCTGCTAAGCAGTTAAACGGAGCGTGGAGCAGCAAACTAGGCGATGGTTGGGATATTGAGCATCCAACATTAGAAGGTATCGAAAATAGCGCTTATGGTAAGGCGGTCGCCTTCATGAAAAGGCCAACCACCTTTAATGACCCCAAGCTATTTGTCAACGAATGTGATTACGAAAAATAAACCAAGTTCCACTATTCATGCCTTAGCGCCGTGATCGGATCCAGGCTCGCCGCTTTTATTGCAGGCCATAGGCCGAAAACTATTCCCACCGTCACCGACCCGAAGAATCCAAACGCAGCAGCCCACAGCGGTATGGCCATCGTAAGCGCCGGCACGAGCGTCGACACGATTACACCGAGCAGCCAGCCAAAGAACAATCCGGCAAGTCCGCCAATGCCGGTCAGAGTTACCGCTTCCGTCAAGAACTGCCAGATAATATCCGAGCGGCGCGCGCCAACGGCCTTGCGTATGCCGATCTCTCTTGTCCGCTCGGTGACCGCGACTAACATGATGTTCATTACCCCGACGCCGCCAACCATAAAAGCAATCGACGAGATGATAATCATCACTCCGAACACTGCGCCGACTATATCGTCGAACGTGCTGATGAACGAATCGGGCGTGCCTATCTCGAAGTCATTGTCTTTATCTATTGAGACGTTGCGCCGCCGCCGAAGCACTTGTTCGATGCCGGCAATGCCACCCTTCATTTCGCCCTCTCGCATTCGCACGATTATGAAGTGGTCATCCTTTGAGGGGAACATCTTGTGAAAGGTCCAATACGGGATAAAGACGTCGTTGTCTTCCTGATTCTCCGAGCCAAACGGACCAGCCTTCTGCTTCTTCACTGTGCCAACCACGGTGAAGCCCTGTCCCCCAACATTGATCGTCTTGCCGATCGGGTCCTCCGCCGGAAAAAGAGCTTCGACGACGTTGAACGCCAGCACACACACCGTGGCCTTGTGCAGATTTTCCGAGTCGTTGAAATAGCGGCCTTCGGCGATTGGTACATTCATCACCAGTTCCGCCACCGGAAAATTGCCTATCAACTGGGTTCGATTCATTGCCTTGTCCCGATAGCGAACTTCGGGGGGAACAGGGGGAGGAGTGCCCGGTAGCGGTATCGCGTACGGGATGCCTGCGTAGACATATTCAACCTCGGGAACCTCCCGCTGGATCGCGAGCGCATCTTCAAGCGAAAGCGGCTTGCGGCTGAGAACTTCGGCTGAAGGTTTGCTGGTCATGATGAACGGATAGCGCCACAGATAAACATTTCGCGTGCCGAAGCTTTCGGCGTTGTCCAGCACGGACTGACGAAAGCCGTTCAATACCGCTGCCATCGCGACGATCACCAGCACGCCGATGAAAACACCCAAAATGGTGAGCGCCGCGCGAAACTTGTGTGCGACCAGCGTCTCCATCGCGAGCGCAGTATTCTCTTTTATTGCGGAGTAATTCATTCAGCTCTCAGCGCTTCAATGGGGTCCAATCTGCCGGCTCGTCTCGCCGGATATATGCCGAAGAAGACGCCTATGATTGTCGACAGCGTCAGGGCTACAACCGGCGCCCACAACGGAAAAGACGAGGGAAGCGGCGTGAATCGTGCCAGCAACCATGATATGCACCACGCAAAGATGATCCCGCCCACTCCTCCCGCACAGCATAAGACAACCGACTCGACCAGAAATTGATTCACCACATCTTGTTGCCTCGCGCCAACTGCCTTTCTAATTCCTATCTCCTTCGTCCGTTCGACGACCGACACCAGCATGATGTTCATTATCACGATTCCGCCAACGACGAGAGATATCCCGACTACAAATAGCGAGACTGAAAAGATCACGCTCGTCAGGCTGTTAAACAATTCATTTACGCCCTCCGAAGTGATCAACCCGAAGTCATCCTCCTCGTGATAGTCCAGATGATGAAGCGTGCGCATCGCCAGGCGCGACTCGTCCTGTGCCCTCTCCATCTGACCTTCCCTTCCGCGAATCGAGATGTTCACCGTGCGTCTCGAGCCGTAGATCTTCTGAAAAGTCGAAAGCGGTATCCTCGCGAAGTTGTCGCGCGAGAAGCCAAATACCGATCCCTTCTTCTCTGCAATTCCGACGACATTGTACGAGTGATCACCGATTTGAATATTCTTACCCAGAGGATCGGCGCCCGCGAAAAGCTTCTCCGCGATATCCGCTCCGATGAACGCGACAAACCGCGAGTGCTCCTCGTCCCATTCCTGAAGCGGCCGCCCGCTCTCAACGCTGTACCCCTCAATATCCAGGATGTTCGGGGTAATCCCCGACGTATCGACGTCCTGCAAAGACTGCCTGCCGTAGCGTACGTCCAGTTGTTTATGGGTCTCTACACCAACAGATTCGCACGAGCCGCAGTAACGACGGATCGATTCGGCAGCGTCTGCGTGAATCTCCGGATTTCTGCGAATCATCTCGAACAGCTTGTCGAGATTGGTGGTGATCGGAAACTGAGTTATCACGAACGTGTTAGGGCCGAAGTTGGAAACCTTCTCCTTCCAGTATCGATCAAGCCCCTGAATGATGGAGATTACCGCGATGATTGAAGTGATGCCGATGATGATTCCGAAAAGCGTCAAAAACGAGCGCAGCTTGTTCGCACGCAAGGAGTCCAGCGCAACGCCGGCATAGTCCAGAAATCCTGCGTGCCCTCCGAATCCCTGTCCTTCCGCGCTTTCGGTTCTTCTGATGGTCGAGGCCGATGTTGTTGCCATACCACTCTTACGTTGTTATAGCTGGCGGGGATGACCCGGTCAATCCTGCGCAAGCAGATCACATTGAGATGTAGATTTCGTAGCCCTCTTAGTGAGCTTTGGCCGGTACGGACTCTACATCCCAATCTTGCTGCCTTTACAACTTCATCGCGCCTATGCAATTGTTGCCAGCACCGAAAAAACGCACGTTCCAGTCACATCCGATCATGACGATGGGAGGTCTGCTCGGGTTCTGTTGAACTGAAGCGAATGGCTATGAGCATAGTCGAGGGCCTAAAGAAGAGCGTCGCGCAAACACCGGAAAAGCTCGCCTCAATCTGCGGCAGCACGCGGCTTACTTTCAGCGAAGTTGACGACAGAGTCAATCGCCTCTCGAACGGGCTTGCCCGGCTGGGCGTAGGCCCCGGCGATCGTGTAGCCATCCTGGCTCTGAACTGCCATCAGTTTTATGAGTTCTACTACGCAGTGCCGCAAGTCGGCGCCGTTGTGGTGCCGATCAACTTTCGACTTCCGCCGCAAGAAGTCAAATACATTATCGATCACTCAGAGTCGCGTGTGGTCGCCGTTGACCAGGCCCTTTTGCCGGTGATCCAAACGATACGAGCAAGTCTTGATTCGGCTGAGCACTTCATCCTGATGGGAGATAAGCCCTGCGAAGGTTATCTCTCTTACGAAGAGCTGCTTGCCGGCGCCACCGCGGATTTCGAAGCGCCTGAAGTCAGCGACGACGAATTGCTCGGGCTGTTTTACACCTCGGGGACGACCGGCGAGCCGAAGGGCGTGATGCTGAGTCATAGAAACATGCTCGCGAATATCGCGAACTCTGAAGGCGTCTACAACTATCTGCCTACGGACATCTACCTGCACGCGGCGCCGATGTTTCACCTTGCGGATGGGGCCGCGGTTTTCACTCACACCGCAAACGGAGCCACGCAGGCGTTCATCCCACGCTTCGAGCCCAAACAGGTGCTCGAAACAATCTCGAGAGAGAGAGTGTCATTAATCGTGCTGGTTCCAACAATGATCAACTTCCTGCTGCATCAACCGGATATTGATTCATATGATCTGTCGTCGCTGCGGCACCTGACTTATGGCGCATCACCGATCGCTCCTGATTTGCTTCGCCGGGCCATGAAGGTCTTCCATTGTAGTTTCGGACAGGGCTACGGGCTCACCGAAGCTTCGCCGCTGCTGACAGTGCTGACGGCCGACGATCATCTGACTCCGGGCGCCGCGGGAGAACGCCGCCTGGCTTCGTGCGGAAAGCCGGTCCCCGGCGTCGATGTGCGGGTGGTGAAAGAGGACGGCACAGACGCGAAACCCGGCGAAGTCGGAGAGATTATCGCGCGCGGTCCAAACATCATGCTGGGTTATTGGAAGCGCCTTGAAGACACCGAGAATGTGCTGCGAGAAGGCTGGCTTCACACCGGCGATCTAGCAACCGTCGATGAGGACGGATACATATACCTGGTAGATCGCAAAAAGGACATGATCGTGACCGGCGGCGAGAACGTCTTCTCTACCGAAGTCGAAGCGGTTCTTTACGCCCACCCGGCGGTGAAGGAAGCCGCGGTGATTCCGGTTCCGGATCCCGATTGGGGCGAGGCCGTTCACGCGTGTGTTGTTTTGCGTGACGGCAAGCAGGCCACCGCGGAAGAACTCACAGCTTTCTGCGGTGATCGCCTGGCAAACTACAAAGTGCCTCACTCGATTGAATTCATACAAGGAGAATTGCCGAAGGGCGGCACCGGAAAGATACTGAAGAAGCAACTGCGTGAGCGGTATTGGAAAGATCAATCACGTCGGATTGGTTAGTTTGCAATGAGGGCAACTGCGAATCTACTTTGATCGATCAGAAACTGCTGATCCGAAGAAGGAGCCTTGAAAATGTCAACAATGGTGATCAAGCGTGTCAAGGTCCTATCTATTGCCAAGTGGGTTTCTCTGCCGCTAGCGGTCATGGGTGTCTTTGCCGCCATCATCTATGACGCTACGCTCATACAATCTGTCGATAGCAGCCGCTCTCTGGCCGTCTTCTATCTCATCAGCCTGCCCGTTGAATATGCGTTCGTTGGTTTTATCGGTGCCGCTATCGCGGGTTGGATTTACAATTCAGTGGCGAAGCGCGGCGGCGGTATCGTTCTCGAATTTGATCTCACGACCGTTGACGCTGAACCCTTACTCAACAAGAACGTCGGGTGAAGTTGAGTAATGACTTTTCGGAGTACTCATGAACCTCACTCTCACACCAATCAGATTCAAGCAACGCGCTGAAACCTATTTCCCAAACAAAATCGGAATCGTCGACGGCGACGTGCGGATGACCTATCGCGAATACGGCGAACGCTGCAATCGCCTTTCGAACGCACTCGTAGCTCTCGGAATGAATCGAGGCGAGCGAGTCGCATGGCTGGGCTACAACAGTCACGAATTGCTCGAAGCGTATTATGGCGTCGTGCAAATGGGCGCAGTGCTCCTGCCGCTAAACATAAGGCTGACGCCGGCCGAAATCGCTTACATCCTGAACGACTCGGAATCGGTTGCGCTTTTCTACAACCGGGACCTGCAGCCGATTGTCGATGGCATTCGAAATCAATCGCCGAACATCAGACGCTACATCCCGCTCGAAGCGAACGGTGACGGCAACGACTACGAAGCTCTGATATCGGCTTCCGGAGCCAGTTTCACGCCACCCGACATACAGGACGACGACCTGGCGGAATTGTTTTACACATCGGGAACAACGGCGAATCCGAAGGGCGTAATGATGACGCACCGGAATCTGTATCTTCATGCGCTTCAGGTAATTGGAGGGCTTGCGGTGGACGACACCGTAATTCAGTTACACACGATTCCTCTGTTTCACGTAAACGGCTGGGGCACGCCGCATACGCTCACGTGCAGCGGCGCGCGTCACATCATCGTCAAGAAATTCGACCCAACCGAAGTGCTCGAGTTGATTCAACGCGAGCGCGTGACAAACTTCGCGATGGTACCGACAATGGCCAACGCGATCATAAACCATCCGTCGCTTGGCGAGTACGATCTGTCGAGCCTGGACTACATAGCGATCGGCGGGGCCGCGTCGCCCGTCGATTTGATCCGCCAGGTCGAACAAAAAGTGGGCTGCCACGCCTACGGTGGATATGGCCTGACTGAAACGGTTCCAGTGCTGACCCAGGCGTTCATCAGAGATCACCTGAAAGACGAACCCGACGAAGATCGCTGGCGTCGCCAGGCAATGGCCGGCTTCCCAATGCCGGGCGTCGAGATCGACATCTTCGATCCGGATGACAGACCAGTGCCGCACGACGGCACGAGCGTCGGCGAAGTAGTCGTTCGAGCCGACAACGTGATGGCCGGCTATTGGAAGCTGCCCGAAGAAACAGCCACCGCCATGCGCAACGGATGGTTTCATACCGGCGATATGGCTACCGTCGATGAGCACGGTTACTTTCTGATAGTCGATCGCAAGAAAGACATCATCATCTCGGGCGGCGAGAACATCGCCTCGATTGAAGTAGAGAAGGCTGTGTATTCCCACCCGGCGGTCTTCGAGTGCGCGGTCGTAGCGGTGCCCGACGATCGATGGGGCGAAGTGCCAAAGGCCCTGGTGGTCTGCAAGCCCGGCGAATCGCTCAGCGAACAGGAAATGATCGATCACTGCAAAACCAGGTTGCCCGGTTTCAAGGTTCCAAAATCAGTCGAGTTCTTCGATGCACTTCCGAAAGGCGGCACCGGAAAGATTCTGAAGAAGGAACTTCGCGAAAAGTACTGGACGGGCTACGACCGCCGAGTGCATTGATGAGCCGGTTCATAGTTCAGTCCGACGAGCTGCCGGCTTGTCGAAGCGCTGGGAGCGGTACAGGATCGACAAGCTGGCAGCTTGTCGGACTGAACCCCGAACTCTGAACCCTGAACTCGACCCAAGGAGGAAACATGAGTGAGATAAAAGTAATGGTGATCTATCCGCGTCCGACCGATGCGGATGCATTCGAGAAAGCCTACGTTGAAGAACACGTGCCGCTTGCTGCGGAGAAGATCAAAGGGATGACAAAATTCGCGGCTAGCAGAGTAGTCGGAACGCCGGACGGCAGCGACGCACCTTTTGCCCGAATCGCCGAACTCTACTTCCCATCGATGGAAGCGCTGCAGAGGTCGGTCTCCTCGGCCGGAACGCAGGAAGCGGTGGCTCATGCCTTCGCGATTTCCACCGGCGGACCACCGATTGTTCTGGTATGTGAGCAAGAGACCACAACGTTCTAAGCCATTCGAGCGCACAAAAGGAGTTGATTTGGAGTGCGGCGGCAAGGTATTCCGCGCCGCCGCTTTCCCTTCCCGATCGATTCGATCACCAGTCAAAAGCGCGTCGGGGTTACCTTGCCGCCGCACTCCAAATCAAGGGCCCTCTTACCCTCGCTTGACTTGTGTTATTAAGTTGGACACTTCTCAGTGCAGAGGAAGGGCGGTGAAGATGTGGCCCCCGGTCCCGTGTTCGTGATGATGACGTTTCCGGGCAGACCATTGCACACCTTCTTCACGAGTCTGAGTGTCGTCGGGTTGGCCGTTCCTGGCTCCACTGCAATCACCTTGACCTTCTTCGGCGTGGCACCTCCCACGGTCACCGTGGGGTTGGGCCTGATGCTTGTTCCCGTCACATCAAGGAAGAATTGCCCGGTGTCTTGTCTGCCAAGGTGGCAGCTTGTCACAATCGGAACTATCGGAGTATCACCGGTGTTCGGTCTGCTCCCCGAAGTTTCGCCGGCAAGAAGCTCCCTCTGCAGTTCCGACCGTTCCGATTGCGTCGCAGTCACATTCAAACCGGAGCTCGTGAAAGCCACGGCCTTGGCTATCGCCCGGACAGGCAAGGCCGCTGACCCAAAAGCCGCCGCGCGCAACCCAACAAACGGCGTCGCCAACGCAGCCAGTGCCAAACCCAGCGCTGTCATGAAAGCGGCTGTTTTGATTTCCATAGGCCTTACCCGTCCCGGTGTCTCTTCAGATCGCCTCGCGAATATCGTGGGATTAGAATGCGGCTACTCCGAGGGCTGTCCATTGTGCTTATTGATCCAGCGCGGGAATGAACAAACACATGCTCGTCACGATTTTTCGATGATGACTGTCCAACTCTCCAAGCTTCGTCGTTACGACCGTCGGCGCTTCGGTTCTGTCATAAGGTGCGCGCATAAGCCTGCCTCGATGATCAGCCGGATAAAATCTGGCCAGGTGATTGACTACCGGCACAAGCGCGCCTTTTCTACTGCTCCGCATGTTCACAAGCGATGAAGTACCAAACCATCCTATCTGCATGATCAGCGCATCCATGAAAGGGTTGATCTTCTGGTCATATTCCACCATCGAAGGCGCGTCCAGAATCTGAATGCCGCTGGCGTTTATCTCTAGATCGCAGTTTGCCGCCATCGAGTCCAAACATGAAATAGCTGGAAGAATTCTTACATCGAGGCCAAGCGTTTTGCCCCTGCGATAAACGTCCCAGGTGACGTCGTCGTAGTAAGCCGGGTGTCCGTCACCAACCGCGACCACACCCGGACCTTTCCGCGCTTCGTCCAGCAACAGGCCGGCCAATCGGCTGTAGACTTCCACGTCCTCTTCGCCGGTCCAGTATTTCTTTTCGAGGTTTACTACGTTGGAGCAGATCTTCCTCAGCTTGTTGTGATGCGAGGTCAAATGAAAGATGATGCGCGCTTGCTTGAAGGCCTCCAGGGTTGCGAGGGTTACTTGTTCGAAGCCGCCAATTCCTATTCCCGTCAGAGCGATGTCGAATAACTTCTTGCGTTTTTTCATGTCGAAATTGCCTTTCGCGGTCGACAGCAGTTTGGTTTTTGGCCTGCGAAAAGCAGGCGCGTACATCCGACCGTTTGAGTCGATCTTCAGAAGATTCGGAACCTAAAAGAGAAGCCTGCGTCGCGGCCGCATGAAAACTCAGCTTAGCGCGACCGAGTTGCGAGCGGATCATGCCACGCGAAAAAGCCTTCGCGCAACGCCGAGACGAAGCAGAAAAGAGTCTGCAGCCAGGTCCATCGTCGCCAGGCGATTGACCAGCTGTCGGTGTCGTCGCACAATGACTCACCAGACAAGGGTCTGGGTTCACCTCAACAGGTCAGGAGATTCTCAATGTTCGCACAACGTCTTTTTCGCCAACTTTTTCCACAAGTGCCGCGCATCACGCGACTCGCGATGGTCTCATTGATTTGCCTTTCGGTTCTCGGACCACTTTCCGCTCAAACGACCAAACAGCCAATCACCAGCGGCAAGCGCTACCCGCGGTTCGTCATCCGCAACGCAATGATAGTCGACGGCAACGGCACGCCGGCTTCCGGACCAAAGGACATCGTCATCGAGAACAACAGGATTGCCGAGGTCGCCGCGCTCGATCCCGTCGCGCTTCGCGACGGCAGAGCCAGGCGCCCGCATGGCGATGTCGAGATCGACGCGACTGGCAAGTATGTGCTGCCGGGCCTGATAAACGCGCACGGCCACGTTCAATACGAGCGAGCCGGGATCCCTCAACCGGTCGACTACTGTTTGAAGCTCTGGCTCGCGTGCGGGATCACGACCGTTCGCGATGTAGGAAGCGATACAAAGCAGACCTTGCCGCTCCGCGACCACAGCGCGAAGGGCGAAGTCACCGCGCCGCGCCTGTTGATCTACCCGATGTTCGGTTATCCGCCCGCGCCTCGCAACGCCGACGAAGCTCGCGCGCGTGTGCGAGAGATCAAGCAGATGGGCGCGGACGGAATAAAGATTCTCGGAGTCGATCGCGACATAATGGCCGCGCTCCTTGATGAAGCGCACAAGCTCGGCCTGCGCGTCGCTCATCACGCCGGCGTAGAGGAGACAAACGCCTGGGACGACATAAAGTTTGGGACGACCTCAATCGAACATTGGTACGGAATACCCGACGCGGCGATCGAAAGCGGCCGTCAGAATTTTCCATCGAGCTACAATTACGCTAACGAGGTCGATCGTTTCCGATATGCCGGCCGCCTTTGGCGCGAAGCAAGTCCCGAACGCTTGACCAAAGTGCTCGAAGCGATGGTCGCGGCTAACGTCGCGTGGGATCCGACGCTCGATATCTACGAAGCGAGCCGCGACCTCCAGCGCGCGCAGACGCAGCCGTGGTTCGCGGAGTATCTGCACCCGACTCTCGAAGAGTACTTCAAACCGAATCCAGCCAATCACGGTTCGTACTTCATCGGCTGGTCGTCGACGGATGAAACGTTCTGGAAGGAGAACTACCGAATCTGGATGGCGGCCCTACGAGAGTTTGACCGGTTGGGTGGAACCATAGGAGCCGGCGAGGATTCGGGGTTCATCTATCAAATGTACGGCTTCGGGTTGATCCGGACGCTCGAGCTTCATCAGGAAGCCGGGTTTCATCCGTTGAAGATTATTCAGCACGCGACCGGCAACAACGCGAAGATACTCGGTGTGGAAGACAGGCTCGGACGCATTCGCGCGGGCTACCTTGCCGATTTGATCGTCGTCAACGGCAACCCTCTTGAAAATCTGAAGGTGCTTTATCCTACCGGCGTTGATGAGATCAAGGACGGAAAGACGGTACACACAGGCGGTGTCGAGTGGACGATCAAGGATGGGATTCCATATCACGGCCCGACGCTGATGAGAGAGATCAAGGAGATGGTTGCAAAGGCTCGTTCAGAACGCGCAGCGAAAGCCGCACGGCAATAATTGTTTGGGGTAAAAGAGGAGCGCTAACCGATGGCGCGTGTTATTGGATAGTAGACAATCCAGAGATCTTCTTCTTTCAGCGCTTCCATCAAGAGCGAGCGCACCTCGTCGAGATAGGCGTCCAACTCTACTTGATCTTCGGCGTTATCGATGTCGAGAAGAAAATCGCAGAAAAGAACGTGAACATCGTCGCGAATGACGCTTCCCCGCGTGCCAGAAACATATAGCCCGGTGAACGGAGAGGTCAGTGTCGAGCCCCCACGAGAATAGGCTAACTCTTCGGCGAGCCAATCCGTGATAGTTGGATAATCAGATGCGTCCGTTCTGATTGGAATGAAAAACTCAACGCGAGTTCGCTTCTCTGAGGGCACGCAGCTTCTCCCTGAACTTTGCGGCTCGCCCTGGGAAGGACTGCATGCGCCTTAGAGTCTCTTCTCGAGAGTTGGACATCGTAATCGGATGTCGAGGATGTTTTGCGGTCTTGTTAACGTCTTCCCGTGACTCTTCAAGAGAATCCTGTTTGCTCATTGTCCTCTCTCCTGATGGTGCGATTATACACGAGATCACCCAGTGACGGCAGTGGAGATTGGCCTTAAGCGGCGAATGTGAATTATCGCGGCATGAGCTTTTTCCTCAACCGCCACATCATTCGCGGCATTGTTACCCAGGATGACCGAGGCAATCGCGAGACGGATTCGTAGAGCAGCTGTCGCTCCGGGTCTTCGAGCTTGATCTGACAAGTCCACCGCAACAATCGTTCGTTAACCTGCTGAACCTTTGCCGAGTCGTAAACCGATGAGGCCTGTGCGCCATCGGGCTGGGCTGCCGCCATCAGTTCAAACATCCCGGTCTCGATCAGCCCTTCGCGGAGATGATTGTTCAGATGCCTGACGAGTTGCTGTTTAGGATCGATCTTGCCGCCACAGAGCAGCTCTTCGACGCTGTCGATGACCGGGCAGGCCTCTTCACAAGACGACGCGTCGGGGATCAGGGCCGCGCTGCCGCCCTCGAGTGCGAACAGCAAAAGGCTGATCTCATTGTGTGTTAGTTCGATGGCGCCGTTGTCCATAAGAGGTTCTGCCGGTGTTTCTAAACTAATCGAGCCAGCCTCCCGTTAGCAACAGCAACGCGGACTTCCACTTCGTACTGCACGCCTGCCGTTTGCCATTGTCTTAACTCTCTCTATCTCTAACCAGCCGGTGATTACAGGTCATTGTAACCAGTCTTAGATTCAAACGAAGGCACGAGGCCGAGATGGTTTCGTTTAATGATTCTCAGCGTCATAATTACTCAGGGGTGCGCGATGAGTTTACGCTACGAAGCTGACCGAATGGCGACTGCCAGGACACCACGTGTAGTCATCGTGGGCGGCGGGTTCGGAGGACTCTATGCCGCGCGCGGACTGGCTCGATCGCCGGTCAACGTGACGATCGTCGACAAGCACAACTATCACCTCTTCCGGCCGATGCTCTATCAAGTCGCGACCGGTTTGCTCTCGGCTGATGAGATAGCCGCGCCGATTCGCTCGATAGTCCGCAAGCACAAAAATGTCGATGTGCTGATGGCCGAAGTCATCGGCATAGACCCAAAGGCCCACACCGTCCAGACGCCGGAAGCCCAGCTTTCCTACGACTACCTGATCATTGCGACCGGGATAACCTATAACTACTTTGGCCACGCCGAGTGGAAAGAAATTGCGCCGGGACTGGACTCCGTAGATGACGCCGATCGCATTCGCGGCAAGATCCTTCGCGCGTTCGAAACCGCGGAGCGCCTCGCGGCCCGAGCCGGGGCCGATAAAGGAGAGATCGATGCTCTGTTGACTTTCGTTCTAGTTGGCGGAGGAACCGCGGGCGTCGAGATGGCCGGCACCATCGCAGAGATGGCGAGGCTCGCGCTAAAGGGTGACTTCCGTCACATCGATCCGCGCTCATCCCACATCCTGCTTTTTGAAGCCGCGCCTCGCATCCTTCCTGCTTATCCTGAGAAGCTTTCCGAACGCGCGCGCGAGCACCTGCAACGCATCGGCGTCGACGTGCGCACTAACGCTAAAGTCGAAAGCGTCGATGCCGAAGGCGTCGTTGTGAACGGCGAGCGCATCGCAAGCCCTACGGTTTTGTGGTCAGCGGGAGTTGTCGCGTCGCCGGCAGGACGATGGCTCGGCGCCGAAACCGACAGGTCGGGTCGAGTGAAAGTGAATGCTGATTTTTCTGTGCCCGGTCATCCCGAGATATTCGCGATAGGAGACACCGCAGCGGTCGTCGCGCCGAGTCGAAATCTGTTTGGCGGCAGGAGAGATCCCGGGTTGTTACCCGGCGTCGCTCAACCCGCGATCCAGGAGGGCAAGTATGTGGCTTCGATTATCAGCCGGCGCGTTAGGGGGCAATCTCCGCCGGCGCCGTTCTGGTATTGGGACAAAGGAAATCTCGCGATCGTAGGCCGCACCTTCGCGGTAGCCGATCTCAATCCGTTTCGCTTTGTCGGAGTGCTAGCGTGGCTGTTGTGGATAGGGATTCACATTTACTTTTTGATCGGCTTTGCGAATCGGCTTCTGGTGATGCTGCAGTGGGGAGTTTCGTTTTGGACCAAGCGTCGAGGAGTGAGGATATTTCCATTGGATCGAGGAAGAACTTGAAAGGCCGCAACCCCGAAGGGGTTCTGCCTATCAGCCCAGGGTTGCTGTACTCGGCTACCCTGGGTGAGGGGCCACGTTGGCACGTTGTCGGTGTTGAGCAACCCTGAAGGGGTTGCGACCTGCAATAGCCGTTTACACTTCCCCGCTACGTTTCGTCGTTAATCGCTATACATCACCGCATACCCCCAAAAATCCGCTGATGTCCCGCGAGTATGCGTTTCTTTGCTTCGGGATTCGGTTCCATTGTCTCGACGCCTCGCTCGAATGTGCCCCCAAGTATGATTCCGTCGCGACGCGGAAACATGTAGAGCCCTCTTCCAACCATCGCGTAGTCGACTTCAGGTTGAGGCAGCAGAACCGTGAGCTGGCCCTTGATAGGCATCAGCTCGCGATCGCCAAACAACTCGCGAGCGCCCAGCCCCGTGCAGTTCACGACGATCGATTCAGACAAAGTCGCGAGTTGATTTGGTGTTGTGAACATCACTCGGCGAATGCGGCCGCCGAAGATGTAGAAGTCGCGCACAAGCGTGTTGAGGTAGATCGACGGCTCGATGAACATCGTGTTCTCGACGTAGACATGCTTGGCGGGAAATGGATTCTCAGACGGGTCGAGTCTGCGTGAAGCCGGGAAGAGATCGTGCAGCATCTCGTGGTCCCAATTGGACCCGAACTCTTCATCGCTCAGGCTGTACTGTTCACGCCAGCGCACCGCGTATTCGTCTCCGGCCAGCAACTGCCACGAGCGATGCGCGAAGCGAGCGGCGCGTTCAAACTGCGCGTCCCAAGCCGGTGTGCGGTGGTCTTCATCGATGACCGAAGTCGGAGACCAACTCGCGCCGGCGATGTTTGAAGTCGTCTCGGGAGGCATGTCCTTAGCGTAAATCGTGACATCGAAACCTCGACGCTGAAGCGTTCTCGCAGTGGCCAGTCCGATCACTCCGCAGCCGATGACCGCAATGGGTCCGCCCCTGCCCGATTCGCGAACGAGTTCCGCCGCCAGATAAGCCGTGCCCCACGAGAGTGTGACGCCGCCGCCGCCGTGCCCGTAGTTGTGAACCAGCAGCTTCTCTCCCAGAGATTCCGCCTTTACGACGAAGCCCGATGGTCTAAACGGCCGAAGCCCGACTACGGTTCTGATCTCGCGGTCGGCGGCGACGTTGACCGGCGAGAGATGACGAGCGTGGTTTGATGCGCCGATTGTCGAGCCGCTAACTGAACGCTGCACTCGTTGCGTGCAAGCTCCGTTAAGCACTACCCCGCCCGCAAGCAGACCGACCGCTCGAAGCGCTTCTCTTCTGCTGATTTGCTTCATATCCATTTGTTGATTCGCTCCGTTTTACTTTGTCAGATCCGCAACGCACCGCAGAGCAAGTGTGCGGTTCGCGCAAAACTAGAATATAGCGAACAGACGTTTGAAGTTCTCTGAAGTTTGTCTACCCAATTCGCCCGATTCAATCCCACGAAGGTCGCCGATTACCCGCGCGGTCTCAATCACATAAGCCGGTTCGTTGCGGCGGCCGCGATAAGGTATCGGCGCGAGAAACGGGCTGTCGGTTTCTATCAGAATTCTATCAACCGGAATTGAGCGAGCCGTCTCTCGAAGTGCCTCCACTTTCTTAAAAGTGATTACGCCCGAAAACGAAATGTAGAAACCCAGTTCGACGGCCGCTTCCGCAAACGCGCGTGTGCCGGTGAAACAGTGAATCACTCCGCCAAGGCCTGAGCCTTTCCATTCATCTCCGAGAATCGCAAGCGTGTCGGCTTCGGCTTCGCGAGTGTGAATCGATACCGGAAGCCCGCGCTCGCGAGCCATTCGCAATTGCTTTCTGAAAGCTTCTCGCTGCACATCGCGCGGGGAATTGTCGTAATGATAATCCAACCCGATCTCGCCCCACGCGATCACCTTCGGATGCTGAGACAGGTCCATTAGTTTCGCGTAGAGATTGTCGTCAAGCAACCGCGCTTCGTGAGGATGAACACCGACGGTGGTGTAAATAAATGGATATTGTTCGGCGATTCTAAACGCCGCCGCGTGAGAGTCCGCGGCGACTTCCCCGTCGCCGACGCAAACGATGATCTCGACTCCGGCTTCGATCGCGCGCTGGATCACAGCCTCGCGATCCGGATCGAATTCGCGTCCCTCAAGGTGAGCATGAGAGTCGATGTACATCGGAGGACGATGATAACATACGCGGACGGGACGCCTGCTTGAGAACCTCTAGACGTGGAACCGCGATCGAATCCGTCGCGCCACTTGCTGAGACTTGTCCTAAATGGCAGGTCCTGCACTGACGCTGGTGAGCTTCTTAATGTTGAACTGGCGGGTTATGTTGTACGGGTCTTTGGCTAGGATGGTAAATACTTCGTTAACTTCGTTAAGCAACCTTGGTCGCCCTTTTAATAATCTTTCGCGAATCTCTCTTGTACTGAGGCGAGACGACAACGCGAAAGGAGTCTGCCATTTTCAACCTTTCTTGAAGCCTTGGGTCAACTCCTTCCTTAGTTCCCGTGTAAACTCGCGTGCGTCAGTAAAGTCGCCACGAAGATAAGCCTGATAGCTCTGTGCGATCTGCTCTTGCAATTCCTTGTCGTTAAGTTCAAGTTCGTCATCCAGTTCGTCTGGATCACTATGCCGAATTTCCTGCACCGCCATGTTCGTCTCCTTATGAACTGATCGCCTGTAATCAAGAGGAATGATGACAATGTGCTTATAGAGATATCAAGTACTATCTCTACTCGCGTTCTACGTTCTATCCCGTTCTGTTTTCGTGTATTATGTCGCCGCTATGAAACGAATAAGGCTTGTCTTACCTGTGCTGGCTTTTGTTTTGCCGATCCTGAGCGCGGTGAATACTCCGCAGACTGGGCGGTCTACGGTACAAGCGGCGGATCACGGCAAGACTACGCGCGTGTACGTTACGAACTCGAAGGGCGACGACGTCACCATCATCGACGCCACGGCTTTGAAAGTCATCGGCTCGATCAAGATTGGCGACAACCCGCACGGGCTGATTACTTCGCCCGATCGCCGGACCTTGTACGTCAGCGTGGAGGGCGCCGATGAACTCGCAGCGGTTGACATCGCTACAAGCAGTGTGATGGCACGTGTAAAAGTCGGGCGCGCGCCCAATGAAGTGTCGATCACACGCGACGGCCGCTTCGTCTTCGTGCCGGCGCGAAACGACGCCACGGTCGACGTAGTCGATACGGCGGCAATGAAAGTAGTTGAACGTCTGAAGACTCCGGCAATGCCGCACAACACGTATGTATCGGCTAACGGCAGTCATCTGTATGTCGGCTCGATGGCGGGCTCGCGAATGACGATCTTCGACACGGCTACGCGCAAGCAGCTTGCTGAGATCGCGCCCGGCGATTGGGTCCGGCCAATTGCGTTGCGTCAAGACGAAACGCTGGCTTATGTAGCGCTCTCGAAGCTGCACGGGTTCGCGGTTGTGGACCTCAAACAGGAAAAAGTAATTCGGCGGGTTGAGCTTCCAACACTGGCGCCGGGAACCGAGATACCGCCTTATGACACTCTTACGCACGGCCTGGCGCTGACGCCCGACGAACGCGAACTTTACGTGACCAGCATGGCCGGCAAAGCCATCTACGCTTTCTCGGTTCCCGAATTGAAGCAGCTTCAGAAGATCGATGTGGGCCGCTTTCCTAACTGGATATCGATCAATCCGGACGGACGGCTTGTGTGGGTGAGCAACCAGCTCGACGACACCGTTTCAGCGATCGATACTCGAACGAAGAAAGTTGTAGCGACGATTCCAGTCGGTCACGAACCAAAGCGATTGCTGGTCGTGGACATCCCCGAAGCTGAGCATAAGCACTCGAACTGACGACCGATCACGGCTCAGGTTCCGGTTTCGCGGTCTTTGCGGTCCTTTGCGTCTTTGCGTTGAGTATTCTCGCCGCAAGAACATTCCTCTAGACTCTATACCTAGCTATAGAGTGCAAAATCAAAACGATTTGACGGAGGCTTGTGCCATGCGTATTGGCGAAGTGGCATCGCGCACGGGGGTCAGCATTCAAGCAGTGCGTCTGTACGAGCGGCGCGGTCTGCTCAAGAAGCCGATGCGCCTCTCATCGGGTTATCGCAATTACTCGATGGACGCTGTCGCGTTCATTCGCTTCATCAAGCGGGCGCAAGGGCACGGCTTCACGCTTGACGAGATCCGATCGCTGATCCATTTGCGAGAGCAAAGCCCTCCGGCCGCAAAACAAATGCGCGCCATCGCAAAGACGAAGCTCGCAATCCTGGATGAAAAGATCAAACGGCTCCAGGCGCAACGCGACGCGATCGCACACGGCTTGAATCAATGTCAATGCACCGAAGAGTTTCCAATGTGCATGTTCGTTAGACTTGTAGATCAGGACCAAAGCAAATCACCGGGAGATTAATCTTATGAAGAACCGATTGACACCACTCGTGATGCTTGTACTCCCGTTGGCGATGCAAACCGGCCTCGCGTACGGACAAAGAGTTATGGATTCAGACTCGCAATCGACCGCGGGCAAAAGCATGACAACACAAAGTAACGCCAGGAACGAAGATAGCGAAGCTCCTTTTGCTTGCAGCATGACGGCTTTAAGCGCGGCCGAACGGGCGCATCATAAAGAGGTGAGCGCGGAGCTGCACGCGGCAGTAAAAGAAATTCGCGAGTTGCCCAACGGCTACGCGTTTCGTCTGTCCGGAGAGAGGCGCTCGCTCGCGATGTTGTCCGAGTGGGTTTCGCTTGAACGGCTCTGCTGCCCGTTTTTCACTTTTCAGATCGAGGCGGCAAGCGAAACTCAGCCGGTTTGGTTGCGGATGACGGGGCGCGAAGGCGTAAAGCTATTCATGCAATCCGAGTTCGGAATCAAGTAGCGTACCCCGGCGATGTGAAATGCGTGTTCGTAGTTCGGCCTTCAGGCGGAAGTTTGTATTTAACATTTAAGCCGAATTACGAACTTCCGCCTGAAGGCCGAACTACGAACACCCGATTTAACGCGGTCTCTTCGCTGGAGGTCTGCGACGCGGGTTCGGGCTCCCCTCCGATATTCTCGGGCGCTCGAGGGGTTTCCGTATCGCAGCCTCCCCAACCGAAGATCCCTTGCATCAGCGTCAACAGTCGATGGCCTGCGACCATGCTTAAGAAGAAGAGCTCGTGCTCTTTTTCCACTCGAGCCATCACAAGCAGATCGGCTTCGAACTCGCTCAAGCCCAACGCTGAGGCGCGATCGGCCGCGTCTTTGTATTCGACTACGTTGCCGCTCTCGAGCCTTCCGGCAAAATACATCGGAAGAAAGCGGCCGAGCGCGTGACACGAGAGCCCTATCGTGCGGCCGATCAACCACATCCTGGCCTCGCGTAACTTTCCGGGCGCCGAGCCAAGACCGGTGAGCATCTCACCCACACGCTGCCGGTGAACTGCTTCCTCGCGCTCGATCTTTTGAATCGCGGTTCGTTCATCCGCTCTACTAACGGATTTCCAGTGGCCTCGATACGCAAGCCCGGCTGCGAGCTCTCCAGAATAGGCTCCCTGAAGTATCCGAATAAGTTCGTGGCGGTCGCGATCCATCGGTTTGCGTCCAACCGAAGTGTAGCCGCTGAGATGAATGTCCGACAAACTTTAGTTTGTCGTAGTACCGGCATCTCGACAAACTAAAGTTTGTCGGACATTAAAGTTTGTCGGACATTGAAAGAAAGCCGCAAAGAACGTTTAATAGAATATCGTGCCCAACTCACCCAAGGAGAATCCAGTTATGTTGAAATCAGCAATTGTCCGCGAGCGCCTGGGGACCAGAAGCTCGCGCGCGGCAAGATCGATCATCGTATCGGCAATGTTGTTGGCGATACACTCAATCAACTCAGCCGGCGCGGCGGGAGCGCTTGCTCAAGCTCCGAAATATGAGATGGGCACGTTCTATATATGTCTTCTGGTTAAAAGTGCGAATTTCAAAGATGGCGATACGACTAAGAATAAGGAACTCCTGCAGGCTCACCTCAAACACGTGCAGGGTCTGATCGCAGATGGCAAAGTTTTCGCGATGGGGCCGTTCCTCGACAATAATCCTATTGTAGGCATTGGTGTGTTCAACGCCTCCTCTCCGGAAGAAGCGAGAGCGATGGAGCAGGAGGATCCATTTGTAAAGTCCGGACTTTTTACAGTTGAAGTGCTGAAGTGGTGGGCGGCAAAAGGAATTATGAAGCCGCCTGAGCAGCCGGCGAAGATGGCGACCTACTACTTCGCTTTTCTGCGTCGAGGCCCGAAGTGGACGCCTGAGAAGACGCCCGAAACCGAAAAGCTTCAAGCCGATCACATGGCCAACATCGTGGCGATGGCTGGCACTGGCAAGCTTGTGATCGCAGGTCCGTTCGAGAACGCGGGGAACTACGCCGGCGTGTTTGTATTCAAGGTCGGTTCATTGGATGAGGCTAAGACTCTCGCCGAAGGAGACCCGGCGGTCAAAGCCGGACGATTGACCGTCGACGTTCATCCGTGGATGGTCGCCAAGGGTTCTCTGCCTTAGAGGATGTCGATTTAGTGTGCAGCTCAATAGCGAATAGCAGGTTGGGAAGAGGGACTTGTGCCCGCCGGATTCGTTGACAAGCTGATCGGCGGGAACAAGTCCATCTTCCCAACCTGTCATTCTTTTCGACGTTAAGCCAAAACGACGCCTTTGCTAAGTCAGCTTATTTGCGGTCCGCCTTTTCCACATCAACAGTCCCAGCGCGACCCATGCGGATAACGCCAGATACTCGTACCTTCCGAAACTTCCCGGCACGATCGGAACCACCTTCATCAGGATCAACAAGATCGCGACCGTGGTGCCCGCATAACCTATCATTCTGAGCCGCAACGTCGTCGCAACGCCCCCTGCGCCTGCCGAGAACGCGAGGCAGGTCGCAAGCCACCCGATAGCGGCCGCGAGCGAGCCTACTTCTGAAATGGGAACAAGCACCGCCTGTCCCAGAAACGATGCGACCACGGTGAGACACCCTACAAACAGAACCGCAACGCCCGGCGTCCGGAAATGCTTATCGATCCGCCCCAGCCTCGCGTCGAGCAGCTCGCGGCGTCCCATCGCAAACAGCAACCGCGTCGATGTAAGGAAGTTGCCGTTGAAAATCTTCAGCAGCGAAAGCAGAACCGCGAACATTATCAACTGGACCAGTGCTCGCGATCCGAACGCTCGCTCGAAAGCGACGGCCGTCGCGAATCGTTCCTCGGTCAGCGACTGCCACGGTTGAATGAGCGTCACTATGCCGATGATTGTCACGTAAAAGAAAATGCCCGCGCCGAGCGCCATGAAAATCACCCGCACAAAGTGTCTGGGCTGAAAATCGGCGTGAGCTTCCTCTGAGCATTTGGGCGCGGCTTCAAACCCGGTCATGAAGTACGGCACGATCTGAAGCACCAGCAGTGTGGAGACTAGTCCTCCGAGCACCCCCCGGTTGTCCGCGAAGGGCGGCCGCCAGTTTGCGGTGTCGCCTTTGAACAACCCAAGCGTGACGAATACCGCGAAGATCACAAGCAGTCCGAACGTGGTCAGGTTCTGAAACGCCGCGCTAAGCCGAACGCCTCGGTAGTTGACCAGCACGATCACCGCGGTCAACACCAGTCCTGCCACCAGGTGAGGAAGATAGACCGGATAACCGCCGACGCGATACAGCTCGATTGAGTTCAGTTGCGGAAATACGTATGAACCGACGCGTCCAATGGCAACCGCTTCGTACGGACAGACGATCAGGTAAGCCAGCGTCATCATCCATCCGGTGGCAAAGCTGACTTTCTTTGGGAATACTTCGGCGGTGTAAGCGATCTCACTTCCGGCATCCGGCATGCGCTCGGTCAAGCGGCCGTAGACGTAGCCGATGGGAATCAGCACCAGGCCGCCGATCAGAAACCCCAACATCGCCCCGACGGCGCCGCCTCGTGTGAGCCAATCGTCGATGACAACCATCCACCCGACGCCGACCATCGTGCCGAACGCGAGCGTAAAGTACTCCTTCGATCGAAGCGCGCGCCGCAGCGCAGGAGGGGTATCCGTTGTTTGCGGTTTCATCAAACCTATAGTTCCTCATCGCGAGATTCGATCTCGAATTGGCCGTGTGCTAGAATCCTCATCGATCCGAAGATCGATAATAATCGGCTCAGCGTAAGAGTTAGTCAAACTCAAATCCCATTGGGAGCCCTCAGCCATGAATAAAGAATACATAAGCCATGGAATCATAGGCGTGGTAGCCGGGCTCGTGCTCGGCTTTATTGTAGCCAACTGGGTTGGTCCGTCCGGCAACACCGCTCAACAACCGGCGGCATCGGGCGGCGCGTCGAAAGAAGCCTCGGTCAACAGCAGCAACGGCGGACAAGCGCTTCCGCCCGGGCATCCGCCAATCGACACCGGCCAGACCATTCCTGCTCCTCCGCTGGCCGGGGGAACGCCGGGAGCGTCCGATTCGGCTGCAAGTTCTGCAAGCCCTACCGCCGGCCAAACCGGCTCCGCCGCCGAGCTTCCGTCGCTCGATCCGCTGCCTGCCGGCAGCAAAGAAGAACGCGCCGAGCAGAAGTACAAGAACATTCAGCTCCTCAAAGGCATTCCATCCGAGCGCTTGATGAAAGTCATGTTCGCGTTCAAGTCCTCGCTTGGAGTCGACTGTACTTATTGCCACATCAAGGACCAGTTCGAGAAGGACGACAAGCCTACGAAGCAGACTGCGCGCAAGATGATTCAACTGGTGCGCGATACGAACGCCAAGCTTGGGACTGCGACTCGCGTGACGTGCTTCACGTGTCATCGAGGTCAGACTCGCCCGGCCTCTTAAGATCGGTAACGGTGGAAAGCAAAAACCTAAAACTCGAGCGGCGGTTTTCTCCGGACAAGATGCAAAAGGTGAATCTGTTCGAAACCGAACGGATGTTCACCGACATCTATTGTCTCGAGCCTGGACAGGAACAGAAGCGCCACGCGCATCGGGGCGCCGATAAGGTTTACATCGTGCTTGAAGGCGCCGGCAGGTTTCACATCGGCGATGATGAACGCGATCTGGGCCCGGATGAGATCGTGATAGCGCCCGCGAATGTCGAGCACGGCGTTCGGAATGAATCGCAAAATCGGCTGGTGCTCCTGGTTTTCATGGCGCCGAATCCGAACAAGAATGTTATGTGAAACGCCCGTTTGTAGTTCATGTAAGGGCGGTCCTCCGTGGCCACCCCTCTCGCAATGTTCTCAACGCGCGCGGAGGGCCGGCCACGGAGGACCGCCCTTACATGAACTTTACGAACAGGCATTTCAACACGGTCGCTTCGCCGGAGGAGTCATGTCAAAGTTGAATCGCACGTCCTCGATCTCGCGAGCGGTTGTTGCAATTACCACTCTCGTTCTCGTGCTCATATCCAGCACCCATACTCACTCGGACGGCAGGCAATGGTCCTCAGAGATCAAGCCCGGCCGCTCGATCGTTCGCTCCGAGCACGGGATGGTGGCTTCCAGCCAGCCGTTGGCATCACAGATCGGGCTCGAGGTGCTGAAGCGAGGAGGCAACGCGGTCGACGCGGCAATAGCGATGGCTGCGGTGCTGAATGTTACCGAGCCGATGATGACCGGAGTCGGCGGCGATATGTTCGCGCTTGTCTACTGGTCAAAGACCGGCGAGCTAAAGGCATTGAACGCGAGCGGCCGCGCGCCGCGCGCGTTGAACCTCGATTACTTCACGCGAAAAGGCATCAAGAACATGCCGATTAAAGGCATGGAACCGATTACCGTGCCCGGCGCGTTCGATGGCTGGGTAACGCTCGTCGAGAAGTACGGAACGATGAAGCTCGCCGATTTGCTTGCGCCCGGGATCGAATACGCTGAGAACGGATTTCCGGTGATGGAAAAAGCTGCGCGTGATTGGGAAGGGTCAGCCGACAAACTTCGAAAGACGCCGGCCGCCTCAGCCAACTATCTGATCGACGGGAGAGCGCCGCGCGCAGGCGAGATCTTTCGTCAGAAGAATCTGGCGCGCACTCTTCGCACGCTTGCTCGCGGAGGACGCGACGCGTTTTACAAAGGCGAGATCGGGCGCGCGATTGTCGACTATTGCCAGAAGAACGGCGGCTTCTTAACCATGCAGGATCTCGCGGATCATAAGTCAGAATGGGTCGACCCCATCGCGACAGACTATCGCGGGTACAAAGTGTATGAGTGCCCGCCCAACGGCCAGGGCCTGACCGCGCTTCTGGCGCTGAATATTCTCGAGGGCTTCGACCTCGCGGCGATGAACACAAAGCCCGACCTTTACTATCACACGCTCATCGAAGCGATGAAGCTCGCGTTCGCCGATCGCAACAGATACATAGCGGATCCGGCATTCGCGAAGGTGCCGGTGCGGCAGTTGCTCTCGAAGGAATACGCCGCGGGCCGGCGCGCGCTGATCAATCCCGATCACGCGCTTGAGAGTCCGGAGGCCGGCGCCGTTCCGGGCGAAAGCGACACGACATACTTCACGGTGATCGATAAGGACCGCAACGCGGTGTCGTTCATCAACAGCCTCTTCGAAGAGTTCGGATCCGGAATAGTCGCCGGCGACACGGGTATCGTTCTGCATGATAGAGGAGCGGGCTTTTCGCTCGATCCGAAACATCCGAACCGTATCGAACCGGGCAAGCGGCCATTTCACACACTCATCCCGGCGATGGTGTTCAAGGACGGAAAGCTCTTCATGTCATTTGGTGTGATGGGCGGCGCGATTCAGCCTCAGGGTCACGTGCAGGTCCTCACAAACATGATCGATCTTGGAATGAATCTGCAACAGGCGATCGAGGCTCCGCGCTTCCGCTACCTCAGCGGAAACCGAGTCATCCTGGAAGCTGCGATGACCGAGCCGATCATCAACAGCTTGATCGCAAAGGGTCATCAGCGCGCAACTCAATCAGGCGCGTCGATGGGTGGAGGCCAGGCGATTATGATCGATCCGGCGACCGGCGCATTGATGGGCGGCTCTGATCCGCGCAAGGACGGAATGGCGCTCGGGTATTGAAAGGTACCGCAGACTAGATTCGAGTTTGCACATTCGATTTGCTCGGTCTGGAACTCCGTCAGGAGTTCTATGTTTATAGCGGCGAGGAGGGGAGGATGAACTCCGTCAGGAGTTCCATCTGCCGGTCACGGAGTGGCTACATATCACTCCTGGCGGAGTGAGCAGACCACACGCCTCGCAACTATAAACATAGCCCTCCTGATGGAGGTCCAAACCGGGGACGGGCCGTCTACGGTACTCTCTTGATAATTCCTGGCCCGTCGCATACAAACATCAATAGGCATGTCGAAAGAAACACAAATCAGAGACGGTGAAGCTGGAACGCGGGTCGCATTGGAGACGGGTATCGGCGAGATGCCGTTCGGCGGTGAAGAGTTCCTGACCGAAGACCAGGCGGCCGCGAAGCGCGAGGCGTTGCGACTTTTTCAAGCCGCTTACGAATCACAAATGCGCGGCGACCTGGATGAAGCCGCCGATATGTACAAGCAATCAATCGCGGCTTACGCGACTGCCGAAGCTCATACGTTCCTCGGGTGGACCTACAGCTTCATGAGCCTGACCGATGAAGCTATTGCCGAATGTCACCGGGCTATAGAAGTCGACCCCGACTTCGGTAATCCTTATAACGACATAGGCGCTTATCTCATCGAGCAGGGAAATCTGTACGCGGCCATCGAGTGGTTCAGACGTGCGATGATGGCTTCGCGTTACGAGTGCTATTTTTATCCGCATTTCAATTTGGGCCGGGTGTATGAAGCGCTGGGCAGATGGTTCGAAGCGCTGCGAGAGTACAAAGCAGCGATTGATTTGAATCCGAAATACACGCTGGCGATTCAAGCGTTCAGGAAGCTGCAAGGAAAACTCAACTAATACTTCCGTTGGGTTTCGGCGCGATTAGGTGACTGCGCATGGAAACAAGACGCATTACGATTCAGGTCAGTTCCGAAGCTGCGTTCGCCTACGAAGCGGCGTCTCCGGAGCAAAAGCGTAAGCTGGACGCCTTACTCAGCCTGAAACTAACTGAACTAACCCGGGCTAATAAGCCATTGGAAGAGATCATGAGCGAGATCAGCCGGAAGGCCCAGGAACGCGGTCTGACGCCGGACATGTTGGAATCGATTCAGTGTGAGTAGCGTGATGGAAAAAGAATACGTTGAAAAGAGGGATGAAGGATATTGGATTGCAGGCACTCGTGTATCCCTCGATTCCGTCGTTTTTGCATTTCTCGATGGCTTGTCTCCCGAGACGATCGCCCTCGAGTGCCTTCCCGTTCTGACGCTGGAGCAGGTCTTCGGCGCAATCACTTATTATCTGGGCCATCGCACTGAGATCGATGAATACCTGAAGAATACGGATGAAGAGTTCGAGTCACTGCGCCAGACGACGCGCGACGCAGATCCTCAGTTGCATGCGAAGTTGATGAAAGCGAGGCGAGAGGCGCTGATGAGCGAGGCATGAAAGTTCGTTTTCAAGCGGACGCAGACTTGGCAACTGAGTCGAATTGCAAAGGATTGAACGGAGTTTAGATGGACGGAGTTAATCCAAGGGGCGGGTGGATCGAGGTAATCACCGGCGGCATGTTCAGCGGCAAAAGCGAAGAACTGATTCGCCGCATTCGCCGCGCAGAGATCGCCCGGCAACGCACGCAAATTTTCAAACCCGCAATCGATAACCGTTTCGACCTGAAGCGTGTGATCTCGCGCGACAATCGCGGCGTCGATGCCGTCGTCGTCAACAATGCCACCGAACTGCGCTCCAACCTCCTGTTCGGAGTCAAGGTCGTCGGCATCGACGAGGTCCAGTTCTTCGATGAAGGGATCATCGACGTTTGCATGGAGCTTGCAGACGCGAGCGTGCGAGTGATCGCCGCCGGGCTCGACCAGGATTATCTGCGGCGGCCGTTTGGGCCGATGCCCGGTCTGCTGGCGGTCGCCGAATACGTTTCAAAGATGCACGCGGTATGCGTTCGCTGCGGAGGGCCTGCTCACTACACGCAACGGGTCGCGGGCGGGAACTCACAGATAGAAATCGGCGACGGGACCTACGAGGCTCGCTGCCGCGTTTGTTATGAACCTTATGAGGCGACCGAGACATCCGCTGAGCACTTGCGCGAACCGCGCGACGTTGCAATAACCCACTGATCAAAGAACGCTCGATGAACGTCTTCGAACTCACCCGAAAGCTAATCTCCATTCCATCAATCAGCGGCGATGAAAAGGCAGTCGCCCATTTTCTCGCCGACTATCTGAGCAGCGCTGGATTCGAGGTCGAGCTCCAGGAGGCGGAGGACAACAGACCAAACGTCTATGCTCGAAAGGGGGAACCCGATGTCGTGCTATCGAGTCACACCGACACCGTTCCGCCGTACGTTGAATTCAGAGAAGACGAAGACTTTATTTACGGACGAGGCGCCTGCGACACGAAGGGAATCATCGCGGCCATGCTTAAGGCCGGCGACGCATTGCTGGAAGCCGGCGTCGGTGACTTCGGTATGCTTTTCGTCGTAGGCGAGGAAGCCGGAAGCATCGGCGCCCGCCAAGCCAACAGGATTCCCAATCGATCGCGCTATCTGATCAACGGCGAGCCTACTGAATCCAAACTGGCCCTTGGCTCAAAAGGGGCTCTCAGAGCCGTTCTCAGGTCGAGCGGCCGCGCCGCTCATTCGGCCTATCCGGAGAGGGGCGAGTCTGCGATCGACAAGCTCCTCGACGTGCTCACGGATCTTCGGCAAGCGGACTGGCCACGCGACGAAACTCTTGGCGCTACGACTATGAACATCGGGATGATCAAGGGAGGGGTCGCGGCGAACGTTATCCCGCCCGGCGCGGAAGCCGAGTTGATGTTCCGAGTCGTCACGAACAACGAATCTCTGAAACGCATCATCGAAGGGGTCGCCGGCTCGCGCGTCGAGGTCGAGTACACATTCGCGTGTGATCCGGTGGTCACAGAGAAGATCGATGGATTTGACACAACGGTTGTCGCTTTCACGACGGATATTCCGGCCTTAACGAATTGGGGCAAGCCGTTGCTGTTCGGGCCCGGCTCAATACTGGATGCGCACACGCCAGATGAAAGGATCTCCAAAGCCGAGGTCATCGCGGCCATCGAGACTTACAAGCAGATGGTGCTAAGTTTGAAGGCGAAGAGCTGACGACGTAATCTTCTTTGCGTCTTTGCGGTCCTTTGCGTCGTTGCGTTGAGTATTTTTATCGCAAAGACGCAAAGCAGGAAGGACAGGAAAATGTCGAACAAGGTTCCAGTAGGGGTTCTGGGAGCGACCGGCGCAGTAGGACAAAAGTTTGTCACGCTGCTCGAGAACCATCCGTGGTTCGAGTTGACCGAACTTGCAGCTTCGGACAGATCGGCAGGCAAGAACTACAAAGAAGCGGCCGCGTGGCGGCAATACAAACCCATTCCCCAAGGCCTGAAAGATAAGGCCGTCAAGCCCTGTGAACCGAAACTTGATTGCAAGGTCGTGTTCTCCGGACTCGACTCATCGGTCGCCGGCGAAATCGAGGAGAACTTCGCGCGAGCCGGCTACATCGTCCTCAGCAACTCAAAAAACCATCGGATGGATGAAGACGTCCCGCTCCTGATTCCTGAGGTCAATCCCGAGCATCTGGCTTTGATCAAAACACAACGCGAAAGCCGCGGCTGGACGGGCGCGCTCGTGACGAATCCCAATTGTTCGGTGATCGGGTTGGTGATGGCCCTCGCGCCGATTCATCGTGCGTTCGGCGTCAGACGGCTAGTTGTAACTACGATGCAGGCGCTATCAGGCGCGGGATATCCGGGACCTTCGGCGATAGAGATGCTCGGCAACGTCATCCCGTACATCGGGAGCGATGAGGAAGAGAAAGTCGAAATCGAGCCTCTCAAAATCATGGGCTCGCTCGACGGCGATCACATTCGCTTTGCTGATTGCCGGATCAGCGCGCACACCAACCGTGTGTTTGTCGAAGACGGTCACATGGAATGCGTCTCGCTCGAGCTTGAAAAGAAAGCCACGCCTGATGAAGTAGCGCGCGTGCTTTCCGGGTTCACGTCGCTTCCACAGGAGTTGAAGCTGCCGTTCGCCCCCGCACGGCCAGTGATAGTAACCGGCGAGCGCGATCGTCCGCAGCCTCGCTTCGATCGCGATGCGGGAAACGGGATGAGCGCGGTGGTCGGGCGCATTCGCGAGTGTCCGGTGTTCGATATTCGATTCGTCGTGCTGTCGCACAACACGATACGCGGCGCAGCGGGAGCATCAATCCTCAACGCCGAATTGATGAAAGCCCAGGGCTACTTCTAATACGCATGTAATGGCGGCCCTCCGTGGCCGCACCTCCTTGCCGGCGAGGAGAAGCAGTACGCAGATCGAGGGGGCGGCCACGGAGCGCCGCCCTTACAAGTTGAGTCGGCTATGATCATCATGAAGTTTGGCGGGACCTCGGTCGAGGATGCGCCTTCAATCGAACGAGTGACGGAAATCATTCGCGCGAGGCTCGACCTGAAACCGGTCATCGTCGTCTCGGCGATGGGCAAAACCACGCGCAAATTGCTCCAAGCCGCCGAAGCTTCTGCGGCGGGCGACGGCAAAACCACTCTGGGCGTTATCGCCGATTTGAAGACTCGTCACCTGAGCGAGGCTCGCAGGCTGGTCAAGCACGCCGATGGCCGCGAAGTCTTCTCGCTGGTTGAGAAACATTTCGACGAGTTGAAAAAACTTCTCGAAGGTCTGGCGGTGCTCGGTGAAGTGCCGCCGCGCGGACTCGACAAGATCCTCGCGTATGGTGAATTGCTTTCGTCGGCTCTCCTCGCCGACTCGCTTTTCGAGCGAGGCATACCGGCGCGATTGTTCGATGCCCGGGAACTGATCAAGACCGATGATCGCTACGGCTCGGCCTCCCCATTGTTCGACGTGACTGACCAGCGAATTCGCGACGCTATTCGGCCCGCGCTTGATAGCGGCGTCGTGCCGGTCGTTCAGGGTTTCATCGGTTCATCGCGCGACGGCGCAACAACAACGCTCGGATTCGAAGGCTCAGACTACACGGCTACGATTCTCGGCGCAGCCCTCGACGCCGAAGACATTCAGATCTGGAAAGACGTCTCGGGCCTGATGACCGCAGACCCGGAGATCTATTCTCGCGCACGCACGGTCAAGCTGTGCTCATTTGCCGAAGCCGCGGAACTGACTCACTTCGGCGCAAAGGTGCTTCATCCAAAAGCCATCCAGCCGGCCGCGCGCAAAAACATTCCGGTGCACATCTACAACTCCAGAAAACCTGAGGCCGTCGGCACGACCATAACCTCCGACTCCGCGCAATGCTCGAACCCGGTCAAGTCGATCGCATACAAACGCCCGGTCACAATCATCACCGCAATCGCCAATACGAAAGCCGATGGGTCGCGCTTCGTTACGGCGGATGACTTATTGAGAGCCCTGTTGGACATCCTTTCAAAGCGCCGCGCTCAGCCGTTGATCATAGCGGTTTCGGCGTCCACTGTAGTTCTCGCGCTCGATGCTCGAGATTTCAAGCACGGTGGCCGCGACTTGATCGAAGCTCTTTCAGATTACGGGAGCGCGACCGCGCATGCAGATCGCGCAATCGTCTCGCTGGTTGGAGACGGGCTTCGAAGCGACCCGCGGCTTTTGAGCAGCGCCTTCAAAGCGATCGAGGAGATCGACATCGAGATGATCGCGCATGGATCGTCTCCAATGACGATGAGCTTTGTCGTAGCGCAGTCCGATGTCGAGATCGTCGTAGCAAAGCTCCACGAGGTTTTCTTCTCCGCTCTCGATCCTCGAGTTTTTCAGTAACGGGTTATTTTTCGCGGCATCGCACTAGGCAGCTTCAAGCATCAACGTTTAGAATCTCTACTTATCAAATTGAAAGGTGTTGCAGTTTCAGATGTCGATATTAGACCGAACAAAATTAACGCGCGCCGGGCTGGTCCTCGGCTTGTTGGCAATGTGGATTCCTTTACCGTTGGTGAACTCGGGAGCGTCGGTTAAGAATTCGTGGCGCGGAATCACTCCGCTGCATTCATCCGCCCAAGACGTTGCTCGACTCATCGGCGCCGAGCCCGATTCGACAGAATCAGTGCTTAGCGGTCCGTTCAAAGTCGAGGGGGGTGAGGTGACCTTTTCCTATCTCACCACAAGCCTCGCGAAGATATATCACGCGCCGCGCTCGATGGTGGGTAAGGTGTTCACTGTTTACTTCAAACCCAGCTACGCCGTGACGCGCACGGATGTGACGCTGGCCGGGGGCTTCAAGCGATGCGTCGAAGATCGCGACAGGACGTTCTATTACTTCGTCAATGAAGCAGGCATTGCTTATCGCTTTCTGCGCGACGGTGATCGATTGGAGACGATCATCTATCAGCCCTCGCGCGCGGAAGTGCGAAACCTCGCGGTAAATACTGAGTGTGTGTTTTGAGGAAGTGGCCACTATTTATGAAACTAGCACTTCTCGGCTACGGAAAGATGGGACGGATGGTTGAGCAAGCGGCGTTGCGAGAGCACTGCGAGGTAGTCTGCGTGATCGATCCCGTTTCCGGCTCCCGAGGCAAATTGAGCGATGCAGATGTGTGCGTGGACTTCACCGAGCCGAGTGTCGTGATCGACAACATAAAAGCTGCTGCAGCCGCTGGAGTGTCGATGGTGGTCGGCACTACTGGGTGGCACGACCGGATCGATGAAGCGCGGCGGTTGGTTGAAGAAAGCGGGATCGGCTTTGTCTACGGCTCGAACTTCAGCATAGGCGTGAACCTTATGTTCAAGATCACCGAACACGCTGCCGAGCTGTTCAGCCGTTTTCCCTCGCACGATCCGTTCATCGAAGAGGCTCATCACAAGTACAAGAAGGATGCGCCGTCGGGCACCGCGCTTTCGTTGAAGCGGATCGCCGAGGCGAAGTACGCGCGTGATATTCCGACTTCATCAACGCGTGCCGGATTTTTCCCCGGCAAGCACATTGTTGGATTCGATTCAGAAGCCGATACGCTCGAGATCGTTCACACCGCTCGAAGCCGAGGCGGATTTGCCGAAGGCGCCCTGCTTGCCGCTCGATGGATCGCCGGCCGCAAAGGGTTCTTCGAGTTCTCGCGGATAATAGATGAGCAGTTGAAATAAATGCATAACATTTCAAACCTGAAGGGTTGCGGGACGGCGCTGGTCACGCCGTTCAAAAAGGATCTCTCGATCGACGAAGCTGCGATGCGCCGGTTCGTCGATTTTCAGATCGCGGGCGGCATCGACTTCCTGGTACCGTGCGGCACCACCGGCGAGAGCGCAACTCTCAGCGACGACGAGCAGCGGCGCGTGATTCAGATCGTTGTCGAAGAGACTCGCGGCCGTGTACCGGTGATCGCGGGCGCAGGCGGGAACAATACGGCTCACGTGATCAAGCTTGCGCGCGACTGCGAAAGGCTCGGCATTGACGGCTTGTTATCCGTATCGCCGTACTACAACAAGCCGATGCAGGAAGGGCTCTATCAGCATTTCAAGGCAATCGCCGAAGCGACCTCGCTCCCGATCATCGTCTACAATGTGCCACCGCGGACAAACGTTAACATCTTGCCGGACACTATCGCGCGACTGGCGGAAATTCCCAACATCATCGGCGTTAAAGAAGCCTCGGGTGATATCTCACAGGTCGCGGAGATCATCAATCGGGTGCCGGTCGAATTCAAAGTGCTTTCGGGTGACGACTCGATGACGCTGCCGTTCATTGCGCTTGGCGGCGTAGGCTTGATTTCGGTTGCAGGTAACGAAGCGCCAGGCCGGATGAGTGCGCTTACCAGGGCTTGTCTCGAGAACAACTGGGATGACGCTCGCCGAATGAACCGCGAACTGTGGGCTTTGATGAAAGCGAACTTCATCGAGACCAGTCCTGGTCCGGTCAAAGCGGCGCTTGCGATGATGGGCAAGATCGAAGAGACGTATCGGTTGCCGATGGTGGCCGTGACGCCGGAAACGAAAGAGAAACTGCGAGCGGTGCTGGTTGACTTGAATTTGATCTGAAATTTTCTACCACAAAGGCATAAGGTCACGAAGAAGAAAAACGAGATTCCTCTTTCTTTGTGGCTTAGTGTCTTTGTGGTTTAATCTGCGTTGCATAAGATGACTCTGGAAGACCAGATACAACAACTCTTCGACGATCCACCAGCGGAGTTCACCGACGAACATCGCGCGGTGTTCAACGAATTCAAGAAGCAACTCAACTCCGGCGAAGTGCGCGCCGCGGACAAAGTCGACGGCCGATGGAAAGTAAACGCGTGGGTGAAACGCGGCATCCTGCTCGGCTTCCGAATGGGCCGGATCGAGAACTTCTCCATCAACAATCAGTTTCGGTTTTACGACAAAGATACCTATCCGCTTCGGCATTTCATTGGGACCGACGGAATACGAGTCGTGCCCGGCGGCTCTTCGATTCGTGATGGATGCTACATCGGGAAAGGCGTGACCTGCATGCCTCCGATGTTCGTCAACGTGGGCGCCTATGTAGACGACGGAACGATGATTGACTCGCACGCGCTTGTGGGTTCGTGCGCGCAGATTGGCAAGCGAGTTCACCTGTCGGCTGCGGCGCAGATTGGCGGCGTGCTCGAACCTATAGGCGAGCTGCCGGTGATCATCGAAGACGACGTGCTGGTGGGCGGTAACTGCGGCGTGTATGAAGGCACAATCGTTCGCGAGCGGGTAGTCCTTGCGTCGGGCACGATCCTGACTGGAGGAACGCCGGTGTACGATCTCGTAAACGATAAGTTTTATCGCAAGACCGCAGAGGCCCCGCTTGAAATCCCGGCGGGCGCCGTCGTAGCCGCCGGTTCGCGTGCGATCACAAAGGGTCGAGGCCCGGAGCTTGGGCTTTCGATCTACACACCGATCATCGTGAAGTATCGCGATGAAAAGACCGACGCGTCGGTAAGGCTCGAGGATTATTTGAGATGACACCTGGCCAACAATGAAAGGTCAGGAAGGGTGGCTTGCCCCCGCTGTCTTCATTGGCAAGTTGACCGGGCGGGGGCAAGCCACCCTTCCTGACCTGTGATTGTTTACCTGTGGCTTAGCGCGATGTTTACTCCGGCAAAGCGAGTTCAAAACGTTGGCAAGAGCGCGACACGAGTGCTCTACGACAGCGCGCCGCCCGGGTCCATCAATCTCGGACTCGGCGAGCCGGACTTTGCTACACCTGAAGTAGTCCGCAGTGAAGCGATCCGCGTTATTCGCGAAGAACCTATCACCTACACCACGAATGCCGGCATCCTCGCCCTGCGTGAAAAGATCGCTGAGTATCACAGCGAAGGTTTATCTTCGGCGTTCACGCCAGACTCGGTATGCATCACCACCGGCGCCGAAGAAGCCATCTTCGACGTGATGATGACGATTCTTGGGCCGGGCGATGAAGCGCTGCTTCCCGATCCCGGCTACATCGCTTATCCCGCAATAGCCGACATCGCCGGCGCCGATCTGCGGTACTACGCAACTCCCGCGGCCGGCGGCTTTGTATTTGATCGCGAGTGCTTCGCGAGTGCGGTGACGGAAAACACCAGGCTCGTAGTATTAAACTCGCCGTCGAATCCGACTAGCCGGGTGATCTCCCGTGATGACCTGCGTTTCATGGCTGAACTGCTTGCCGGATCAAATGCATATGTCCTCGCAGACGAGATCTACAGGGATCTCTACATCGACGAGCGGCCTGCGACTATTTCGGAGTTCTACGACAAGACGATCATCGTTTCAGGCCTTTCCAAGATGATGAGCATGACCGGGTGGCGGATTGGCTGGGCGATCGGGCCCGAAGAAGTAATCGACCATGTCACCGTCATGCATCAGTACGTTTCGTCTTGTGTATCGGCAGTCACTCAGAAAGCGTCGCTCGCTGCGTTCACCGATGAAGGTCGACGCGCAACAACCGCGATGCGAGACGAATTGCGCAGACGCCGCGATGTGATGGCACGCGCGATTGAAAAAGATTTGAAGCTGCCCTATGTGCAGGGTGAGGGCGCTTACTACATCATGCTTGACGTGTCGAAATACGGACCGTCTATGGACACCGCGATGTCATTGCTCGACGCGCGAGTGATCACCGTCCCGGGCTCAGCGTTTGGTCGGGAAGGCGAAGGCTTTTTGAGGTTGTCATATTCAATTGAAGCCTCGCTGATCGAAGAGGGTATCCGTCGTATCGCGAAAGGTCTGGGCAAGCGGCACGTTTTTGCCGAAAGAATCAACCGCTGATTTGCGGTTGAGCGGCGAGTATTACAACCACGAAGGCACAAAGTCACAAAGAAGAAACCCAGATTCCTCTTTCTTTGTGGCTTGGTGTCTTTGTGGTTTAATCGGCGAACGATGATACTGGCAGTCAGGCAAGATCTCCACTTTCAAATCGAGTGACTACTCCGTCCCCGCATTTTCCGCTCACCAGAACCGCGTCTGCTAGACTTTCGTTGTTATCATCATGAGCACAAAGTCGAGATTCAAGCGCGCCGCTATTCACGTCATCGGTTGGGGCTTCATCCTGCTCGGCATACTCGGTCTGTTCCTCCCAATTCTTCAAGGCTTTCTATTCCTCCTGGCCGGTCTCTTCGTCCTGTCGAGCGTGTCCCCCTGGGCCGAGCGGTTGCTCCATAGACTCAGAAAGCGGTTTCCGAAGACGAGCAAGAAGTTCGATGAAGCGAAGTCAAAGGCAAGCAGGGTTCAAACGCGGCCCGCTGCCAGGTTCGACGACGCGAAGTCAAAAGCTCGCGGAGCGAACGCGCATGTCTTCAAGAGAAAGCGCAGCCACCACAGCGTTTGAAAGAAACGAATTGGCTGCTTTTGGAATGCGCTTTGACTCGCACGCGGGACAGCCATAGACTTTTTGTGAGCGGTACAATTTCTGGTTGCTAGTCTGACCTACCGGCACTATTCCTATCTAATGGAGGATTCGTGATTCGCAATGCTTCATTCCTGACACTGGCTCTGGTTTTCGCTTCGAGCGCTCTCGCGCAGGTTATTTCTCCCAACGGCGCGGCTAAGAAACTCCATGCGTTGTTCGACGAAGATTGGCAGTGGGGGCTGGAGCGATATCCGGAATCCGCAACGCTGCTCGGCGATAATCGCTACAACGATCGTTTGACGGACCTTTCCCCTGAAGCAATCGAACGCGCCAAGGCACACGAGCGGGAGATGCTCTCTCGGATTCAGAAGATAGACCGATCCCAGCTCACGGGGCAGGATGTCATCTCATACGACTTGTTCCTTGGTGACAAAAAGCTCAACGTTGACGGCCAGCGCTTCCCCCTCGAGTACATGCCGATCGATCAGATGAACGGCGTGCAGATTACCTTCGGTCAACTAGCAGGGGCCGCGCCGTTTCGCAGTGCGAAGGACTATCGCGACTATCTCGCGCGACTCAACGCGTCCCCAAAACAAATAGATCAGACGATTGCGCTGATGAGGCGTGGCATCGAGGCGAAGTGGGTCCCGCCGGCTGTGCCGCTTCGCTCGGTGTCTGATCAAATAGAAGGCCAGCTCAAAGACACTCCAGCCGAGAGCCCATTCTATGAACCGTTCCACCGATTCCCCGCGGAGATCAGTACCGCCGAGACCAGCGAGCTTGTGCGAGCAGCAATGCGAACCATCAGCGAAAGCGTCAATCCGGCGCTGAAGAAGCTGGACGTGTTTATCAAAGAGATATACTTGCCGGTGTGCCGTAAGGACGTCGGCGCGTCATCGCTTCCCGGCGGTGAGGCGTTCTATCAGTATTCGATTCGCCGCCAAACGACGACTGACTTGACTGCCAAACAGATTCACGACATCGGGCTCAAGGAAGTCGCGCGCATTCGAAAGGAAATGGAAGGCGTTATTCAGAAGAGCGGTTTCAAAGGGACATTCGCCGAGTTCCTGACATTCCTTCGAACCGATCCTCGTTTTTACTACACCAAGCCTGAGGACCTCGTGGCCGGCTATAGCTACATTGCTAAACGAGCCGATGGAAAATTGCCTGAGCTGTTTGCCGAGCTTCCAAGGAATTCTTATGGTGTGAAGGTGATTCCCGATTACGAAGCTCCGGCTCAAACCACGGCTTACTACCAACCGGGTTCGGCCGATGGATCGCGAGCCGGCTTGTACATGATAAACACGTACAAGCTCGAGACGCGGCCCAAATATGAGATGGAAGCGCTGACCCTGCACGAGTCGGTTCCGGGTCATCACTTGCAGATCGCGCGCGCGCAGGAACTGAAAGGCTTGCCCGATTTCCGCCGTAACGGCGGTTACACGGCTTACGTCGAGGGCTGGGGGCTTTATGCCGAAAGCCTCGGCGGTGACATGGGCTTCTATGCCGATCCATATTCAAGGTTCGGACAGTTGACCTACGAGATGTGGCGCGCGTGCCGGCTGGTGGTCGATACTGGAATGCATGCATTTGGCTGGGACCGCGGGCGCGCGATTGATTTCATGAAGAACAACACCGCGAAAACCGAGAACGACATCGTCGTTGAAATTGACCGCTACATCGTTTGGCCGGGACAGGCGCTTGCTTACAAATTGGGCGAGTTGAAGATCAAAGAACTGCGCGCGCGGGCGAAACAGGAACTGGGCGCGAGCTTCGACGTTAGAAGGTTTCATAACGCGTTGCTCGATGACGGCCCGTTGCCGCTGGACGTTCTGGATAAGCGAATCACCGGATGGATCGAAGAACAAAAAAGGAAGAATTAGAATGAGCAGTCAATGTTCAACAGCAGCAGGTCGAGGATTGGCGCTGGTGGCCGCGCTCGCGTTAGCTGGATGCTCGAGCATCACGCACTCGAATGTGAGCAATAGCAATCAACCTTCGAACAGTAATGCAGCCATGGAAACTGAACCCAACAACTTGACGGACGCGGTGCCCACGGACGGTACCATTGACAGCCGGCTCGTCGCTGCAAACACGGCCTTCGGATTCAAGTTGTTTGCGGAAGTCGCGAAACAAGATGCGGGCAAGAACGTCTTCATATCGCCGGCAAGCGTCGGTCTCGCGCTTGCGATGACTTACAACGGAGCGGTTGGAGAAACAAAACAGGGAATGGAACGCGCGCTCGAAATCCAGGGAATGCATCACGACGAGTTGAATCGCGCCTACGCCCAGTTGAGAAAGGCTCTCGAAAGCGCCGACCCTAAGGTTGAACTGAACATCGCCAACTCGCTATGGGCGAGAAAAGGCGTGACCTTCAACCCGGCCTTCATTGAGCGGGATAAACAGTTCTATGGTGCGGAGGTGACGGCTCTCGACTTCGGGGACCCCGCCGCTCCGGCAACGATCAACTCGTGGGTCTCCGATAAGACAAAGGGTAAGATCAATCACATCGTCGATCAAATCGACGCGCAGTCGATTCTCTTCCTCATCAACGCGATCTACTTCAAGGGGAAATGGTCGATTGAGCTCGATAAGGCGAAGACTAAAGAGGACACGTTCACGACGTTCGCCGGCCAACAGAAGCGCGTGCCGATGATGCACCAGACGGGCAAGTACAACTACTATGAAGCGAAAGAGTTTCAAGCCGTAAGCATTCCCTACGGCGACGGCCGCGCGAGCTTGTACGTATTTCTTCCGGCTGCGAGTTCCAGCCTGGATGCGTTTCAAAAAAATCTGGCCGCCGCGAACTGGGAAACCTGGATGAAGCAATTCACTCAAACCGACGGCTCGATCGCAGTGCCAAGATTCAAGGTCGAGTATGAAGTCGGCCTGAACGACGCGCTGAAAGCCCTGGGAATGGGAATCGCCTTCGATGCCAATCGAGCGGACTTCTCCGGGATAGTGCAGGGTTCGGAGCGAGCCTACATCAGCCGGGTCAAGCACAAGACGTTCGCGGAAGTGAACGAGGAGGGAACTGAAGCGGCGGCGGTTACTTCAGTCGAAATGAGAACAACTTCGGCGCGGGTGCAAAAGACATTTCAGTTGATCGTCAATCGTCCCTTCCTCTGCGCAATCCGCGACAACCAAACAGGGACGGTGTTGTTTGTGGGTTCGATCACCGATCCACAGTAGCAGCGAACGAAACTATCTCAGTGCGTCTGGCGAAAGGAGACCGCAGATCAGCGCCCTTCGGTACGCCGATCTGCGGGATCAGCCACGTGAAGTCACCGCAAATCGGCCGCTCGCTTCCTACAGATTAAAAGCCCTCACCAGGAACGCTGCGATTTGCGCTCGCGTCACCGCATCGCTCGGGCAATAGAACATGTGATCGGGGGTGCATCCGAGCGTGATGTTCAGCACTGCCATCCGATCGATGAAGTTGTAGAACACGTTGGCCGGCGGAACATCGTTGAATCGCTGGCTGGCCGGTGTCGGCGGACTAAATTCTCCCAATCCTCTCAAGACGAACGCGGACATCTGGTCCCTCGTCACCGTACCCGTCGGACAGTACATGGTGTTACTCGGGGGGTTGCATCCAAGGGTAATATTCAACACCGCCAGCCGGTCGATGAAGTCATAGAACTGATTTGCCGGCGGTACGTCAGTGAATCGCTGGCTCGCGGGTGTTGGCGGATTGAACTCGCCCTTCGATCGCATGATGAACGCCGCCATCTCCTGGCGAGTCACCGGATCGTTCGGGCAGTAGTTGCCGCTGCCGCATCCGAGCGTTATACCCCGAGCCGAGAGTTTCCCAATCTCTGTATAGAACAGACTGCCGATAGGAACGTCTGCGAAGCTTAAACCTTGATACACGGTGAAGGTTTGCCCGCCCACGATGATCGCGCCGCTCCGACTGGTAGAGCCGAAGTTTGTTGTTACCGAATAATTGACCGATCCGTTGCCCGTACCGCTACTGCCGGCTGTAACCGTAATCCAGCTCGCAGTGCTTTCGGCGATCCACCCGCAGGACGCGACGGACGTCACGTTGAAGCTCCCGGTGCCGCCGTTTGCGGCGAAGGACGCGCTCGATGAAGAGATTGCCGGCGCGCTTGTGCAAGGGAGGGCAGCATCGACCGCGGCTTTTATGTCCAGCCGGCCAAATCCGTAGGTGTTATTCGGCACACCGTTGCTGCTGCATGTGGTATCCGAGACATGGACTGCGGCGTTGTTAAGAATTTGCTCTGCAAAAGCAACGTTTCCACGTAGCGCAGGTTGAGCCGACCACAGCAGTGCTACCGCGCCGGCGACATGCGGCGTAGCCATCGAGGTGCCGCTATGAACTGCATAGGCAGTGTCACTCGCCACATCAGCAGAACGCACGCTAACGCCCGGCGCGCTGATATCGGGTTTGAGCCGGTTGGATCCATCAATCGTCACGGGCCCCCGGCTGCTGAAACTTGCGATGACGTTGGTGCTGGCGCTAAACGCCCCGACCGAATAGTTAGCGTCGTAGATCCCTGGAGGATCGACGACCGATGAACAAGACGAACCTGCGTTGCCGGCGGCGACCACCATCATTATGCCGGCCGCTCGTTGTGCTTCAACTGCCTGTTGCAAACTAGCTGGAGAGCAACCTTCGGAAGGCGGACAACCCCACGAGTTGGTCGTGATGTGAGGAGCCTTGGATGGGTCTCCCTGCGCGGGAGTGCCGTTGACAGGATACGGAGCCAGGAACCATTCCATGCACTCGATGTATCGTGCGGGCGTGCCGTTACCCTGATCCATATTGCGGCAGCCTATCCATTTAGCTCCGGGCGCCATCCCTACCTGATTGCCGCCGCCATCGTCACCGATGGTTGTTCCCATCGTGTGTGATCCGTGACCGAAGTCGTCACAAGGCTGAGTCGAGTCCGCGCCGCAACCGCCGCCGCCGGTGTGAATGCTGTCGTGCCAGTTGAAGTCATGATTGGCGGTCGTTCCGTTCCATCCTCTGTAGTGAGGCTTGAGCGCGTTGTGCGTCCACCGATATCCGGTATCGGCGCCCGCAACAACGACTCCCTGCCCATTGAAGCCAAGCGCCCATACTTCAGGCGCTCGGGTGTTTGTGATCCCCACCTCAATCGCGTCGGGTTGCTGTGCGGCTTGATCACTGATCGTCGCTTCTTCGATGTTGTTGTGAATCTCAGGATTGCCTTCGATACGGGTTACCTCGTCCCGAGCGGCGAGAGCCAGCGCCACATCCAGGTTGCCGCGCACCCATATCATGTTCACGAGATAGTACGAGCGGTGCTCGATCTTACCGGCGACGAGCCAGCTCAACAGTATCTTCTGTGTGTCCTGAGCCTTGTTCCATAGCGCGTTGTAAACGAAGAGACCTTTTTCGTTCTTAGTCCTGAGCAGCGCCGCGCCGCTCAAGTCCGCCTGTTCCGAAAGAATGACCAGGAATTCGGCCTGCTTGCCATTCTGTGTGTGTTCGACCACCCACGGAGCAAGCTTGGACAGTGCAACGCTCTGGGCGCTTTGCGTCTGACGATCGTCCGAACTCGCCGACGCGACGGCGCCGGCAATCAGGCAGAGAACAACCAGCAGGCGAATCTTCATAAGGTCTTAATTCCTGTCTTTTGAATTTGAGGTATTTTGCCCGGTTCGCTTACAAATTGAAAGCCCTCACTAGGAACGGCGCCATCTGGGCTCGCGTCACCGAATCGCCCGGGCAATAGAACAAGCGATCTGGCGTACATCCCAACGTAATGTTACGCAACGCGGTTCTGTCAATGAAGTTGAAGAGAGCAGGATTCGGGACGTTATCAAGCGTTCTGACTTCTGAATAGACCGAGGACGGGTTAATCCCCCATCCTCGGTCTTTTCAAAACTCCGCCGCGCTCCTTTACAGATTGAAGGCCCTCACAAGGAACGCCGCCATTTGCGCTCGCGTCACCGAATCATTCGGACAGTACATCAAGTGATCGGGCGTACAACCCAACGTGATGTTCAGCACCGCCATTCGATCGACAAAGTTGTAGAACACATTTGCCGGCGGCACGTCGTTGAATCGTTGAGTGGCGGGCGTCGGTGGACTGAACTCGCCCAACCCTCTCAGAATGAATGCTGCCATCGAATCGCGCTTCACCGGATCGGCAGGACAATAGAACAGATGATCCGGGGTACAGCCCAGCGTAATGTTCAACACTGCCATCCGTTCTATGAAGTCGTAGAAGGGACTTGCGGGCGGAACGTCGTTGAACCGCTGGCTCCCGGGCGTAGGCGGATTGAATTCGCCTTTCGCTCGCATAATGAATGCCGCCATCTGCTCGCGGCTTACCGGGTCGTTCGGGCAGTAGTTGCCGCTCCCGCATCCCAGCGTGACTCCTCGTGCCGCGAGTTTACCGATGTCGGTGTAGAACGGATCGTTCGACGGCACATCGAGGAAGTCTATGCCTTGATAAACCGTAAACGTCTGCCCGCCGATCAGAATCACTGCGCTCCGAATGCTCGGGCCGGGATTCGAATCTACTGTAAACACCACGGAACCGTTGCCGACGCCGGCCCCGCCCGACGTGACGTGTATGTAAGCTGCGCCGGTGCTCGCCGTCCACGCGCACGAAAGATCAGTCGGAGCAACGTTCACCATACCGTTCCCGCCGTTACCGGGGAAGCTCTGGTGGTCAAGGTCGAGAGCAATTGCCTTGATCGTCACCATCAGGGAATTACTCGCGCTACATCCGCTGGCATTTGTCACGGTGAGGTTCAGTGTAACGCTGCCCGATCCGCCCGCGGCGTAGGTGATCGCCTGAATGTTAGTGAGGCTCGTGATCGTGCCGTTTGCGATCGACCACATGTAGCTGGTCGATCCCGGAGCGGTCGCGATGTTGCCTGCTGACCCGGCGCATACCGAGGCCGGATTCGGGGTGATCGTGGGCGTCGCCGGAGGTTGGTTGATCGTGACCGTCACATCCGCGGTTGCGTTTGTGCAGGGCGCGTTGGAGACCGTCCATCTCAGCGTTACTGGTCCTGTTCCACTAGTATGAGTGAAGGTCGCGTTAGGCGTGCTCGTGTTGCTGAAGGTTCCGGTTCCGCCGCTTACGACCGACCACGCGCCGGTCATTCCCGCGCCAGGCGTGTTGCCTCCGAGCCCGGCAGTTGTTCCGCTCACACAGATGGCCTGCGCTCCACCGACCGTCGCGGTTGGTTGTGTCATTATGGTGATCGTTACATCAGCGGTGGAATCCGCGCAGGGCGAATTCGAGATCGTCCACCTCAGCACAATTGGTCCGGCTCCACTGGTATGCGTAAACGTGGCGCCTGGAGTATGGATATTGTTGAACGTTCCTGCGCCTCCGCTTACTACCGTCCAGGTGCCCGTTCCCGAAGTTGGAGTGTTCCCGCCAAGACCAGTGGTTGTCCCAAGCGCACAGATCGTTTGGTTGCTGCCTACAGTCGCCGGAGTCGGCGGCTGATTGATGGCTATCGATAGTTGCGCGGTTGAGTCAGTGCACGGCGAATTCGAAATCGTCCACCTCAGCACTACAGGTCCGGTTCCAGTGGCATGAGTAAAGGTCGCGCCGGGAGTGTGAATGTTGCTGAACGTCCCGGTCCCTCCGCTTACAACCGTCCAGGTGCCCGTTCCGGAAGTTGGACTGTTCCCGCCAAGACCAGTCGTTGTCCCAAGCGCGCAGATCGTTTGATTGCTGCCCACAGTCGCCGGCGTCGGCGGCTGATTCACCGTCACCGTCGCGCTTCCGCTATTGGTCAAGGGACAACTTCCGTTGTCGTGGCTCGAGGCGGTATCGAGTTGATAAACCGTGGTCGTAGTCGGGCTGACCGTGAAGTCGAAGTGTGTCTGTACGGCGCTACCGGTCTGCACCTGGGCGTTGTTAGTCAGCTTGACTGTGTAAGGCGGAGTGCCCCCGGTCACGTCTACGCTTACCGTACTCGAGCTGCCGTTGCAGATGGTTCCCCCACCGCTCAAGGTTCCGGTGATTGTCGCGCATGCGGCGACGCACCCAGGGAATTTGAACGAACCGATGCGCGTGTTCCAGTTCCTGGTCGCGTCCGCGCCGACGTTCGTGTAATACATTCCTGCGTACCAGAATGTGCAATCGTCCGCCGGGTCAACACTCATCGAAGTGTAATCGCCCCAGCGATGAATTGCCGTTCCGCCGCTTGTCGTCGTTTGTGAGCCGGTGCCTGCAATGAGCTGGACTTCGGTTTGCGGCAACTGGTTGAGCGGATCACCGACTAGCCGTCCAGAATAAGCAACGCTGGGAAAGTTCGGGCTGCTGGCGTTCGAGGTGCTGTAGCCCAGCGCGACGTTGCCCTGATTATCGGCAGCAATACTCGGCAGCCAACGATATAGCGTCGCATCCGGCGCGTAAATCTGCGTCTGAACGAGCGACGTCGAAACGGTGCCGCCGTTAACATTGATCTGCGCCCACTGCGGGCGAGCCGTGGCGCCGGCCGTGCGCGTATCTTGCGTCACCCACAAGGACTCGGCCGCGCCGACGCGGCGATACTGGACCTTTTGCATCAAGCGGTCGTCAAGCGTGTCCAGATTGTGAGACGCGGTCGCGGGCGGCGGCTGCGGAACCACACTCCCCAGACTTGTGCCATAGGTCACCTGGTTAATAATGGTAGCCGCACCCAGCGAGCCTCCGGTGCAGTTGGCGCCCGGCGTGAACTTTCTCACCTCCAACGCAAAGATCGAGGTCGATTCAGAGACGAAGTAGTTCGGCGTGCCCGCTGTCGGCAAGGAGGCTGCAGCCGTCGCGCCGCTAATGTTGCTCGGGATCATGGTGAAGATGTTTTGAGTGACAGTGAACCCGAGTGACCCTCTGAGCACCGCGCCGCTCTCCATATCGGCTTTGTTGAACGAGGCAAATACCACGCCTGTGAACGCCGCTCCATTGCTGCCGAATCCGTTGGCGGCCATGTAGAGGCATCCATCGTTCCAGTTGCCGAACTTGGGATAGTCGGCAAGGGTTGCGGCGGGTGGTTGTCCGGCGGCGCCGGTATCCATCTTCACGGCATAAAGCCACCAGCCGCCGGTCACCGGATTGTTGGTCTTGGAAATCGCGAAGCATTCATAATACGGCGCGACCGGATTGTTGCTGACCGTTGCAAAAGCAAAGTGGGTGAGAATCCAGCGATCCGCAAACTGATCGTAGACCACCACGGGATCTCCAAAATTATTTGCGTCGCATGGCGTTCCCGTTCCCGCGCCAGACCACAATGAGTTTTCGGTAAAAGCGGCGAGCTGCGTTCCGGTCTTGTTGTAGATGGCATAGGCATCATTGACCGAAAGAATGTAGTGGTTCAAACCGACATCGCCGTTGACGTCCGGCGGCCATCCGGCCCCCGCTGTTCCCCCGGTAACCGCGCTGTTGAAACTCAACCCGGCAAAGTTCTGAAGCGGGCTGGGCATCGGTGCGAGTGGAACGTTGATAAAAGGCTCGGTGGAAGCCTTCGCCCCCGCAGCAAGCTTTGCCGGGTCCATAGGCTTTTCCACTTCAAATTCCTGGTTTCGAAAATTCACTGGCACCGACCGCAAGTCGCGCACATCTCCGTTGTACTCAGATGGCTTGATTCCCACCAGGTCAAATGAAACGCCGTCGAGGCCCTTTGCGGCCAGCTCTTCTCTGGAAGGTCCTTTGATCTCCGGTTCCTGTGACGCGCTACCGGTGCCGCCCTTCGCTCCTGCCGCCAGCATCCTTCTTACCGTTCGCTCCTTGCGCTCCCGCGCCTCTTCCTCCTGGTCTTCCCGATCAGAATCGCGCAATTCAGCTAATTCGGCCGCTGCTGCCGGCGCGCTCGCGTCCGCCAATCTTTTCTTCACCTCATCAGTTCTCATGATTGAGAACACCGGCGGCGGCTCGGGCACCACCAGACGAACTGGTCGTTTGCTTGTTGAGCCTTCGGAGGCCCGGGCACTCTGTGGATCGCCGTCGCTATCACGCGTGGTGGCTACCGCGGACTTCGCCGGGCTCTCGCTAACAACCGCGCTTGTGGATTCTCCGATCTTTCCCGTTTCGGCAAGCCGCGTGTCTTTCTTTTCGATACGCTCGGAAGGCTCGCCGCTGTGCGTTGGGGGATTAACAGATTCAGCAGAAAGCTCTGCGGTTGGCTGCGCCTCGCTTGAAGCACGAGACCGCGATCTGGCGGTCACGGCCTTTCCTGCGGACGGGCTTCGGTGTTCTCGTATCAGGACCGGTCCGGCAATTCCAAGCACGACACATAAGAGTGCTAACGCCCAGGTCACAACAGGCCGACGAACTCTAGACGAAGAAGCCGCTTTGTAGATAGCGCTGAATCTGTTAAACATCTTTGCCATTCCTTCCAAACTTATTCTTAGTGCGGGAGGGGCACCGCTCGCTACTAAACTGTTAAGTTCACCAGCTTATTGTCCTGAGGGGTGGCACAACTTGCGGCTGAACAACTGTAGGGGTTGAGCGGAGATTTTATTTGTGAGAGGCCATTCTTGCAACTGTAATTCTCGATAGTGATTCCTGGGGGTGTGATTAAAAGTGGGACTTGCAAACGGATAACGCCCACGTAGTAACGAAGTCATTCGTTGGGATTCTCAGAAACGAATAAATTCGTTTCTACGTGGGAAGTTCTGCTTTTAAAGCACACCCATTCCTGGGTGCACTTCCACTCTTTCCGAAGAGGACTTCAAACGCAATAGCCGCCCAGGGCCACGAAACTCCCGCGGACTGCGACGCAGTGTGTGCGATTCCTGAAGGAGCGTTCTACCTTCCTACAGGCCAAACGCTCTCACCAGGAACGCTGCCATCTGGCCTCGCGTCACCGAATCGTTCGGACAATACATCAGGTGATCGGGAGTGCATCCCAAGGTAATGTTCAGCACAGCCATCCGGTCAATAAAGTTGTAAAACAGACTTGCCGGCGGGACATCACTAAACCGCTGGCTGGCGGGAGTCGGGGGATTGAACTCACCCAGCCCCCTCAGAAGGAACGCCGACATCTGATCGCGTTTGACCGGGTCAGCAGGACAATACATCAGATGATCAGGCGTACAACCGAGCGTGATCTGCAAGACGGCCAATCTATCGATGTAGTTGTAGAACTGATTTCCAGGCGGCACGTCGTTGAATCGCTGGCTTGCTGGCGTCGGCGGATTGAACTCGCCTTTAGCTCGCAGGATGAATGCTGACATCTGCTCGCGGGTGATCGGATCGTCCGGACAGTAGTTGCCGTTCCCGCATCCGAGCGTTACGCCTCTTGCGGATAGCTTGCCGATATCGCCGTAGAATGGATTGTTCGGCGGCACATCAAGGAAGTTTATTCCCTGATAAACCGTGAGCGTCTGGCCCGCGATGGTGATGGTGTCTGAGCGATTGGCCGCGCCCGGGTTTGGGTCGACTGAATACTGCACGATTCCGTAGCCCGTGCCGGGGCTTCCCGAAGTGATGTGTACGAATGAGGAACCGGTGCTTGCGGTCCAGCCACAACCAGCCGTGGCCGCAACGTTCACCGTGCCGGTGCCGCCATTACCGGCGAAACTCTCGTGGTTTCGGTCGAGTCCAAGAGCACACCCCTCCTGGCTCACTGTGAATAGTTGGCCCGCGATTGTCATCGTTCCAGATCGAGGAGCACCGGGGTTCGACGCGACAGTGTAATTAACATTTCCATAGCAACAATTACTGCTATACGTAATAGTCACCCAGCTATCATCGCTCCTCGAAGTCCAGGTGCAACCGTTACCCGCGTTCACGGTTACATAACCTTGGCCGCCCTCACGAGGAAAGCTCTGGCTCATGGGCGAAATCACAATACCCGGATTGGTAGCAGAGATCGTTGCGGTCGCCGAGTTGTCGGAAAGGTTCGGATCGATCGCGGAAGAATCAACATTCACTGTGTTATCGATCATCGCGCTGTTCGGAATTGAGCAGCTAACGTAAGCGGAAACTTGCATGTTTACCGAAGCCCCGACATCCAGCAAGTTGATTGCAAACGTCACGGTGTTGCCCGAGTGTGAACACGAGTAGTTAGATGAGTTGCAGTTAGCGAATACCAATGACGGAGGCAATTGGTCGGTAACAAGAGCGTAAGACGCAGGCTCAGGACCGTTATTTGTAAGCAGCATGTTGTAGTTTACATACGAGCCTGCGATAAACGGACCGGTTGGAGTCGTTATGGTTATGCCAAGATCCGAGGTCAGAGTTGGTGTTACGGCGAGCTTGCTGACAAATCCATCGGGGTTGTAGTAATACCCCGTCCTAACGGGTTGAAACGAACCAGGTGTTGTCGGGAAGTTCTGCGACTGGGTTGCTCCCGTAACGTATGCGCTGCCTGACGTGTCAACGGCGATGGAATAAGCATTGTCATAGTCGTTCCCGCCCAGATAAG
>Ga0137359_10000111_pt1 | contig 60622 bp, 66 predicted proteins | sample Mad1_40_16metaG_FD_108281 | JGI IMG/M metagenome (GOLD analysis project Ga0137359, IMG submission 108281) | Vadose zone soil microbial communities from Angelo Coast Range Reserve, California, USA - Mad1_40_16 metaG | ecosystem: Environmental > Terrestrial > Soil > Vadose zone | place: USA... | reverse complement strand
TACGGCGGCAAGCCCGGCCGCTGGGAAGACACCGCCAAGACGCGGCCTGATGTTGCCGCGACAAAGCTCAAGCCGCCGTCAGTTCTGTTTCCTCGCGAGATGGTCTTCGACGACGGCAAGCATCGCGTCGAGCTTATGCATCTTGGCGTCGCGCACACGCATGGCGATGCGTTTGCGTGGATGCCGAACGAACGCATCCTGTTCACAGGCGATGCGTGCGTCAACGGCCCGTACAACTTCGTCGGCGACGGCGATGTCGAGAAGTGGGTCGCGACCCTCGAAGCGGCCCGTAAGCTCGGCGCTCGCATCGTGTGTCCCGGTCACGGCCCTCGGGGAGTCGAAACGGTGCTGGCGGATCAGCAGCGATTCTTCAAGTCACTGCGCGATCAAGTAGGCTCGCTGGTGAAAGCTAAGAAGTCGCCACAGCAAGTGCGGGATGCGATTGATCTGATCAACACAGCGCTCGCGGCGGACGCTCAGATCGCGCGTTACGTCGGTAAGGGGGAAGGCTTTGCGGCTCAGGTGGAGAAGGTCTACACCGAGATGACCGGCCAGCAATTGCCCTCCGTGAAGAAGGTCGCTCGGGCCGCGCGCGGCTGGCACGCGCTTTCGCACGGGTTGGAATCGATTGCGTAGGCCTCTTTATGCAGCGTCGAGTTCGAGAAGAGTGCTTGCGCTTTAAATCGTGAGACTCCGCGCTCGACTACTCGCCTGCTGAATATATTTCGTGGACATAGCTGCGCAGTACGTGTATACTGGCCGGTATCGAGGGAGGTCCAATCATGAGCAGCGACGATCTTACTCGTGACATGGCAAATGCTAACGAAGATGACAAAGGCACGCAGCCGACCATAACCGCTGTGTTCAGACTTCTTCAAGACGTAGAATCCCGGCTCAACGCAAAGCTTGATGCGATCACTGCAAGACTTGATGAAGTAGAATCGCGACTCACTAGTGATATCGCAGGTGTGAATACTCGTGTCACTGAGGTGAATACTCGGGTCACTGATGGGTTCAAGGAACTAACCCATAAGACAAATGCTCTGAATCGAAGAGCGCTTCAGCAAGAAGCGGATTACGAGGATTTGTTTGAGCGGATCGGACGCCTGGAATCTAAGACCTCGTGATAGCCATCATTCACGGAGCTTACGAGTCACTTACTGGGTTAGGTTTGTAGACCGCTCACCGCGGCGGCAACCGCTTGCTGAGAACTGCTTCCAGCACAATAGAAGTGTCAGCAAACTCAGGCCCCTCCTAACGCTGTTTCATACACCGCTTGGGGTCTTCGCCTAGTGTGCCGACATAGAGCGAGCCGTTTGCGTTGACCTCAGCGAAGGCTCGACAAAGCGGCATAATTCTTCAAATGCCTCCCGTGGCGAAGCGGGAGAGTACTCGATTCGCTGAACCTGGCGAAGCGCGAAAGGAAGCTCGTCCATTCTTACTCCGCTAATGAGCGTAAACAGCTTGCCATTCGCTTTGCGCCTCGAATGCACCTCATTGAAGAAGCTATTCCACTCGTAGGTTACCCAGCCGGATTCAAAGTGTTCTGGACGCGTGCCGAAGACGATCAGGCACGACGCCGCGTCAAGCGCCTTGCCAATCGCTGCAGCAAAATCACTCTCGCCGAGTTGCGCGAGGCTCACCGCACTGCAAAACACACCGTGCCCTCGGGTCGTCGGGTAGTCATAGAGCATCAGAACCTCCTGCTTATCAGCCGAGTTAAAAGAAATGAAGATTTCGCACTTCTGCACACTGGCGGTGACGCGGCGTTCCTCTCGCGCGGTCAGCATAGACTGGCGGCTCTCATCTTTCTCCCAGTCGAAATAGCGCTCGACGATCCCGCGCGTAACCGGACAGAGGTTCAGCTTGTTAGGTGCGCGCTTAAAGGCTTGAATCTCGCCTTCGCCAAGTATCTCAGGCGTCGCCTCCACGCACTCGCGTCGAATTGTCTCCACGAGGTTAGTGGTATCACGTTCTTCACCGCCTATAAAAAGCCTTTTCGGTCTGAATTCCATTTTGTCGATTTTGCCCCTTCGAAATTTGCGCCTGATCTCGCTCACTGGAAACAACCCGATTGCCCTGTTGCAGAGCACGCCGCGCGAGATTTCGCCGTCGAAGAGGGTGACTCCATTCTGCAGGTTGATGAGCGCGATTCGGTCCAACTCAATGCTGTTGTCTTCCGGATTGATGTTGAGAAAATAGCCTCCCGAGGTGTGACTCCGTCGACCGATCCTTGCGGACACCTTGTCGGGGCCTTCAATCCACTTCACGGGCAGCGAGAGTCTGGTGTATTTGTCAAAGTCGAGAACCTTGAATTTGTGCTTCCAGGCTTCCAGAGCTTCGTTGGTCAGCCCGTAGGTTTTGTCTTCCCTGCCAGGCTCATGAACATATATCAACCGCCTCTTATGATCGGAGGCGAGCAACTCTTCCCCGAATTCGCGGAAGAGGATGCGCTCAGGATCCAGTAGTTCGTCAAGATCGTCGGACCCGCCGTTCGCTATATTCCAGCCGATCGGGAAGATTCCGCGATAGAACAAGCAGAAGTAATCAACCGAATCAAGCCTGACCACAGGAAGCACGCCGCCATTGGCGTAGCGAATCGGGGAGCCGGAGCAATCGAAACTGTAGGCACGTACCCGCTGTTTGCGGTAAAAATCGTCAAGGCTCTTTCTGATTTTGTTTCTCGACTTGCTTGCGCTTGGCGCCAGTCTTTTAAAGAATTCACGCTTACCATCGTTGCCGGTAATCGACAACAAATCGCTGGTCACGCACACATCGAGCGTTAAGCCGTTACCATTCTTATGAAGCGTGAACTCGGACAACAGAACCTGCAGGATGCTCTTTCGACGTTTGCCGAGTGTCACGATGTGGGGCGAACCGTCAAACATCACGCGCATTTTGCCTCTCCTCCTGAGCCGAGCACCAAATGGTAGCGCTCGAATAGTGAGAAACCTCGCAAGGGGCGCTAGCTTATTCGTCCAAAGCTGCCAGAGTCGTTTACTGATAGAATGCCTGAGCCATTTTGAGCTCGAGTAGCCCGGTTGCTATACTCTCTTGCTATCGCTCAATTGGATGGCAGGCCTGTTCGTATTTAGAGGAATCGGAAGGATTAATTGATGTCTATTAAGAAAGTAGTGCTTGCAAAGCCTCGCGGTTTCTGCGCCGGCGTGGTGCGAGCCATCGATATTGTCGAGCGTGCGCTGGATTTCTTCCCGCCGCCGATATATGTCTTCCACGAGATCGTTCACAACCGCTACGTCGTCGAAAACCTCAGTAAACGCGAGGTCATCTTCGTCGATAGCATTGAAGAGATACCCGACGGCTCGGTGTGCGTCTTCAGCGCGCACGGTGTCTCACCTCAGGTGGTCGAACTCGCCCAAACTAAGCGACTTCGAGTGATTGATGCGACCTGTCCGCTGGTGACAAAAGTCCACCTGGAGGCGGTCCGCTTCTCGCGCGACGGTTATTCGATGGTGTTGATCGGCCATCCGGGACACGAAGAGGTTGAAGGCACAATGGGCGAGGCGCCTATGCAGTTGGTCAGTTCGGTTGAAGACGTCGCGCGGCTCGAGGTTCCAAACCCGGATCGGGTGATGTACCTGACTCAGACGACCTTGTCGCTGGACGACGTTGCCGAGATCATCGAAGCGCTGAAGCGACGATTCCCACGCGTAACGTCTCCGGCCAAGGACGACATTTGTTACGCGACTCAGAACCGCCAGAACGCGGTCAAAGAGATGTCCGAGCGGGTCGATGTGCTGCTCGTCGTCGGCTCGCAGAACAGCTCGAACTCTCAACGTCTGTGCGAGGTTTCCGTTGTCGCGGGCACACCGGCGTATCTGGTGAATGACGAGAACGAGATCAACCCATCGTGGCTGGAGGGGGCGAGGGTCGTAGGTGTGACCGCCGGAGCGTCCGCGCCCGAAGAATTGGTCATTCGGGTGCTCGAGCATCTGCGGGCGATGGGCGCGATTGAGTTCGAGGAGCAGCCGGGCGAGGACGAGAACGTTCATTTCGCCTTACCTCAGGAACTGCTGCATCCTGAAAAACTTATGGCTTGAAGTACAGTCCAAACTTGCAAATCTCCGCGCCATCTTTGCGTGCTCGGCGCCTCTGCGGTGAAGGATTCCCGCGTTAGCGTTCATCGCAAAACGCCGAGCAAAGGTCACGCAGAAGCCAATCGAATCATGACCCGTCGTGAACCTCGCTTGATACGCAGCCCTGAACCTTAGTATTATTTTGGCCTTTAGGTGGGACCCCGGAGTCCGAGCCTAGGCTCGTAAAACTAGGGAGAAGGATTAGGTTGTAGGCCCAATGTTGAATATGAACCAAGCGACGCTCGAGAGAGTGGACGAAGGGCTGCGTACGGATGTGCTGCGCGCGGTTCAGGCGGCCCGGGACTACATGCTGCAGATTCAGAACGTCGACGGCCACTGGTGCGGCGAGCTGGAAGGCGACACGATCCTCGAATCCGAATACGTTCTGACGATGCACTTCATCGGCCGCTTGCAAGAAGAGCGCTGCCGCAAAGCCGCCAACTACATTCGCCAGAAGATGCTCCCCGAAGGCGGCTGGGCTATTTACGAAGGCGGGCCGGCGGAAGTCAGCGCATCGGCGAAAGCTTACTTTGTGCTGAAGATGATCGGGGATCCGCCCGACGCTCCGCATATGAAGAAAGCCCGCGAAGTCATTTGCGATCTCGGGGGGCTTGATGCGGCAAACAGCTTCACTCGAATTTACCTGGCCATCTTCGGGCAGTACCCCTGGGAGCGATGTCCCGCGGTTCCACCTGAGATCGTTCTATTGCCGAGCTGGGCCCCGATCAATCTGTACGAGATGTCCGCGTGGACCCGCGGCATAGTGGTTCCGCTAGCGGTGATTTGGGCCAGCAAACCGTATTGCCCGGTTCCCGAGCAACAGAACATCGGCGAGCTTCTGCTGGACAAGTCGGTGAACATGTCGGCGCGACGAGGCTTCTGGAGGACAATCTTCAACACCACCGACTACACGCTGAAGCTGCTTGAACGCAAACGGTGGTCTCCCTCGCGCGAGAAAGCGCTGAAGACCTGCGAACAGTGGATGATCGACCACTTCGAGAAGAGCGACGGCATCGGCGCGATCTTTCCGCCTATCATCAACTCGATCATCGCGCTGCGATGTCTCGGGTACGATAACGATCATGCGCTGATGGCGTCACAGATTCGCGAGCTCGAGAAGTTGGAGATCGAAGAGGGCGACACATTGCGAGTCGCGCCGTGCTTCTCGCCCGTCTGGGACACTGCGCTTGCGATGAACGCATTGGCCGAGTCGGGCTTATCTTCCGACCATCCCGCGCTGCAAAGAGCGGCTGACTGGGTGCTGGAGAAAGAAGTCAAAGGGGTTGGCGATTGGAAGGTCAAGAACCCCGAAGGCCAGCCGGGCGGATGGTACTTCGAATACGCAAACGAGTTTTATCCGGACGTCGATGACACGTTTCAGGTGCTGACGGCGCTCAGCAAGGTTCGCTTTGGCGACCGGCGGCGCGACCAGTCCAGGCGCGAAGCGATGGACCGCGGGCTGACGTGGGTCCTGACTATGCAGAACAAGGACGGCGGATGGGCTTCTTTTGATCGCGACTGCGACGAACAGTTTCTGACTCAGATCCCGTTCGCCGATCACAATGCTATGATCGATCCATCAACCAGCGACATCACCGGTCGCGGAGTCGAGACGTTTTCGGCTCTTGGCTTCAGCCGGGATCATCCGGTTGTGCAAAGGGCGCTTGCGTTTCTGGCCAAGGAGCAGGAACGCGACGGCTCGTGGTTCGGGCGCTGGGGATGCAACTATATTTACGGCACGTGGTTGGCTCTGCACGGGCTGAATCGCATAGGCGAGGACATGATGGAGCCTCGGTATCAAGCGGCGGGGTGCTGGCTTCGCGCGAATCAGAACGAGGATGGAGGGTGGGGCGAGTCGCCAAGAAGCTACGACGATCCCGGATGCAAGGGGCAAGGGCCGAGCACGCCTTCGCAGACGGCGTGGGCTCTGTTGGGCTTGATGGCCGCCGAAGATCAAACCGACGGATTGAAACGCGGGATCGAGTACCTTATCAAGACCCAGCGCGAAGACGGCTCGTGGAGAGATGACTACTGGACGGGCACGGGGTTTCCCGGAGTGTTTTACTTGCGCTACCATCTTTATGCGACTTACTTTCCGTTGCTTGCGCTTGGGATGTATGAGAAGCAAATTGAGAAGGACTAGTTTGGTAGTACCGCCTTCAGGCGGAAGTTCGTAGCTCCGTCTTCAAGGCAAAGCCGCGTACTAACTTCCGCCTGAAGGCGGTACTACAAGCGAGTAAAAATATGCGATTTCCAATGCACATAACGACTGATGCGATCGCGCATCAGGTCAGGAACGGGCTCAAAGGAAACCAGCGCTATCCGATGGTGCTGATGCTGGAGCCTCTTTACACTTGCAACCTGGCGTGCCTGGGCTGTGCGCTCGAGCGGCACACCGGCAAGCTCGAAGATCGAATGTCGCTCGAAGAGTGCTTGAGTGCGGTTGAGGAATCCAGCGCGCCGATCGTTTCAATCTGCGGCGGCGAGCCCACGATTTATCCAGAGCTGAAAGAGCTACTCGAAGGGATCATCGAGCGCAAACGGCACATTTACCTCTGCACAAACGCGCTGCTGCTCGACAAGAATCTCTTCGGAAAAGTCGCCCCACACAAGCGGTTGACGATCAACGTTCACCTCGACGGCATGCAGAAGACTCACGACCTCGTGTGCGATCGCGCGGGAGTCTTTGACAAAGCGATCGAGATGATCAAGCAATCCAAGCAGTTGGGCTACCACGTCACGACGAACACGACCGTCTTCAAAGAGACCCAGATGAGCGAGATCGAGGAAGTATGCAAGCTGGTATCCGAGCTCGGAGTAGATGGAATGATGATCTCGCCCGGCTATCACTACGAGTCGGTCGATCGCGACATTTTTCTTTCACAGCTTGAGATTCAAACCAAGTTCAAACGCGTGCTCGAGCTTTCCAAGAAGTATCGGTTGATGTCCACGCCTATGTACCTGGAGTTCACGGCAGGAATGCGCGACTACAACTGCTCGCCGTGGAGCACAGTGACTCGCACGCCCCGAGGGTGGAAGGGCCCGTGCTATCTGATCGGTCAGAAGTACTACGAAACCTGGGATGAGTTCTGGAACGGCGTCGATTGGCCCTACTGGGAATCGCGCGAGGACCGGCTTTGCAAGAACTGCATGATGCACAGCGGGTTTGAGGCATCGGCGATGTTCGAGCTTCGGAAGAGTCCGAAGGATATGATGCGGATGGCGTTGTGGAATATGACGGGGTGAGTCGGCGTATGAGGCAGTAGTTAAATGGAGACGGAGAGGAAATCTACTATGCGTCGTGGAGGTCTTACCGAACGGCTGATTTCGAGATTGTCACGCCATGGCCGCCCTCGTGCTGGACGGGCTCCTTTTCCGGAGAAGACGTACTTTCACCCGATGTCGCCAGGTCTGTAGTTGCTGAAGTTGTTATGCGGAGAGAAGCAATTCGAATGTCTGTTAAGGACAGCGATCGACTTTTCACTACAGCCATCCATCTCGAAGGCAGCGTGCGGACTCTAGTCTTCGAGGTCCTAGCGCGTATGAAAGGCAGAACCCTCGCAGAAGCCAGCAAAGAGACTGTTGAGTCTCGTTAGCCTTGACCTTCGGAGTTGTCACAGAACGTTTCGAATTTTGGGAGAGCCTTATGTACCTTCGACGATTTCTAATTTGTGTATGCCTTGTGCCTCTTATTTATTCGAGTGGATTCGGCCAAGCTCAGCCGACACGATACGGCGACATTTGGTCGCACCTGAGTTCTTAACGAAAAGTACTTCTACCTAAGCGGCTCCCAAGAGGGCGTCGCTACATTCCTCGGTGAGAGGATACCTCAAATGGCTGGATGCGAATGTAGAGAGCCCAAGGAACACGGACTCAGTCGCGTACAACATACGTTTCAGGCCGTCCGTGTCGATTTCGATCTCGAAACAGTCGCCAAAGTGATGACGGATATTTACAGAGATCCAGCAAATGTCTTCATTATGTTTCCACAAGTGGTGCGCTTGGCGGTGGATAAGCTAAAAGGCAAGGACATAGGCCAGGACATCATTGACAATCGCAAGCACGTGATTGAGATCCATGAGTTGCTTAAGAAGAAGAACTGAAGTTGTAAGACATTGCGGTCTTTTGGTCACGGCTGATTGTCGAGAGACTGGCGGAGCATTGGAGGATTTGCGATGAGTGTTTTTGCGACAGCGTGGGCTTGGGACCAACGTGTGAAACAGAACGAGAAGCTTCTTCTCCTTTTCTTGGCCGACAATGCCGACCGGTCCGGCGTAGGTAACACCCTGACAGATGTTCTGGACCACGCACAGGAAGTATGCGGTTTCGACCGCCAGACCCTGAGGAAACATTTAGAGTACCTGGAACAATCAGGTCTTTTTCAAACCACCGACGGTGATGGATACCGTCTAAACCTCGGGGAGAGGAAACCGAAACTCACGGCCTTCCGACTGGACGTAGACTAGCAGCTAGATCTTACTGTTGAGGATAATTGCAATGAAAGGGATGTGATCCACCAACTCAAATGAACACCGCCGGCGAGATGTGGAATCGACTCGCAAGCGCTCGAATCTGTCCAGCATTCAGTTCCCGTTCACCTTTCAAGATTCCCGCCACCGCTCGTGGTGAACCGAGTTCCGGCAGATCCGAGTGTCTCAGTTCGTGCGCTTCCATGAAGAAGCGCAGCATCTCTGGACCGCTCGGTTCCGGCATCTCGAAATGCTCCTCCTCGTAGGCGTGGATTAACGTGCCAAGCGTATCAAGCAGACCGTACAACGCATGCTGCTCGTTGGTTCCGATCTCATCGAGCAAACCGTTCAGCCGTTTGACTGCCTGATCGTACTCGCCTTCGTTCCGAATTGCGAGTGTCCCAACCATTGCAACACAACTGTACCGGCGCTCTGGGTTCGTCGCAACGTAGAATACTCCTTGGAGCCCGTGGTAGAATCGAGTTGACTCAAGCGACTCGGAGGCCCGAACATGCAAGAAGTGGTGAATCAAACCATAGTCCGTACAGAGCGCGGCTTATCGATCGCCGGCACCAGAATCACAATCTACCAGTTGATGGACTACCTTAAAGCCGACCAGCCGACGTCGACGATCAAGGATTTGTTCAGACTGAGCGATGAGCAAATGACCGGCGTGCTCGAATACATTGCGCAACATCCAGAACAAGTAGAGGAAGAGTATCAAGAGGTTCTGAGGCAAGCTGAAGCGAGTCGTGCTTACTGGGAAGAGCGTAATCGGGATCGACTTCAGGCTATTTCTCAGCAACCCCCCACGCCTGGCACGGAAGAGATCCGTGCGATGATAGAGAAGAAGAAAGCAGAACTGGGTATCCGGTGATCACAATCTTTGTTGATCACGATATTGAGGGACAAGCAGCGCTTCTTCTGAGCACCCTAGAATCTCAAGGCTGGGTGCGCTTGGGCCTGCTCCGAGTAGCGACCTTTGAGGAGCTATCGTTACCGGTTGAGAGCTCTGACCGGGAAATCTGGCGATTCGCTCAGGAGCGCAGAATGCTCCTGCTGACCGGGAATCGTAATATGACCGGTGAAGACTCGTTGGAGCAAACTATCCGTAACGAGAATCGGCCTGACTCGATACCGGTAGTCACCATAGCAAACGTCAATCGCATCGCTGAGAGGAATTATCGCGAAGAGTGCGCGACACGATTGGCGGTGATCTGCTTGGATGTCGAAGGCTATTTGGGAACGGGCCGGCTGTTTACCCCTTAAGAATGCTACGCCTGCCAGCAATCTCACATAAATGAGCGCGTTAGTCACAGGAGGAACTGGATTCGTCGGATCGCATCTCGTTCGAGTCCTGATCGAACGTGGCGAACAAGTCCGTTGTCTCGTTCGATCAACCAGCCGCCGCGATAATCTAGAAGACCTTTCAGTCGAGTTCGTCACCGGAGACCTTCGCGATCTGGGTTCACTCCGGCTGGCTGTGAAAGGTTGTAACGTCGTCTATCACTGCGCGGCCGTTTATCGGCTATGGTGCAAAGACCCGAACGAGATGTATCAGAGCAACGTCGAAGGCTCGAACAACGTCATGCAAGCTGCCTTTGATGAAGGCGTCGAGCGTGTAGTCTACACCAGCACGGTCGGCTGTCTCGGTTTGAACGCGGATGGCACACCGGCGAACGAAGATACTCCGGTTAAGGTCGAAGACATGATCGGCCACTACAAACGAAGTAAGTTCCTTGCCGAAGACAAAGTCAGAGAGTGGGCAACTCGCGGCTTGCCGGTGGTAATCGTCAACCCCAGCACCCCGGTCGGCGAGCTGGACATCAAGCCCACGCCCACTGGAAAGATCATCGTCGATTTTCTTCGCGGCAAGATGTTCGGCTACGTGGACACCGGCATGAATCTGATCGACGTTCGCGACTGCGCTGAAGGGCACGTGTTGGCAGCAGAGAAGGGACGCATCGGCGAGCGCTATATTCTCGGCGGCCGCGACGTTACCTTGAAAGAGTTGTTCGATGCTCTCGCAAGCGTCACTGAAATCGCTTCGCCGAAGATGAAAGTGCCGCACTGGGTCGCAGAAACCTATGCGCGGCTCGAGAACTTTTGGTCCATCAACGTCGCTCGCCGGGAGCCCGACGTTCCGCTAGAAAGCGTGAAGCTCGCGCGGCACAAGATGTGGTTCGACGCGTCGAAGGCTGTTCGCGAACTCGGTCTGCCCAGCAATCCCATCGAAAGAGCGCTGGAGCGCGCCGTCAAATGGTTTCGAGAACATGGCTATGCCTAGCGCGGAACAAGCGCCTATCCTGGTGGTCGCGGCGCTAAGCTATGAACTAGCGAAGCTCAATCGCGCCGCGCACCGTGGGCTAGTGCTCCTCGAAACAGGCGAGGGCATCGCCAACGCCGAGCGACATCTCGAAGCGTCGCTCGAACGAGGCGCCGCACGGGCAGTGCTGAGCATTGGGTTCGCCGGCGCGCTGTCATCCTCGCTTCAGGTCGGCGATCTCGTGATCGGCCGCGAAGTGCGCAATTCTAAAGGGAGCCCCGATGCAATGCTGCTCTCCGCGGCAAAACGAGTGCAAATCGAGGTGCCGGTGCACTTCGGCGTCGCCCTCACTTCTCATGAGATTCTTTGGCAGGCCGAATCAAAGCGCGCACTTGCAGACTCGCTGGGCGCAAACGAGATCGGCTTCGTGGATATGGAGTCGACGGCGATAGCAAGAGTGTGTGCCAGACGCCTCGTGCCGTTTCTGATCGCTCGTTCGATCACTGACCGGTTGGACGAAGATCTGCCGCTCGACTTCAATCAATATCGAGACCGCGGTGGCCGGGTTGATCCGAAGAAGGTCGTGAAAGCCGCACTGCTCAGACCAGCCGCGATTAAAGGGCTGTTGGAGCTTCGAAAGCGCTCCAGGCTTTGCGCCGACCGGATGGCTGAATTCGTTGAGCTTCTGGTGCCGCTAATCAGCTAGATTGTGCGAGTTCGGCTACCAGGTGCTTTTTGTATGCACCGCCGTCATTCGCTGTAGTATAATCCGCATTCACCCCCAGGAAGACAACGACACACACACACAATGACCCATAGCACGCGGGAGGAGAAAAAACGATGGAAGCTCAAAAGGCCAGCAAAAGCAGCGGTGGCGCGCTTGACTGTCACTCGAACGAAGGCACGGTCAAAGTATTCTCAAAGACCATAACGGTTAAGACTCACGAGCGGACAGATCTGGTCAACCTGAGCGACGACATACGGGAGTTTGTAGAATCAACCGGAGTCAAGGACGGTTATGTTCAAGTGTCGTCGCTGCACACCACGGCCGGCCTGATCGTCAACGAGTGGCAAGACGCGCTGCTGACTGACGTCAAGAACCTCACAGAGAGCATCGTGCCTCGCGACACTTACTACAAGCACAACGATCCGGAGTTTTCGGATTGCGACCGGCACAACGCGGATTCGCATCTGAGAATCGTCGTGCTCGGCCATAGCGCGTCAGTACCGATCGATAGGGGTGCATTGGTGTTGGGCCAATGGCAGAGCGTGATACTGACCGAGTTCGACGGCCCGAACCAACGCAAGGTGTTCTTGCAGGTGTTCGGAATCTAGGCGAATGAGCGTCCCTGGAAGCGCAGGCATCGTTGCCTGCCTCTCGGGCACCGCCAAACAGTGAGGAATGGCTGGGCTTCCAGGACGCTTGTACAGGTCATCCAGGCACAGCGTCCCTCAAGACTCCTTCGATTTGTTAGGGTCTTTCGTCTCCCGGACAAAGACCAGATGAGCCGATAGCCGCAAAGCTTCGTCGCGGCGCTAATCTTCGATAATTAATCCCACAAAAGGAGCCGCTTGCAGCCATCCGTTGACGTTACGAGGCAGACCGCCGCGACTCGCGGACGGTTGCTTCAAATCCTCGGCGTAGGCTTCGGGCTGGCGGTGATCATCGGCAACACGATCGGCGCAGGCATTCTCCGAAACCCCGGCGAAGTCGCGGGCCACCTGCCTATCGTCTGGATGTTCCTCGGCGTCTGGATAGTGGGCGGCCTCTACGCGCTGCTGGGAGCGTTCTCGATTGCGGAGCTCGGCACGATGATCCCGCGCTCCGGTGGCCAGTACGTCTTCGCCCATTATGCGCTTGGCGATTATGCCGGCTTCGTCGTCGGATGGAGCGATTGGATTTCGACTTGCGGAACCAGCGCGGCGATCTCGGTGGTTATCGGCGAGTACCTCGGTGTTCTCTTTCCCTCGCTGACAGGCAAGACCGTCCACATAGCGTTCGTCATTGTAATAGCTTTCGCGGTCATGCAGTGGCGTGGGATTCGATGGGGCAGCAGCGTACAAAACATCACCAGCCTGCTCAAAGCTCTAGCGTTCGTTGCCCTGATCATCGCCTGTTTCGCGCTCGGCGGTAAAAACCAAGCAACAACTGGGACCGCAGAAACGGCGCCGCTTGCCGCGCCTTCCCTCATTGGCTTCGTGCTTGCGCTACAAGCGGTGATTTACACCTATGACGGCTGGACGGGCGTGATTTATTTTTCCGAAGAGGTCCGAAATCCAGCTCGCGACATCCCGCGCTCGATCTTCGGCGGGGTGCTGTCAATCATAGCGATCTATCTTCTGGTTAATCTGGCGCTGCTTTATGTCTTACCGGTCTCGCAGATTGCAGGCGCAAACCTCGCGATGGGCGCCGCCGCACAGGTAATTTTCGGCCAGCACGGAGATACGATCATTCGCTCTCTTACGATCATCTCGATGTTGAGCGCGATCAACGCCTGCCAGTTGATGGCGACACGAGTTTTGTTTGCGATGAGCCGAGACGGGCTTGTCTGGTCGCGCGCGGTCAAGGTGAATGAAGGCGGCACGCCGACTACGGCGCTCTTTGCCAGCACTGCCATCGCCGCGCTGTTCATCTTTGGTGGCAGCTTCAAGGAGTCTAAAAAGATTTTCGAGAGCATAATCGCGGTGCTGGCATTCTTCTTCGTTGTGAACTATGCGGTGTCTTTCCTTTCCGTGTTCGTGCTACGGAGGCGCGAGCCTGCGCGCGACCGGCCCTATCGAACCTGGGGCTACCCGGTTACGACAGCGTTGACGCTTGTAGGGTCGCTCACGTTTCTCGGGGCAGCGATCGCAACTGACATTAGCAACTCAACCTCGCCGCAAGACTTATTTGAGACGACAAGTTTCTATTCGTTGGCGCTACTTGCCGCCAGCTATCCGGCCTTTCGCCTGTCAAAATGGCTCGCAGGGCGGCAGTGATCGCCGAGCACCCCTAATGTGTTAACATTACATTCAATCAATGACTTTTGGAGTTGAAATGAGCATCACTGACTATTCATTCGAAGAGAGCCTGGCGCGAGCGGCGACCTTGCCGTCGAGTTGGTATACCCACGCTGAGATACTCGAAGTTGAGAAGCAGAAAGTGTTTGGCCGCGCATGGCAGCTTGTCGGGAGAGCCGAGCAGGTCGCGCGGCCCGGGGACTACTTCACCGCTCTGATCGCGGATGAACCCATACTCGTTGTACGAGGCGAAGATGAAAAGCTGCGCGCATTTTCTAACGTCTGTCGGCATCGCGCCGGTCCGGTTGCGGCAGGAAGCGGCACGCGCAGAGTCTTTCAGTGCGGTTACCACGGTTGGAGCTATTCGCTTGATGGACGTTTGCTCGGCACGCCGGAGTTTGACGGAGTCGAGTGCTTCAGCAAGGAAGCGAACTGCTTGCCGGAGTTTAGAGTCGAGACGTGGGGACCGCTGGTGTTTGTGAATCTCGATCCGCACAGCGCGCCGCTGGCCGAAACGCTCGAGGACTTGTCTTCGCCGATCAGCCACTGCGATCTCTCGACGATGCAGTTCGCGGCCCGCAAAGACTGGTACGTTGACTGCAACTGGAAGGTCTACATCGACAATTATCTCGAAGGCTATCACATTCCCATAGTGCATCCATCGCTAAACCGCGAGATAGACTACACACGTTATCGAACTGAGACGCGAGGCTACTATTCGATCCAGCACTCGCCAATCAAGGGGTCGGCTACGCGACTACAAAGAGACGAAGACCCGGAGAAAAACAAAGTGCAGTTCTCCTGGGTTTTTCCAAACTTGATGTTGAATGTCTATCCCGACAACTATTCAACCAATCTGATCGTGCCTCTGGGACCCGAACGCACGCTTACGGTTTTCGAGTGGTACTTCCGCGACCTCGACCGAAGCGATGTCCAGAAAGCGTTGAAGCGCACTATTGAGTTCAGCGATGAAATCCAGCACGAAGACACCGCGATCTGTGAAGCGGTGCAGCGAGGCTTGCGTTCTCGCACCTACACGAGCGGGCGATATTCCGTGAAACGCGAAAACGGCGTTCATCATTTTCATGGCCTGCTGACGGATTTTCTCGCACGCGAGTAACCGGACTTCCAATCCAAATCAATAACTCAATAACTGCCTGGCTGCCGATGCGATCTTGTCGACTGACGGCAGCATCGCCATCTCGAGCGGAGGACTGAAAGGCACCGGCACGTCGAGTGAAGCAACTCGCATGACCGGCGCGTCAAGATACTCGAACGCTTCCTGCGCGATCAGAGCCGCTACCTCCGCTCCGAAGCCCGCGGTGATGTTGGCTTCGTGAACGATCAGCGCTTTGCCCGTCTTCTTCACGCTCTCAAGCACGGTCTCTCGATCCAATGGTACGAGAGATCGCAGATCGACTACCTCGACCGACGCGCCTTCCTTTTCAAGCGTCCGCGCTACCTGAACGCAGAGATGAACAGCGGCGCCGTAGCTGATGATTGAAAGACTCTCGCCTCGCGTGCGCAAAGCCGCGATGCCGATCGGAACTACGTAGTCGCCGTCGGGCACTTCTTCGCGGTAGTGCCGATAGAGGAACTTGTTCTCCAGATAGACCACCGGGTTGTTGTCGCGAATCGCGGCAGTCAACAGGCCCTTCGCGTCTTTCGCGGTCGACGGCAGCACGACTTTGAGTCCCGGCGTGTGAGCGAACCAGGCTTCGGGGTTCTGCGAGTGATAAGGCCCTGCGTGAATCCCGCCGCCCGTCGGTCCTCGAAACACGACCGGCATCGAAATGCCCCAGCGGTAATAGCACTTTGCCGCGTAGTTCACGATTTGATCAAAGGCGCAGGCGATGAAGTCGATAAATTGAAATTCGACGACTGGCCGAAAGCCGACCGTAGCCGCTGCGCACGCCGCTCCGACGAAGCCCGATTCGGAAATGGGCGTATCGATGACGCGGTCGGGACCGAACTCTTCGAGAAAGCCCTGGGTGATTTTGAACGCGCCGCCAAATACACCAATGTCTTCGCCGAGCACGAACACGTTTGGGTCGCGTCGCATCTCGTCGCGTAGGGCGCTGCTTATGGCTTGGAGGTAGGTAAGCTGCGGCATCTAGGTCATCCGATGGATTTACGGCCTCGCCACACCAGCCGTATCGCGCAAAATATGGCGAAGATTAAGAGAAGAGCGGTTAGTCGTATCTCCGTTGGGGCGTCTATTTCGTAGCTTGTTCTGCCGATAAAGATGCCAAGTCTTCCGACAATCAGAGTGTAGACCAGCAAAAAACCGACCCCGAAGAGGACGAATATTGCCGTGCTCCTCAATGCTTGTACTAACCTTACGAGCATGTTTCCCTCGCTTACCGGTCCGCTAGAAGTGACCGTCACATCACAACGAATGCCGCTTCAGGGGCTGTAGTCCGTAGACGTACCTGTACACGGGTTCTGAATCCAGGATGCGTTTGATCTCTCGCTTCACGTCTCTCTTGTGCGTCAGGTTGTATGCCCTGTCGAAGAAGGACCACCCATAGCTATCGCGGCCTGCGTAGACATAACGGAGCAAGATATCGAGACGCGTTGCGAGGTATGAGCCTTTCGAACCCTCCCGCGGATTCTCGTTTGGGTCGATCTTTCGAACATCTTCGTCGATGTCCGTAAGACCGCGAAGGAACGCGGATTTGTCAGGCATGTACTTTCGAACATTGGCCTCATACTTGAACACCACATCGCGCATTGGGCTCTCGGCCATTGACATTGCGCCGAACCCCCAGAAGCTGGTGAGCAGCATCGAAATCTCGGAGATGCCATCGCCGTCGAAATCGTGAACGCAAACCTCCTCGCGGCCCAGGTCCCAATCGTAGCTGTCAAAGAGAGTCGCACCGTCGGACGAAATATCGACGATCCAATGTCGGCCGCCGCGCGGGACGGTCTGAGAAACGATGAGCTGTTTTGTTTCGCCGCCGAGAAGCGATGCGAAACCGAAGTCACGATTAGCAGCACTTTGCTCCGAGGCTTGCGATGCTGACCGAGAGGGCACCGTGCACGCAACGGCGACTAAGACCAATGGAAGGCCAACCGCCAGCAACCAGGGCTCCCTTGCTTGCGGCTTAAAAGTGCTCACCTGTCTTGCGTTCATTCGAGGCAGTCAGCGCTGGTATCGCGAGATTCTCAATTGGCTCAAGCGGGCTCTTTCGATCTTCAGGCTTCGGATCGTGCGGAGAAGGCGCGAACAGTCGATCGGTCACCGTTTCCGGCTTCGGAAACGGCAGCGACGCTGCATACTCCGCTGCCACATCGATTTTCTGGATACAGTCATCCTCCACCCGCATTAGGTCTGCTTCGTCGATCGCCGCGCGATCGGTCAGCCACTTTCGGTACATCGCAACCGGGTCGCGCTCCTCCCAAAACTCGCGAAGCTCCTTCGACACATAAGCCATATCATCGTGCTCGCCATGGCCGCGCTTGCGAAAAGTCTTGAACTCGATCAACGCCGGACCATTGCCGCTTCGAGCATGCTCGATCCCTCGCCGCGCGGCCGCTATCACCGTGAACAAATCGTTGCCGAAGGCGGTTTCCGCATAGATCCCGAACGCCGACGCGCGATCGGCAACGTTCTCTACAGGCATTTGCAACTGAGGCGGAGTCGAGTAGGCGAACTGGTTTACCTCGCAGATGATCACCAGAGGCAGCTTGTGTATCGCCGCGAAGTTGACGCCCTCATAAAAATCGCCGGGGCTGGTCGCGCCGTCGCCGGTGAAACAGAGACATACGTTCGGTTGCCGCCGCATCTTGAACGCGAGCGCATAGCCGGCGCCTGCGGGAATCCACGAGGCCATCGAGCCGTTGTGATAAGGGAAGATGCCGTACCCTTTCAAGTCGGCTAGAAATAGTCCAAGCTCGCGTCCGTTTGAAGGCGGCTGGTCTTTCCCAAACCAGCGAGCCATGACGTGCTCGGGTTTGACGCCTCGATAGAACCAGGCCGAAAGATTGCGCGCGACGGTCGAAAACAGATCGCCGTCTTTAAGCAGACTGACGCTTCCAACCGAAGTCGCCTCCTGACCCATGCCGAGGTAAACCGCGCCGAAGATCTTGCCTTGCCGGTAAAGCGCCGCGAGCTTTTCTTCAAACGTTCGGGCGAGCCTCATCGCTGAGTACATCTTGAGCAGTTGTTCGCGGGTGAACGAGAGCTCGCGCGGGTCGGCCTGGATTTCCCTCGGGTAATCAGGCAGGGCAATCTGTGGCCATGTCTGCGCCATTCGGTGTGTCTCCGGGTAAAGTCCGACAAAACTTCAGTTTGTCGCTGATTCCGTGTCGCGATCAGTCGGCCAACGACAAACTGAAGTTTGTCGGACATCAGAATCGATTCGCAATCAATGGGTAACCGGTCCGCGCGTGGGATCTCCGATGTACACGCCGAGCTGCAGGCTTGCCAAAACGTCATCCCAAACCGGCGCGCAGCGCGCTCGATCATCTTCCCAAAACTCCATTGTGATCAGCGGCTGAATGCCGGACCCGCGACCAAGGCATATCCGCGAACGGCAATCTCGCTGCTGCGTCGGATCGATGAACGCGAGCTCCACCCAAGCGAGTTCCAGATCCTCGCGCTTCACTTCATAGGTTTCGCTTCTCGAATAGATTGGCCGCGTATCGCCCTCCATCGCCACCTTGAGCATTTCCGAAACGGGCAACCCGCTCAAATCAACGGGCGGTAGCCGCATGTACGAGACGGCGAGACAGCAATCGTCATCCGGAGGTTGTTTGTCGTAAAACTTGATCGAGTCATCATCCGGTATGACCACCCAGTCTTCCGGGAACTCAATGCGCAGGGCGCCGCGATCCGCCACAAAGATTTTTTGTCCGGGCTTGTTTCTCCACCCGTGACTCTTCTTAAGCTCGAGTTCTTCTTTGTCCCAATTCGCCATAAAACTTCACCGCGGATTGTCGCCGCCTTCGGTTCGCAGATCGGAGCGAATCAGCGTCACTTCAGTCCGCGAGGATCAGCGGTTGCGTCTCCCGCGCTCACTCGCTCCCGCCCTTCGGTGCGAATGATGTCACCACACCCGCGGAGGTCAGCGCTCGGCGCATCTCTTCGGGTATCGGAGCGGACTTGAGTGTGCCGTCCTCATTGATGCGAGCGTAGACGCGAGTCGCAGTGCCCTCGGTTACCGGGGCGCCGGTCAAGGTTAGCTTAGCGCTGCAGTCCCAGTGCAAGGTGCGCTCTCTCATCTCGGTGAGCACCAGCTTGAGCGTAACGCGGTCGCCGTAGGCCGCTGGTCCGATGAAGCGAAAATGAATCTCGCCCATCACGAACGTCGTGCGATCGTTCTGGATCATCTTGTCGATCGGGTAGCCAAGCGTGCGAAACAACTCGTGCTCGGTGTCGTTGAACCAGGCGAGCATTCGCGGATAGTAGACCAAACCGAAGGGGTCCGACTCACCCCAGTTGACCGATATTTCGCGCCAATACATCATCGTGTGCGGTACTCCTCGGGGTCGACTTTTTTTCTACTCCTTGAAGCGAGCTACCTCGTGAACGAATTCCGCGACTCGCTTAGGAAGCTCATCTTCTTCTATGCGTGCAACGAGTACCATTCAACTGGTTCCGCATGAGGTTGAAGGACCGGCGGATCTCTCGTTCCTCCGTTAGTGGTTGAAGCGTCATGGACTCGATAAAGGAGATGCGGGTTCACCATCTCCTTCTGAGTTTGCAAAGCGCTCCTTCTGAGTTTGCAAAGCGCCGATCTCTACGGGCCAAAGCGAGCCCGCGTTTCCGTGACAACTACGAACTGATCGTGCAGCCGGTCCGCGTGCGACTCGAGAAGCCGTTGAAGAACTACAATCTTATTGCTAGCGCGCTCGTTGGCCAATCGCAGGAGCACAAGTCCTCCGTGCGGACGTCGCTGCCGGTAGACTTCTTCGCCGAAGTCCTTGTCATTAGTAACCAGAATCCAATTCTCGTTGGCCACCTTCTTGATGATTTCATCGTCGTGCATTCCACGGGCTTCATCGTAGATTGAGAAGACCTCGTGTTGCTGCTAGCGCAGCCAGCTTGCCACAACTGGCCCGGTGCATTCATCGACCAGGAACCGCACCTATACCGTCTCCAGAGTAAGCGGCATGAACGCCGAATCTTGGAGTGATTTAGCCGCAAACAACAGACATGCGCGAATATCGTCCCGAGTAAGATCCTGGTACTCCCCCAGGATTTCGTCCACGTTGGCCCCATGCGCAAGTAGATTCAAGATGTATTCGACTGTTAGACGAGTTCCCTTGATTACTGGCTTTCCAGCCATTACTTCAGGATCAAGGCTGATTCGCACAAGCAGTTGTTCATCTGTCATGGTTGTTGACCTCGAGGTCACTCTATGATAATTCGAAACAGAGTCAGTACACTTCTCGATGGGGATCTATCGCGGAGGAACTAAACGCCTTCGTCCGTCATCGCTCATCGTGATTCCCGGCTCATCCAGGTTGACTCGATCCCACAGCTTGCACGTCACCTGCTTGTGCATCTGATCCAGCCCTTCACAATAATTCGTAAACACGCACCTTCTAATTTCGTCTCCCCGTCCGAGCTGAATCTTCAGAAACCAATCAGGGTCCGCAAGCGATTGACGCGCGGCGGCTATGATATCAGCTTCACCGTTGCGAAGAATAGCTTCAGCTTGTTCGAAAGTGGCTATCCCGCCCGAGGTGATCACTGGAGTCGCAAAGCCCGCGTGGTTCACCCATCGCTTGATCGCCGCTGCGAGCGGGACGTTCCGGCCAAAAGGACCGCGCTCATCGGACAGCACGGTCGGCATGCACTCGTAGCCGCTGCGCCCGGTGTAAGGATAAACCGCGTGGCCGACCTTCGGCTGCTTCGCGTCGTCAAATTTTCCACCTTTTGAGACCGACAGATAATCGAAGCCGGCCCGCGCAAACTCGACGCCGAAGTAAACCGCATCTTCGAGATGACTCCCAGCCTCGATCGCTTCGTCGCCGAGGAATCTTACGCCAACCGTGTAGTCCCGGCCGACTCGCTCACGCACCGCGCGATGGACTTCGAGCGGCAACCTCACCCGGTTCTCTCGAACCCCGCCGTAGCCATCGGGCCGATTGTTCTTCGCGCTCAGAAACGACGCCATCGTGTACGCGTGGGCGAAGTGAAGCTCGACCCCATCGAAGCCCGCTTCTCGGGCTCGCACGGCGGCGGCTGCGAAAATTTCCGGCAACACGCGAGGGAGTTCGCGGATGTGGGGCAAATCCATGTCGGTGACCCGCTCGCGATAACCGTAACGCAGCGACTCAAGCTCGCGTTCGTCTAGCACCCTCTCCAATAACTCATCGGGCGCGTCATTGAGATACACGCGAATGTCTGCCTCATTCGCTTCAAGCCAGCTGGTATCGGAAGTCGCCCCAGCCAGCGCCGCGCGATGATGCGGCTTAAGCTCTAAGAACCGAGCGAAGTATTTGTCTTTCGGCGGACGGCGTCTTACTGAAAGAAAGTCGATGATCTGAATGAACAGTCGCGTGTGGCCGCGGCTCTCACGCTTCACCGTTTCGACTAGATTACGCAATCCCGGTATGAAGCGATCATCCCCGATGCGAAGCAGCGGCCCGCTTGCGATGTCGCGGATACCGGTCGCTTCGACGACGATTGCGCCGGGGCGGCCCGAGGCGAAGCGGCCGTACCATTCGATGATGTTTGGCGTAACTGAACCGTCTTCGGTAGCTCGCCAGGGGACCATTGCCGGCACCCAGGTCCGGTTTTCAAGCATGACCGAGCCGACGTTGACGGGAGTGAATAGCAGAGACCGATCCGCTTCCTCCGCAGTGGGCCAGCGCGCTTCGGGAATCGCATGCCTTACTGGATTCTCCGGATGCCACATAGCATAGACCACACGTCAGAAGTCAGAAGGCGGAAGGCAGAAGGCGGAAGGCAGAGGTCAGAAGTCAGAGGTCAGAGGTCAGGGGTCAGGCATGACAATAAACCTGTGCGCGGCCGTATGGCAGCGAGTAGATCCTTATCACTGCTTCCGACTCCTAACTTCCGTCTTCCGACTTCTGACTGCGGTCTTCTGCCCGACTGCCGGCTTCTGACTTCTGCCAGGTGTCTTCTGCCTGACTGCCGGCTTCTGACTTCTGGCTCCTGACTTCTGACCTGTGACCGCTGGCTTCTGACCTGTGACCGCTGACTTCTGGCCTCTGGCCGCTGACTTCTGGCCTCTGACCGCTGACTTCTGAACTCTGACTTCTGACGTCTGACTTCTGACCTCTGCCTTCTGACTTCTGACCTCTGCCTTCTGCCTTCTGCCCTCCGACCTCTGACCGCTGACTTCTGGCGTCTGTCCTCTGCCCTCCGCTTCCGCCTTCCACGAGTCGTAGGCCGCGATGAACTCCGGGTCGCGTTGCTTCAAGTTCTCGTAGTCGATCTTCTTGCTCCGAGTCATCAGCTTGTAAGCGAAAGGTATGGGGTCGAGGTGCAATTCCTTCTGGGCGTTCTCAAACAGGACCAGGCTTGCATAAGCCGCGTCTTGATATTCATCGACGATTGGCTTTCTGACTCTTTGAAACTCGGCGAGGGTTTGTTCAACATCGTTGCCCGCCTTGAAGCACTTCGCCAGGGCGATCGAATCCTCGACTGCGAGCTTGGTGCCCGAGCCGATCGAGAAATGCGCCGTGTGCAACGCGTCGCCAAGCAGCACGACGTTCTTGTGATGCCATCGTTTGTTCTTCACCAGCGGAAAGTTGAGCCAGCGCACGAAGTTGTTTGACAGCAACGTGTGTCCGCCAAGATCGGGCTTGAATACCTCGGCGAGGTACTGACACGTTTCCGGGTCAGACTTCCAGTCAAAGCGGGCGTTTCGCCAGGTAGCTTCGCTGCACTCGACGATGAAGGTGCTGTTGGTGTCGTTGAACTTGTATGCGTGCGCGATGAACAGCCCGGCTTCGTGCTCGCGGAAGATCAGCGTCAGCCCCTGGAACAACTGACGGGTGCCAAGCCAGATGTACCGGTTCTTTCTCAGATCGAGCGACGGTTGAAACTCCTTGCTGAAAGCTCCCCGAACGAAGCTGTTAGCTCCATCCGCTCCGACCAGCAGATCGTAAGGCGGGAGTTCGTTCAGGTCGGTAGCGTTAGTCTCGAATCGAACATCGACGCCGAGGTCGAGGCATCGCTTGTGCAAGATGTTCAGAAACGCCAGTCGGCCGATGCCCGAAAACTTATTTCCGCGAATGATGACTTTCTGGTTTTTGTGAACGACATCGACGTTGTCCCATCGCTGACAAGCGCGGGTGATCGCGGCAAAGGACTTCTTGTCGTTGTCCTTGAGGTAAGAGAACGTCTGATCCGAAAAGACTATGCCCCAGCCGAAAGTATCGTTTGGCCCGTCGCGTTCGAGGAGGGTGATCTCGTGCGTCCGGTCGAGCTTCTTCATCAGGATTGCAAAGTAGAGTCCCGATGGCCCGCCTCCGATGATGGTTATTTTCATTATTCCCTTGTGTGGACGGCCCCTCCGTTGGCCGCCCCCGTTTATCGTCAAGGCGCCTCAATTGCTAAAAAGAGGGGCGGCTACGGAGGGCCACCCTCAACAGACTCACTGCGGTATTATCGCGAATGCATTCGCTGCTGCGCCAGTCGCGCCTCTGATTCTGGGCGGGTTTAGAATGAGAGCGAACTCGTAGACCTTCGATTCGGCAAGAGTCCTCGCCAGTTCTTCGAGATTCAAGTTCTCCACAATGTAGATCCCATAGTCGGCAATCAGAATACGATGGCAAGGAAATATCGTACCTTTCTCGGGCACTACTTCAAAGCTCATCTGGTCATCGCCGGCTAGAAATATTTTCCTGCTCGCGAGCCATCGAGCCGCGGCTTCGCCAGGACCGGGTCTGAATCCCGCGTATTTCGCACGATCGGCTTCGAAGAACCTGCCATATCCGGTCCTGATCAGCACGGAATCGCCGGGCTGGATATCAACGCCTTCGGCTTTGGCAGTCGCTTCCAGGTCCCCGGCAGTGATCTCCTGGCCGGGCGCGAGCGCGTCGACGCTCTTGAAGCGTGCAACGTCGAGCAACACCGCGTGATTGATGAATCGCTCCTTCGGATAAGCTTCGATCCCCAGAGTGAGCAATCCAGCCGGACCCTCGCTTGCCGCGGCGTCTGCGCCGCCGAACAATTTCATGTTGTCGGAGATGTGCCCGAGCGCGTCGATGTTAGGCGAGCCGTGCTGCCCGCTGAAGAACATCATGTCAGCGGCGAACGCGATTCCACCGGGGATCATTCCGCTGGTTTGCTTGTGGCCCGTCTGCAGGCCGAGCGTGAACGGCGGATTCAATCCCAGCAGCGGCGAGTTGCGATCCCATATGAAATTCAACTCAATTATCCGAGCCGACGTGAGAGAGCTGATCAAAGCGGAGGTCGCCTTCTTCTTGTCTTGTTGGCCGGAAGCCGCAACCGATAAGCAAACAACAATCAGCGCCAGTACAGCAATTCTGTTTTTCATGAGTCCCTCTCGCTACGCGCAAAGCCCAGCGCGATGGCTGCCAGCGCGGTGATAACCAGGACAGCCCCAATTGCTGCGACCGCCTGCGGAATGATACCCCTGTCGAGCGTCTGCAGAATGACGCCAAGTGGAAACGTTACCGACCCGATGACCAGCGACCACGCCAGGAGCATTCGGCGCCTTTCCGTAAGACCCATGCGGTCGAACGCTACGCCAAAGACGATCAACATTATCGCCAGACCTATCCAATGCGAATGAACATCGACCGAGCGAACATAATCGAATTGCGTGTCGGCGTAAACTTGCAGGCATGCGTGCGCTGCTACCAGATCGCCCTGTGCCCCTTGCGTGAAACCTGTAGCGAGCGAGCCCCCAATCTTGTCCAGCGCTTGATGCTCGACAAAGAAGGCGTAGTACAGCCCGAAACTCATGCCCCAGATCGCAAGCACTACTCCTGAAATGATCAAGAGCTTTCTCGATCCGCTCATGCCGCTGCTCCTTGTCTCTTAGTGCGCACCACTCCAACAAGCGTTGCGATCAGAGCAATGATCACTAACGACCCTCCGACGTCCGCGATGCCCCCTGCGACCAATCCCAACCTCAACTCAAGGAGCACGAAGACGGGTAGGACTGTCGAGCCGGTAAGCAACAACGCCGCCCACCTACGCTTCCACGGTTCAGCCAGAAACACGTGTTCCTGGATTAGCGCCAGCATGATCGCGAGCAGTCCAAACTCGATGATGTGCGAATGAGCCGCGATGTTGACCGCCTTCTCAGCCTGGATGATGCCGTAGCCTTCAATCACCGTGCGTGCGTCCTTCATATTTGGCGTCGTCTTGCTCTGCTGCGCGGCCGATGCGTTGACCAGCGTCTCGAGCGCTATCTGGTCCTGCGAGTCGTGTGCCTGCAGGTCGAAAGCGGCATAGAACGCGCCGTGCAAGAATCCCACGAGTATTAGCAATGTGCCACCCGTGGACAATGCTCGAGACGCCCATCCACGATCCTTGTCCGATCGGCCTTCTGCGATCCGGTCGCCCGCCCCACGCATGCAGCGCCACAAACCGATCAGCTCTCCTACGCAGGCTATGATCACAAGTAACCCGCCCAGGTCGGCAAAAATACTCGCCCAGCCGATCGTCGAGAGCGGGCTGTACCTTATTCCGACGTAGTGAATCGAGAACACCGAGACCGGCAGCATCACCGCGCCGATGATGAACAGAAGGGCCAGACGCTTGCGCGCACGCTCCGCAAGCGCGACGTACGGTTGAATCAGAGCGAGCAAGAGAGCAAGGTAGCCGAAGTCGATCACGTGAACGTGAGCGTCTACCTTGGTCCCGCGATTTTCGAGAAGCCCGCCGATGTTTGTGAAAAGCGCATTCACCGCGGCCGTGTCTTTCGCTGCAACGGCGTCTGCCACCGCCAACAACGTCTCGCCGATCCGGTTGGCGTTTTGATGTAACACGAACACAGCGAAGACATCCCCGAAGATCATTCCGGCGACGATCAGCGTTATACCCCCGATGATCAGCAGCCTCTGTGCGCTCATGTCAGTCGCTCGCCTCGCGTTTCGCGCGCAAAGATCAGAAGGAAGATGCCAAGTATGTAGATCAGGCTGACCGCGCTCGCCGCTTTTGCGTATGAGCCAAAGAATCCCACGAGCGCGCCGGTGACGAGCACGCCGCCGGCCGTCACGATTCGGCCAAGATTGTAGCAGAAGCCCACCCCCGTCGTTCGGACGCGAGTTGGAAACAGTTCCGGAAGATAAATCGGGAAGCCGCTCGTGATGCCGAGCGTGAAGAAGCCGACCAGCGGGAGCAAGACGAAAATCTGCGTGATGCCGCTCGCCATCAGAAAAGTCACCGGGAATAGAATCACTCCGCCGATGAAGAAACTCAGAAATGCCGCGCGCCTGCCGAATCGATCCGCGAGCGGGCCGAATCCGAGGTAGCCAAACAGCGATCCCCCGTTGAGCAGCATCACCGCGTACGTCGCGTACCTGTTCTGATCGGCGCCGCTGAGCCCCTCAAGCGCGCCGACCTCGCGGATCACCGACGGTATCCACATCGTCGCGCCCCACAACGCAAGCAACACAGTAAACGCGAGCGCCGAAGCGACGAGAGTGTCGCGGCGAAGCTTAGGGCTGAACAGTTGCTTCAGCGTGAATGCGTCAAGCTCCGTCGCCTTCGGCCGTCCCTCAGCCTTGGCAAGCTTGCGTCGATCACGAACCTCGATCCAGCGCTCAGGTTCCTCGATCATCAGACGGATAAACAGGACGAAGATTGCCGGGACGGCTCCAACCAGGTAAACATACCGCCACGACGCCACGTCTACGATGCGGGTGATCAATGCCGCGAAGAAGTAGCCAAATGCAGCGGCCGATTGAAGCATCGCTCCTGCCTTGGCGCGAAGGCGGTCAGGCCAGACCTCCGCCACCAAAGCGGCTCCTGCAGCCCATTCCCCGCCAAGGCCTAGTCCCGTGATGAAGCGAAAAGCAGCCAGTTGCCACCAACTCTGCGCGGCTGCTGACAGGCCGGTGAACAGCGAATAGATCAAGATCGTTGCGACCAGCGCTTTGGTGCGCCCGATGTAGTCAGCGATTATCCCGAAGCAGATTCCTCCGGTCGCCCAGCCCAGCAACATCACCGAGAAAACCACGCTGCTGTAGAAGCCGATCGCCGCGTCGGTCGCGCCCGGTCCCATCAACTCGGTCATCGACGGTTTCTGAACCAGAGAGAACAGCGTTCCGTCCATGCTGTCAAAGACCCATCCCAACCAGGCGACCAGCAGCACTATCCATTGATAGCGACTGACTTCTGCCGACCACCCTAACAGCGACACGCGACTCTTTGCCGCTGTTCGTTGATGTGGGGAATCATCATCGAGCGGGTCCGGGCCGTCAGTCATGTGGTGTCGGGTGCCTTTCAATGCTTGATGAAACGCAGCGGGATTATATGCCGATCAACTTGGGCATTAAAGCAAAAAGAGGCAATGCATCGTGAGTTGGCGCAGTGAGTCTCGATTCCATCACCAGGAATGCGAGCGGTCATGTAGAGGCCGTCCCTGGTTAGAAACTACCGGGATTCATATACGGTGTCGTCCACACATTAAAAAAATCCCAGAGTTCGGTTGAGCCTGACCCAGAAGCGCAGTATCATCCGTTTGTGATACGAAGGCTCTACGTTCATAACTTCCGGTGCCTCGAAAACTTCGAGTTACCGATCTCCAGCAATTCGTCAGTCTTGTTAATTGGGAAAAATGGCTCGGGCAAAACAACTGTTGGCCTTGCGCTTGAGATATTACAAAAGATCGCGCGAGGTACCAACCGGGTGGGCGAACTTGTGAAGCCCAAAGATTTCTTTCTCGGACGGATAGACGCGCCCATGCGATTTGAAGTCGAGGTCAAGTTGGGCGATCACATATATAAGTACATCATCGCATTTGAGTTCCCTGAGGGTTTCAAGGAACTGCGCGTATTCGAAGAAGGGTTCGCTGTTGACGGGAAACCGTTCTATACACGGGAAGGCGCGCAAGTGTCTCTCGCAAGGGCGGGCGGAGAGAAGGAGGCACAGTTCCGAATAGACTGGCACCTCGTCGCGCTGCCGATAGTTCAGGAACAGTCTTCAAAAGATCCGCTGTCGATCTTTAAGCAGTGGCTCGCCCAAATGCTCATCCTTCGCCCGATACCGAGCTTGATCCTGGGAGAGTCCAAAGAAGAGACGCTGCAGCCGAATATTCAGGTCAATGACTTTGCTGCATGGTTCTCAGGTCTGCTGGCTCACGCTCCGGCTGCATACAACGACATCTATGCTCATCTCAAGCAGGTAATGCCCGACCTGAGTGACATCAAGAACCCGGTGATCGGCACCGACTCTCGAAGCCTTCGAGTAACATTCTCGAACGACCAGGGAGGAAACGTTACTCCGCCTTTCGAGGACCTGTCCGATGGCGAGAAATGTTTCATGATCTGCGCCGTGGTGATTGCCGCGAACAAAGCATATGGTCCGGTTCTCTGTTTCTGGGATGAACCCGACAATTACCTTGCATTGTCCGAGGTCGGGCACTTCGTATTAGCCCTTCGCAAAGCGTTCCAATCTGGCGGCCAGTTCATTGCGACGTCGCACAACCCAGAGGCGATCCCGCGCTTTTCAGAAGAGAGCACGCTTGTTCTCGATCGGAAGAGCCACCTTGAGCCTACCTTGGTCCGTCCGGTCAGCGATCTTCAAACGAGCGGTGATCTCGTCAGTGCGCTTATTCGTGGCGACTTAGAACTGTGAGCGTGAACCACTATCTCCCACATGTCTTTGTTCTTCCCGAAGACGATGCCAACAGTCGCCTCGCAGATGGGTTTCACGACGAAGTTGAGTGGACTCGATACCGTCAGATGCAAGTGCTTAGGGTAGCGGGTGGCAGAGAAAGAGTGCTTGAGCTATTCAAGGCACAGCACGTGAAGGGAATGGATCGCTTCACCAAACGCTTCGTCGTTCTGTTGACAGACTTTGATGGTGATGAGGATTGGCTTGAACACGCGCGTGCTGCGATTCCCGAACATTTGACCGACAGGGTATTCATTCTTGGCTCGCGGACCAACCCCGAAGCCCTCAAGATAGCCCTGGGTCTAGGCTTTTGCGAGCCCATCGGGTCGGCTCTGGCGAAAGACTGCCGCGACGATTCTTACACCTCCTGGGCGCACGACCTGCTTCGTCACAATGCTGTCGAGCTTGATCGACTACGCGACCACGTTCGCCCCATCTTGTTCCAGTCATAATCGGACCCGAGTGAACTGACCAAAACACTGCTCACGTTGATCGTCAGTCGGTTGTAACTTGCCGTTTGCGAGCCTGCTTTGCTACGATGCGCCCCAACAGTGGAAGCCCACTGCACCACATCATTGTCGAGGGGACCCAAACATGAAACGGCTTATTTCGACCAGCGTTATTGTGCTGACAATCTCATTTCTCCTGGTTCTTAGCGTGACCGTGACCGCCGCCGGCCCGCAACAGAAGGCAACGGCCGCGACTACAAGTTCTACAAAACCCGGGCGCGATCCGAATCAACCGATCGACGAGGAATACACGAAGAAGATCAGGGAGTACACCACCGAGACGTTCTTCAGTTCGCCGCTCGTCGACTACCTCCCGGCTTCTAAAACGGTCCCCACTCCGAAAGTCGTGCTCGGCGACGTAGCCGGAGCGCCGGGCAAGCTGCCTTATTCGCACGAGGTCTACAAGTACATGCGGATGCTCGAGAAGGCCAGTCCCCGAGTGAAGGTCTTTTCGATCGGGACCACCGAAGAAGGCCGCGAGATGATTGCCGTCGCGGTCACCTCGGAAGCGAACATGTCGGCGCTGGAAGAGAATCGCGCGCGCCTCGCCAAACTCGGCGACCCTCGCACGATCAACATGGACGATGCCGAAGGAGAGAAACTGGTCGCGGCCTCAACGCCGATCTACTACATCACCGGCACGATTCACTCGCCCGAGACCGGCGCGCCGACCGCTTTGATGGAGCTCGCATATCGGCTCGCCGTCGATGAGAGCCCCTACGTCAAAGCGATTCGCGATGGGGTCATCACCCTCATCACTCCGATAGTCGAAGTGGACGGCCGGGACCGAATGGTCGATATATACAACTGGCATCTCGCCCATCCGAACCAGAACTGGCCTCCGCTGATTTATTGGGGACACTACGTCGCTCACGACAACAACCGCGATGCGATGGGCATGACGCTCAAGCTCACGCAGAATGTGGCGAAAACTTTCATGATGTGGAAGGCGCAAGTGCTTCACGACCTGCACGAGTCTGTGCCTTACCTGTATGACAATACCGTGGGCGATGAACCTTACAATGCGTGGCTCGACCCGATCCTGACCGACGAATGGCAGTTGATGGGCTGGAACAACGTTTCGGAGATGACCAAGCTCGGGATGCCCGGCGTGTTCACACACGGTAACTTCGACACCTGGTCCCCGGGTTATCTGATGTTCATCGGCGCAACTCACAACGGAATCAGCCGCTTGTACGAAACATTCGGCAACGGCGGAGCCGACACAGTCGAGCGGACCCTGTCGCCGCAAGAGTACTCGCGCACCTGGTACAAACAGAATCCGCCCCTTCCGAAAGCCAAATGGTCTCAACGAAATAACAACAACTATGAACAGACGGGGCTGCTGACGGCGCTTTCTTACTTCAACGCCAACAGCAAGCTCTTCCTGCACAACTTCTACTTGAAGAGCAAGCGATCAATCCTAAAACCAAAGACGGAAGGGCCAGCGGCGTACGTGTTTCCCGGTGACGATCCGAGGCCGGGCGGGCAAGCCGAACTGCTCAGGACGCTTCAGCTTCAGGGCTGTGAAATATCTCGCGCAACCGCGCCGTTCTCGGCTACCGTCAAGAAGAAGAAAGCTCACCCGCCTGCAGGAAATCGAAGCGGCGCGGCGGCGCCGGATCAGAAACCGGCGGACGATCAGAAGAAGGCCGAGCCGACAACTGAGACTCGCCAGTTCCCGGCCGGCAGCTTCGTCATCCGGATGGACCAGCCTTACAGCCGCATCGCCGATATGCTGCTTGACTATCAATACTGGAGCCCGAACGATCCGCAGAAGCAGGTCTACGACGACACGGCGTGGACGTTCGGCGAGATGGGCAATGTTCAGGTGGTGCGTGTCACCGACATCAAGGTGCTGGATGCGGCGATGGACCGCGTGAACGGCGAAGTGCGCGCCCCGGGCGGCGTGACGGGAACAGGCTCGGTCTACGTCGTAAATCACAACACCGACAACGCGCTCGCGACGCTGCGGTATCGCTTCAAGGAAGCGGCGATGGAAGCTGCCGAGGAGCCGTTCGAAGCCGGGGGCCAGAAGTTCAATCGCGGGTCGTTCGTCATTCGCAACGTGAAGGGTCAGGAGCTTGAGCGTGCGGCTTCAGAGCTTGGTTTGAAGATTCTCGCGGTCGAGTCCGCGCCTTCGGTGAAGACTCACGCGATCAAATCCGCGCGCATCGCGATGATGCACACGTGGCTGGGCACGCAGGACGAGGGATGGTGGAGAATGGCGCTCGACAACCTGAAGGTGCCGTTCGACTACATCAGCACTCAGGACGTCGCCAAAAACAGCAACCTGAAGGCGAAGTACGATGTGATCCTGTTCGCACCGGTCGGCCGCGGAAACCCGATGGGCATCATCGAAGGCATGCCTATGTGGGGAAACCCTCTGCCGTGGAAGGTCACGCCTGAGACTCCAAGCCTTGGCAAGACCGATGAGACCGACGATATGCGGCCGGGTCTCGGATGGACCGGCGTCTCGAATCTTCAGAGTTTCGTGCGCAACGGCGGTTTGTTGATCAGCGTGATGGACACGGCGAACTTTGCAGTCACGCTGGGATTCACTCCCGGCGTTTCGATTTCGCCGGCGCAGAGATTGAAAGCCACGGGCAGCATATTGCGCTCGAAGTTTGTCGACGCGGCGAGCCCCATCGCGTACGGCTACGGCGAAGGGCTTTCGGTGTACACGTATGATGGACCGATCTTCAACGTGAGCAACATGATTGGCGGGGGCCGCGGCCGCCGGCGCTCACCTGAAGACCGCGAAAGAGCAACTGGGCGGGGCACGGCGGACGATCCCGACACGCCCCAGGGAAGACCGGGGGCGGAAATACCCGAAGACCCTCGCCCGGAAACCTGGCAGCCGTTTCCGGTGTCCGACGAGCAGCGCCGCAACGGGATCAACGTGATTCCTCCGCAATACCGCCCTCGAGTGGTGCTTCGATACGGCGACGCTCGCGACTTGTTAGTGTCCGGGCTTCTGGATGGTGGCGCCGAGATAGCTCAACATCCGGCGGTGATCGACGTGCCGCTGGGCAACGGTCACGTGGTGGTGTTCTCGAACAATCCGATCTGGCGCGGCGAAACGCAGGGGAGTTACTTCCTGGTGTTCAATGCGATATTGAATTTCGATAGTTTGAATGCGGGAAGAAAGCTTGATGAGAAGTAGCTGGAGAGTGTGCTGGGATCGCGTCCTGTGTTTGATTCCTGTGCGAACCTCTGCGTTCCTCAGCGCCCTCTGCGGTCAAGATCGGGATTGAACCGCAGAGGACGCAGTGGGACGCGGAGCTTCAATGTCCCTTTTGCTTCACGAGAATGTTGAACCTCCGAAGGCTCCGGGCAAAACTAAAGAACGTGCGGCTCGATTGACAATGCCGAAACGCCCTTGCAGTTTGGCTAAGGACAATCCGGCGCCTCGATGCTGATGCGCCTAGCCTGCACAGTCCCGCAAATGGACTGAACCACATTCCCGCCAATTATGACGTCGGTCTGAAACGGCCCGCTGAATGTGTCCGTATGGGAATCTAAGGTGATCTCTGCACGGACTTTCAATGTGCCCAAGGGGGCTCCTGCATCACTCAAAAAGTGAACGAACGTGACGGCGAACCGGTTGCCTCCCCTTCTGACCCAGGTCCCAATCCCCGCGCTTACATTTGGATCTGGATCAGTGCTTATGAGGCCTCCGCCCTCGGTCATGGTCGAAAAGTCTATGATCGGATCTCCTCCAGCTGGCATCACGGTGACTTCCCATGAGCCTTCCAATTGCGGGGCGGATGATGCGCCCGGGGTTGCGCTAGACTGCGTACTTGATAGTGTGATCAGGGTGGCAATCGCCACGACGACCAGAGCCGTTGAGATTCTTTTGCTATTCATGATTCTGTCTCCTTCTGTTTAGATTTGAGCCGTTGAGCGAGTTGAAGCAGATGAGAACCGACCCTTCTGTCGTCTCCATGAAGTGAAGCATTCCAGCTTCTACCTCGCGATAGATCTCACGCGAACTGAGGCGCGCCAGCGTAGCTGCCTGATCAATCGTGACCATGCGGACCTCATCTCCGCACGCCGAGCACAGACTGTAGAGACTTTTGCTGCTGCTCATCACAAGAAGCCGCTCGGTCTGGATCGTGATTCTAGTGCGCGTGGTCTTTGTCATTCCTATTGCCCGCCTTATCGCCTCACGATAGAATGAGCGCGGTTTCAGTAGTCTGAGCTGAAGACCCTGTTCTCCTCCTCGGTTCGCCGCGGACGATACTCTGTAACCGGTCAGAGAGTCCTTTAGAAGCGGTTAAGAATTAGTCAAAGAGTTGTTAAGACGGTCATGACGGCGCAAACAAAGCGCATATACGAATTCGGTCCTTTCCGGGTGGATGCCGGGGAGAGGGTTCTCCTGCGCGACGGCAAGCCGGAGCCACTTCCACCCAAGGCCCTGGACGTGTTGCTGATGCTGCTCGAAAACACCGGTCATATTGTCGAAAAAGACGAGCTGATGAATCGCGTGTGGGCAGACAGCTTCGTGGAAGAAGGCAACTTGAAAGTCACGGTCTCTGTGCTGAGGAAAGCGCTTGAACAAGGCGCCGGCGAGTATCATTACATCGAGACAGTGCCGCGCCGAGGCTATCGCTTTGCCGCAGATGTGAGGGAGTTAACGGACAGCGAGCCCGAGTTGATGCTATTTGAGCGCTCGCGAGTGCAGTTGGTCATAGAAAAAGATGAAGAACCAGAGCAGCAGGCGGTATTAGTTGGGGAAGCGGCCCGCGCGGGATCGCTCGATGAGTTCATTAGCACGATAGTGCAACACAAGAGGAGGCTGATGATTGCTGCTGCTGTGCTGGTGATTGCGGCATCAGGCATTAGCTTCGGGTTATACAAGCTCATCGGCGGGAACGGGTCTCAGACCAACCCGACAGAGCCTTTCCAGAAGATGAAGATGACCAGGCTCACCACGACCGGCAAAGCCTCAGCGGCGGCCATCTCGCCCGACGGCAAGTATGTTGCCCACGCGATGGGTGGCGGAGGCCAGCAGAGCCTCTGGCTCAAACACATCGCTACCGGCAGCGACAAGGAGATAGTCCCAACCGCCCAGGTCAGCTACAAGGTGCTGACCTTCTCTCCCGATGGCAATTACATATACTTCGTCAGGGTTGAATCGTCTGAAGGTAAGCTCTACCGAGTGCCGGTTCTTGGAGATTCAATTCAAAAACTGGTGAGCGATGTGGATTCAGGGATAACTTTTTCTCCTGACGCACGACAGATAGCTTATATACGCGGCTACACGGAAAGGAATGAGGCTCGGTTAATCACTGCAAACGCCGACGGCGCCAACGAGCAAACGTTACTCACCAGGCGCCAGGCTGATGTTTTTGCTTCATCCACCAGAGCCTGGGGCCCAGCGTGGTCGCCCAATGGACGAATGATTGCTTTTGCGCTCAGAAAAGATGAGCCTGAAGGTAAATACTGGAACGTGATGACCGTTCGAGTTAAAGATCAGGCGGAACAACAGATTACTTTTCAGAAGTGGTCTGAACTTGGACAGGTGACCTGGCTTTCGGATGGCAGCGAGTTAATTGTCACGGCTGCCAATGAGGAATCAGACCCGGCGCAGCAGATCTGGCATATCTCTTACCCAAAAGGCGACGTCCGCCGAATTACTAATGACACGAATGACTATAGTGGCGTCACCCTCACAGCAGATTCAACGGCACTTGTGACACTGCAGATCGAGCAAAGCTCGAACGTCTGGATGGCGCACGGCGGTGACGCCGGCCGCGCCGCTCAGATCACGTCTAACAATGTCGACGGGGAGAGCGGCGTCTCCTGGGCGCCCGACGGCAGAATCGTCTACACGACAAGAGCTCGCGATTCCTCCGACATCTGGATAATGAACGCGGATGGAACGGGTCAAAACCGACTGACTGTTGATGCCCGCAATAACTTCAACCCCTCGGTTTCGCCTGATGGGCGCTATATTGTTTTTACATCGAATCGCACAGGAGATCGTTGTGTTTGGAGAATGGATATCGACGGGAGCAACCCGAAACAATTGACCTATGAAATCGACGCTCAAACCCCGGACGTCACGCCCGATGGCCAGTGGGTAGTTTACAACAATGTTGGGTCAGGCAAGCGGACGTTATGGAAGGTTTCGATTGAGGGTGGCAAACAAATGCAATTGACCGACTACTTCTCGCGAACTCCGGCAGTCTCGCCAGACGGGAAACAGATTGTTTTTGTTTTCTTAGATGAACAGGCTACACCGAAACGTGCGAGAATCGCCATCATACCCTTTGATGGCGGCCCGCCTGCAAAGGTCTTTGATCTGCCGCCAAGGCGAGGAATTCGGTGGGCTTCGGATGGGCACGCGCTGACCTACGTTGACTTACGCAATGGCGTCTCCAACATCTGGGCACAGCCGCTTGACGGCAGTCCGGCGAAACAATTGACCAACTTTACAACCGATCGGATAATCGCTTATGCGTGGTCTCGCGATGGCAAGCGTCTCGCCTGCGCGCGAGGCAATCAGAATTCCGATGTGGTGTTGATAGCCGCTATCAGGTAATGACGAGAAGATAATTGTGACCAGTAGAATGGAATCTGAACGAATTAGCCACGACGAAAGGAAGATCATGAAAAAACCATTGGCTGCCATGCTAGGAACTCTTGTTCTTATTGCAAGCGGGGCGGGTGCGAAAGGGCAGAACCTGGCACAAGCCGACCTCGACCGCGGACTTCAGTATTTGGAGACCACTAAAAAGAACATTGTAGACGCGACGCGCGGTCTGTCCGTAGCGCAGTGGAACTTCAAGCCGTCGGTTTTCAAATGGTCAGTCGCTCAAGTGATGGAGCACATCGCCGCGAGCGAAGACCTGTTGCGACAGATGGCGGAAGGCCAGATCAAGCAGCAGGCACCGCCTGTTCCGGATCGTGACTTGAAGAAGACCGACGACCGGGTGCTCGAGGTGATTCCTGACCGCTCGAGGAAATTCCAGGCGCCCGAGCAGTTGCGGCCGAGGAATCAATTCGGCTCCCCCGAAGCCGCACTGAAGCATTTCCTGGAGAGCCGCGCGAAGACTGTCGAGTTGCTCAAGACCACTCCGGATCTGAGAGCTCACGTAGCCGACAGCGGGCTGTTAGGGAAAATCGATGCTTACGAACGGATACTCTTCATCGCCGCGCACAGCGAGCGTCATACGAAGCAGTTGCTTGAAGTAAAGGCGGACCCAAAGTTCCCGAAGCAGTAGTGCGCTAGCCGTCACTTGTAAACGTCACGCCGGTGACCCACGTGCAGGATCGTAACCGTCTGGCCCGCGTCGTCGATTTCGTAAATCACTCTGTAATCGCCCGCGCGTATCCGCCAGCCGTCGCGGCCGGTCAATTTTTTACAACCTGAAGGCCTGGGGTCATCCGAGAGAGTTCCGATGGATTCTTTTGCGCGCTCGTAGCCGTCTCTCGATAGTTGAGCCAGCTCTTTCTGAGCGCGGCGACGTATCAGGATGTCATAGCTCATCGCGCTGGCTCTCGATCTCCGCAATCGCCTGCTCAAAGCCTATGACCTCATCTGACTCGGCTTTGGCTTCGTCGTAAGCGCTTATCGCTTCGAGTTCTTCAAGCGCGTCTAGAACCTTATTATACTCCTCAATATCGAGCAGCACGGCGACTCGACTGCCGGTTTCATCGACCACGTAGCGTTCTTTCAGTTCGATGGACATCGTGACCTCCAAACAAAGTTATAGGAAAAATTTGTAAACTACTTTATTGCGTTACCCTTTAGGATCAATTCAATCTCATTCGGATTCTTTAGAAAGAGCTTCATCAGGGTCCCCTTCTTTCAAACCTCTATTGCTATGTCCTAAATCTTTCCGGATCTCGCGAAAGATATGGTCAACGTGAATGACGGTATTTGCTGGCGGCTCGGCTTGAGGGAGCATTCGAAATCGGGTGTAAGCACTTATTACGTTTGGTGACCCCCAGAGAATGATATCCCTCGTGAACGAGAAAAAGAAATCTTCCAGTTCCGACTGAGGCAAGCTCAGAGAGGCGTCGCCAGCAGTTTCACCCATTGAACGCCTCATTACATTAACGACGAATTGCATGAAGTTCTTATAGACCTCTATCTTCTGGGGTCTCTGAGCTTCGGCTATCTCGCTCTCCCGCGTGCGCCTTTGGCTGTAAACAACTGCCCCCACGGAGGCGAGAACAGTTCCAGATGCAGCAACAACGGCAGCTATGACTGACTTATCCAGGCTGAGCAGTGTCCTCCACGAGTTGAGCATTACAAAGAACAGGGCGTAGCCGAGCCCGCCGACCAATGCAATAGAGATCAGGAGAGCGAGGAAGGTAATGAGCCTTTGAACGCTATTCTTAGTCATTCGTGCACAATCCCCGAACCACCATCTCTAAATTACAATTATAGCCGCATCACTCAATTGACGTTCGTCCATCATAGCGATAACCAAGAAGCTACGCTGGATCTGCGACAGAACCGAAGAATTGCCCCAATGCGCTTCATTATTCCTAAGCGACGCGGTGGCCTGATTCTAACACGCCGCATGCAGTGTCCTCAGGGAATCTCGTCACGTGATCTTTACGCCCGACGTTACCCCTCCTCCACAGACTCGGGCCAACTGCTTCAACTCCGCTTTGTAAATGCGCTGTAAGAGAATCTTCGTAAGGAGCCGCTCAACGAATCCTAACCCTCCACTTCGACGTAGCACGATCTCAGTAGTAATTATCACTTTCACGCGAGTGCCCTCGTTGAGTGGCTCAACGATAAAAGCGGTCACGCCGCCGCCTTCCCCCAGGTTGGTTTCGACGAGCACCCGGCCCGGCTCCGGTTCGGTGATCGCAGCGCGGAAGCTCTGGGTCTCGCCGAGCACTCTCGTCTGGAAGTTGATGACCGTACCCTCGCCGAACCCGCCCTGCTCAACTTCAAGCGATAGGAAGTATGGCTTGGGAAGGATCGAAGGGTGACCGTGGCGGTAGTCCGCCAACGTCCGGTAGACCAGTTCCGCTGGAGCCGCAATAATGCTTGATGCTGTAGCTCGATATGGTTTCATAACTCAAACGCCCAAAATATAGTGAGCAACCGGCGACAAGCGTTCGGGGCTATCCACTTTGATCCTGGTAAACCGAACCTCATCACGGCCAACGAACGAACACTGCAACACACGCCGCGAACGATTTGATTTGTTCGCGGTTCCGCTGTGCCAGAGGTGTCCGTTGAAAACCAGAACCGAACCGGCTTTGGCGACGATGATTCTCTGATCCGGATGACGGCTCGATGGATCAGCAAAACTCTTTGGCGGTTGAGTCAATAAGTGATGAGTTCCAGGCACGACCCGCGTTGCTCCGTTCTCGCCAGTGAAGTCATCCAGAAGCCAGATCGCGGTCACGATGCGAAATGGCTCGCCCTTCGATCGAGCTGTCCAGTCCGCGTGTAAGCCTTGTTGACCGTAGCCAGGCAAGGGATCGCGCCCACCGATCTGGCTCACTCTGAAAGCATCCCGCAGGATGTGATGGACGGCTGCGAGCACGCGAGGGTGCGTGTAAACGTCTTCGAAGACCGGATCGCGATTCACGAGATCGTTGAGGTGTCGAGTGCCGCTCTCCTTAACTACCGTTGCGCCTCCATCCTTTTCACACCCGCTCTCGAAAGCAGCCCTAAGCTGTCCCAGCCAGTCCGCATCGATGACACCTGGAAGCACAACGTATCCGTCACGATCGAGCGCTTCCCGCTCGTGCGGAGCCAACGGTGTCTGTGTGATGTCGAATTGGGCTAGCATTTCATCGACCCCCATCACTGCCGGCTACTCTTCCACCTTGAAGACAACTGAAACACCGCTAACCGTCTGTCGCTCGACCATCGGGTTTACCTTCGCTCGCTTGTTGCCTCGCCTTACCAGCAAGTCTTGAATCACCGGAGCGGCTCGCCTGACCTTTACGGGATCATATTCTGACCCCTTAGATAACTCGATTTTCTGCTTACGCCATTCTTCCAAGACTTCCGCCTGCGTCGCTTGGTCTATTCCTTCGTAATTGATCTCGAGAATGAGTGGCCGCTCGGACACTTCGAAGGTGATGATCTTACCTCGGCGGAGCCCACCCTCCACATAGACCTTAACGTCGTCGAAATGACCGGTGTCATGGAGGGCCCTAACGTCACGATCAAGCTGCTCGGGGCTGTATGAATCGCCTTTACGAGCCCCGATCCAGGATTTGATCGTCGAGGGTGGAATTCGTCTATTGCCACGTATGAGCACGCGTTCGATGAGTTGTGACTCCGCCCGCTCGCCTCTATTTGCCTCTTGAGCGGATAAGGTTGTTGCAGAGAGTAGACTCAGCAAAACGACGGTGCAGATCCTTTTCATATTGCGGACCTCCTGTGTTTACCAATTACTGTTCACATCGTGATCGGTCTCGTTTGTACCAGCAAGATTTCACGGCGGTGGCAGGTGAGGAGGCCTGCTGCTCGTTTTCACGTAAGTCCCATCCGGCTCCACATTGAAGCCGAACCCGCATCCGAGTACTGATCCCCGTTGCTCGACGATCACTTTATTCGAACGGAATTCCAGCGTGACTGTGCATGGATCGTCCCCATACTGGATCTTCACAACCGCGGTGCGTCCTTTGAGCGGAACGGTCTCGTCGAAGTTTCCGACGTTGCGAGTTTCGACGCGTTTATGGTCATTGGGCCAAAAGCCGGAGAAACTGATGCGTACTCTGTCATCGGGCAGCTCGAGGACCTCCACAGTGTTGAGCACATACTTGTAGGTTCCGGTGACGCCCCTGGTCTGAACCGGCTTCCTGGCCTGTTGATAAGCGAAGCTGTCCGCGTGGAAGAGACCCACTAACAGGAGAGCGAAAGCGAGCGATGTCTGAAGTGATCTTTTCATATCAATCTTTGAGCACCAGGGTCTCCATCATTTTATTCCGTCGTGCAGCCAAAGGTGAAGTGGGATTGACTCCGCGAATTATTTGGCGTAGTTATCTCCCAGACTCGATTCGAAAGGATCAACCATGAACCTAATCCGCTTGATCCGGGAAGCACAGCCCGAAGTCGATCTGACGAAAACCTATGACGCCATCGTTGTCGGCTCGGGCGCGGCTGGAGGAATGGCTGCGCACGTTTTGACTTCGCACGGAATGAAAGTGCTCATGCTCGAAGCCGGCAAGAAGCTCGACATCGATAAGGAACTCAAATCAACCGAATGGCCTTATAAGCACAAGAGGCGCGGCGAGATGCCGCCCGACTCTCACGCGCTCTCGCTGAACGAATACAACATTCGGCAGCCGCCTTATGCCGCGGATAGCAAGGCCAAGCACGTCTACTCGTACGTTCAAGGCTGGGGTGGCTCGGACTACAGCAAGAACTTAGTCGTTGACGAGAAAGACCATCCCTACACCGGAACAAACTACGCCTGGGTTCGCGCGCGGCTTTTGGGCGGGAAGACAAACATCTGGGGAAGGCTCGCGCTGAGGCTGTCGGACCTGGACTTCAAGGCAAAGAGTCACGACGGCTACGGTGAGGACTGGCCAATCTCATATAAAGACATCGCGCCTTACTACGATAAGGTCGATCTATACCTCGGAATCTCGGGCGTAAAAGAGAACGTTCCGCATCTGCCCGATAGCATTTTTCAGCGCCCCATCAAGCTGGCTTACGCCGAGAACAAGCTGCGTCAGAGCTTGAAGAAGATGAACCGCCTGCTCACGCCTTATCGGGCGGGAGTAACCACCGATGGTCTAAAACACAATAAGTATCGCAGCAGGTGTTTAGGTCGAGGCGCGTGCAATCGGCGAGCCGGCGGCTGCGATATTCACGCAGCGTTCGATTCGCCGACCGGCCTGATCCTGCCCGCGATAGACACGGGCAACCTGACACTCAGAACTAACTCGATCGCCCACGAAGTGAGCGTTGATAAGAAGACCGGCAAGGCAACCGGGGTCGCGTTTATCGACGCCGAGACGGGCAAAACCTACGAAGCGAAGGCGAAGGTCGTGGTGATTGCGGCTTCGACACTGGAATCGGCCCGGCTGATGCTGTTGTCAAAGTCGAACGCGCATCCGAACGGCATCGGAAATTCGAGCAAGCACGTTGGGCACAACTTCTGCGAGCACATCATGGGGCCGCACGTAACCGGGCTGGTAAAGGACCAGGTGGGCAAGCCGCACACGCTTGACGACGGCAAGCCGGGCTCGTTCTACCTCGCGCGGTTCCGCAATCTCACCGAACGCCATCCGAACTTCATTCGAGGCTACGGATTCGAAGGCAGCTCCGGCACATCGATTTATCCCGGCAACGCGGGTTCGACGCCGGGCTTTGGATCGAGCTACAAGAAAAACGTGCGCGACTACTCCGGCGCGTTCATCTCGATGGGTGCGTTCGGCGAAGTGCTTCCCAGATACGAGAACCATGTCGATATCGATCCGGCGGTGAAGGACAGGTGGGGAGTGCCAGTGCTGCGCTTCCAATATAAATTTGGCGACAACGAAAGAAAGATGGCTGAGGACATGGCCGATACGGCCCAGGAGATGTTCACCGAAGCGGGTTTTGAGATAGTCGACGTTAGCCGCAGGATCTTGACCGAGGGCTGGTCGATTCACGAATTGGGAACGGCGCGAATGGGGACCGATCCGAAGATCTCGGTGCTGAACCAGTTTCAACAGTCGCACGATGTGAAGAACCTGTTCGTGGTGGATGGCAGCAGTCACGTGAGCGCTTCGTGTCAGAATCCGACGTGGACGATCATGGCGCTGGCCTGGAGGTCGTGCGATTATCTGGCCGACCAGTTCAAGAGAGGAAGTCTGTGATGGCTGAAGACAACAACGAGACTTATTCGATCGGCAAAGAGGAAGACAGCGAGCTTACGCGTCGTGAAATAATCAAGCTTGGCGCTAGCGCCGCGATGGCGGTGGCCCTGACTGGACTGGACGCGAAGGCCTTCGCTCATGCTATCCAGGACAAAACACCGCTGTTCTTCACCAAAGAAGAGTTCGCCCTCGTAGACGAGTTGACCGAATTGATCATTCCGACCGACGAACACTCACCCGGCGCGAGAGCGGCTCTGGTAGCCAGTTACATCGACTTCAGATTGTCGGAGTCATTTGAAGAACAGCCAAAAACTCTCTGGCGCGAGGGATTGAAACAGATCGAGCAGTTGTCTCAAGAAATGCACGGCAAGTCTTTTCTCGCGTCGTCCGCGGGGGAGCGCATCGCCCTGCTGACTCGGATCTCGCAGAACGAAGCGAAACCTGTGAAACCCGAAGAGCTGTTCTTCAGGGAGCTGAAATCACGCACCGCGAGGGCTTATTACACTTCGGAGATCGGGATCAAAACCGAGATGGAGTACAAAGGAAATGTTTCCTTGAAGGAGTTCGTCGGTTACGACGCGACCTAGCCGGTCGGCGTGACCCCCGCTGGAGCGATAGAGTAAGCTAGCAGTCATGAAAATGAGTTCAGGTCTCCTGATCATCTGGCTGCTCTTAAATGCGTTTCCTGCCTCTTCCCAACAGGCACCACCTCTGATTCCGCCCGATGACCGCTACAAGGCGGACATCCTTTTGGTGGTCGCTCATCCAGATGATGAAACGGCGATTTCGAGTTATCTTGCGCGAGCCATCTTCGATCAGCACAAGCGCGTCGCCGTGGTCTACGGCACGCGTGGAGACGGAGGCGGCAACAACGTTGGCAACGAGCAGGCGGCTTCGTTGGGAGCGGTTCGCGAAATCGAAGCCCGCCGCGCGCTTGCTTCGTTCGGTGTGATGAACGTCTGGTTCATCGGCGCGCCGGACACGCCAGGTCAGGACGTGCTGAGGTCTCTCGAAACCTGGCATCATGGCAATGCGCTCGAGCAGGTTGTGAGGCTCCTGCGCCTCACGAGACCCGAGGTGATCATCACCTGGCTGCCGTGCTATCTCGCCGGAGAGAATCACGACGACCATCAGGCCTCGGCAGTCATCGCGACCGAGGCGTTCGGCTTGTCGGGCGACCCCACGGTCTTCCCCTCGCAAGTTGCCGCGCCCCGCCAGCGTCTGCGAATAAACAACTACGGCGAAGGCTTGCGAGCGTGGCAAGCAAAGAAACTCTATTATTTCTCCGATGCGGATCACACCGATTTCCTCGAAGGCAAGGGTCCGCTCTATAAGGCTGCCGACGTTTCGCCCTCGCGAAGCGTTCCTTACTATCGATTGTCGGCGGACGAATGGAGTTTTCACCAGACACAGCGCGGAGTCGGCGACGTAGCCAAGTCGGCGATAGAGAAGGGCGATTTCACTGCGCTCAAAGAGCCCGAGCGATTTGTCTTAGGCAAGTCGCTGGTGAAATCAACGACGACCGGGGACATCTTTGAAGGCGTGACGCCGGGCGCTATCGCAGTTGTCCTCAAGAGCGGTTACCGCCCATTACACCGTGAGGGTATCTCACTGCAGTTGGGCGGACCGTGGGCGTTCTATCGAGAGTTCTGGCGCGCACAGAATATCGAGCACCTCACCGAGTTGGTCACTCCCGAAGTCGGTGTCGCCGGCGGACAGCCCTTGAATGTGCCGCTGTTGATCGTAAACGAAACCGATCAAGCGAAAGTGATCAGACTGATGACGGAACTGCCGGAGGGTTGGACTGAGCAACCGAGATTCGCGGAGTTCCCGGTCGCCGCGCACGAAACGTATCCGGTTCAACTAGTCGTGACTTCACCGGTCGGGCACGCGAATGAGTGGCAAAAGATTACATGGAAGATGGAAGCGGAGGGCAAGCCGGTCGGTTCAGTCGATCTTCGCGTGCATCTGCGTAGCGGAGGCCTGCCACAGTAGGTCTCTGAAGTTGGCAGGTGAGTCTGAAAGCGTGTCACGCCCGGGAACAGAGTCTCGCAAAAGACCGGGGGATCATTTCTTCGCGGTTGCGTCTTTGCCCATCACGTAGCTGTGCCGAGCTAGCAGCGCGACCTTTCCTTCACGCTTTTCGATTTCGGGCGCAAGGTCCACGCGAATACGGCGCCGTTTGCTGTCTCTTGCCGTGTTCGTGGGTGCGTACGCCAGCGAGTAGCTCGCCGAAATGTTATCGACCAGCCGATTGAGCGTTGCGTCAATCTTGTCAGGTGGAGCACCAGTCAGTTCCCCGCCTGTCTCGTCGACGAACATCTTCAAGCTTCCCGAACGCAAACCAAGATGACGAAGCAGGCTGGTGGGCTTGCCACGAATGCCTTGATCGATTCGCCCTCCCAGCGTCTGGACCAGAATACCCGACACTACGGCGCCGGATTCGAGAACCGAGAGAAGCGCTTCTTGTTCGGAGATCTTTGAGAAGTCGATGCTCGCCTCGAGGCTTGTGAGCGCTATGATCGCGCGACGGCCGGCGGGATTAGCTGCCTTCTTCATGTATTCGGACGCTTCGTAGATTGCGGCGTTGAAGTAATGCTGTTCGCTTTGATGCTGTCGCTCAACGCCGATGATTTTGTCGGCGACCAGGGAGCGATCTCGCGTAAAGGGCTGCACAAGCGCGACCTTGTTTGAGAAGCTCATGATCGCCACTTCGTCCTCAGGTTTGAGATGGCTGATGGCTTTGATAGTGGCGGCACGAATCTGTTCGTTGAATGGATTGACGCAGCCCGCGCGGTCTACCAGCAAGACTACTGAGACTGGCAGCTTGTCTTTGCTGAAGTACTCTACTGTCTGCTGTACTCCGTCCTCGGATATCGTGAAGTCATCGCGCTTAAGATCGCCGATGACGCGGCCGGTCCTCTTTTGCACGGGCAATACGTCGACGAGAACGAGATCAGACCTCAGCTTTAGCGTCTGCTCGTCGGCGGATGATTGCCTCGATGGCGAGCTGAAGATAAAACCATTTAGCCCGAACGCCAGGACAACAACGGAAACGATTATTTGGAACATCGTGTATACCCAAAGGAAGGCTGTCGCTGGTTCGTCCGCCGCTTAGGATAACACGAAGTCGGATCTATGTCGTATCGTTTTGATGTTAACTCATGCCTGGCCCCTTTTCTGAGGGTTGCAGACATAGATTAAAGTTTACGCTACCTCCGCCTGAAGGCCGAACTACGAACTTTTCTGCTGGTGCTGGAAGCGCTCTCAACCGATCACTGTCCCTTCTGCTTGGCTGCGAACAGGTGCCCTCCGATGTTGATCGTGCCACTGTGGCCAGCCGCTGGCGTCCGCCGCGACTGAGTACCATACAGTTCCATTTCCCAACGCTGCCCGCTCACTATCAAGGCCGAGGTCTTGCAAATTGCATTTTGCAAGCCGATTGGTCTGGTCGGCGTGACGTGGGGCCTGGCGGTCAACGGGATGAGCACGACTGTTCGCCGCAGTCTACGCGTTGGGCATCTACGTTTCGCCTATTCCGTTACGAAGACTTCGCGGGAGCATCGCACAGGCGGAGGATGGAACGCGAAATGTTACCACTCACATTGATGACTGCGTTGAGGCTTCTAACCCTCTTTTTTCTCATGTCCTATGCAGTCTTAAGATATTCTAGGGCATGTAGAGATTTTTCTTGACATCGAACTTACACAGGCGCATGATCGTGGCCGCTTTGATTAGGCCCGTGGTTAGAATCACAAATCAGGCTCGCTGATGGCCGCGAGCGCGACAAAGATTAAACAACCTCACTTCTCTTAACCATTAACCTTCAGACACAAGGCAGTCCAGCTTGTGGCTAACCTGCCCGAACTCACTGCCTTCGTTTGATTAGTCGGTCGATTGAACATTTTCACGCCGCAGGCGAGCACGCGCACCTGAGGATAGGAGTCTCCCAATGGTGTCAAATAATAGCGCCTTTCTCTTTCTTCGACCCTTCAAACACCTTGCTGAAAAGTTGGCTCTCCTGGTCCGAAGCACGGCAGGTCGGTCCCGAGGCTCGACGTCGAGTGCGAACAGTTAGCGTCTCATTCATCAGTCCCCGGAATAGTTCCGTATTCTTTCGCCGTCGTCGCCTTCTAACACGATTGGTCTGCCTTGCGATCATCGCCGAACTGCTCATCTGGCCTTCGCCCGGCGTGGCTCTCAAACCCATACTTGATCCGGTGTCAGTGCTGGCATCAACGCTTGACTCGACCGCCGGCTCCCTAGCCTTAACGGTTGGGTCTGCAGTCCGCGATCTTCGGTCGACGCCTTTTGTTTTGATTCCCGCCGGACCGATTCTGATTCCAATGCCAATGCTTCCGATATGGCCATTCAGGCTCGGATCTGCGCCTCAGGTACGACTGGTTGATCGAATCGCCCGAGTGGCTGCCATCACGGTGAGCCCATACAGAATGGTAGGATACGTCGCCGAGACCGTGACGTTCGTGGCTATGGGTGCAGACATTCGCGGCGACGTTGTACACGGCGCTAAGTTCACGTGGGAATCGTCCGACACAAGTAAGCTCACTATCGATGAAGCCGGCCGCGCAACCCTGCTTGCAGCGGGAACGGTGATCGTGACTTGTCGCGCAGGGCTGTCGGTGAAGACTGCGCCGGTGTTGATCAGGCCGATTCGGCGGCCCGTGCAGACCGACTCCGAGTGGCGAGCAGATCAGGAGAGTCTCGTAGCTGGGGCGGGACCGACGACGGGAGACGGACGACCGGGCTTTCTTGCGTCACTGGTGGATAAGCTGGCGCCGACTGCTCACGCGCAATTCAACCCTTGGGGAGACAATCCGAAAGCGGCAGGCATTATTGGAACGCCGCCGTTTGCTGCTCTCGAAGAGACGCGACTGGGTCCAGTAATGCCGGGCAGCAACTTCGAACTGCCCCTGGCGCTCGTCAGCCTCGGCGGCAGAGGGCCTGCCACCAGCCTGATGCTCTACTACAACAGCAGTGTGTGGGGCAGCTACGTTGATCCGGCGAGGAATTATGCAACGGTCTATGCGTTTGACCCGATTGAGAGCTGGCCCAGTCCAGGCTTCTCGCTCGGCTTTGGGCGGGTTACCTTCTACGACTACTCGTATTATGACGGTGTCGGGTACGGGTACAGGTATATGCTTATAGACCCGAACGGCACGCGGCACCAGCTTGGAATCGGTACGGTTACGGGCAGCAATATCCTTCAAACAACAGATGGCAGTCACATAACGTACGTTGGAGACGTGATGAGCGGAACGCTCTACTACAACGACGGGATGGCTGTCACGATTGCTAAGATCAACAACCGGCTGCTGCCGACGCAGATCACCAACAGTAATGGAAATTATATTCAAATAGCCTACCACTGGGAGACAAACTTCCCTCCGATGGCGATTAATTACATCGTGGACACTTTGGGCCGGGTGATTTCCTTCAACTATGGCCAGTGGCCTGCTCCGAGCAGCACCAGCCTGAGCTCGATCACGACACCCGCGGGCACGGTCAGCCTGGGCTACCAGACCGTAACGATGAACTACAACTTTCTGAACGGGCCGATAGTCGAGAATGCACTCACGAATTTCTCGGCCGTGAGCAGCGTGACGATTCCAGCCAAGCCAAGCTATAGCTTCAGCTACTCCGGTTACGGAATGATCTATAACATCGCTGCGGCCAGCGGTGGCGGCACGGCTACGGTTACTTACGACTACCCGCTGGGAGGGGAAGAGATTTATTGGCCGACTTTCACACAGCGCACTGAGAGCCCGAACGCGGTCTACATCTATGGCGTGGACGGCATTACGCGGCCTGATGGTACAAAGCTGATTCTTTCTGGTCCGGATCGCGAGTTGAGAAATACGTCTAACGCGACCCTTTCAAAAACAGTCAGCACTTTCACGACAGATCCTGGAGGCTCACCCGCGATTCAAAGCGTCATCAGCTACGACGACGCCACTCCGACGGCCAACCAGACGAAGGTAGATTTCGGATATGACTCCTACGGCAATGTCGTCAACAAACGAGAATACGGTTTTCAGATAAGCGGCGCGTGGCAAGTGCGCAGGCGGACGCACTACACCTACGTGAACTGGGAACCGTATCTAAGCGCCTACATACGCAACCTGGCTACTGAAGTTGATGTGTATGACGCGCTTCAGAACACCAACGACGCCGACGATGTGCTGATCGGCCAGACCTTTTATGGCTACGATAATCCATTAGGCGGGATGGAAGGGTATGGTGGGACGGCCAATCCGCCAGGGCATTTATCGAGTTACAACACCAGTTACTCAACGCGCGGCAATGTTACAGGGGTGACCAAGTTCGCTGATCTGAGTGGCGGCGGGATCACTCGCAGTAACAAGACGGATATTTTCGGTGGTGATACGGGTTGATCCGTTCGGGTTAATGAGTCTGTCACAATTTGTATGTATTATTGCTCCAATACTTTGCGAGGCGAACGACCTTCCCGGCGGAGGACCTCGCCCGAATCCGGATGGATATAGTGGTTGGGGATTGGGATTTGGTAGCGGATCTGGGGGAAAGGGCATTGCAATTACTATTCGGACCTTGGAACGAAAATACTTCCTTAGTAGGTTGCTTGCGCACTATGCCCCATGCAATCCCGGCGGAATATGTCGAGGAGAGATCAACATAAGCACAAGTCAGACCGGAGGAACGCTAACTAGGTTTGTCTACGTAGACTATCTTTCCTTCAGTGCATTCGGTGCGAGAGCTTGCTTTGTCGCGGATGTAGATCCAGTATCCGCAGATATCTGTCCGCCAGATCCGGCACCCTGAAGGAGTCGTGCGATTTATGCTGTGCCGCTCGAGCAGACGCTATAGAAAGCTGAGGACATAGAATCAGATACAACGTAATAGTGAATTGCTTAGAGTATGATGCTTGCATTCACCACTTGCGCGATTTATCTTCTCTTGAACGCTATGCTTCTTGAGTTTACCTTTTCAAACGGCAGCTATCGGATTCGCCAGGCGCATATCACCTTGTTTCGATCGGATGCTTCCTCTCACATTAAGAGCTTGCCGAATGAAACAAAACGACTGTTATACGCTAACGAGGCTTCAATCAAGCAGTACTTAGGTTATGCTGAGGCAAAGATTGCGGATGGTTTGTCGGAGATTTTGCTTTCCGATAACGGCGTTTTTCGAGCAATGTTGACTGACATTGTGATCGTTAGAAGTAGTGACGGGTCGGAATTCAAGGTTCCGTGCTACGTTGCAAGTGATTTCAGTATCACAAAAGAAGACATACGGGCGAGGCATTTCAAGATTGAAATAAATGAGCCGTTAGTTAAAGTCTTTGTAGTGGATCAAGAGGAACGAGTCGTCACTGAACGTCTCGAGTTGGGCTTTGAAAAGCCGACGGATGGGCCTACTGAAATGACTTTTGAAGTGCAGACAGATCGCAACGGGGAGCTAATTTTCTTAGGCGATCCCTTGAAATATAAGCCGAATGTGCTTGATAAGCCGTGGTTGCAAATCCGTACCGAACGCCTGTACTAGAACCGAATCGCCGGACAGACTCTGTTAGTTTCCCAATACTGAATCGGCGAACGGACTAGGGTCACGCATCAGAAGGTAATTGTCAATACCCCTTCCTTTTATTATTTGAGCTGCTCCACATTATCGAAAAACAACACCTTTGCTGATGCGCCCGAGTCTTTCCTTGAACCTTTGTCAGCGAGCATTGAAAAGTGACCCACCTACGAGCATGAAAAACTGACCCACCTGCTGGGGGTCGAAGCCGCGCTCGGTAACTGTCCGTTCAGTCGAGTCGAGCTCTCGATCCATTCCAAACAGATCAAGCTTTATTGAGTCGTTTATCCTCCTCGGGCGGCCCTCAACTTCTGAGGGTCGACTTCAGGAGGAAAAGCATGCTCAATGTGGAGGAATGGATGGATATACATTTGCTTTCAAGACAAGGTCACAGCATTCGGTCGATCGCGCGGCTGACAAACCTCAGCCAAAACACAGTCCGTCGGGCGCTCCGACAACAACATACTCATCAACCGTATGACACCAGTAACAGGAGTTCCAAACTCGCGCAGTTCAAACCCTACGTCGAGTAATAAGTGAAACGGGCGGAATTGGCGGTGGACCAGGCCTTTCGTTTACGCCGTGCGGCGCATGTTGCTTCAATTGTGAAGTCCTACTGATAGCGTGCACCGCTGGCGCCATTCTCGCGGCAACGCAACTGCATAAGATTTGCAAGAGAGGCCCCTGTCGAGAGCACGGTGACGGTTCGTCTGAATGCACAGAGTGTCACCAACTTGCGGATGGGTCATCACTAGTCTTAATCTCAGGTTGCGTCGCGTTGGGGATCCGTTGTGCACAAGGTTGTGCTGCAAGTAACCCAGGGTGCCATTGCTTCTAAAACGGTTCAATAGTGTGGAGGTTGTTCAACTGCCCCCGGGGACGACAGAGAGATAGAATGGTAAGAATGACAACGGCAGTGGCGCTAGCATGCGGAAGCTTCATATGACAGATGTTGATTTGCAATGACTGACGCGGTTACCAAGACACAGGCCCGGCAAGGCCGACTTTAAAGGCAAAATCTGGGTGAAAGAGTGAATAATCTACCTTGCAGAATTCTATGTATTCTGGCAGCGCTTCTCTCAACGATACCGTTGGCAGCTTCGCAAGATCGGCAAAATACACGAGACCAGCCAATAAGGTTGACCACAGACCTTGTTGTGGTTGATGCGCAGGTGGTGAACAAAAAAACGGGCCGAACTGTTGGCGGACTTAGTAGAGAGGATTTCGCCCTGTATGAAGAGGACGTGAAGCAGTTCGTAACGCACTTCAGCCAAGACCGGTTGCCACTCTCAGTTGTGCTTTTGTTGGATGTGAGTGTCTCGCCCGCCTTTAGTCGAATGCCGGAGAGTCGATTAATTGCCTTTCCGCAGCTGAAACCCGAAGACAAAATTGCGCTCATGGCCTTTGATGCATACGCGAAGGTGATCCAGCCTCTTACTCAAGATAAACAGCTTGTTGCGGCGAAAATCAAGAACCCAGGCGAAATAATCTCCGCATTGCGTGGTACCGGACCATCACAGGTATGCGAGAAACATATAGGCGATAGCATTTACCAAGCAGCCCTTTACCTGCTGAATTCCGCAAACCCTTTTGGACGCCGGACTATCATCGTTGTCACGGATAACGAGCCGTTTGAAACGAAGGTGGCGTACTCAAAGCAGGAAGTGACTAACCAGCTTTTTGAAACGGGGCCGTGGTCTATGGGTTAACGCTGCCACCCGGCTACGAGGACTACCTAATCCCCAAGATCGCTGGGCGACTTTTGCGAAAGCTCTACAACAAAGGAGGCACCGTTGATCCTTACGCCGACAGCACGGGAGGAGTGGTGTTCAAGAGCGGAAGGGAAGCTGTTGAGGAAAAACTGGCAGCATTGATCAGCCTACTACGAAGCCGTTACGGCTTTGGGTATGTGTCTTCAAATCAAAAGAGAGATGGAAAATTTAGAAAGATCCAGTTGAAGGCCTCGCCTCTGGTAGAAAAACGGGAGGGAAGGCTAGATATCGTTACGAGGAGAGGATACACCCCAAAGCCCGAAGACTGTTGATTGATCGCTACGAGCCTTCCATACCGCACTAGCGAGGGGAAACAGCCTCAGAGAGGTCAACGCTTCTACTCGCCAAAGCGTAGTGCCCATTTGCCGAACAAGTTAGCGGCTTCAGTCTGGGCAATGGAGTGACTGAGAGCTTCGGCTACGAGGCGAACCGAATGCAGTTAATTTCACAGACAGCGACAAAAGGCGGCGGCCCAACCAACGGGCTGATGAATCTAACATAATTGACAACGAACGAAAATCACTGCCGAAACGTCTCAGTCTTCGCCGAGACCACGGCTCTCTTCAGTAAACCGCTCTTACTCAAACGAAGAAACAGGGTTATGGACAACGTTGAGTGAGGTTGAGGTAAGGATCCTCGATGCGTGAGGTGTCCAGGGTTATTATCCTTGAGCGTTTTGGGTACAATCCTCTGTACTATCTTGCATTCAGATCTAATTTCTAGCCAGCACCGCTCTTTGCCAATCTTCCGTACCTCACTCCTGGAACCGACCTACACTAACACATCGGGCTGTGACGGGTCTGTTCAATATTATGCAGAATTGAAAATAGGTACGGAAAACTTTAGCAGGGTGGCATTGATTCTATTAACCATGGCTCCCTAGCAATACGCTAAGTACCTCAACACCCAACGCTTTACGCCGCGAAAGCGGGCGTCACGATTTCAGGCTCCGCCGTGAATGACTAATGGATCACTTCACTTTGATTACTGACACGGTGAGGTCATCTTCCGGGCCACCGACCTCTGCAGAATACTCGTCGACGGCCTTGGTGATTGCCTGAACGATTTCGTGTGCGCGGCGGCCGCTTGATGCAAGCACAACCTCTTCAAGCCGCTTCAAGCCGAACTCTTCGTCGCGCTGGTCGCGAGCCTCGACCACTCCGTCGGTGTACAGGACCAGGATGTCGCCCGAGCGAAACTCCACAACTGACTCTGAGTACCGCGAAGTTTCAAACACCCCGAGCGGCAGACCGCCTTGCGTCAGCAGTTCGCTGGTGCCGTCGGCGCGCAGCAGCAAAGGCGGGTTGTGCCCGGCGCTTATGTACAGCAGTCGCTTGTTCTCCGGATCGATCAGTCCGTAAAAGCAGGTGATGAATCTTTCACCGTCGGTCGTGTCGTGAACCAGCCGGTTCACACGGCCCATCACCACTCGCATCGCCAGCTCGTTGATCACAGTCGCGTGAAAGTAAGCGCGGAACGCGACCATGATCAGCGCCGCGGCCAGCCCCTTGCCCGATACGTCGGCGACCAGCACGACCAGCCTCTCTGAGATCGAGTCGATGAAATCGAGGTAATCGCCTCCCACTTCGCGGAACGGAATCGTCGTGCCGTAGATGTCGAAGTCCTTGATCAGCGGGAACGAGCGCGGCATCAGGCCTTCCACCACTTTGCGCGCCAGCTCGAGTTCGCTTTCGACGCGGCGCTGACGCATCACCTGGCGATAGAGCAGGGTGTGATCGATGGCCGAAGCTGCAAGCGAAGCGAACATCGTCAACAACTCGAGGTCGCGCGCATCGTAGCCGTTGGGCACATCGGCTTCAAGGTTGATGACGCCAATCACCCGGCCGTCGCCGCGGATGATCGGCGCGGCCACCTCGGAGCGGGTCTCAGATCGCACCTTGACATAGCGGGCGTCGCGCTTCACGTCGCCGACTATTTCGCCGGCTCGGTTTCGAATGACCCAGCCGATTATGCCGCTGCCGGTCGCCAGAAAGTCTTCTGAAATCGACTGAGGAAGATAGCCGCGAGTCTTGAATTCATGGACTTCACCACTTCTTGAGTCCATCACGTAAATCACGGCAGCCGAGTAGTTGATGAGTTCTTTGATTGAATCGAAGATGGTGTCGAGCACCTCGTCCAGATCAAGTGAGCTGCTGACCTTGCGGACGGCTTCGATGAGCGTTTCGATTGTCTTTTCGTGAACGGGCATTAGGGTCTCTTCAGTCTGCATTTTGGAGAGCTCTCGCGAAATGAGCATGCTAGTCATCGGCGCTTGGGAAGGCAAGTTGCCTATTCAACTATGTCGGAGTACACGAGAGAGTCTCCTGAGGACAAAGCCAAAAAACTTGATTTATCCAGGATGTGAAATTTTTCCGTCGCATTCCATACAGATGAGACTCATTCTGAATCACCTTCGGACAGTCCTGACTATTCCACTTTCTCTCATTTTGGCGATCGCTTCTTGGACAGCCCGAAATAGAGCGTTTTCCCTGCTGCTACGATTCTCCTTCGGCGATGAACCGCTTTGGAACGATCTTTGTAAGTCGGTTCGGCGCGAACAAAGAAGTCGACTGTAGACGGTAAAAGTTAATTCTTGACACCGATGGGTCGGCAGCCTAGGATGAAGAACGTACGCGGACGCTCCCTATAGAGGTTAGCGGCCTCCGTTACCTGCCTCTGACCAGTAACAGTGTTCAACATCCCCCGCCTCCCTGACTCTTGCCGCCGTGGAATGGACGCCAGTAACCGCTTATCATAGTGGAGGGGCAATGCACGCCAGGCGCTTTCTCCTTTTGATCGTGTTGCTAATCGCAGCAAGTTCGTCCGTCGCGTTTTCCAAGTCAGATACCAATGCGTCCTTATTGACACTACAGGTGGGCTCCTTCCCTGACCCGGATCTGGCAAATAGGTTTATCCTTCAACTAGTCAATGCTGGAGAGCATCCCCTGTCCGCTACGGTAAATCTTGAAGGACGCGGTCATTGGACGAGGGTCTTTGTCGGATTGTTCAACACAACCGATGCCGCGCGGCGCTATGGCGCGACACTCGTGGCTCGAGGAATCATCCAAGAGTTCCTGATCAGGAGAGCAGACCCGTTCCAGGCGTTAACCCGTCCGAGACGAGTGACTGACAGCGACTCACCGGTTGCGCGCGTGATCAGCAATTCAGGACTCAAGCCACAAGCGCCAGTAGAGGTTGAACAACCCGCCTTCCGTGCATCTGATGATAGTAGGCCTCCATCCCGCTCGCACGTTGGAATGCCGTCGGCCGGCAACCAAGCCGCGCTTTCTCCAAAGGATCTCCGCGATCAGCTCAACACCAATTTGCCGGTTGCGCAGGGAGCCGCGTTTCGGCTCGCGCCGAGGATTGACACAAGCCTGATACCCCGCGCGGACCCTGTCGATCTGGCCTTCAGGCTTGTGGCTGCCGAAACGCGAAACAGTCTGGGCTCGGCTGGGCCACGAGGCGGCTTGTGGGTCAGCGGTGATATTGGCGAAGGACTGGAACGCTTGCGATGGATCGTCGGCGAAGAGAACGTTGAACTGATCAAGCTCGATGCCGATGGCCGGGTGAAACTCGATAAGAGGCTCCTCGCGAAAGCGGCCGGGCTCCGAGAGGCTCGGGTGGAGGACCCGCTGCGGGCGGTGGACTACATCTCGTCAAATGAGGGACTGCTCCTTCTGGTTGAGGTCACGCAGGGCCGTTATCGGTACCTCCTTCACATGGGCCGGCAAGCGCCGACGTCGGGCAAGAGTGCCGAAACGTTCGGTAGCATAAACCTGGACAACAATGTCGATAGCCGCATCAATCCTTATCGGAAGAACGGTAAGAAGCTGGATGCCGAGCGGCCACCTCAAGGTTTTGACTCGTTAATAGGTTTGAATCCGGTAGCACGCTGGTTCAACCTGAGCACCAACTGCTGGGTGCAATCTGGCCAGATAGTCTTTCACGAGATCGCCGAAGCGTATGCCAAGCTTGAGCTCGGACTCGACTATCTTGACCACGGCTTGCGGTCGGGTGCCCACGCTATCGCGCTTGAACGGGAGCTGCGCTTAAAATCGCAGCGACCCGGCGCTGACATCGTTATGACCGCCGGATCAAATCGGCTTCTGAGGACCGAGGCAGAGATTCGGCTCTTCTATGCGGAGGCCGCCGCCGGGGTTAGCCAGCGGTAAGTCCTCGTTTCCTGCCCGCCACCTCGCCCTCCGTGTGGGACTTTACACCCTTGCTCGGCGTGTGGTAACTTTTTGCAGTTCAAAGAGAACGAAGAGTTTAGCTTGTAGAGGAGAAAGAGTAACAGTGGCTTTGGCTAAGGAAGCTAAGACCGAAACTATCGGTCAGTACAGGACGCACGCGAAAGACACGGGCTCGACTGAAGTTCAGGTTGCCCTGCTCACGCAGCGCATCAACGGCCTCATGGAGCACTTCAAAGCTCACGTCAAAGATAATCATTCGAGGCGAGGTCTGTTGAAGATGGTGAGTCAGCGGCGACGCTTGTTGGATTATTTGAGGCGTAAGAACGCCGACCGTTACCGAGAAGTCATCAACCGTCTGGGTATAAGAAAATAGAGATTACCTCAGCGACAGGCCGGAACCAGGGGCAGCCGCTTCGAGCGGTCCGGTCAGTTGTCGGTTCTCTGGCGCGCAATCAGCAAGTCATCCGAGTAGGGGTTGGAGTCCTGGAGACGGAAACCAGGACGATGGAAGACGCTGGGCACGCCACGTACAGTTCAGACAAATTCAGTTCATCGATGGCCACGGGAGCGAGCCGGCAGGCTTGGCCGCTCACCGTGGCCTCATTGCTTATGGCATCCGATGCAACAAACTGCTTGCAGAACGTGGACTGCAAGCCCGAGATTTCAGTTACTGCAATAGCGCGCCACAATACTGAGCCGCAGGCGGTACGCACGCAGGCTGTGGCTCTCAAACAAAAGCGGAGAGGCGCGCAGCGGAGAGAAGGAGATAGAAATGGAGTTGAGGCAATCAGTTCAGTTAGGGGGAATAGAATTTTCGATCGAGACCGGCAAGATCGCCAAGCAGGCCGATGGCGCCGTGATAGTTCGTTATGGAGACACGATGGTTCTTGTCGCCGCGGTGGGCTCGAAGCCGCGCGAGGGGATAGATTTTTTCCCGCTCACGGTTGAATACCGCGAGTACGGCTACGCGGCCGGGCGCATCCCCGGCAACTACTTTCGGCGCGAAGGCCGCCCATCCGAGAAAGAGACGCTAACCTCGAGGTTGATCGACCGGCCAATCCGGCCATTGTTCACTAAGGGCTACAACAGCGAAACACAGGTCATAGCCTTCGTGCTTTCAGCAGATGAGAATTACGACTCCGACGTTCTCGCGTTAACCGGGGCGTCGGCCGCGCTTTATCTTTCGGATATCCCGCTCGAGACGCCGATCGCCGGCGTTCGCGTTGGGCTGATCGAGGATCGTTTCATAGTGAACCCCACCTACGATCAAACACGCGCTTCAGCGTTGAATCTGATCGTCGCGGGCTCCGAAGAAGCGATCGTGATGGTGGAAGCGGGCGCGACCGAAGTCGCCGAAGATGTGATGGTCGAAGCGCTCATGTTCGGCCACAACGAAATCAAGAAGCTGTGCCGGCTTCAGAAGGAAATGTATCAGAAGCTGGGCGTCGCCAAGCGCGAAGTTGTCAAGCCCGAACTCGATCAACCAATGCTGGCGGAGATCGAAGCCCGAATGACCGACGGCTTGCGCGATGCGCTTGACACAACGAAACACGACAAGCTTGAGAGCTATGCGCTGGTCGACAAGCTGAAAGAAGAAACGGTTTCGGGTTATCCCGAAGCAGAGCCGGACAAACGAACGATGGCCGGAAAAATCTTCAATCATTTGAAGGAGAAGATTTTCCGCGAAGACATTCTGAATCGCCGTCATCGGCCGGACGGACGACGGTTCAACCAGATCCGGCCGATCTCGATCGAAGTGGGTTGGCTCCCACGTGCACACGGCTCGGCTTTGTTCACCCGAGGTGAGACCCAGGCGATCGTCACCGCGACTTTGGGCACCAGCGAAGACGTCCAGTACATGGACGATTTGGAGAAAGGCGAGGTCAAGCGCCGCTTCCTGCTGGCGTATAACTTTCCGCACTTCTCAGTTGGCGAGACCGGGCGCACCGGCTCGACAAGCCGACGCGAGTATGGCCACGGCGCGCTCGCTCGAAGGGCGCTCGAGCCTTTGCTTCCCGCGGAAGCCGACTGGCCTTACATCATTCGCGTTGTGTCCGACATTACGGAATCGAACGGTTCCAGTTCGATGGCCTCGGTGTGCGGGGGCTCGCTCGCGTTGATGGACGCAGGGGTCCCGCTGAAAGCTCCGGTCGCTGGTGTTGCGATGGGGCTGGTAATGGAAGGCAACAAGTACGCGATTCTGACGGACATCGCCGGGGCCGAAGATCACTACGGCGACATGGACTTTAAAGTCACCGGAACGCGCACAGGCATTACGGCGCTTCAGATGGACATCAAAGTCACGGGCATAAACGCGCAGATTCTCGCCGACGCGTTGCAGCAGGCGAAGGATGGCCGGCTGTACATTCTGGAGAAGATGGACGCCGTCATCTCGACCCCGCGCGCAGAGATCAACCAGTACGCTCCACGCATTCTGACTATCCAGATTCCAGTCGACAAGATTCGCGAGGTTATCGGGCCGGGTGGCAAAGTGATTCGCGGGTTGGTTGAGAAGACCGGCTGCAAGATCGACGTCGAAGACACGGGGCGCATCAACATTGCCTCGTCCAACCTCGAGAAAGCTGAAGCTTGCAAGCGCGCGATCGAGGAGATCACCGCTGTCCCTGAGGTGAACAAGACTTATCTGGGCACGGTCCAGCGCATCGCCGACTTTGGCGCGTTCGTCGAGATCATGCCGGGCACCGACGGCTTGCTGCACGTTTCAGAAATTGCTGACTATAGAGTGCGGGACGTTCGCGACGAGCTTACAGAAGGCCAGCAGTTGCTGGTGAAGGTGATCAACGTCGATCCGTCGGGCAAGATCCGATTGTCACGTAAGGCAGTCCTTCGAGAGGAACGCGGCGAGACAGGGGAAGAGGAGCGCCAGCCTGATTCTGATCGCGACGGCGGGGGTGATCGTCCGCCCAGAGATGACCGCGGACCTCGCCCGCCGCGACCCGGCGGCGACCGTGACAGGCGCCCGCCCCGTGGCCCACGCCGATAGTCAGGCAGATTCGAATAAGGCCAAACAGGATGAACAGGATGCTCGAAAAAGCATACGCTGTTCATCCTTTTTCATCATCTCTACTCTCAGCTTCCTTAAGCCCTACGTTCCGTCAGCCGTCCGCTGTGCTCATCCCATCTCCACACAGCATCGTCAACGAGGTGGACGCCGCCGAACCAGAGATCTATGCGGTTTGTCGCGATGAAGTCGCGCTCGCCCGCAAGCACCGCTCGCCCGGTTTCAGTCAGCTCGAACGAAGCATTGTGGTACCAATTCGACTTGAATGCGGGCTCGTCATCAGCAGGTGCGCTTATCGTGATTAGCGGGTCTTTGGCTTGACCGAGGCGCTTCAGCGCGCACCAGAACTGCGAATCTCCCATTCCGTAAACGGGCTCGGCTTTTCCAAATCTCGGGAATAGTGATTTGAATCCGATGGCTTCGTTTGAAACAATCTCCAACGCTGTGTTCTCGACGCGACCCAGACCGTTCTTAACGGAAGGAAACCGCATCAAGTGCAGGCGCAATGCGTGTCCCAGAAACGGCATCGCTGATGTGTCTTCGTCAATCAGCCGCGAGATCTCTTGCGGATCAGACGAGCAGTAAGCTGCCCAAGTGCGCGCTGCGAGGCTAAGCTCTGCATCAGTCACTTCGTGGCGACGGTCGAACAGGGAAGTCAACTGCTCGCCGGTCAGTTGACCAAGTCCTCTGAAGTCTTCCACGCCGGGGAATTCGCCAACGCAGATCAGGCTCAACCTGGTCTTGCCCATCGAGTGCTTCGAGAACCAGTCAAGCGAGTAGATCAAATTGATCTGGCAGAACAAGTCATGCTCGAACCATAGAATCGTTTCATCGTGCTCTGAGAATCTGCGTAGCCAGGCATCTTGTTCTCGCAGGCCGTTCTTACAGTTCTCAACCTTCAGCTCATATGCTTCGGCCAAAAACCGAGCGCGGACTTCCAGCCATTCATCGGGTGAAAGGCCACCGGGCGCTGGACCGTCCATCAATACTTCCTGAAAGGCCTTGTGCTCTCCTGGGAACCCGAATTCTCTCAGCGTTCCTGCGGTGGAGTCTCCGTTGTGAATGTGCAGCATTGGTCAAATCTATCAGAAGGCTTGCTCGCTCGTATATGCCAGCCAGCGACGCGCTCGAGCTGCCTTAAGTGAGTATGCGCCGCGCCAGTTGGACTAAGCAGAGCGATGTAATAGGAGGTATCGGCGAACAGCGTTCTCATTTCTTAGGGCGCTCGTGAATATAGTGAAATTCCAACTCTCCCTTCTCGGCTTCTCACACGACAGGCCCGGTGATAGAATCCGGCTGCTTTCGGTCTTGCGTCAGACTCATCGAGACGGATGCGTCTTTCCGCCGCCCCGGTAGCTGGAGGAGCAGCAACAATGTGGGACTCGCTTTCGCACATCAGCGCGCTGGGTGTTTTTCTGGCCATCGCTTCCCTTGGGTTCCTGTTCCTGGTCATCTCCCTCGTATTTGGGGAAATCTTTGAGCACTTCGAGTTTGCCCACGACCTTGGACATGACCTCGGCCACGGAGGGCCTGGCTTTTTCAGCGTGCGGGGCATCGCGGTCTTCATCACCGCCTTCGGCGGGGTGGGGGCAATCGGCACCTATCTCGGCTACGGTGTCTTCCCCAGTTCGGGCTTTGGTTTCGTCAGCGGCATCGTGCTGGCGACGTTGGTCTACTTCTTCGCACGTTTTCTCTACGGACAGCAGGCCTCCAGTACTACCACCTCGGCTGAGCTGGTGGGCCGCAGCGCTCAGGTCTCGGTGGGCATCCCGGAGAACGGGGTGGGCCAGATCCGCTGCCTGGTTGGCGAAACCATGGTTGACAAGATCGCGCGGTCGAGGAACGGCAACGCCATCGCTCACAACTCACTGGTCAAGATTGAAGAGATAGTCGGGGAATCAGTAATCGTTAGTGCGGTTACAAACCCGCCGCCCGCTGATAAGGCTCCACAATCCTGAAAGAGTTCGGGAGGTCTCTCTCTGATATGAAAATCGACTTTAACACCCTAGCAATTCCGCTTCTCGTCTTAATGATCCTGTTGTCGATCCTTATCGTGATGTGGCTGTTTGCCCGCAACTACATAAAGGTGCCGCCAAACGCGGCCGCGGTCTTCTCAGG
>Ga0137359_10000099_pt1 | contig 63136 bp, 54 predicted proteins | sample Mad1_40_16metaG_FD_108281 | JGI IMG/M metagenome (GOLD analysis project Ga0137359, IMG submission 108281) | Vadose zone soil microbial communities from Angelo Coast Range Reserve, California, USA - Mad1_40_16 metaG | ecosystem: Environmental > Terrestrial > Soil > Vadose zone | place: USA... | reverse complement strand
GAAACGGAGCAATCCAGACTCGCAACGATCGTTATGGTCGCGGAAGCGCCCGAAGCAAGCGAGTTAAACGAAACGATACGATTGTTGCCTGAGCCGCCGCAGACGCCGGTGCCGGTCGAAGCGCACGATACGAACGTAACCGATGCAGGCAGGTTGTCCGTCACTGTTATCGATGAAGCAGAGTCAGGTCCGTTGTTCACGAGAGTGATCGTATATGTAACGCTGCTTCCCGCAATGATAGTGCCTGACGAAGCGGCCTTGGTGACAGCGAGATCAGCAGCGCCATAAGAAATGCATGCTGAAAACTCTGAAGTGTTCCCTAGCGGGTTGGTAGCGGTCGCGGTAATGGACTCCCCCGAGAAGGCTGAAGCGGCGAGCGTGACGTTGAATGCAGCATTCCCGCTGACGTTCGTCGTCGCGGTCGCTGAACCAAGAAATGTCTGCCCTTCTCCGTTGCCCGACGCGTCGCACGACGAGCTCGAGAAGAAATCCAGCGTGAACGTCGTATTGGGATTGCTGTTGAGCGTGCCCTGAATGTTCATACCACCGGCCGCGCCATTCGAGGAAGTCAGCACAGGAAAGTTCTGCAAGTTGTTTGCGCCCGGGTCCCCATCACCCGCGTCGTTTGGCGTTACGCCGGCAGGCGCGAGATCAATTCCCAGTCCGACGTTCGAAAAAATCGAGTTCGACTGGATCGCGTTCCCGTTGCCGGACTCGACCATCACACCCGCTCCCTGGTTGAAGGCGATCACGTTGCCCTCGCCCGCAGCGCCGCCAATGGTGTTATTGCTTGCAGAATTCAGAATAAGAACTCCGTCTGAACCATTTTGCAGTTGTGTGCCACCGTCCGCCCGCGTGCCGATTCTATTCCCCTGCACTCGATTGCCCGACGCGGTAGCCGAGTTGATGCGCACGCCGTTAGAGCCGTTTCCCGAAATGACGTTTCCGGCTCCGGCCACCGTGCCTCCTACAGTGCAGTTATTTGCTTCGTTGATAGTCACGCCGCTGCTGCCGTTACCGAGATCATTTGATCCGATCGCATCCGTGCCGATCAGGTTGCCTTGAACGAGATTGCTTGTTCCGACTGTGATGAACTGAACGCCAACACCCGTGTTTGCTGATATGACGTTGCCTGCGCCGGCGGTCGTTCCGCCAACAGTACAGTTGATTACGTTGTGGGTACTGCCGCTCAGCATCTCGATACCGTCGCTTTGATTGCCGAGACCATTCGCCCCCGCGGCATCAGTGCCGATGAAATTGCCTTGTACTTGATTGTCCATGGTCGGACCAAGCACCAACACCCCCGGACCTGTGTTGCCGGAGATGACGTTGCGGGCCGGCGCAGTCGTTCCACCGATCACGTGCCCCGACCCGGCGCTGATTGCCACACCCGATCCACCATTGCCCGGGCCGGCACCGCCAGCCGCACTCGTCCCGATGTAGTCGCCCTCGACGATGTGACTGCCGCCAGCCAATTCGATTCCAGTGCTGGTGAATCCATTTATAACCAATCCGCGCAGCGTGCTGCTTCCGCCAGTCAGCGTGAGCCCAGTGATCCCAGCTCCCGCGCTGGCGCCGGCCAATTCAATTGGCGGAGTTGCGCTACCCGGATTCTGGGTGGTTCCGTCAATCGTGACTGCTCCTGTGACGGTTGGAAGCGGAGAGAGCGGAGTGATCGTCTGGGTGCCCGATCCTGAAATGTTGAAGCTGATTGCGTCTGCGCCAGGATTTGAATTGGCGTCGAGTATCGCCTGCCTGAGAGAGCCGGCTCCGGAATCGCTGGTGGTCGTGACAGGGAACGTTGACGCGGGCGTTGTCATTATGACCGTCAGCGCGCTCGCATTGCCCTTGAGCACCACGAGATCGTTCAGCGCGTCCGCGTTCAGCCGCATTCCCACGACGGCAACCGGCTCGCCATCAAAATCGATCGCGCCGGCGATTCGAAGACGGGATGACGCGGACCCTCTTTCGGCGCTCTCGTCAAGCGACGTCGCAGACTCATTAATAATTATCTGAAATTGGCGGCCGGCTTGATCCAGTAGCAATAGATCGTCTTTCGGCGAGCTTGAAACGCGAATAGGGACAAGGACGCGCGATGAGCCAGCCGGCTGGTTCTTCCGGACAGGCAAGTCAACCGCGCTCACCTCTTGCCAACTTGTGCCGTTCGACGAAGCTCTCGAAAACACGTGGCACACGCCATCATCAGAGAGCAGAGCAATCTCGTGTCGCAGGTCGCCCGTGAAGTCGCCAACTGCCAGGCACGCGATTGAAAACGAAACACTGAGTCGTGTGATGACAGGCGGCTCAGCATCCAGTTTCTTACCGTCGGCGGTTGAATGCTTCCGATCTCTACCGTGAACTATGAGTAAGTCGCGCCCCGCCGCGACGGCGATATCAACCGGAAAGTCATCATCAAGCTGGCCGAGGGCGATGGACTTTGATTCCGTAGGCAAGGTGATTGTTTCGGGAGCGGCGTTAAGCGCGCCAGCTCTGCCTTCGTAGATGAGCAGCTTCGGGGCTCCGGTTCCCTTCACGGCCACCATAACGTCCGCCAACCCATCGATCCTGTTTACGTCGCCCGTCGCCAGCGCGGTGATTTTGCCAGGCAGCGCGATTGAACGAGCCGGAGCAAATCCCCCATGGCCATCTCCCGACAATAATATAAGCGAGCCCCCGCCGGCCTCAGCCGTGACGACATCGCGATGGCCGTCGCCATCAAAATCGCCTGTGCCTAGGAACTGAGGAGCGCCTGGGACATCGAAGGCGCGCGACGGGACAAAGAACGGCGATTGTATGTCGTCTGGGGCCGGCGGCAGATCTGCCGTTGCGCGCAACTGCGCGCGATGCACAATCGCTTCGCGTGTGTTCGGGAAGATGGAGTCGGTGTCGCCGCGCTGAACGGTTATCACACCGTCTTTCGCTCCTGCATAACCAGCAACTATGTCCGGCACTCCGTCCTCGTCAAAGTCAGCGGAGCCAACCGACAACGGGCGTGTCTGGTTATCCTTCAATTGCTGAATCAGCTTTGAAGACCCTTGATACTGAGCAGGCGCGCCATAGCCATCGCGCAAGGAGACCCAGGGATTACCTCGACCTGCCGCGCGCGCGGTCACTAACCTGCCTAGAAATCCTCGAATGTCGGCCGTTCCTTGCGCCAATGCCGCAACGCCTGACGCGCGGGTGCGGAGTAGGTTGCTTGAAGGGACAAGCGACAGTCCGGCCGCGAGAATAGAGATAAGTGCCAGAGTATGATTTCGTTTCATTTCATCCTATTATATCCGGGGGGCATCTTAATGAGGCCTTCGCCATCCGGTCAAGCAAGGTGACTGCAAGGCGACAACGAAGCATTGAATAAATGTGCACCTGACAGCGCTGGCCCCAGCGTAATTAGAAGAAGCACCTGACAAGGGCGCGGGCCCAACCATGGACGTTGGGTCGCGAATGAAATCACCTGAACATCGACTGGACATCGGGGCGTTAGTAGGGTTTGCGCCGGCCCTTGCAATTGGAGTGAGCGGTGCGATATTTAACCTCCGCGGTCCGCGGTCAATGCAGATTGATTACGCCACGGCTGTCGATGGACGATTCAAATTAGGGCGAACCGGTTTCGAAAGATCGGCGATCGGGTTTGTCAGTCCGGAGGTCTGAACTCATGGCGTCGACAATTATTAGCGCGATCCTTTTGGCGGCGTCATTGCCTTTCTTATCTTTCCCTGCTTTCCTCTCAACTCGCGAAGCCGCCTCGTTCACTCGCGCCTTCAATGATCCGGTAAGAGTGATAACCATCGAGAACCTCGCCGGGGCAACAGAGGTGCGGACGTGGCCCTCACCGACGGTGAGCGTTACTGCTTCACGCGCGAGCAACCCCAACAACTCGCGGGTTGAATCCGAAGTACTATTCGAGCAGCCTGCACGCGACATCCTGAGGATCGTCACAAACCCGGACAGCCTCTTTCGTCCCATAACCCTCACCGTGAGCCTTCCGACCTCGGCGCACCTCTCGGTGAGAGGTGGTAAAGAGCGCGTAAGCATTAAAGGCCAAACAGCCAGTCTTTCGGTTGAAACATCTTCGGGCAGCGTCGCTATCTACCTTCCGGAGAAGTCAAACGCAGAGTTGTCGCTGCGTACGATCAGAGGCGTAGTTGAATCTCGTCTGCCGGTTACGGTCTTCGGGCAAACTGACGTCCACTTACTCGACGGGAAACTTGGGACAGGTGGATCGCCGGTGCTCGCGCGAAGTCAGCGCGGAAACATCACTGTTCTTCCCGAGGTTGGTTCCAGCAGCGCGCCGCTGAGCGGAAACCTCGATAACGTTGGTAAGCCCGATCTCAACAACGACGCGAACGCATCCGGCCTGAAATCGATGCCCGCATCGAACGCCGGCGCGCCAACAAGTGCTGACGGTATCGGAGCCGGCGAAGACGTCATCAAGCTCGAGGCGCGGCTGGTCAACCTCAACGTGAAGGTCACCGACGCGGACGGCAAGACGCTGCCCGCTTTGAGAAAGGAGGACTTCGTCGTACTCGAAGACGGCGCCCGTCAAGATGTCTCTTATTTCGAGCCGGTCACGGCTCCGCTAAACATCGTTCTGCTACTCGACCTGAGCGGAAGCACTGAGCACAAGATTAAGGTAATCAAAAAGGCGGCGCAGAAGTTCGTAGATTCTCTCAAACCGGCCGACCGTATTGCTGTAGCGGCGTTCACAAGACGCTTCTTCATCATCTGCAATTTCACCACCGACCATAAGCTCCTCAAGGACCGTATCGGCGACATCAAGAATCGCCACTCAGGGACAGCTTACTACGACGCGATGTGGGCGACGCTCGATCTGCTGGAAGAAGCAAAGACAACGCGCAAAGCGATCGTCGTCCTGACCGATGGCGTCGACAACTCCCTTTCCAATCCCGACGACGCGGAGTTTGATCCCAGGCGCGGCTTCGACGATCTGCTCACGCGCGCCGTAGAAGCCGACGCGACGATTTATCCGGTCTACCTTGATACCGAATATGAAACGATAGGCGCCGGCGGGCGTAATGGACACGAGGCATACGTCACCGCTCGCAAGCAGCTCCAGGCCCTGGCGGAACAGACCGGCGCGATGATGTTCAAAGCCGAGCGGGCGGAAGACCTCGAGGGAGTCTACCAGCAAGTCGCGGCGGAGCTGCATTCGCTTTATAGCATGGCCTACGCTCCAAAGATCGTGCGGAAGGACGGAAAGTGGAGAAAAATCACCATCGCCGTCGACTGGCAAGGGGCGAGGGTGAGAACGAAGCGCGGGTACTTCTCGAGGTAAAAAGCAATTCCCGGCGCCGGTTCTGGACGTACCAGTTTTACAGATTCCTGAATTAATATCCGAAAACTTGGAAAACGTCGGCCGGGGCTGTGGGCCGAACCCCGTCATCCCGGCGGCACGTCCAGCGATAGATGGCCCGTTAACCCTGCACATTGAACAGATATGATTCGATCCGCCAGTAGTTGGGACGCATGGAACAAAGTGGCATTCGCCTTGCTCCTAACGACTGCCAACTCTCAGAAATAACTTAAGAAATACCCGATCATTGCAAGGTAGACCCGGCGCGGAGTGTGTAGCAGCGTCAATCTCGGCGAGGTTATCTGCCGGGCTAGTCAATACGCAAAGCTAATGTTCTCATTCTGTACTTAGGTTATTTCAGTCCTCGCGGGTAACGGCCCGCGGGATTCAGTTCACCAGGGTTCCGAATGAAATCAGCAGCAACTTGGGATGGGAGCGAGTACGCACAGCGTTTCTTTTCGCGGCGCTTGCTTCTTCAGACGCCTTCAGTCCACAGGGTTATACCCGCATCTGTCAAAGCCGAGAATGCGGATATTGCTCTTTTCGTAAACAACAAGTAAGTGGTAGGAGGAAGATCTATGATGAGAAGACTCACTTCAGTGATTCTGACAGTTTTATTATTAGCAAGCGTCCCGGCCTTCGGGCAGGGCACTCGCGGTAGTTTGAGCGGTGTCGTCAAGGACCCGAACTCAGCCGCTATAGTAGGCGCCACCGTCACCTTGAAGAACGCCGCAACCGGCGACGAGCTGAAAGCCACCACCAATGCGCAGGGAGCTTTCTCCTTTCCGTCGCTTTCGCCTGGCAAATACACCGCGACGATAGAAGCCGGCGGCTTCAAGAAAACGGAGCTAACCGAGGTCACTATCGAGGTCGCCCAACCTGCGGCTGTTGAGATCAGTCTCGAGGTCGGAGCTGTGACCGAACAAGTCACGGTTACCGGCACCGCCCAGGAGATCATCAACACGACCACGCCTACGCTTTCAAAGACCATCACCGCGAAGCAGGTCCAGGACCTTCCGCTGCTCTCGCGCAACCCTCTTGACCTGGCGCGCCTCCAGGCCGGCCTTGCGGTGCAGGGCACTGACGTGCGTAATGCATCGGTTCAAGGGCTGCGGGGCAATGCCACGAACGTGACGCAAGATGGCATTAACGCTATGGACAACTTCGTGAAGGGCAGCTCGTTCTTCGCCATCAGCTCTCCATCGCTTAATGCAACCAGCGAGTTCAGCATCACCGTTGGGACGGTTGGCTCCGATGCGGGTCGAGGTGTGGCGCAAGTCAGCCTGGTCACTCCGTCGGGAAGCAATGGTTTGCACGGCGGCGTGTTCTATCAGCACCGCAACGATGCGCTGAACGCCAACACTTGGTTCAACGACGCCACTAAGACCCCGAAGCCGTTCCTTCGTCAGCATTTCTTCGGCGTACAGTCTTCCGGCCCGATATACATCCCGAAACTGTACGACGGACGTAACAAGAGCTTCTGGTTCTTCTCGTACGAAGGGTTCCGCGAGCCGTTCTCGGTAACGCGCAATCGCACGGTGCTTAGCGACGAGGCACGAGGGGGAACCTTCCGCTACATCAACTCGGCCGGCGCCCTTCAGACGATAAACCTGCTTTCGATCGGGAATTTCCACTCCCTCAACGCGTTGTCAACGGCGCAGCTCAACGCTATGCCTCATGCAAACAACGACCTGGTAGGCGATCAATTGAACCTTAGAGGTTTCCGCTTCAACGTGCCGGGCACGGACCCGAGTGATCGGTACAACGGACGATTCGATCAACAGTTATGGGACAGCCAGAAGTGGGGTTCGCACAAACTCGAATTCACCTACCACCACGGCGATTTCCTGCTCACGCCCGATACTTTCAACGGCATTGAGGCGCCTTTCCCGGGTGGCGTAAACGCCTTTCAGGCTTCACAGCGCGTGCTCTGGAGCGCGGCCGTTCACTCGACATTCGGCGCGCATATGACCAACGAAGCGCGCGTCGGTCGTCAATTCGCGCCGGTCGGCTTCCTGCGCGAATCCCAGCCGACTATACCCTTTATCGTTTTCGGCGCCGCGACAACGAACTTTGACAACACGTTCATGTCTCAGGGCCGCAACACCCAGCTCTGGCAGGGCATTGACAACTTCTCGCTGGTAAAGGGTTCGCATACCTTCCGCATGGGTAACGACACGCAGTCGGTTTCCGCCATCAGCACCAACGATGCCGGCATCAACCCGACGGTTACGCTGGGCACCAACAGCTCGAATCCCGATGGTATTTCCACGAGCAATTTCCCTAACCTTCCGGCGGGGGCTGCGGGAACGAGCATCTTCAACAACGCCAGGGCGATCTATCGCGATCTGACCGGCATGCTTAACAACGCAGCGGCCACCTTCAACGTGACCAGCCCAAGTTCAGGGTTCGTCCCGGGCGCGACGCGCTCGCGCGAGTTCCTTTATCGCGATGTGAGCTTCTACTTCCAGGATGCATGGAAAGTGAAGCGCAACCTCACTTTCAGTTACGGGCTCCGCTGGGAGTTCGAGGGAGTTCCGACACTGCCGGACGGACTTGGTTTGCAGATCACAAACTTTAACGATCTTTTCGGCATCGGTGGTCCCAACAACCTGTTCAACCCGAACTCGACGGCAGGTAATCCCTCTGCAACGCTCGACTTCGTTAGCGGGAAGACGGGCAAGGGCCTGTACAAAAACGATTGGAACAACTTTGCCCCGTTCATCGGCTTTGCCTACTCACCGAATTTCGAAAGCGGCCCATTGCACTGGATATTCGGAGGAGAAGGCAGAAGCTCTATCCGCGGCGGCTATTCAATCAGTTACCTGCGTGATGGCTTCACGGTCGTCAGCAACGCACTGGGCACCGGCACCACCAACCCCGGTCTGATTCAGACTGCGGCCAGCACTATTCCAATCGGCACGCTGGGTCCTAACTATGTGCCGCTGAATACCCCGACCTTCAAAGTTCCGATCACTTCCGCCGAAAACTTCGCGGCTAGCACCGGCAACGGACTCTGGGCGATTGATCCGAACCTGCGCACGCCGTATGTCCAGCAGTGGTCGTTCGGCATCGAGCGTGAGATCAACTCCAACACGGCTATCGAAATTCGGTACGCTGCAAACCACGCCGTCAAGATTTACCGCGGTGTTGACTACAACGAAGTCAACATCTTCGAGAACGGCTTCCTGCAGGAGTTCTTGAGCGCTCAGAACAACCTGAAGCTCTTCCGAGCGGCGAATCCGAACTGCGGCCAGACAGGTCAGCCTGCTTGTACGTTCGCCAACACCGGATTGCCCGGACAGGTCGCCCTACCCTCGTTTACCAAGGTTTTCACGGGTATAGCATCTGGCAATGCGTTCGCAAGCACGACGTTCATCGGTAATCTCGATCAGAATAACATCGGCGCGCTAGGCAGTACGCTTGCGTTCAGTTCGACCTATGCGAACTCTCGCAAGAACCTTCCGGCGGCCTTCTTCGTGACCAACCCGAACGCGGCATTTGCCCGGGTGCTTGGAAACTTCTCTTACTCCAAGTACGATTCGCTTCAGATAGAAATCCGGCGAAGGTTCTCAGGAGGACTCTCATTCCAGGCCAATTACACTCTGGCCAGAACGCTGAACGACGGGACCGGCATTGTCAACAACCAGAGCACTCTGGAATCGAGCCGTACGCTAAGGAATTTCCGTCTGGATTACCAGAATTCAGACCAGGATCAGCGGCACCGTTTCGTGGCCAACGTGGTCTATGACCTGCCATTCGGAACGGGACGTCGCTTCCTTGGCAGTCTCTGGGCGCCGGCTCGAAAGGCAATCGAGGGATGGACGGCCGGAGGCATAGTCACCTGGCAAAGCGCCACTCCGTTCTATATCACTTCGGGCCGTTCTTCGTACAACAGCTTCAATCCTGGGAACAACTCGGCGCAGTTGGGCTCCCAGACCTTTGAACAGTTCAGATCCAACCTTGGCCTGTTCAAAACACCGCTGGGCGTCTTTTTCATCAACCCAACCCAGCTTAACATCGTGACCAACCAGACGACCGGCGCGCTGACAAGCGCTAGAATCAAGGACGGCATTTTCGTCCAGCCAGCTCCCGGCACGTTCGGCAACTTCCCTATGAACTCGCTCTTCGGTCCGAATTTCACCCAGACGGACTTCAGTCTGGCTAAGAGGACCTACTTCACCGAGCGAGGCAACGTTGAGTTCCGTATGACGGTGTTTAATGTGTTCAACCATCCAAACTTCATCATCGGCAACCAGTCGTTCGAGGCCACAACCTTTGGCCGAATCACCCAGACGACGGGGATAGAGCGTCAAATCAGCTTTGCGCTCGGCATCAACTGGTAAAGCCAAGACAACTTTGTTTGGTTCTCAAAAGGAGCGGCTCCCCGAGCCGCTCTTTCTTTCTTTAGGAAGCGAGTCCACTGAGTAAGATTCTAAAAGACCGTTCCCTGCCGTGGTCCTCCGGCCAGCGTAATGGATGGTCTCGCGGCGTTGAGTAGTTGAGGGGTTACCTTCTCTCAGCCATCTCGATCGCTTGAAGCATGGCTCGGGCCTTGTTGACCGTTTCGACGTACTCGCTTTCGGGCACTGAGTCCGCGACTATCCCCGCGCCGGCTTGAAAATAAGCCCGTCCGTCTTTCGTGACTATCGTTCGAATCGCAATGCACGAGTCGAGGTTTCCGGAATAATCGAGGTACATAACCGCCCCGGCATAAACTCCCCGGCGTGTAGGCTCTAATTCGTCGATGATCTCCATCGCCCGGATCTTTGGCGCGCCGCTCACGGTTCCCGCCGGAAAGCACGCCGCAAGCGCATCGAAGCGATCCAACCCCAGCCTCAACCGCGCTTTGATCGCAGACGCAAGGTGCATCACGTGCGAGTACCGCTCGATGATCATCAAATCAGTGACATCTACTGAGCCGTAGTCGGCAACGCGCCCCAGGTCGTTGCGGCCCAGATCAACCAGCATGATGTGCTCTGCTACTTCTTTTTCGTCGGCACGCATCTCCTCGCCGAGCAACAGGTCTTCGGTTTCAGTCGCGCCGCGAGGTCGTGTTCCGGCGATCGGGCGATACTCGATTCGGCGTCCCGTCGCCCGCACAAGCATCTCGGGCGACGCGCCGATGATCGATTGATCGCCAATGTTCAGGAAGAACATATAGGGCGAGGGATTAACTACGCGCAACGCGCGATAGACCTCAAACGGATGCGCGCTCAAACCGACTTCAAATCGCTGCGAAAGCACCGCCTGGAAAATGTCCCCGGCCGCAATGTACTCCTTGGCGGCGGTTACCGCCTGTTCGAACTTCTGCTGTGACAGGTTCGAGCGCACCCGCGGATCATCTGAAGCCTGTCGACGCGGCAGCGGTTCGATCGGGTCTTCAAGCCGAGCTTCCATCGCCTCGATGTCGTCAATCGCTTTTTGATACTCGACCTCGAGGCCATCGGTTCGGCCCCCGGTGAAGATGTTGGCGATAACGTGGATTTGATGTCGCACGTGATCGAAGACAAGCAGCCGAGAGAAGAACATCATCACCGCGTCGTCGATCCCGATGTCATCTTGATGAGAATCGGGAATCTTCTCGAACCAGCGCACCGCGTCGTAGCCCCAGTAGCCGACAGCACCGCCGACGAAAGGGGGGAGTTCAGCGAACCTCACAGGGATGTGGCGCCCCGAAAGGCGTCGGAGCACCGCGAGCATCGGCTGGTCAGTTTCTTCCTTGCTTGAGCCTCTCTCGATTGTAACCTTGTTCGCGCGACTGCGGACGATGATCTCGGGGTCGAATCCGAGAAACGAGTAACGCGCAACCTTCTCCCCTCCTTCCACGGATTCGAGCAAGAACGAGTAGGGGCTGAGCCGTTCGATCTTCAAGTAGGCAGCAACCGGGGTAAGAAGATCCGCCATCACACGCTTAACGACCGGCACAACAGTGCCCTCGGCAGCCAGACTCAGGAAATCCTCATACGTTGGGGGGTGAAGGTTGTGCATGCGGGAATGTCAGTACCGTTGCCACCTCAGATCCTTTAGTTTCGCTCGATGTTAGCACTCACTTGCAAGATCGAACAAGACACAGGATCAAGTATGCTCGCAAGCCGAATCGCTAAAATCAGGAATCAGGTTGCCGCGCAGCATGCTCGCCGTTCTGTGCCATTGAAGGTTGGTTCTCGAGGATTTAGGAAGGCGTGAATAGATTCAATACAACAACACGTTACGCCTGACATGAAAGCTTACGCTGTTCGAGGCCAAAAGTGTGGGCACCATTGGAAGGCGACTATGGCATTGACATTGCACTCGCACTTGAGCAACTCGATTTCAAACCGACAGGGAGGGGTTCTTATGGCCACACTTGTTACTGGGTTATTCAAGACGCGAGCGGAGGCGGAACGTGCAATGGAGAGTCTCGTAGACTACGGATATTCGCGGGACGACATCAGCCTTCTGATGTCTGACGCCACGCGCGGGCGCGAGTTCAGCCTTCGGATGGCTACCAAAGCGCCCGAAGGCGTAGCCGCCGGCGCGACAATTGGCGGTGTTCTCGGAGCCGTCGCCGCAGGGTTAGTGGCGCTGGGGATCATTGTTGTTCCCGGATTGCCTCTGGTTGCGGCGGGCCCAGTGGTCGCGGCCCTTGCTGGTCTGGGCGCGGGAGGCGCCGCAGGCGGCTTGACCGGAGGTTTGATCGGGCTTGGCCTCCCCGAACACGAAGCACGGTTCTACAGCGAAGCAATTGAAAAGGGTGGAATGCTGCTGGGCGTCTATGCTCACGATGATCGTTCCGATCAGGCCCGTAGAATCCTTGAGGCGGCAGGAGCGGAAAAGGTCAAGTAGTTCGAACTTGGAGGTAACAATACTATGTGCACAATAAGACATTTTCTTTCCGCAGCGCTGATTGTCGTTCTGACGATAACGACGATGGGCGCCGGTCTTAGTGTTTCGGCGCAAGACCGCCCATATCGCGTCAGCGAACAACAAGCAGTCGATCAGTTGCTGCGGCGCATCGAGACGCGATCGACCCAGTTTCGTCAGAGCCTTTATGCCGCGCTTAATCAGAGCCGGATTGACGGGACCAGGCAAGAAGACAATATTAACGAGTTCGTCAGAAACTTCGAAACCGCGACCGCGACGCTACGCGATCGTTTCAGACAAAGACGCGACGTGGCCAGCGATGTCAGCGAAGTACTTGCGAAAGCCGCTTTCATCGACCGCTTCATGGGACGGCAAAGATTGGCTTCAAACGCGGAACAGGACTGGTCCGCACTCCGTTCGGATCTCGACGGACTGGCGCGCTACTACAACGTGGCGTGGAGTTGGGACGCCGGCACAGGCGAGCGTGGAGACATAGGGCAAGGAAGGCGTTGGGACGGTGGGACTGGCCGGGGCACTGGAGCGAGCCGTTTAACCGGAACCTATCGCCTGGATCCCACGCGCAGCGACAAGGTCGGGCGAGCGGCAAGGATTGCCACGCGAGGGCTCTCACCGGAGGAGCAGCAGCGTGTACGCGACATGCTGTCGCGGCGCCTCGAAGCGCCTGAGATGCTCGCTATCGAACGCAACGGTCGTAACGTCACTATCGCTTCTTCGCGCGCACCCCAGGTTACCGTTGAGGCAGACGGACGCGACAGAATCGAGCAGACGCCGCGGGGCCGCAGCATTCGCGTTAATGCGGCACTCAACGTAGATCAACTGGTAATCGCATCGACCGGCGACCGCGGTAACGATTATAGCGTCACGTTCGAACCGCTCGACAACGGGCGCCAGCTTCGCGTGACCCGCCGTATCGATGCTGAGAACCTGAGTCAGCCGGTGATGGTCACCAGCTACTACAACAAAACTTCTGAGGTGGCTCAACTGGATTTGTATACCGAAGCCGCACCTGTTGCAGAAAACACTCGAGGGCGGTCGCCATTGCCCGATAGTACACAGCTAGTCGCCACTCTCGACAACAACCTGACGACCAGACAGGCCCGTGAGGGAGACCGGTTTACCATGACCGTCCGGTCGCCGTCAGTTTACGACGGCGCGGTAATCGAAGGCCATTTGGCACGCGTTGACCGCGGCGGCCGTGTATCGGGACGTTCCGAGTTGGCGATGAACTTCGATCGAATTCGATTGCGAGGCGGAGCGACGCAAAGCTTCGACGGTTACATCGAGAGCGTCCGGGCTTCAAACGGCGAGGACGTTCGCGTCGATAACGAGGGAATCGTCTCCGAGCAGGATAGCCAGTCCACGCGCACCGTCACGCGGACGGGCGTCGGCGCCGCCGTTGGTGCGCTGATCGGCGCGATTGCCGGTGGCGGCAAAGGCGCGGCAATCGGGGCGGCGATCGGCGCAGGGACCGGCGCGGGCTCGGTATTCATACAGGGTCGCGACGATCTCGAGTTGACCAGGGGCACCGAGTTCACTATTCGCGCCAGCCTGCCCAGGTATCGGCAAGGGCCAGGCGAGTAGGTTTGCAAGATTCCTTTTGGGTGAACCTTTAATTATGTGTGCGTCGTGAGTGGCCAGGAGGTAGGCCAATGATTCTGATGATAGCGTTAGGACTCTTCACGACTCTCTTTGGAGTCGCCCTCGGATGCACGGTGCTGGAGCTCACGGTGCGAGCTTTGGTCCACAGCTTGACTGAACATCCGGCAAAGGGAGTCGTTAGGCCAGGAGGTGGCTCACGATGGCGGGCGCATGCGTGGGAATGACTTAGGTACAGATCACCACCGAGGAAGGAGACGAATATGCTTTGGACAATCTTCGTCATACTCTTGATTCTCTGGCTACTGGGAATGGTAAGCAGTTTCACACTCGGGGGTCTCATTCACCTGCTGCTCGTGGTTGCTTTGATAGTTCTGATCTTTCAGTTGCTAACCGGCAGGCGAGTTGTTACATAGGAAATACATAAGCCCCCTCCCCGAGTCGGAGATCGTCGGAGCCTGATCGGGCGCGCGATCGTGCGGCGCAGGATTCTCGCGGGACGATTCTTCATAGTCGTGTAATCACATTCTGACTGGCGGTTGCCGCGTGCTCCTTTGAGTGAGAGGCGTTCTCGCATTTGCCTTCGCTCTTATGATACTGTTCGCACCTCGAACCCCTGACAACATTTGTTTGGAGGGCTAGCGCGATTCTCAAACGAGCGGTGTTGGCCGTTGCGACTCTGGGTGTGCGCTAAATGAACCTGACTCGCCATCCACACAGTACTCAGGTCGGTGTGCGGCAAAAGGCGCTTCCGCGTTTACAAACTGGGCTCCTGACGGAAGCTGGATATCCAGCGTACGTAGTCTGGATGACAGCCGTAGCCGCCGTATACTTTGGCGCTGCGAAGCTGGGGCTGTCACTGGCTTTCTTACACGTCAGCGTATCGCCGGTGTGGCCCCCAACTGGGATCGCAATAGCCGCTGTACTTTGGTTAGGGTACCGAATCTCACCAGCCATTCTGCTCGGAGCCTTTCTGGCGAACCTGGTGACTGGAGAGCCGGTTGCGACTGCAGGCGGCATAGCCGTCGGCAATACCCTGGAAGCGCTGTCCGCTGCATTCCTGCTTCATCGTTTCGTCGGATTTCACAGCCCCTTCTATCGTGCCCGGGATGTTCTGAGGTTTGTGCTGATCGCGGTGATTGTGAGTCCGATGGTGAGTGCTACCATTGGCAACGCGAGTCTTTGTCTCGGCGGCGCCGCCGCTTGGAGCAACTTTGGCCGGCTGTGGCTGACCTGGTGGATTGGTGATGGAGTGGGCGCGCTGGTGGTAGCGCCGCTAGTGCTAACCTGGGTTGAAAGACCGGCTGAGCGCTGGCCGTCGCGCCGGTGGGCAGAGGCGCTGCTGTTGATGAGTCTGCTGTTCGCCGCCTCCACGAGTGTTTTCTGGGAAGCGCTGCCCTCCAATTTCGTCAACCTCGCTTTGGGACGCTTGATCGTTCCGTTTCTCCTATGGGCAGCAATCAGGTTAGGGCCTCGCGGCGTCGCGACCGCGGTCACGTTGTTTTCAGGCGTAGCGATTTGGGGTACACGGCTGGGATTAGGACCGATCGTGGATCAGAGTCCGAACGACTCGTTGTTGCTCCTGCAGGTATCGATCGCCGCGAACGGAATTACATTCCTTGTGTTAGCGGGCGTTGTCGCCGAACGCAAAGAGGCCGAGCAAGCCATCTCCTTGCTGGCGTCCATCGTCGAGTCCACCGACGATGCGGTCATCGGGAGAACGCTGGACGGAATCATTCTGACGTGGAACAACGGCGCGGAACGACTCTACGGTTATACGGCTGACGAGGTGATCGGTCGCCCGCATTCGATACTGATTCCCCCTGACCGTAGTGATGAGCTGCCACAGATGGTTGAACATCTGAAGCGGGGAGAACACGTTTATCGCTATCAAACCGAACGGGTGAGGAAAGACGGGCAGATCATCTCCGTATCTCTTACAGTCTCGCCGATCAAGGATTCAGCAGGAAGGATTGCGGGGGGTTCTGTAATCGCGCGTGATATTACTGAGCGCAAGGCGGCCGAGCGCCGTCTGGCCGGCAATCTTGGGGTCACTCAAATCCTTGCTGAATCGCCCGCGGTCGCTGACGCAATGCCCCGGGTTCTTCAGACGATCTGCGAGTCATTTGGATGGGTGTTAGGCGCAATGTGGGCATTAGACCCCGACGCCAACGTATTACGGTGCCAGGAGATTTGGCGGAACGCTTTGGCAGAGGCCGGCGAATTCGAGTCGATCTGCTACGAGCGCACCTTCTCGCCGGGAATTGGTTTGCCTGGGCGCGTGTGGACGAGCTTGAAGCCGGTGTGGATTCCCGATGTCACTAAAGATGACAACTTCCCGCGCGCTCCGCTTGCGGTTTCCGCGGGACTCCACGGCGCCTTCGCATTCCCGATACTCTCCGGTGAGAAACTCATCGGCGTCATGGAGTTTTTCAGTCATGAGATCCGCGAGCCAAACGATGCGCTGCTGGCAATGGTCGGTGGCATCGGAAGCCAGATAGGGCAATTCCTGGAACAGAAGCGGGCCGAGGAGGCGCTCCGGCAAAGCGAAGAGCAACTGCGCCTGGCACTCGAAGCAGCTAACATGGGCGCCTGGGATTATGACGTTCGGACCGGAATCGTCAAATGGTCGAGTAGCCTTGAAATCATTCACGGTCTTGCACCAGGCAGCTTCGGTGAGACCTTTGATGATTATCTGAGGGACATACATCCGGATGATCGTGAATATGTCACGCAGTCCCTCGCGCGCACCGTTGAGCAGAGCGCCGAGCACGACATCGAATACCGGATTATTCTGCCCGATGGCGCAATCCGGTGGGTCGAAGGAAAGGGCGAAGTCATCAAAGGTGATACCGGCAAGGCAGTCCGTCTAACCGGTGTGTGCATGGATGTATCTGAACGCAAGCTCGCGGAAGGTGAACGCGAGCGCCTTCTTGCCCGCGAGCAGCAGGCGCGCGCCGAGGCGGAAGCAGCAAATCGCGCTAAAGATGAGTTTCTTGCTTTAGTCTCACACGAGCTCCGCACGCCACTAAACTCGATAGTCGGCTGGGTCGACATACTTTTAGCGAATCCTGATCGGAGTGAGGCTCACATCGGTCGCGCGCTTGAAGTGATCAAACGTAACGCCGGGCTGCAGGCGCGCATCATCGAAGACATCCTGGATGTTTCCCGCATTGTCACCGGCAAATTGCAACTTGAGTCTCGACCGGCCGAGCTTCCAGCCATAATTCAAGCAGCCATAGCAGCCGTTCAACTGGCAGCCGACGAAAAGCAGGTTCGACTCCGGCAGGTTCTCGATCGTTCCACTGGCCCGGTTTTTGGTGATCCACACCGCCTGCAGCAAATCGTTTGGAATCTATTATCCAATGCGATCAAGTTCACCCCAGCCGGAGGAGAAGTAGAGATCAGGCTTGAAAAAACTGATTGCAATGCTCGAGTCACGGTAAGCGATGACGGTGAGGGCATACGGGCCGAGTTCTTGCCTCGCATTTTTGATCGGTTCAGCCAGGCCGATTCCTCCACGACGAGACGGTACGGCGGCCTCGGATTGGGACTGGCCATCGAGCGGCACCTGGTAGAGCTGCATGGCGGCAAGGTTGAAGCCTACAGTGCAGGCGAGAAGCTAGGAGCCGTGTTCACCGTAACATTCCCTTTTGAGCCTGCGCCGATGGAGTCACCTGTTGTGCAGGGAGTGTCGGATGACTACGGGGGTTCTGCCTTGCCGCTGGCCGGCCTCAGAATACTGATCGTTGATGACGATCTCGATTCACGGGAGGTTCTTGCTGCGCTACTTGCGTTGCGCGCGGCTGAAGTGAGATCTGCCGGGTCGGTCCGCGAAGCCCTCGAAGCGCTGGCTGAATGGAATCCGGATGTCCTGATCTCCGACATTGGGATGCCGGGTGAGGACGGCTACGATCTGATCAGGGAAGTGCGGTTGAGAAGTGCGGACGAGGGCGGGAGAATTCCGGCGATAGCGCTTACGGGTTATGGGCTGTTCAAGACGCCGAGCGTGCCCTGTCGGCAGGCTATCAATCCCATCTGTCTAAGCCGATCGAGCCAAGCCGCCTGGTCAGTGTCATCGCCAGCTTCGGCCTAGAGGGCGGGAATGGTCGTTAGTGAGATGGACTATCTCGCGTTACTCTTGGGGAATAGTACGCGCTCAGGTTCGGCGTTCAGTCTCGCAAGCAGCTTCTTGATCAGCGTCGTCTTCACCCTTCCGGCCTCTTTGGGATGAACCAGATAACGAACTATCCGCCAAACCATACTTTGTCGCTTGTCTCAGCTACGGGTCTGCCGCCTTCCTGCTGGACGCCGGTTTGTTTGAGAGCGGCTCTAATATCTTCCTGCTGTTTAAGCTGTTCCGCTTGCGCTCTTTCTTTCTTTATCATGCCTTGTTCTTCTCGGATGGATCCGCAATGCGCGCCGGGATGTCGGCATAGCGCGACAGCGCGTAAATGCTGACATTCGCCAGAGCATCCCCGTCGCGCCGCCAACAGCTTTACCGGCAAGCCCCGATCCTAGGCGGCGAGCGTCAGGAGAATGTCAGCCATCGCGCGGCGCTCGACCTTTTCAGGGTGCTCGCACAGGTAACGGGCAAGATCTCTTTGGCTGATTGTTCCGACTATCTTGTACTCATCGTCTACGATTGGCATGCACCTTACTTGATGCCAGGACATCGCAGACACGCAGCTTTCAAGTGAGTTATCGGCTGAGCACGCGAATGCCGCGCTAGTCATGCAGTCGCTTGCCTGGGCGTGCGGAATGCTCGAGCCTCGCGCGATGAGTTTTACAGTAATATCGCGATCAGTGATGATTCCCAGGAGCAGTCCGGAGCCGTCTACAACCGGAAGCGCGCCGCTGTCGGTCTCACTCATCAGGCGCGCGGCGCGCTCGATACTATCCTCAGGTCGCAACGTCGCCACGCAAATCCTCATCAAATCGCGCGCGGTAAGATCCGACTTCAAGCGACGCGCGCAGCGCGCACCATCGGGAGGCTGAACTGCCTGGCGGTCGTTGATAGGTCGCCAAACGGTTGGATCCGAATTGCCGAACAACGAGTAGGCTGCGCTATCTACGTGGGGGATGATCTTACGCCTGGGCCGGTTCCTCGCGGAGATCTGTTCTCTTCGGGCGGATGGAGAATCTCGATTGCGGTCGGTGGATCGTTCGCCGACAGGAACGGGCGCATATCCCGAGTGACGAGTTGACATGGGGACCCTCTCTCCTCTTCTGATGCTTAAGTCTCTAAAGCCGTCCGGTAAGCGCAAGGATGATGACCACCAGCAGGATCAATCCGAGCAGTCCGGAAGGGTAATAACCCCAACTCCTGCTGTGAGGCCAACTCGGCACCGCGCCGATCAGTAACAGAATCAGTAGAACTATCAAAATCGTGCCCATCGCTCAGTCCTCCTTCTGTTGTAGTTCGCAGAGTCTCATTTGTCCGGCTATCAAACTCGCCGCGGGAGTCCTCAGGCAAAGCGTATTCCCTTCGTCGCAGCTCGACCGTGAGCGTGCGTAAGGCCTCTCTGTCCTTCGGGATTGGTGATGTCGTGCCTATTCCACCAGGCGATGATGTGAATCGAAACAACTAGTGCATTCAAAACGGACATAATGATGCGTTCGAAACATTGAGTTGTTCTCGCAACCCCACAAATCGATATTGCAACGGGGCGGTATTCGGGAGATTCGAGATGTGGCACTGCGCTTGCCGCTACCGCTTCATCAGAAGTCTAAAATGATAAGGAGAGCTACGCATGTCACAACCCAACAACACAACCGGTATGTACAAGTGTTCGGCGTGTGGGGAGACGTTCGAGTCGCAGATTGAACTATGGGAGCACGAAAAAGACTGCCAGCAGCGATCTGATCAAGCGACCGCCGGGCCGAAGAAATAGCCACAGGGGACTCGGTCGCGAAAGCCGCCTGACGGCTATGCGGTCGTCGTCCGACTGCCTCGCGAGGGCAACCGAGCGTAACGGGCTAGTCAGATGGCCTAGTCAGATGAGGGGAGAGGTGCCACAACGCAGCAAGACAAAGAAACGCAGCTCATCGAAGTCGTCGGAGAAGCCGAAGATCCGATACGCCGTAGTCGGACTCGGCTACATCGCGCAGATCGCCGTGTTGCCTGCGTTTGCCACCGCGAAGAATTCCGAACTGGCGGCGCTCGTTTCGGACGACAGAGTAAAACTCGAGAAGCTCAGCGTTAAGGAACTCTTAAAGGAACTCGGTTCTACGCCCAAAGACAGCGAGCAATGGACCGCAAAGCTCACCGTACTCAAGGAGAACGTCGAGCACCATGTGGAAGAGGAAGAGGGTGAGATGTTCAAGAAAGCCCGAAAAGTTCTAACGGAGCAAGAGGCGGAGGATCTCGGCGCCCGAATGGAGGCGGCCAAGAACAAACTCTCAGCGACGGCTCGATGATTCGGATCACACGCCCCCGCTAAGTCACGACTGGTGTCATCTGACGTGATTTAGCAGCCCCCGAAGAGTCAGAGCCGCGGTTTTCCGCGGCTCTGACTCTCGTGTCCAATACCAATACGATATGAGTCGTTCAGATCAAGTCCCTCATCCGCCCGCAACCGGTGACTTCGAGAGTCGGGAAGTGGCTGGTGTCGTAGGGAAGAATATTGGCGCGATTATTGAGATGCGCGCCAAAGAAGAACGCAAGAAGAGCCTTCAGGACCGGATCGCTGATGCGCTGACAATCTTTTCTGGAAGTATGGCCTTCGTTTATGTACACGCTATCTGGTTCGGCTCTTGGATCGCGTTCAATATGGGCTGGTTCAGGGGCACGCCATTCGATCCGTTCCCGTTTAGCTTGTTGACATTGATAGTCTCCCTGGAAGCGATCTTCCTCTCCACATTCGTGCTCATCAGTCAGAACCGGGCAGGCTCAATTGCCGACAAGCGCGCGGATCTGGATCTGCAAATAAACCTTCTGTCGGAGCATGAAGTCACGCACCTTCTCAAAATGGTCGATGCCATCGCGGCACACCTGGGGATCGATGCGAAGACGGGAGGAAAGGAAATCGAGGACCTAAAGAAGGATATAGGCGCAGAACAGGTGCTGGACGAAATAGAGACTCGCGAGAAAAGTGAGCAGGGCAAAACTAGTGACCACTCTGTTAATAAACATCAGTAACCGACATAGCTGTACCGCGTGTTGGTTGTAATAAGTGATCACGCCTTCCGGGTCGCAGGTATACGCCCCGGCGGGAAGCGTCTCCAGCAAGTGCCGGAACTGCAACTCGCCGCCCGGGGGGTCTGACGACGCTGGCCATCTCTCAGCGATTTGTTCTTTCAACGCTTCTTTCGGCATTGTGAACTCCCGGTTTCCCTGCACTCTAAGCGTAGGCCGAGCGATTTGAGTCGACTAGTCAGTCACCGTTTGTCAGGTTGTGCCTCTTGATCATGCTATATAGGCGGGGCCGGTAAATACCAAGGAGGTTAGCGGCCGCCTGTTTGTTGCCCTTGGTGCGCGTAAGCGCGGCGCTGACGACTGCGCGTTCGACCTCCGCGAACACATCAACGGGCTCCGCGCCGTTGTTCGGTTCCGGCACTTTGTCGACAATGATTCGTCCGATTGCTTCGAAAGACGGTTCAACCGGATCAACGCTCTGATTCTGGGACGAGGTATTGATCTGATCGGCGGTAGTATCCGATGTACTCGATGTACTCGCTGATGCGACCGCCATTGTCTTCACGGCCCGCGTCGATGTCTGTCCAGAAGGGAGGGCATGTACATCGATGCTTTCGCCCTTGCCAAGGAGCATTGCGCGTTCGACTGCATGCTGCAGCTCGCGCACATTGCCGGGCCACGAATGCTCGAACAGTCGCTGGTACGATTCCTCAGAAATTCTGCGTACCGGTCGCTGATACTTCTCGGCCAACTCGCGCAAAAAGTGTTCGGCGAGATGCTGGATGTCATCGAGACGTTCGCGAAGCGGCGGCACTCGGATTTCAATTGTGTTGATGCGATAGTAGAGATCCTCGCGCAGACCGCCTTCGTTGATGGCTTTGATCGGGTCCCGATTCGTTGACGATATCAGCCGGAAGCTGGCTTCCTGCGCTTTGTCGCTGCCCAGGCGGTAAAACACCCGCTCTTGCAGAACTCGGAGGAGCTTGGGTTGCAGTTCGACGGGCATTTCACCGATCTCATCCAGCAGGAGACTCCCGCCGTCGGCCCGACTGATCAGCCCCATCTTGTCCATGGCTGCCCCTGTGAACGCCCCCTTTGTGTGCCCGAACAACTCCGACTCGATCAGCTCCTTCGGCAGAGCCGAGCAGTTGATCTTGACGAAAGGCTTCTTAGCTCGAAGGCTCTTGTAGTGGATCGCATTCGCGATAAGCTCCTTGCCTGTCCCGGATTCTCCGATGATCAGAATGTTGGCATCGGATTCGGCGACGCTATCGATCATCTCGTAGATGTCCTGCATCGCTTTGCTGCTGCCGATGATGTTGTAGTATGAAACACGGTTCGTGAGGCGTCCGCGCAGTTGCTTGATCTCTTCAACCTGCTGGCCGCGCTCGACCGCCTTTCCTATCAGAATCATCAGCTCTTCAAATTCGACCGGCTTCTCAACAAAGTAGAAGGCGCCGGCCTTGGTTGCCTCGACCGCTTTGGCTACCGAGCCGTGTCCGGAGATCATGATGATCTCGCTCTCCGGCGAAATCTCCTTGAGCCGCTTGACGACCTCTATCCCGCCAAGATCAGGAAGTTGCAGGTCGGTCAGGATTACATCGAAGTGAGAACCCTCGACTAACTTCAACCCTTCCTCGCCAGTCTCCGCGCGGGCCGCTTCGTAACCCTGCGCCTGGAGATGGAACTCCGCGAGTTCGAGCATCGACAGATCATCATCAATAATCAGGACTCTTGTCTTGGACATAAGCAATCACCTTTTCGAGTTTGGCTTTCATCCATCGCAGCAAGTTGGGAACTAATTCCAGCAGCGTTACACGGCTCGACTCACAAGGCGTGCCGGCCCCGTCGCCCTAGGCCCCCCTTCCCTTTCCGGCGCGCCCTGTAAGGCTGGCGATAACCGTCGCGAGTTCAGCGGGCTCGACTGGTTTCGGCATATGCATCTGGAAGCCGGCCGACAGCGCACGGATGCGATCAATCGAACGGCCATATGCGGTCAGCGCGACACTTGGAATTCGCCCACCGATCTCGGGTGCCAGCTCTCTCACCTGTCGCATCAATTCATAGCCGTCGACGTCCGGCATGCTGACGTCGGATACCATAACATCAGGTCTTCGCCCGTGCTCGCCGGCCTCAAGCACGGCAAGAGCCTCCTCGGCAGACCCCACTGACGTCACCTTCGCGCCGCATTGGTGAAGTAGCGTCGCCACAAGTTCTCTCGCATCCGCCTCGTCATCGACCACCAGCGCCCACACTCCTTGGAGCGAAGGCGCTCCAAGCACTCCGACCCCTCCGAACACTGGCATGTCCCCCTCGGTTGACTGTGGGAGGACCGCGCGCAGGGGAAGGTCGATAATGAAGGTGGCGCCCTGTCCTTCGCCAGGACTCGTGGCATAGACCGTCCCGCCGTGCAGTTCAACCAGATGGCGCACGAGCGAAAGACCCAGTCCAAGGCCGGTGTGGCGGTGAGTGCTTGAACCGTCCACTTGGCGGAAGCGATCGAAGATGAAAGGCAGATACTCCGGACTTATGCCTTTGCCGGTGTCGCTTACGGTTATGCGCACGTGAGGATCGGCGCGATCGAGACGCACTTCGACTCGTCCGCCGTGCGGCGTGAACTTGATGGCATTCGACAAAAGATTCCATACGATTTGTTGCAAGCGGTCCGGGTCTCCGGTGATTACCTCTCTGCCGACATTCAGCATGAGTTGAATCTCAATCCTTTTGGCCTCGGCGGCCGGCCGCAACACTTCAACTGCGTTCTCGATGAGGGATGTGAGATCTACCGGTTGAATATCGAGTCGGAGTTTGCCGCTTACTATCCGAGCGGTGTCCAGCAAATCCTCAATTAGTCTCGACTGAGTCCGGGCGCTTCGTTCGATGATCTCTATCGCGTGCGCCAGCGTAGCGTCGTCGACTCGTGTGGACCTGAGAATCTGCGCCCAGCCGAGCATTGCGTTCAGCGGCGCGCGAAGCTCATGTGAGACGGTAGCAAGGAATTCATCCTTGGTGCGGTTGGCCGCCTCAGCTCCCTCACGAGCCTTCTGTTCCTTGACCAGCAACTGCTCCCGTTCTTCTTCGGCCCGCTTGCGGTCGGAGATGTCGTTGGCCACCACCAGCGCGGCATGCCGTCCGCGGTATAGCAATTCATGCCAAATCACCTCGACGTCGATGATCGTCGCGTCTTTTTTCTTGTGGCGCATCTCGCTGGCATTGGCAAACGCAGCAGGTATTTTAGTATGCCCTTCTATCGCGTGAACATCTTCGGGGGGTTGTATATCCCTGATGCTCATGGCCAAAAACTCTTCTCGCGAATATCCGTACAGTGCGACGGCCGCCTGATTGACGGCCAGAAGCTCTGAGGTCTCGAGATCACAAACCCAGGTTGGCAACGAACTACTCTCAAACAAGAGTTCATAGCGCTGTTCGGTCTCACGGCGCGCTTCCTCTGCTTCCCGCATACGAAGGAGCGCTCTTATCGTGGCGATCAGCTCATCCGCTTCCACCGGCTTGACAAGGTAAGCGTCCGCTCCGTTGTCAAGGCCTCGGACCCTGTCAGGACCAGAAACATACGAGGCTGAAATCTGGAGGATGGGAATCGTAGCGTCATCGGCTTTAAGACGCCGGCAGACTTCGTGGCCGCTCATGTCCGGCAGCTTGACGTCGAGGAGGACTAAATGAGGCCTGACTTGCGACACCAGCTCCAGCGCCTCGCTTCCGTTTTTCGCTTCAAAGACCTCAAAGCCCGCGAGACCCAAGAGCCTGCTGGTGGCCTCCCTGCTTGATTCGTAGTCCTCAACGTTTAGGATCCTGATCTGAGACATGCCTCTCCAATCCTCAGTCACGATGGGAAAACATTTTCAGCTTCGTTTTCAGAGCGCACTCTCACGACGGCGAAAGCGGTCCTGTGCTTCCTGCAAGCCGTCCAGTTACGCTACCGAGCACAGTAAGCAGCTCTTCAGGCTCTACCGGCTTGGGCACGTGCATCTGGAAGCCCGCCGCAATTGCCTTTATTCTATCTTCGACTCGTGCGTGTGCGGTCAACGCCACCCCAAGCACGCGCCTGCCGCATTCGGCCGTTAGTGATCGCACGTGGCGCATCAGCTCGTATCCGTCCGCGTCGGGCATTTCGATATCAGAGATTAGCACGTCGGGCCGCCATTGGTCGCCGCCGTCGAGAATCTCCAGCGCTTCGGCCGCTGAGGCCGCGCTCTTAACATCGGCCTCGCACCTGACCAGGATCGCGCTCACAAGCTCGCGCGCGTTGGTTTCGTCGTCTACCACAAGGATACGGAGCCCTTCAAGTGGAGGGGTACAACCCAATTCCACGCCATTCAGTGTCGCGGCCGGGTAAACCCGCTCTTTACCGAGCGCACTGGTGGGGCTTATCCTCAACGGAAGTTTAACAACAAAGACCGCGCCTTTTCCGACGCCTTCGCTCTCTGCGCGAACCGTGCCGCCGTGCAATTCAACCAGGTGCCGAACGATCGCCAGCCCCAAACCCAACCCACCTGCCTTGCGCGTGCTTGAGCTATCCGCCTGGCGGAAACGGTCAAAGACAAAAGGAAGAAACTCAGGATTGATTCCAGCGCCGGTGTCGCTGACCGTGATCTCAACGTGCGAGTCAACGCGCTCCAATCGGACCTGGACAAGCCCCCCGCTTGGTGTGAACTTGATGGCGTTCGAAACCAGGTTCCAGACAATTTGCTGGAGTCGGTCGGAATCGCCGGAGATGGGACCGGCATTGGGGTCAAGCATCATCTGTATGCGAATACGTTTGGCGTCAGCGGCGGGGCGTACTCCCTCCACTCCCGCCTCGATCATGGGCGCCGGTTCCAGAGTGTGCACATTGAGATGCAACTGCCCGTTGATGATCCGCGAGACGTCGAGCAGATCACTGATGATCCGATTCTGAGCTCGGGCACTGCGCTCCACAGTCTCCAGGGCGCGCATCGAGGCCTGCTCGTTAAGCGTGCCTTCACGCAGGAGAGTCACCCACCCGAGTATCGAGTGCAGGGGAGAGCGCAGCTCATGCGAGATGGTGGCGAGAAATTCATCCTTCATTCGGTTGGCGGCCTCGGCCTCCAGCCGCGCGCGCTGTTCGGCTTCGTAGAGCCGGGCGTGCTCGATCGCCGGCGCCACTCGGTCAGCCGCCAGTTGCAGCAGGCTTACGTCGTCCTGGGTAAAGCTGTGGGCTTCGACAGTGTCGACATGAATCACGCCGATGACCCTGTCCCCGATCATAAGCGGTGCGCCAACGAGAGAGCGAACGTTTTCGCTCAGGATTGAACTCACTACTTCTACCTTCGAGAGGTCATCTACGATGAGCGGCGCGCGGCTTATCGCGATACGTCCTGCTACGCCCCGGCCTATCGGTACGCGGACCCTTGCTTCATCCTCGAGGCCGATCGCAATTCGTCCGGCCAGGTACTTCCCATCCCCGGTCACCAGCAGAATTGCGGCAGCATCAGCGCCAAGATATTCTTGAATCCGGACCAGCATTTCGCGCAGCAAGTCGTCGAGCGCCAAATGAGACAGCGCCGTATCAGTTACCGTCTGCAACCGCCGAACTATCTCCGCGGCTTCCTCCGCTTTCGACCGCGCGGTTTGCTCGAGGACCAGAAGCTGATTGCGCTCATCCTCTATGCGTTTTGCTTCGGTAATGTCGCGAGTGAAACATCGCGTATGGATGAACCGGTCACCCTCCCACAACACATTTGAATTAAGCAGCACATGCCTGATCGAGCCATCCTTAGCTCGGAGCCTCGCTGGATAGTCAACGAGCGTCTCATGGCGCGAGAGATGGCGCAGGATATCCTCAATGGCTCCCTGGTCGGCGTGGAATTCCGCGAGGTCGTGTCCTACGTATTCTTCCCGCTGGTAGCCAAGCATGTCCAATTCGGCGCGGTTCGCCTGCAGAATTGTCCCGTCTGGTCCTACCCAATCCAGACCGACGGGCGCATTCTCGAAAAAATCCGCCAACCCCTCCCGGCTGCGCCGCAATTCCTCGGCGACGCGGTGGCGCTCGGCGATCTCGGTCCGCAAAGCGTCGTTGACCTCAGTCAACTCAGCAGTCCGACCCTCAACACGCGACTCTAACTCATCACGTGACTTTCGCAGGGCATCTGCTGCCCGCACCCGATCGGCATCCATTAAATGCAGCAACTGGGCGTTGCGCCAGATCACGATGAGAAAGAGAACCACATTCGCCGCCACAAGCAGCGCTATACCAAACTCCCTTGTGTATAGCTTCGCATCGGTACCCGCTACGTTCAACCAGCCCAGGAGTGATGGAACCAGAATCACCGCCAGTACAAGCCGGCGCAGCATGAATCCGCCGGCGCTCTGGCTGGTTGCCACCGCCATCAGCCCCCGGTTCGGATATGCGCTCAGGATCCCCGATGAAAGTAGGATGAATGCTACAGAAGTGTGGACGGCCATTCCGGGATAAACATGATATAGCGCGACGATGCCGTAGCCGTAACTAAGAAGCGTCAGCAGACAAATCACTACCACGGTCAGCGCCAGAAACTGCGCCGGCCGGATCCCTCGTCGAGTTTCAGTGTGAAGCGTCAACAAAGCAATCCCAGACATGAGAAAGCTAAGCGCGGTGCTGACCGGCAGCCGCCCCGGAAGATTCCCAGCCTCCAGCTTCGATTGAAAAAGCCAAACATCAAATCCAGTGTTCAGGCCTAAGAGATGTTCGATAAGCGTAACGAAGCCGAGCAGCGCAACCAGCAGCCCGCAGACGCCGCCGAACCTTCTCGTGACCTTGTCCAGCCGATGCCCGGTCAACAGCAACAGTGATACACTCCCGAGGATGAAGCCAGCGGCCGCATTGGGCCGCATAGCCGGGAGCCTGGGTCGCAGGCTCGTTAGGGTCACGCTGCCCGTCGCCCAACCTACGAGCACCAGACCGCCGATCAGAACAACGATCAAGCTCACTATCTCCGGCACTCGCCTCGACGCTCGGCCCAGAGCGGAATTAGTCATCAGTCACCCATTGCTTCATAAACTTGATTTCCGCGTCACGCGACGCTGCCTGTCTACTTCAGCTGGCCCCTTGTTGCCGCATTCTGCAAAGTCTGGACCAGTCAGATAGATCAGGCAGCGTACTGGGGCTACAACAACTTCCCGCCAATTGGCTTTGGCGCCAAACGCCGAGGTGTACTGTCTGCATACAGTCGAAGGAAATTCATACATACCGGCCAACGAGAGTCGTTGGCCGCACCGCTGTCGCTGGAGCACCAAAGAGCGGCGAACCAGCGTGCCCGGGTTTAGGGCAAACTCTGTAGAACCTGCGGGCACGGGCTTTGCCTTGATGGTTCTGAGAAAGGAAGCAGAAAGGAGAAACGAACATGCTATGGACAGTTCTGCTTGTTCTGTTTGTTCTATGGCTGTTGGGCGTGATCACGCACATCGGAGGCGGGTTGGTGCACTTGCTGCTCATCGTAGCGCTAGTGCTCTTCGTGGTTGAACTCCTGAGCGGCCGCCGAGTCGCGCTCTAAGGAACGATCCTACTCGTGAAACTTTTCGTCGTCCTCGTCACATGTCGTCACATGATCGACGAGAGGCGGCCACCAGTGATCTTCAATAGGGAGGCCAAACAATGCTGGAAGATGAGAAACTCGCAATTGACGAATCAGAACGCGCGGCTCGGCATCAAGCTCTAAAAGGAGAAGTCCGCCGAGAAATGCAAGGAGAGATTTCGCGGCAGGCAAATCAGAACGATGAGCAACATCACGCGCAGACTGCCGCGATCGGCGAACACCTGAGGGAAAAAGCGGTCGGGGAACTGGCTGGCACTGAAGCCGAGATCGACCGCGGTCGCGCCGCGGCGCGTGTTTCACAGGTCGTTGATTATGTCTTTTACCTCGTCTATTCACTGATAGGTCTCGAGATTCTTCTCGAGTTGTTGGGGGCGCGGGAAACAAATGCATTTAAGAACTTTATCGACGCGCTAACGGCTCCTTTCCTGCTGCCTTTCAAAACGCTCATACCTGATCTAACGAGGGGACGATTCCAATTCAAGCTTTCGTACCTCGTCGCACTCTTCGTGTACATCCTGCTCCATCTGGCGATCAACGGATTACTCAGGATGTTCGCTCACAGAAAAACGACGGTCTGAGAAGCGTGCCGGAAGTAAGGTTAATCGCTGCCGGCTTGATCGGTGCATTGATAGGATGGGGACATCATCGTAGGTGGATCAACAATCCAGCAGAACTACATGCAATTGCTGCGGGCCGTGAACACCAACCACTAAGGTAAGTTCTATATCCGCGGTGCGGCTTGGGCCTGTGATAAACGTGATCGCACTGCTCAAATCTCTGCCCTCCGCCTCAGCCTCGGCCCGCAGAAGCGGAAACAAATCACTCAACCCTGAGAGGAGTTGTTCAGGCTTCACCACGGCAATGTGCACCGGCGGCAGTAGCGAAATCGACCGAGCCTGTCCTTTGCGTGCAAGCAACACCAGCGTGCCCGTATCAGCAAGCGCAAAATCAACACCCGATACTCCAACGTCTGACGCCGCGGCCGCCGGTATAAACTCTCGATCGGCGGTCTCGGTCAGGACCTTGATGCCCTTTTCTTCCAGCTTCCCCGACAGATCAATATCATCGATGACCTGCGTGCCCCAGGCGATGATCGTTTTCGCTTGCCGAACCGACGCAACCTCTTCGATGTATTGAAACGCAGACTCAGCGGTCGTCGCCCGATGGAAGCGCCCTCCGACTCTCGTCAACTCAGACTCGAATTGCTTAGTCAATTCGCCGCGGTGCTGCTCGGAGTATTTCTTGATCTCGGAAACCAACGCGTCAAGGTCACTCGACGCAGAAGGAAGAGGCTCGCCACGCAGCGGGCCTGCCTTCCCTTCCCTGTGCAGCGCGCGTCCTATGTCCTCGAGTATTTCTTCTCTCGCGCTCTTAGCAGTCATCCTGAATACCTGCGCGGACTAAACCACGCTACTTTTCGTCGCCCCACATGGAGCGAAAAGATCTTCTGGCGAGCGCCGGGAAATCTCTATTCTGCGTCCAACCGCCCAACGCAAATGGGAGCCGTTTGAGTTTGCCATCCTCCAACAACGGTCCCTGCAGAAAAGCCGGCACCCTGAACACAAGGTTGTAAATGATACGGTGCCGCATTGCGAAGGCCCAGAGCTTGATCGCAACTTTCTCGAGCAGCGGCGGGCCTGCATTGTCGTGTTTCCCTTCGGCCCAGTCGCTTCGCAGCTTCAACAGGATCCGCGGAATATCGATTCGCACCGGACAGATTTCGCGGCACGCGCCGCACAATGTCGACGCGAACGGCAAATCCTTGGACTTTTCAAGTCCGGCAAACGCCGGCGTTATGATCGAGCCGATCGGACCCGAGTAAACCGATCCATAAGCGTGTCCGCCGATCTTCTGATACACCGGGCACACGTTTAAGCAGGCTCCGCAGCGCAAGCAGTACAGCGATTCGCGCATCTCTTCGTCCGCCAGGATGCGCGAGCGGCCGTTATCGAGAATTATCAGATGAAACTCATCGGCGCCGTCGGCTTCCCCGGCCCTGCGCGCACCGGTAATCAATGATACGTAGCTCGACATCTTCTGACCGCTGGCGCTCCGCGCAAGTATCTTTAGAAATACCGCCAGGTCGTCGAGCGACGGCACCAGCTTCTCTATTCCCATCAACGCGACGTGTATTCGCGGAAGCGAGGTGCTCAACCTGATGTTGCCCTCGTTCTCGACCAGTACGATCGTTCCGGTCTCGGCTACCCCAAAGTTAGCGCCGGTAATCCCCATGTCCGCGGTCAGGAACTTCTCTCGCAATCGTTTCCGCGCGACCACGGTCATCTCTTCGGCTTCTTTCAGGTTCGCGACGCCTAACTTGTCGGCGAACAGCTCAGAGATGTCTCGCTTTGATTTGTGAACCGCCGGAGCGAGGATGTGTGAAGGCTTCTCGTGCGCGAGCTGGACGATGTATTCGCCCAGGTCCGTCTCTACTGCTTCGATTCCCGCCTGTTCCAGCGCTTCGTTCAGCTCGATCTCTTCGGTCACCATCGACTTGGCTTTGACGACCCGCTTCACGTTGTTCCTGCGCGCGAGTTCGAGAACAATTGCGCGGGCCTCCTTGCCGGTTCTCGCCCAATGAACGGTACCGCCAAGGCGCACAACGTTTTCTTCAAGCTGAGTAAGATAAGAATCAAGATTGCCGATGGTCTCCTCTTTGATCTCGCGGGCGCGGTCGCGCAGCGCCTCGCCATCCGGCAGTTCAGCGAACAACAGGTTGCGTTTAGTGGTGAAGCCGGTGAGCACGCGAAGCCGCGTTTGCAGAGTCTTATTCTGCACGGCTACTGTCGAGTCTTGAATGAATGATTCAGAGTTTACGTGCATAAGAGTGAGTAGCATAGACTTCAGTCTGTGTGCCTGGCCATTTCCAGTAGTTCCGGGAACCGCACGCCACACAGACTAAAGTCTATGCTACTTTTTCGCCAGCAGCTCTGCTATGTGCATCGTCGTTGCCGCTGCCGCTTGCCTGCTCAACCCCCCGGCTATGTGCATCAGGCACCCGACGTCGCTGGCAACGACGACGGCGGCGCCGCTTTTTTCGACGCTGTCGAGCTTGTCTTGAAGTATGCTTCCCGAAATGTGCGGATACTTGATCGAAAACAACCCGCCGAACCCGCAGCAGGCCTCCGCGCGTTCGAGCTCGACGAGCTCGATTCCTTTGACCGAACGGAGCAGACGCTGAGGCTCGGTCCTAACATTCAGCTCGCGCAGTAAATGACACGACTGATGTAGCGCAACCTTGCCGTGATAAGCCGCGCCCACGTCCTCGACCCCGAGGACGTTGACGACAAACTCGGTGAACTCGTACGTCCGCGATGCAAGCGACTCGGCGCGCTTGTGCCAATCCGGATCATCCCTGAAAAGCTCCGGATAGAAGACCCTGACCATGCTCGTGCAGGAGCCCGATGGTGCAACGACGTACTCGCTGTTTTCGAAGATCGCAATGAAGCGTTTCGCAAGATCGCGCGCCTCGCTGCTGAAGCCGCTGTTGAATGCCGGCTGCCCGCAGCAAGTCTGGTCGGCCGGAAAGTCTACTTCAGCCCCGAGCCCGCGGAGCACGCTGACCACGCTCATTCCCACCTCGGGAAACAACTGGTCCACCAAACAGGTGATGAACAATGAGACTTTCATTTCTTATCAGCCAACCCGTCAACTAGTCGCGGATCAAACAGAAGCGGGAAAAACTGTCCGCCCATCGGCTCACCCGCCGGGATCGGCGGGACGCCCTCCAGCGGCGGCGCGTTAGAAGCCGACCTCACTCCGTCCCGAAACACATTGATCACCGCGGCGCGCCTTGGTTGTTCCGTTCGATTCTCGTAGGAGCCGTGAATCATCAACGGATGATGGAACGAAGCTTCTCCCCGGCTCAGCTCAATCGCGACCGGCTTGAACTGCGCCGTCTGCTCTCCATTCAGCACCGCGTTGATAGCTTCCATATCTCCAGCGAGCCCGGTGACCGGCACAAGCTTCCAGCGTTGACTGCCCGGAACATAATGCACGCAGCCATTGTCACGAGTCGAGTCGTCCAGTCCTATCCAGCAGCTAAGGTGCGCCATCGGCTGCGTCCGAGTCCAGTACGAGTAATCCTGGTGCCAGGCTACGCGACCACCATGAAGCGGCGGTTTGCAGAAGAGCTGATCGTGCCAGAAACGGACCGGCCCTTCAAGCAACTGCGACGCAGGCACGGTGAACGCCGGGTTCCACAGCAGATCGTGAAACGCCGGCGAGATCCGCCACGCACCCAACGCGTGAAAGAGCGTAGTCGCAGGGTCCGGCGATTCATTCGAGTGATATTCGTAGAACAGGTGATTAGTTTCTTGCGACGGATCGGTGAGCGCGGCGAGTTGCTCCCGCAGTACCTCGACCTGTTCGTGGCTCAGCACCCGAATGCCTGCGACGTAGCCGTGCTCTTTGTAGAACGCGACCTGGTCGTCGCTCAGGCAAAAGGCCGCCAATTCCTCCCTCGAGTTTGGAAGATCAAAAAGGCTGGTGATCGGTTGGTGACGAGTTGAGAGGTCCTCGATCATTACGGGAATCTTCGGGCTCGCTTTCAAGCAGAATCTGTCGGACGCCTATTCTAGCATCAAGTGCACGTTTGTGAAGCGGCCTTGCAGTGTGCGACTTCGAGGATGCGAAGGCGCCACTTGGTATCAGCATTGCCTTCTCGGCAAATTGCAGTGTAGCGGATCAGACTTTCAGATCGGGAATGATCGAGTTATTCTCAGGAGTGTCGGCTACACTCTGCGCCCCGGCGCTTGGTACGCGACTGCAGCAGACGCGCATGTGCGCGTCGCCGCGCCGCCAGCCGTCAGGCGCACGCGACCGCGGTAAAACGGTGTAATGGGTAACAAAGAAAGGAGTATACGCGAAATGGCTACAAAGAAATCAACCACAGGAACAAAGAGAACCACTAAAGCAGCGACTAAGGCCGGTAAGGCAATTCTTCCGCCTCGAAAAACGATAATGTGGGTCAATCACTTCGATCTGTTGCCGGGCGATCCAAGTGTGACGACATCCTTCAACGCGGTTTCGTCCGGTGTTGGAGGTGGCCTGACCGGCTTGGTCATTCGGTCCAGCACAACAGGAGAGAACGCGCAGGGAGGCGGCAACAAAGTCGTACACATGGGTCTGGAAGTTCCCCCAGGCTATCTGATCAGGGGCGTGCGGGTGTGTTACGAGTTGTCGAATAAGAGGAGCTTCATCAGCCAGATTCGGCTCGCGCAGGTCCAAACTCCGCCTTCTAGTGCTATCGTGAAACTAGATGACGGTACGGACCAAACCAATCCAGGGCCGATCTGTGTAGACAGCGCAACGACCACAGTAGACCCTGGTCTCGGCGAGGTTCTTCTGAGCTTGCGTGTCAACTTCGGCAACACTTCAGATAAGATCGTAGTTCGTGCCTTGGGTTTACACTTAAGCCCGGTGTAGTTACCGGATTGATGTGTCGCCGAGCGACCTAAAACGGAAGAATCGGCAAAGCGAGGAAAGTAAGAAGAGGTTCGACCGGAGCCCGGCAAGCGAAGTTCGTAGGGTTCCCTGAGTTTGGGTCGCGCCCGGTCAACCGAGGCCTTAGGCGCAGAGCGCCTTGAGTGTGTTTGTCATCACACCTTCGGGAGATTGCAGCGATATTATGAACGAGCTGATCTCACGCCTGTCGATCAACTGTTCAACCCGGTCTTCACTTTGAGCGCCCCCTCGTGTTTCCTCCCACTCCTCCTTGCAAATGCTTATGAACGCGTTTACCACTTTCGGGTCGAAGTGCGATCCAGAACCCGCGACGATTTCCTCACACGCTATCTCATGGCACTGGGCGGAGCGATACGGCCGGTCGCTCCTTATCGCGTCGAACGCATCTGCTACCGCGAATATGCGAGCGTGAATATGAATTCCGTCGCCCCGCAGCTTGTTCGGATAACCGCTTCCGTCGTATTTCTCGTGATGCTGCCCTACAACCCAGCGCGCGCCCGACAGAAACTCCACTCCATCGATTATGCGCAAGCCTTGAGCCACGTGCTCGCGCATTCTCACCCATTCATCTGTCGTGAGCGAGCCCGGCTTCAACAACACTGCGTCGGGCACTCCTACCTTCCCGATGTCGTGCAGCAGCGCGCCTTGCTCGAGCGCGATGAGATCATTCAAACTCAGCCCCATTCTCTTGCCTAGCTTCATCGAGTAAGCCACCACGCGGTCCGAATGTCCGCGGGTCTCGATGTCTCGCGCCTCGAGCGTCCGAGCCAGGCCTCGCAGAGTCGCGCGATAGTTTCGATACAGGGTATCAAGCATGAAGTTTAGATCTTCATTCGCCAACCGAAGGTCATCCATCCTGATCCGCACTCGCTCTTCGAGGACCTGTTCATAGTGATGCTTTTCTTCGATTGCCTGCTCGTAACGAAGCGCACGATCCACCGCCAGCACGACGTGCGCCAGATCGAACGGCTTGGTGATGTAGTCGAACGCCCCCAGGCGCATAGCCTGGACCGCATAATCGATTTCGATCATTGCGGATATCATGACAACCACGGTGCGCGGGCAGGTTTCCTGGACGTAGCGGCAAAGTTCCAGCCCGCTCATCCCTGGCATCGTGATGTCACTCAACACGAGGTTGAACGAGCCGGACTGGAGCAGCGTGACCGCTTCTTCCGCGCTTGCGGCCGTTGCGCACCGATAGCTGCCGTCGAGACAAGCGTAGAGGAGACCGCGTATAGCTTCGTCGTCATCGACAATCAGTATGGAGGCGTTGGTTCTAGTCATGAGGCGTTCCTTATGGTCTCAGGGTTTGAAAAGCGATTTGGAGGTTGGCCTTTGAACGTCAACTGTGGCGGCGCCAGGTTCGGACCGGCAAAAGTCTTGAGCTTGCTGGATCGTGACGGATGTTGAAGCTTGAACAGCGCCTTCGCTTCGATCTGCCGGACCCGCTCGCGGGTGACGCCGAAGTGACTGCCTACTTCGTCCAGAGTGTGCTCGCGGCCGGAGTGACCCAGCCCGAAGCGCATCTTCAAAACTTTCTCTTCTCGCGGCGTCAAATGCTTCAACGCGTCGTTGATGGCGTCGCGCAGGTCTGAGTTGATCAGTGCTTCGCTGAAGCCGGCTACCGATTTGTCTTCAATCAACTCGCCAAGGCTAACATCCTCGTCCGCGCCTACCGGTGTTTCGAGTGAGATCGGCTCCTGCACTACTTCAAACACCTTGCGAACTCGTGCCTCGGGCACATCAAGCCTTTTCGAAATGTCTTCCGCAGTCGGCGCGTGGCCCAACTCCTGTTCCAGGATGCGGCAAGCCTGCACTTGCTTGTTGATTGTCTCGACCATGTGAACAGGGATGCGGATCGTGTGCGCCTGTTCCATTATTGCGCGGGTGATCGCCTGGCGAATCCACCATGTGCCGTAGGTCGAGAACTTGAACCCACGGCGCCAGTCGAATTTGTCGACCGCCCGCATCAAACCGACGTTGCCTTCCTGAGTCAGATCGAGAAACTGCAGCCCGCGGTTGGTGTATTTCTTAGCGATCGAAACCACCAACCTGAGATTAGATCTGACCATCTCATCCCTTGCCAAGCCCGCCTCGGCATCTCCAACGTTCAGACGTGTGAGCGCGCGCTCGAGCTCAGTGAAGCCGACGCGCCAGCCGGCTTCCAACTCAACCAGAGTGCGATTGGCCTGCCGTAGCCCGCGCTTTAGATCAGTCTCGTTTGCGCGCCGGCCCCTTTTGCGTTCCAGAGCGCCGCGCGCCTTTTGAACCGCCGCCTTCGCGTCGCGACCCTGATTGACCGCCGCGCGAATCAACCCGGCGAGATGATCACGCTGGGAGGAAGTGAGGTCCAGCGCGCGGCACAGGCGGCTCACTTCCACTCTCTGACACGTGAGCTTGCGGCGCAGCCGTCGAAGCTTCTTTGAGCTTTTCGGTTCCTTCACAATTCGCGCGTGGAGTTTCAAGGCAAGCTTGTACTCGCTGGATATCTCGGTTATTGAACGGACCGTCGAAACCAGGCACTCCTGGATGCCCGCCTCGGTGATGTCCTCCTGGTCGCGGAAGTTTATTACCTCGCGGATGTGCAGCTCGCTGCGTTTCAAGCGCTCGCCGATTGCTATGATCTCCTGGATGCATATGGGCAAGCGCGATATCGCCTTTGCGGTCCGGCGGCAGCCACGCTCGATGCGGAGCGCGAGGGCTGCTTCGCCTTCGCGAGTCAACATCGGCGTCACACCCATCTCGCGAAGATAAACGCCTACCAGGTCCTCGGTGCTGTCGATTTCCTTGGCAACTAGCTCGGGCTCGGCCTGCGCCTCGTTCTCCAGGGGGTGTCGTTGGTTGTTATCCACGTCGGATTGGCCGTGTGCGGTTTCGGCTTCATCCAACTCAGTTGAATATGTTTCCCGGTCGGTCGTCCCCACTAAGTGCAGCCGGCGCCCAGGCGCTTTATGCGCCCGGTACGCAGCCGTTGATTTTGTTTTATTCTTCACAGTCACTCCTTCAGTCCTTCAAAACACGGTGCCGATCGTACAAGGGGACTTAAATGACGTGGGGCGTGGCCTCTAGCGATTGACGTCTTGTTAGTCTCCACGCCGTCAGATGTGCAAGGGGCATTCCCCTCGTGGGCTACTATTGCCGCCGAAAGGGAGTTTTAGATACCGCGATTACAGAAAGGCCCAAATAGCTCTCGCCTATTCAAGTGGGGACACTTGTCACACTGTAGAAATATGCCACAAACAATGAGGGGCGAAGCGGTGCCTGCGATTCTATACATCTAAAACTTCAAGTCAAGGGTTTTTTTTCCGGCAGGCGCCGGGCGTACGCAATCAACCACCCGGATTGGCGTCAATTCAGTGCGATTCTCGAATCATATATTAGCGTCCAGGCGCTCGCTTTCCTGAAAAATAGCCGTCAGCGCCAACCTCATCTCTCGACTTACTTCATTCTTCCAATAGCTAAGCGCGACCTTTCCGTCGCCCTCGAGCAGTCCGTAAAAATAGGAAAGCTTTTCCTTGAGCGCGTCCACAACGTCGAAGGTCACCTTGCTATGAAACAGCAGTGGATTCAGGCACAGCATCTCGAGCTCCCCAAGCCGCACACGAAGCGATGCTCGCACTGTCGCCGCGGTTGCAACCTCCGTCTGGTTGCCTTCAAACAGAGGCCTCGCTGAGACTACGCAAGCGCGAAGCACTTCATCGGCCCGGCGAAAGTGGCGAAGGCAGTCGACTCGATGCGCGATCATCTCATTCTGGGCGGCCGCTTCCGGGCTCTCCATAGCTCCCGGGCCTTGAATCTGAAACACCGCTTTTAATCGCGTTGTGTCCAGATTGTCTTTTCCAAACAGCGTCTGGAGGCTCATCAACACCGCCTTCAGCTCTCGGGCATTCCCCGGCCACGAATATGATTCCAGCTCAACCATTATGTCATCCGGCAACAAGGCTCGTTCATCACGGGCGATCTTCTTCCAGAAAAACCGGGCCAACGTGGGGATGTCTTCGGGATGATCGCGCAGCACAGGCGTCCGAAGCAGGAAGGCACGGAGACGATAGTACAGGTCTTCGCGAAACTGTCCGCCTCTTACCATGGAAAACAAATCTCGATTAGTAGCGGCGATGACACGAGCGTTGACTCTGATCTCTTTTGCTTCGCCGATCGGTCTGATCTTGTTTTCTTCGAGCGGTCGAAGGATCTTTACCTGATGAATGAGTGCAAGGTCGCCAACCTCGTCAAGGAACAGCGTGCCGTTTCCGGCGCTCTCCCACAGACCCTTCTTATCAAACTTGGCGTCCGTGAACGTGTACCGCTTACGGCCGAAGAGCTCCGACTCGAAGAGCTCGCCAGGAATCTCCCCGCAGTTAACCGGCACGAATTTTTCGGAGGCGCGCGCGCTGTAATTATGAATTGAGCGGGCGATGACTTCTTTGCCCGTACCGGTGTCGCCAAGCACTAGCACGGGGTCATCGCTTGCAGCCGCGCGCATAACGAGTTGGCGGACCGGTTGGACTTCAGTGGATGAGCCAACAAAGGTCTGCAGGAAATCTTGCGGTATCTCGCGGCGAGGAAGAAGCTGCAAGAGCAGTTGGCTCGACAGTGCCCCGTCGAACCTGGATTTGGGGGTGGGTTTGCCGGCCCGGGCTTCTGATGCAGCCATTTCGCTCGGTTGCGCCAATCCCACTTCCTCCGATCCTGCTTTCTCCCAGAGATCGCTCAGAGTCTTCTCGGTCGTTCCGATTATATAGATGTTATGGTCGTCCCTGGCGAATGCGTTCTCAAGGAGCGTTCGAACGCTTCTGACCAGTTGGCCGGAGGACTCATAGCTTCCATTGATGAATGGGATTTTCGAATGTCCAAGCAAGAGCTTCGCGAGCGGCTTGGCTTCGTGCTTTCGTCCGCGATCCACAACCAGGCCTTCGAATCTCGACAGTGCGGGAAGTTCGTTGTTCAACACCACGTAGGCTGCGGGGGCTGACTGGAGTCTAGTAGCTGCGAACGACCTGATCCGTTCATCCGTCAGCTCGCTTCGCGTCGGCGCTGCGCCGCCCACGCCGGGGACAAATCTCAATGCTCGAAGGGCCATCGTTTCCTCGCGCGAAACGATCTCATATCAGAAACAACTGGGCAACTCAATCAAAGCGGCACCCTGAGTCTGGTTACGCCAAGGAGACGCCTCTCTGCTCTCGCATCAAATGCCCTTCGGCGGCTCGGGCTTTTTCGTCCTTTTACGTTTCCACCATGAAAGCGCATTCCAAGTGGCCAGTTCTTGTTGATATTGCAAGTTCAGTTGTGCGGCGCGGTCCGCGTTCGCGCCAGGATGCGGCGTCGGGACATAGACAGACGCCGACGGTTCCTGGGCCTTTGCGCGCACTTGATTGAGAAAGGGTCTGAGCTGATCAGCAACCAGCGCCAGATCGTTCTTGCAAGCTAACTCGTAGGCTTCTTCCGCCAGAGCAAGTCCTTCCCGGGGCTTGCCCCGCTCATTGGCCAGCAACAACCCCTGATTGATGAGGGAATATGCCAGGCCTTCATCGTAACCCAGCTCGCGACAGAGCTGTTCTTGCTCTTCGAGTAGCCGTTGCGCCTCGTTGAACTCCCTCTTAGCCCGCAAAACCACTGCCTGATTGCCGAGACTTGTTGCAAACTAGTATTGTCGCCCAACTCGCGGCAGAGACGTTCTTGCTCTTTGCACACCTCCATGGCCTCGTCCAGCCTCTGCAATGCCTGTAAAGCGGCGGCTTGATTTCCGAGGCTGATCTGTAGCCCGTCCTTGCTGCCCAATTCCCGGTAGATACGTTCGGCTTCCCTATACAGCCGCAGGGCCTCGCTGGAATTACCTTGCGCAAGAGCGACATTCGCCTGATTACCAAAGCTCCTCGCTAACCCGCGGCGGTTACCAGTCTCTCTAGACAAGTCTTCACTTTGTTGATCCAGGAGCATTGCCTCGTCCAGCCGCCCTTGCGAATACAGTTGGTTCGCGCGCTGGGTCAGAACGTCGGACCTTCCAAGGTTGTCGTCGTTCAGCGCCCCATCGATGCGCTCTTGTTCGGCTTCCAAATGGCGGGCGGCTCTGGAATCGACCCTGTCACGCAGAATCTCAGCTTGGTGGCGAAGGCAATTCGCGAGCGATTTGTTGTACCCGAACTCGCGGCAGATTCGCTCTTGCTCTTTGTAGGCGCCGATCGCTCCATTCAAATCGCCTTTGGCGCGCAAGATATCAGCTTTGGTGGAGAGACTCGCTTGCAAGGTCTGCTTATCATCTGACTGGCGGCAGATCCGCTCCAGTTCTTCGGCCAACCGAATCGCTCCGTCAAACTCACCTCTGATTTTCAAAATGCACGCCTGGAGACCAAGGCTCCCCACCAGGCCAGACCTCTCGCCCAACGCGCAGCAAATCTGTTCCTGTTCACTCAACAGTGGCATGGCTTCGTCGTATAAGTCTCTTCCGGCTAAGATAGCGGCCTGAGCAGCAAGCATGGCCTGAAGAGTACGTTGATTGCCGTTCTCGCGACACAAGAGTTCCTGTTCTTTGTACAGTCTCATCGCGTCGTCCATCTTGCCTCTAGCAGCCATTGCGTCCGCCTGAAGTCCGGGAATGCGTAACCCAGTCCGTTCGCCTGATACGCCAATGGCTTCCGAAAGCAATTCATGGAACGCTTTCGCTTGGGGCCTGTAGCCGGCATGGTCGTGAAGCAGATATACATCGGAGAGGGCGCGAAAGTCATCCCCGACTTGTTCCAGCCAGGGACGGTAAGCGTCGACCATCCGTAGCGAAGAATACTTCTCAATTCTCGCCCAGTATGAGCTTATGTCGAATTGATTGGCGCGCCACGCTTCCGCTAGGAACTCCCGCTCCGCGAGCAAACCGGAGAGCCGCTGCCAAGCCGCTGCTTCAACGAGCTGCCACGGCAATTCTTCTATCTTCGCCGGCCGAGAGTCCGTGCCTCGAAGTAGTCAGCTAGTTTGAGGTGAATATTCTCCTGCTGGCGCTTCGTGCGAAGATACTTGTTACGAACCGCCTGGCGCAAAAAGTCGTGGCTGAAAGTCATCAATCCAGAGCGGCTAACCAGCGATTGCTCACTCGCCAGATACGGGGACCAGTACGCTCGCGGAAGCGGGCGCCCGCTTGCGCCCAGCAACTCAAGCATCTCCGTTTCCGATAAGCCCCGGCGCGCGGCCCAAAGCATTGACATCGCGTCTCGCACCAGTCCGGGACGTTCGCGCTCGTAGTCTTCTTCGTAGCGCTCAAGAATTTTTTTGTATAGCTTGTCGGGACTCTTGGCTGACAGGTAGTGGTCGATGCGCGCATCAAGCTTCTCGTGAACTCCGAAGACGCGCAACTCGTCCAACAGCGCCCTCAGGTACAACGGATTCGCGGATTGGCCGGCGGCGGCGATTCGCTCCGCTCTCTGATCGCTGAGCTGTCTCGAATACTGAGCCAGGTAGGCTCGGATCAGCTCCAGGCGCTCGCCGGTCTCAAGAGGCTCGATGTGCATTGTCGGCCATCCCCGGCGTCTCAACTCATCCAGCGGCCGCCCCGGCAGGCTGGAGACGATTAGCGTGACCCCCGGGGGAATCTCTTGCGGCAACCACGCCAGATCTTGAGCGCCGTCCCGATCTTCAAGCTGATTCAGTGCGTCGAGAATGAGCAACACTGCTCCCTTTTTAGCGCTCGCGTTCAATGCCTCCGCAAAAGCAGTTCGGAGCGTGTCAGGCTGATCCGGAATCTCCTGCTGAATGTCGAACCTGCGCTCGATTTCCCCGATGATCCGCCGCAACATCGTCGCCCAATCCGCGCTTGCGGCGTGGCTCCAATGAAGTGCATCAGCATAAGCTGACTCGGATGCGCATCGCGATATTGCAAAGCCCACTTCGAGAGAAGCGCCGACTTGCCTGAGCCCGATTCGCCCAATACAACCAGCGGAGGCCCGGAGCTTCGCGCGTGTTGCTCAAGGTGATCGTAGTAGAACCCGCGGCCAATGTAGACCTTGGAACGCCCCTGAGCGAAAGCTTCATGAGCTAGCCCTTCGCGATCGAGAGGGTCCGGTTCAGAGCCCTTTGGATAGAGTCGGTCGATCACGCCCGTCAGATCGTGCAGGACCATCCGCGCAAGCTCTTGAGCATCAGCATAGTTCTCGCGCACTGGCAGACCACTTGCCTTGATTCGCGACTTCAGCGACGCCAGCTTGCTGGCTCGTTCTTCGGCGCGATTCGTTGCTTCTTGTGGGCCAAACTGTTCGATCTCTTGTTTCGTTGGCAGCTCGAGGAAATCGGGCCGCTGCTCGGCAGGCTTATTGTGACTGAAGGCTGGGTCACGAAAATAGAAGAAGGCGTGATCCGCCATCTCAGGATCGTTCAACACCCCATGCAGGATCTCCAATTCGGTTACCGAATGGGCAAGCCGCTTGCCGAGCCATGGTTCGTCCTCCAGCAAATCCGGTGAAATAACATCAGGCGTCCAACCGTAACGCTCGCCCAATACACCGATGAAGTACGGTCTGCACCGCTCGATTTCAGCCAGGCATATCGGCAGGACTTCGCCACGCTGGGATTGCTCTTCCGAGATGCCCCAGCGCAGATCTACCTCGCTCCACGTCACGCTTCGCTCTTCGCACATCTTGCGGAGTTGTGGGAAAACCCGCTTGATTAACTCGGTGCGCTCAGAGTGCATATCCCTGAATGTCGAGGATACAAACACTCGGACAACGCGATCCTTCACCAACGCTGCGCGGTCAATCACTGGCAAACCTTTCGGACATACAAAATTCACTCGGGGCGGGTTTCGTAGTCTATCTTACGTCAATACTGGCGAAACGTGAGATTGAATCTTCCCTGTATGCCGAGCTCCGTTGGCGCGGTTCCTTCAAGAATGCCGGAGACTCCGTGATAACGAAGACGACTTGCACCGCCCATCACAAATGCATCCCCTGATTCGAGGATGATTGTCTTCACCGGGTCTTTCCGTCTTGTCCCACCGATCATGAACTTTGCCGAATCGCCGAGAGAAAAAGAGACAACCGGAATGCCCGACTCAATCGTTTCGGGCCGCTCGTCTTTGTCCTGATGAAGCCCGAGCCGCCCAGCCTCCGGATAACAATTGATCAAACAGATGTCCGGCTCTATTGTCATGCCCGCGTCGCCCGCAGCCCGTCGGGCGAGGTCCTTCAGGTCATCGGGAAGCTCCTGCACGGGAAGTCCGTCGTGATCGGAGCGAATCGCCTCGTACTTGTAGGTCTTCGCATTCCAGTGCCTCCCGAGACAGACCATCTTGATGCTCATGTAAGCTCCGCCTCGAACAGCCGGAGTGTAGAAGCCGGCCGGTTGGCTCCCAATTGCGACACATCTCCGCATCAGAGACTTCTGCTCCTCAATCGTCAGATAGGCGCTGAGATGAATAGTGCCCGGATAGATTTCCACCGTGATTGCTCCTGTTCCCCGAGCGAGTGAGAGGCCTGATCCGCCTGGCATTATACTGCAACTCGGCCTTTGGAGCGCGGGCGTCCAGCCTGGTTTATCCTCGGGCGATTCCCAAACGTGAGGTATGACGTATTCCCACTTCATGATGAACTCTCGCTCGTTCTTCTCTTGATCATCTCAGGCTCGAGCGCAAACAGAATGTCTTCATATCCGCTGGCGCTGAGCGCATCCGGCTTTAGTTTCCTCAGCACCTTGAGTGCCCTCTTCGCCGACAGCCCTTTGCGCGAAACCAGGTAATAAGCCAACATTAAGCCCGTTCGGTCCTTCCCCGAGTTGCAATGAACGAGCACCGGCTCGCGCCTCGGCAGATGAAAATCCAACACACGGTCGAATTCGTCGAAGATCTCGAGCACAAATCCGTTCGCCGTCTTGTACGGCAAATGGAGTCTGTCTTCGAACAAGATCACATAGTGCTTCAAACCGGCGCGGGCCACGGCCTTCTGGTCTTCGATGTGGACGAGGCTCACACTACCGCGAGCCCTTGCTGCTTGAGAGCGTCGAGGTTCCATCGAGACTTGTTAGGACCGGGTCTTCCAAACAGCAGACCGGGCTCAACCGTGTAGGTAAGCTTATCCATACGTTCCTAGAGGGCGAGCGGCGTGCCATCGCCGAGAACCTCGAGAGTCGCGATTTCCTCACTGTTCGCACAGTTCCTGAGTTTCGGGAGTTGAGTAACAGGGTTGAGAAGCGAGAAGGCTGGGAAGAGTTCCGCTATTTCATGATGATGGATATCAGGTCAAGCCCGCAGATTCGAACGTGAAGCCGGCGCCCGTTCCGATCAGACTTCGCCCTCACGAAATCGAGCGGCAGCGGTGTACACGTCGAAGAGACTCAACTCACCCTCTCCAGCGACTACGGCCCTCGCGGCGCTTGCGTCGAGCAGCGAGATCGCCTTCGCTGGGAAATGGCCCGTCAGCGGAAGCGCGATCTCGATAACAGTGTTCAGCAAAGCCTCTTGAATGGCGATCCGATGATGCGCGGCGATTCGGCCTCGAAGCGCCACCAGCACCTCGCCGGTCTCGGTCAAGCTCATCTCAGAAAGCTCGGTGACTTGCAGGCGCCTTGTCAACGGCTCGATCTCGAATCTCGAAAGGTAACCTGGCAGCGTGGTGCCAATCAGCCGCGCGCCTAAATCAAGTGATTGCCCCAGAAGCAAATGTCCGCGCGGCACACCTATCAGAGCCATTTCGAAATGCTCAAGAACGACCACGGTTTCAGGCTGGTCGCTCACATCCTTGAGAAGCGCGATCAGCAAACTCTCGCGTTCTGAGTCAAACAGGGTCCCGGCCATCACTGCGCTGAGGTCGACCGACATAACCTTGAACCGCGGCCGGCATCGCTTCAGCTTTCGCGTCACTGCTCGCGCGAGGTTTGTCTTACCAACTCCCGACTCGCCCACGATCAAAGGCAGCCGCACCTGCCACTGAAGTAAGCTGGAAACGACTTCTTCGGTTCTCTCTTCGCGGCCGATGGTAGGCTCACAGCCGGCGTCGGACGACAACTCGATGCCGAAGCTTGCTAGAAGCTTACTCTTGCTGCCGGACTCCCCTGGCGCCGCCCCTGGCTTCAGCTCAGGCTCGCGCCCGTCATACCCGACGGCGCTGAGCGCTTCCTCGATCACTTGCTGAACGTTCCCGCACGTGTCGTGTCCTACCAACAGCACGCGCCAGCCTTGCTGCTTGTGACCTGCAACAAACGCCCGCGCCATCGCCGGGTCAGTTCCCGTGTAATCAAGATCCTCGTCAACGCATATGAGATAAGGCATTCCCTCGCGCGGCCGCCTTATCAGCAGGTTCGTCCGTGGCTTGTTGAAGAATCGATCGTTGGCAGGTACGTTGCGCAACAAGACCGTGTCGCCGTCGGGCACATCCACATGCACCCGCAGGTGCCTCAACCTCTCCTCGAGTTCTTGCTCAACGCCCACCACCGGTCCTTTATGCTTCAAACGTGTCATCGCTTGGGCTGTCACGCTTAGAATGTGCAGTCCAGTTCTTCATCCGGCCGCCAGAGTAAAGCAGTAGCGAAAGCCGGCAGCCCGTTGGCCTGTTTGTATTCCAGCCACCGCTCAACGGCTTCAAACGGTTCTGACAGATCGAGTATCCGGTTCGTGGTTGCATCGAATATCCCCTGCCAGTCGCATTGATAACGCCCGTTCTGACCTGCGAGTCGCCTTATGACTTCTCCACGAATGCGTGCGCGGCCCGCTGCCGGCGGCTCAGTGATCGCCTGTTCGATGGCATCAACTCCGCTGACGTGGTGCGCTAACACACCGGCTCGATCCAAGCTGGCAAATACCCCCCTCCCTCCGAGTTGCCCAAAACGCGTGTCGATCTCAAGCAACTCCTGCCTCAGCTTGAACACCGAATCGAGCGCGTCCAAACTCAACCCCTTTTCTTCAAGAAAGCCCGTCAGCCGCGCCATAGCCGGCTTCCCCAGGCGCCATTCGTTCTGGAGAAAGTCGGCGGTCAGCGGGAGGTCATATACTCCAGTTTCATCGACCGTCTGACGTACCGCGGTCAACAAGCGTGTCCAGTGAGGCAACGAGCTCCACGCAATACCTCGGCTGTCTGCATAACTGGCGTACAAAGCGCGCTTGATCCCCCAATCCAGAGTTGTCGCAACAGACTCTGGAGCATCAAGCAAGCGATTCAACATCTCACTCCACTCGCGGCAGACCAGCTCCGCCCACGGCGGCATCCGCGAGTCGCTGAGGTGTTTCTCTGCCAGACTCAGGTAATGATATTGGATCTCGATTGCACTCAGACGCCGTCCTCCGACGGTCTCAACCAGGGCCGAGCACGACGGGTCGCTCGCGATGGACTGCATTGCTTTCAGCGGCGAGCGCAGCCCGACGGCCAGCCCGGGTCGAAGCCCCGCTTCCGCCATCGCAACCACGAGAGCCGTAGTCGCGACCTTCAACCACATTGCGGTTTCAGAGCACAGGCTCTCACCGCAGATAATGTGCAGCCGATGATAGCCCGGCCTTGTCAGAGATTCATCCTTGGTATGGAAGATCCCACGATCCGACGTTGAGTTGTTCGACACCACGTTTGCAAGATGAGGCACGCGGGGCGAAAGCGTGAACTCCAATCCGAGCGACTGAGAGTTGAAGCCGCCGGCTCCGGTGTAGATGATCCGCGTGACCAGGTGAGGAATGATTTCATCCGAAAGCGCGTACGGTAGCGCGCGGTGCATGTACGACTCGTGACAGCCCCAGGTCACCCAGCGGCCGCCATAGTCCACGTTAGATTTGAACAGCAGCACTTCGGTTCCGAGGTCGCGCATCAGCTCCTGCGCAAGGTCGGCCAGTATGCGCTCGCCGGCGAGAATGTAGCGGACTACATCCCATGGGTTGGTGCACTCGGGCGTCGTCAACTCGGGGTGATTGCCGTAGTCAACGTAGAACCGTGCGCCGTTTTCCAGGTACAAGCCGCTGGCAGGGTCCAGCAGACAGACTAACCTTACTCGGGCCAGCCCGAGCAACCTGTTGACAATCTCGGTCTGATCGTGGCCGCTGTCCCACGGATACATCGCGCTTAGGGCGTATTCAGTTTCGATTCCCATTAGTTTTTCGGCCACAGCTATTCACCGCCCTGCTGACGAGTGGCAGCAAGAAATGATTCGCTGTCGCCCGACAACGCCTTTTGAATTGCATCAGCGCCCGCGGCTAAAAGAGTCTTCCCCGCAAGCCGCATCCGACGAAGATTCGCGTCATTCGAGTCATCACCCGGCGGGTCTTGCTCGTGCCGCTCGCGATCGTTTTCGTTCCTTTCACGAAGTCTCATCACGTCCTCCTTTCAAAGTATGATTGTCCCTCTTGGCAGCGGCCAGCAGATCGAGCAACTCGTCCAGCGTAGTCGCGTCCTCGAAGGCTCTCTCGGAAGCCTCTTTCGTAAACGCGAGCGGACTGGCCAGATCGAGCCTGCGATAGATCGTCCGGTAACGCTCATACCCGGTCTTGAACCGAATCGAGTCCCAGTCCACATCGTCTACACCGTCCGGTCCAGCCCATCGCAAGAGCATCGCCCTCGTCCAGGCGCGCGTGTCTTCGGGCGGGCTCACCGTGAAACGCTCGATTTGCTCGTCGCTCACTACGCGCTCGACGAATCCGGCTCGTTCATACGCCCAATACAATCCCTCCGACGGATCCAGGCTCGAGTACAAGTGGTCAAGATGCTTGATTTCGGGGGAGCCCCATGTCAGGTCCGGATTCTGATCGAGCACCTGTTGCAATACCGAAAGCTTCAACACTCAATCCAGGCGCGGCGCAAGCGATTCGAAATCGCCCGCTTGTAGCTTCACCAGCGTGTCTTCCCAAAGCCCTAGTATCTCGCTCGCTCGCGGAACAACTTCGTCGCAGCCGCCGCCCGCCACAAACTGCTTCGCCTCTTCGAGGAAACGTAGCTGGAGTGCACCTGCGCTCAGTTCCCCACCAGTGGTCATAATCGCTTGAGCCTGAAGCGTGGGATCGTGACTCCATCGCATCAGGGCGTCGACTGGATCGTCGAGCAGCAACTCGATGTTCACCTGCTCGGCTTCTATCATCGCAAGCACGATCTGCATTACCCCGACTTTCAACGGGCTCGCAACGTGGCACAGAGTGTTGTCAAAACAGATCACGTGCAGCCGGGCCATTAGTTCTGCCGGGTCGTCATCGTCCCAAGAGGCGCGGCTACCGCACAAGGGTTCGTCGCGGCTGTTGACGATGGGGCGATTGTGAGTCGTCTGCTCTCCAACCAGATTTTCGAAGAAATCGGCGCGCCCGGATAACTGAAACGAGACCTCGGGCGCGTCGTTTTCGCTTCCAGCTTTGCCCTGGCCTGTGTACACAATGCTCGACGCCTGAAACGCGGCCAGGTAGAGCATGTAGTGAATCTTCCGGCGAAAGATGTTGTCCCATGCCCGGCGCGTGATCAGAAAGTCGAGCTGGCTCCCATAGGAGTTGCCCCGGCCGTCGCTGTTGTTGACAAGCACCTGAATCTTCTTTCCGCGCGGCAGCTTTTCGTTAGCCGATTCAAGCGCGCCTCGCGCGATTCTCAGCATCGCGTGCCAGCAACCAACGTGATCGTAAGCACTCAGCACCTCGGGCACGCACAGTTCGAGATGATCGAGGTCTATGTACACGCAGCCGCCGTTCGAAGCGAGATACTTGCGGCCCCAGTCCCGCGGATTCACAACGGCCTGCGCGCCGCCGTTCCCTTGCGAGCTCCATCTTGCCGGCCCAAAGGACTGACTAGGCACAAAATTACCAAGTTCGATGTCCGCGCCGCACAGTTTTGGCAGACGCGTGTCTTGAATTTGTCCGCGGGATTTGTCGATTCCTCTCGATTTCATGTCGATGCCTGTTAGCCAACCGTCGACGCGCTGGATCTTGCCTGCCAAGAATTTCAGATTTCAGATTTCGGATTCTCAGATTTGAGATCTGAAATCTGAGATATCGTTCATGCCGTCTTGCCCGGCCAATGTACTCACGCCACATGCAAATACGCGTGTGGCCTCGCGACCTTTGTCTGAATCGCTTCAACTCGCACCACGTCCACGTCCTGAGGCAAGTCGCTCAGGTGCTGTCGACAGTTTGCCGGCGTCAAAGTTCCGGCGATGCTTTCCAGCTCCTCCGCAATCGTCGACAACACGTGCTTCAATTGAACTCCGGTCTGCCCGGTTTCAATCTCCTCAACGCATGCGCGCTCCTTGGCCAACAGCGCGATCTTGGCGATGCTCGCGCCGCTCAAGAGCTCCTTCGCGCGAACCGCTCGGCGCTTGCCATCGCGGAATGTGATCGTAAGCAACTCGCTGCCGCCGTTCGGCGAATAGATCTTCGACACGGCTGACTCGATGATTTCGCGGCGCGCGGCGCTCGAACTGAAACCCTCGAGCACGAACGGAATCTCAGCCTGCAGGTGCTTGCGGAAGATCTCGCGCGCGGCTCTCATGTTCGGCCGCGGAACTTCGAGCACCAGATCGCCAAGCCTGCCGGGCCGCAGCAGCGCCGGATCGATCGCATCGCGCCGATTGGTCGCGCCAACCACCAGCACGTTGCCCCGCGTGTCCAATCCATCAAGCTCGGTCATGAACGCGGTCAAGACTCGATCATCGATGCGCATTAGGGAATTACCACGGGACGCGCCGAGCGAGTCCACCTCGTCAAAGAACATGATCACCGGCACCTCTGGTTCCTGATTTCCTGCTTCTCGTGCTACACGGAACGCCTCGCGATAGTTCGCCTCGCTCTGCGCATACCACATGCTATGCAGGCTCGCCGGTTTGATGTTCATGAAGCGCGCGCGGCCTGATTTGGAAATCGTTCCAAGCCAGTTCGCAAGCGCGCGCGCCATCATCGTCTTGCCGGTGCCCGGAGGTCCGACCAGCAGCACCGAGCCCTTTTGCCGAAGCCGGTACTTGCGCGCGGTGTCGGCGTGGTACAGGTGCAACCGAATCGACCGTTGAAGCTCTTCAATCTGGCAGTCCAGCCCGCCGATATTCTCGAAGCTCTCCTCAGGGCTTTCCTCGAGAAACAGCTCAGAGCCCTTCGAACGATCCACCTTTTCGAACGCCATCCAGGCGCTCGGTCCCATCGAACCAGGTCGCCGGATTTCAGTTCGCTCCGCAACAACGAGTCGGCGGCATCGACGATCAGCTCATCGTCACGGTGCTTGATTAGTTGAAGAGTTGAGATGTAGAGGGTGAGAACAGAACCGGATGAGTTACGCCTCGTCGACGGTTTCACCAGATGCGCGACTCAAATCCCACGCGGCGGCTCCGGCTTCTTGATCCTGATCCGCTTCAGCCAGGGGAGCGCTTTCCATCGGGCAAGTTCCTTCTGATATCTGATATTCAACTCCGCGGCGGCCGCTGCATTAGCGCGCGGGTGCGGCACGGATATATACGCAGTTGGCATCGCGGTCCGTCTTGTGTCGCCCTGCCCAGTTCGACCGCTGTTGTCCACGATGAATGGGTTGAATCTTACCGGTTGTCCACAGCGAGGGCACTCGCTGTGGAGAGACGTTTCATCCCAAGCTTCACCGGGCAGTTGCAAACACGGTGACTGCTCTGGCGCCAGTCCGAATTCCGCACACAGACTGTGAACCTTGTCGAGGACTTGCTGGGCTGGCGTGAAGCGATTGCCGCACCACGCACAACGAGCAGTGACATCTCGCTCGATCCCACTCCCGCGTAGCGATGCAAAACAGACGTGTAGCCGTTATGAAAGGGGTGACCGGCTCCATGCCCTGAAGGGCAAGGAGATATATCCGACCAGCATTGTCGCCCACGGCCAGGTTGATTCCCGTCGGGTCCTGCGCGAGGACGACGTTGTACCCGCGAGTCACGAACTTCGCCAGCCCCTCGCCTCCGGGGACCCTCCTTATCCCAATTTCGCCGTCGGCCTCATCTCCAAAGGCCGCCAACGGCGCGGTAAGATCTGGCGACCACAACGAAGCGCCGCATCCACCTCCGATCGCGATCCGAGAAGCGCCGTCCGTACTCAAAGAAGCCCGTCCGAGCACGATGTGGCGGCCGTCGGCACTATAGGCGCAGCCCTTCTCGCCTACCCATGAACTCTGCAGACTGAGTTCGCTACCCACCTCGACCGTTGCAACTTCGCTCCACCGCGGCGTAGCCCATATTCTCGCCACCCGCTCAAGGCGGGACGAAGAACCAAGGGGCCCACCTCCGCCAGCCCATTCTGTGTATCGGCAGGTGATTAGAGCCAATAACCGCTTCCCGTCCGGTGAGAACGTGCACGAGGACACAGAATAGTCTTGAGTCGAAGTGTTATTTTTGGAGCTTTGCAAACTGTCGCGAAGTCCGGGATCCACGGACAGGCACGCAGATTCACGACTCGTCCTCATGTCCCAAACCCTGACAGTTCCGTCATCCGACCCCGATGCTAGCCAGCGACCATCGGGTGAAAAGGCACATGCATTGACGTCGCCCGAATGACCCGTCAAAGACTGAGGTCGTCCAGCTGATGCCTCCCAGAGGTACAGCCCTTCCTTTGTCCCCGACGCAAGCCACTCGCCGTCTGGCGAGTACGCACAGGAAAGAACCTGACCGGCGTACTCTTGGGCGGCCCGCTCCTGAAGATCGTTACCCATTAGTCGGACCGCTGCGAGGAGATCGTCAGCGTGCCCCCCGAGTGTGCCGATCAACGCCCCGTTTTGCTGTCCCAAACCTTCAGGGTCTTGTCGGTTGATGCGGACAATAAGCAATCACCTTTCGGCGAGTACGCACATGCCTTCACCGGGCCGGAATGCGCCTCGTATCGAGCCACCTCGGCTGAGCCCGGACTGTCCCAAACCTTAATGACTCCGTCCGCCGAGCCGGAAATGAACAAATTGTCGCGAGCAGAATACATGCACGCCTCGACGTAGTGCGAGTGGCCGCGCAAGACGGCTTTCGGGTGCCACGAATCCGTTCGCCAGAGCCTGATGGTATAGTCAATGGACCCCGACGCCAATTCGTGACCATCAGCGGAGAATGCGCATGTCAATACAGCTTCCTTGTGACCCGCGAGCGTCGCCAGGATTTCGTCGGATTCGGCGTTTGCTACAGTCAGAAGATGATCATCCCATCCAGTCGCTACGAGGGAACCGTCCGAAGAGAGCGCGAGAGAGCGAACCCTCTCACTTCTTTGAACTGTACCGAGTCGTTCCGGCTCAAAGCGTGCGGTGTTAGACCTCTCCCACCAGGCGCCGAACCAGATCAGGCTCCCATCGGGCGAGAACGCGCAGCCTAATACCCACTGCCTATGCTGAAACAAGAGCGAAGGGCGCTCGCGCAGATTGTGACTCTCACTACGAATGAACCGCAGCCAGTCTTGCAGTTCCTCGCGCTTTGCTGGTTGTAGATCAGCCGCTTGCGACATGCCGCTCCACCGGTCAGCCTCGGCTCTAGTTGCTACGTGTTGAGGAGCTCAGCGAGAGCAATACTGATACGTCCGGCAACTCTATGCAATACCAAACGAAAACATTTTGGAAGGGTTTACTCGGATAGGGAAATTCCAGAGGGAGCGCGAGAAGCAGTGCGAGAGAGGGAGTGAGCAGTAGGCAGACACATTCACTAATAAAGGACTGCCTACTGCTTCAACGTTCGCGCGAGTGCGAAATCAATACTGATCGAGACGCCGGGGCAACACAACTCCGTTCGTACTATGAGACGACTGCTATTGCGCCGCTTCTGCTTTCAAGCGGCCTCTCTCCGTCACTAGTCCCTTGCTCCTGATTCCTGTTCTCAGGCTGCCCGCGGCGTTGTGCTTGCTGACAAGCTACTTCTTGGCGCCGATCACTGCGTCCTTAGCCGCCTTTGCGACGCGGAACCTGATGACCGTCTTCGCCTGTATTTGAATTTCGGCGCCCGTTGCCGGGTTGCGTCCTAAACGGGCCTTGGTCTGCTTCTTGACTAGTTTGCCGATTCCGGGAATCACGAATTCGCCGACCTTCTTTGTCTCACGATAAGCGATGTTGCTCAGCGATTCGATGAAAGCCGCGGCAGTCTTCTTGTTTGTTTCGGTCGCTTCGGCCAATTCGGTAGCGAGCTGCGTCTTCGACATCTTCTTTACGTTTGCCATAAGTTCTATCGTCCTCTTTCTAAATTTGATCTCTGTCTCTCCCCACAGGTTTCTAAACTCGGGTGCGGTGTAAAGCAAAGCGCTTCGCTCCATGAGGCACGTCGGTCACCGCTCAAAAAGATACCCCTGCTCCCGCCGCCCCATAATCGAGCCGGCAAAACAGGGGATTTCTGCGACGCGAAGATTACTACACCAGAAATGAAGTTGCAACCAAAAAGCGCAAAAACACCAGCAATTTTATTAGGTGAAATCGAATCCCGGCCAACACGACGTTGCTTGGAGCACAAGATTCGGGTCATCGGAGAGCGACTAAACCCGCGACGGGGTCGGAGTGCCGACCTGGTCGCCCAGAAAGAGGAAATCAATCTTATTGACTGACGGTACGGCAGATGAGAGAATTCGGTCTTGTGATGCCAGCCCCAGCGCAGTTCAACTTATTCTACCGTACGATCGAGAAGGATTCCCCGACTCGGTGAGCACTTAAGATGTTAGAGTTCAAGCAGCGCCAATTGGAAACGGAAGAGCTTTCCCCCAGGTGGAACATCGGCGTCGATCGTCGCCACGTCGCAGCCTACGTCGGGCTAGCGTTGGTAGCCGGGTTTGCAGGTGGCTTTATTGCCGAGAGATATGTGGCTCGCAAAGAGATGGCTCCACCGCCGCTCGTCAGCGAGTCTCGACCGCCTGTCCGGCAGGCGGCCAATACTCAGCCGGTCGAGTTCCACCGCGTCACTCGCATAGTGCGCGGCGACACGATCGAGGTCGAGGGTGTGGGACCAGTTCGCATGCTCGGACTGGAAACTCCCGACGGCAAGTCTCCGCGCGAGCTCAACAGCAGTCACGGGCTGCGCGCGCTCAACTACGTCGAGAAGACGTTGCTGGGACAGGACGTTCGACTCGAATTGGACACGACAAGCAGCGCCAAGGACAGCGCGGATCAGACGCTTGCCTACGTCTTCACCCGCGACGGCACCCTCGTCAACGGCGAGATGGTGAAGCAGGGCCTCGCCCTCGTCCGCTCAGAGGAGTTCAGATTGGCAGCCGACTTCCGGGGTTACGAGCGGGAAGCGATGCAGGCCATGCGCGGATTGTGGGGATCGTCGTCGTCATCGACGGTAGCCGCTACGCCCTCCTCGACGACTGCGTCACCATTAGCCGATGACAAGCCAAAGAAGCTTTCACCCCTTGCGCCATCGGCTTTCGGGGCCAACATTCCCGCGCTCTCGGGATCGCCAACCACTTCCCTTGAACAAAGCGTGTGGGTTTCGTCTGGCGACAAGATGTATCACAAGTCAGGTTGTGAGTTTCTGGATAAGAAGAAGCATTCGGTCCCATTATCGCAGGCTAAGACGGAAGGCTTCACGGCGTGCAGCAGGTGCTATGCTTCGACTGTGCTAAAAGCACCATAGCCCTATTGACTGATGCCTTATACTATTTTCCGGATTGTTCCCCCTACCAGCATGACCATCAGCGCGGAGTAGCAAGCCCGGCTGAGGCCAAAAGCCCGCAGGACAATACGACGAGAACAGGATCTGAACATGGACAGGCGATTGGTTTCTGTCTGCACGACAGTCATTCTTTCATTTCTCACGCTCGCCCACTCGAGCGCGGCAAACACACCTCGGAAGTCGATACTGAACAAGCGGCCAGCGGCGCTCAGCACGTCGCGAGCATCGATCGGCATACGATCACGGGACACGAAAACTCCCGGAGTTCGCGCCACAAAGAACTGCGATCCCTGCGCGGCGGAGCTCGCTCAGAAGAGCAAGGGCCACGCGGCTAAGAAAGGCGCGAAGGCGGCGAAGAGCCTTCCTTGCCATCCCAAAGACTACATCGATCCGAAGATCGCCAGTAACTACAAGGCCGCGTTGCGCGATATGAAACGCGCGGGCATCAAGCCGCATATTACGAGCGTGTGGCGTTCCTCCGAGAGTCAAGCGGAACTGCATCGGTGTTCGCTCAGCACCCGTTGCCGTCGCGCGAACCCGGGTCTTTATCGCGCGCTCCCCGCCGGAAAATCCATTCACGAGGCCGGTTTCGCTGTCGATATGGCCGGCATCGCCGCGGGTCCCCGCGGTGACAAGCGGCTCACACCGCAAGGCAAGCGCATCGTTGCAATAATGAAGAAGAATGGCTTCAACTGGCGCTACGGTCTAGCGGATCCTGTCCACTTCGAAGCCGATCCTCGAAAGCATGGATATCGAAACGTGCAGGAAGCCATCACACGAACTCAGACAACTTGCCAGGTAAGGCTCGCGAAGAACAAGGCTCACAAGAAAGCGGCGGACAAAGTCGCGGCCGCCCGCGCTCAGGTTCCCGCCAGAACGCGTCTGGCGGCCGAGGCGAAATTGACAAAGACACGCCGCCACCTGGGGAGAGCAAGAGCGTGAGCCAATACTGACGCGTCGAAGCGATTTAATCTTGCGGACTGAACGGGCTTTCGCCGCTTCGACTTCTGTTCGGTACCGGACCGCTTGAGCTTCAGCTCGGCCAATCACGTCGCGGCTGCCTGGTTCCACTGTGGGAGCTGCGTGGTTGACTTCCCTTCCTTCACCTAATTAGAATCGCCGCCTGGTTCTCCAACATTCGAGGTCACTCTGGTGAAACTAACTCTACTCGACTGGTCGGTCATCGCTGCCTATTTTCTCTTCAATCTCGGTATTGGAATCTACTACGCTCGGCGAGCACGCGGAAGTACAACCGACTTTTTCCTCTCGGGCCGTAACGTTCCGTGGTGGCTTGCGGGCACGTCTATGGTCGCAACTACATTCGCAGCGGACACACCGCTTGCGGTCACCGGGTTCGTCGCCCGGAACGGGATCGCAGGCAACTGGTTGTGGTGGAACTTTGTGATGAGCGGGATGCTCACGGTGTTCCTGTACGCTCGATTGTGGAGAAGAGCCGGAGTGATGACCGATGTCGAGTTTGCCGAGCTGCGCTACTCGGGCAAGCCGGCAGCCTTCTTGCGCGGCTTTCGCGCGCTGTATCTGGGCCTGCCCATCAACTGCATTATCATGGGCTGGGTTAACCTGGCGATGGTCAAGATACTCGAGACCACGCTGGGCCTCGACAAGAGCGGCGCACTGAAGGTTGTCATCGGGCTTCTGATCTTCACGGCGTTTTACACAACGATCTCCGGTTTGTGGGGTGTCCTGGTGACTGACCTGTTTCAGTTCGTGCTGAAGATGGGAATGGTGATAGTGCTCGCTGTTCTGGCAGTCCACGCGGTTGGCGGGATGGATGCTCTCAAAATGAAGATCGCTGCGCTTGATGCGTCAGGCGGACAGCAGGGTTCACGGCTTTCATTCTTCCCGGAACTGGATTCTGTGTGGATGCCGACGATCACGCTGTTCACTTATCTCGCCGTGAACTGGTGGGCGAGCTGGTATCCTGGCGCCGAGCCTGGCGGCGGTGGTTACGTCGCTCAGCGGATATTCTCTGCCAAGGACGAACGGCACGGACTGCTGGCGACGCTGTGGTTCAACATCGCGCACTATGCTCTGAGGCCGTGGCCGTGGATACTAACGGCGCTGGCATCGCTCATCCTGTACCCCGAGCTTGCGGATAAGGAAACCGGTTATATCAGAACGCTGATGGACCCGAATGTCTTTCCGGTCTACCTGCGCGGCTTCATGCTTGCAGCGTTCGCTGCAGCTTACATGTCTACGATAGGCACTCAGCTCAACTGGGGCGCGTCATACGTGATCAACGATTTCTACCGGCGCTTTCTGAAGATCGACGGTGGCGAGCGGCACTACGTGATCGCTTCCCAACTGGTCACGGTTCTGTTGATGATAGTTTCGCTCATAGTGACATTCAATCTGGAGTCGATTGGCGGGGCGTGGAAGTTGCTGTTGGTGACGGGCGCCGGGACCGGGACCGTGCTGTTGCTGCGTTGGTTTTGGTGGCGAATCAACGCGTGGTCTGAAGTCTCGGCGATGATCACCGCCGCTGCGTGCTCGCTCTTTTTGCAGCTTTACCTCAAGTGGGACAGCGACAGTCCGCGGGACTTCGCCTACTTGATGCTTGTCACGGTCGGTGTGACCACAGCCGTTTGGCTCACGGTTACCCTGCTGACTCCCGCGGAATCAACCGAGACGCTGGCAGCTTTCTACCGCAAGGTGCGACCCGAAGGCCCGGGATGGAAGCGAGTCGCGGCGCGGACAGGTCTCGCGCCGTCAAGCGCGAGCGGAGGCCTTGCCATACAGTTCGCGAACTGGTTTCTCGGATGCGTTTTGATATACGGATTCTTGTTCGGCATCGGCTATGTCATCTTTGGCCAGATGTTGAAGGGCGCGGGCTTCTTGCTCGGCGGCGTCATTGCGGGCGCGTTGATCATTCGAAACTTGAAAAGCGCCGGCTGGCAGCCTTCACCGGATGAAGCCGCAGCCCAGGCTAAAGACGTCGCCGCGGCCGCTTGAGGTTATGTTCAGAGTTCAAGCTTTAGCTTGCCGCTGAGTGACAAATCTGCTGGGAGCCAGCCTAAAGGCTGGACTGTGAACTCTGTCGCGTCGTCGTGACCGGCTAGCTGGATTTGGGGGATCAATTGCTCTTCATCAAGAGAGTCGCTTTAGCATTGCTACTGTTGAGCACATCGCACGTGCCCGCTGCTCTGCCTGCTAAAGGCGCTGAAAAGGAAAGGCCGCCCGCCGTTGAACAGTCCTGGGTCGAGAAAACGCTCGCCTCGATGACGCTCGACGAGAAAATCGGTCAGTTGATCATTCCCGCGATGATCGGCATGTTCCTGAGTCAGGATAGCGAAGCTTTTCAGCAAGCTCGTCGGGACATCTCCGAGTTTCACGTCGGCGGCTATCACATGCTTGGCGAGGTGAACATCCTCCACGAACCTGCCGGCGTCGCGCTCCTTATAAACCACTTGCAAGAGCTGTCCAAGGTTCCGCTGTGGATCACCGCGGACTTTGAGGGCGGCGTTGGCCTGCGCTACATCGGCGCAACGCGACTCCCGCGAGCGATGGCGATGGGCGCGACGGCGAACCCCGAGCTGGCCTATCAGGCTGGCCGCATCACCGCTGAAGAAGCCCGCGCTCTCGGCGTACAAGTCAATTTCTATCCTGTCGTCGACGTGAACAATAACGCGCGCAATCCTATCATCAACATTCGCTCATTCGGGGGAGATCCGTTACTTGTTGCTCGCATGGCTCGCGCGTATATACGAGGCTCGCAGGAGCACGGGGTGATGGCGACGGCGAAGCACTTTCCCGGACACGGCGATACTTCAACCGACTCCCACCTCGAGCTGCCGGTTATCGACGTCGATCGCGCGCGCTTGAATGCCATCGAGCTGCCGCCCTTTCAAGCCGCCGTCGAAGAAGGAGTCGGCGGCGTGATGAGCGCGCATATCGCCCTGCCGCGTATTGAAACCGGTAATCTTCCTGCCACGCTTTCTTCAAAGATGCTGACCGGCGTGCTCCGAGGTGAGCTTAAGTTCGGCGGCGTAATCTTCACCGACGCGATGAACATGCGCGGCATCGCGGCTCACTATCCCGAAGGCGAGGCCGCGGTTCGCGCGGTCAGGGCCGGCGCCGACATCGTGTTGTATCCGCCGAGCGTCGAGCAGGCTTTTGTCGCGCTCAAGCGAGCAGTCGAATCGGGCGAAATCAAAGAGTCGCGCATCGACGAGTCGGTCAGGCGAATCCTGGCCGCCAAGGCAAAACTCGGGCTTGATCGCGACCGCTTCGTCGATATCGGCAAGCTGGATAAGACGCTTGGCCGCGCAGAGAATCAACGAACCGCGCAGCAAATCATCGAGAGCGCTATCACACTGGTGCGCGACAAGCGGGGCGACTTGCCGTTGAAGCTGGCGCCTGAACAAAGGGTCCTGTTCATCACGTTGGTTGACAACAGCGAAGGCTGGCGCGACGGAGTGCCCGGTCGCGCCTTCTTCGCGGCGCTCGTCAAACGCCACCCGAATTCGATCAACGTTTACGTGACCGACAAGACTTCACCAGCAGAGTTTGAATTGATAAGGAAACTCGCGGCATTCTCGGACGCGGTAATAGTCAACGGGTTCATTCGAGTGTCGTCATTCAAGGGCTCGATTGATATGAGCGATGGCGAGATCAATCTATTGAAGCAGCTCTCTACGATCGAGAAGCCATTCGCGTTCGTGCTTTATGGCAGCCCTTATCTGTTATCGTTCGTGCCCGAGCTCCCAAGTTACATTTTGGCCTACGAGTATTACCCTGCGGCCGAAGAGGCCGCGCTGAAAGCGGTGCTGGGCGAGATTGAATTCAGAGGCAGGCTCCCGGTTGAACTGCCGGGCTTCTATCCCATCGGCCACTCGGCAGCGAAGAGGTAGCGAAAGCGCAAAGAGCAAAGAGCGAGAGCAAAGAGCGAGAGCAAAGAGCGAAACGCTTAGCTCTTTGCCCTTCGCTCTTTGCCCTTTGGCCCCCTTGATTCTCGGAGTGGCTTAGTGCAGCATTTAGCAAAAGAATCCAATGGAAAGCTCATCAATGTACGGCGACGACGAAACGGAAGAGGTCAGAGTATTCACTCTGAGCGAAGCGCGCGGCCTGGTACCGAGGCTCCGCAAGTTGCTGGCGCGGGTCACGAAAGAACGCGAGGCGCTGCTGGATATGCGCGTCGAAATAGATTTGGCGAGAGAAAAAGCCAGCGCAGGTGGTGGTGGTAGCCCGCTCGGTCCCACTTATCTTGCGCACCTGATCGCGTTCAGTGAAGCAGTTCAGGAGGTCGAATACCTCGGCGTGCATGTGAAGGATTTGCGTACCGGTCTCGTAGATTTCCCCTATGATCGCGACGGCCGTATAGTCTACCTCTGTTGGAAACCCGACGAGGATGAAATAGCCTGGTGGCATGAGACAGACTCGGGATTCGCAGGCCGAAAACCGCTCACCGATGAGTTTGAATGAACCGCAAAGTTCGTAGGGCGCCTTCAGACAGATTGCTCTGAACAGGCAACGTTCCGCCTGACGGCGGTCCTACGAGACTCATTCATCGGAGATCAATTGGCGGATCAGAAAAAACCGGGGGGAGAAGTGGTTGATATAGAAACTCAAGCCGACGGTCGGGGCTCTTCCTTGCGCGCTGGCTCATCGCGGTACTTGCGGTCGTCGTCGCGATACTTCCGATCATCGATCTCGCGAGGATCGTCGCCGCGCATTCCGGTCTTGAAGTGGCGGATGCCTTCGCCAAGCCCTTTGGCGACCTCCGGTATGCGACGCGCTCCGAACAAGATAATTATTATCAGCGCGATTATCAGCAGCTCGGGCATTCCAAGTGGACCCATTGTTGTGCTCCTTAACGAGTGGACTTCGATAAAGCGATTCTAGACCTCGCATAAGAGCGTGTCAAACACCATGAGACACTCAAAACTCGCTGTTGTCCGGACTTGTGACTGGCATGCTGGTCAGCATTGCCCGCTCGCATTCGTGACTTCGCGATGAAGCCAGAGCCGAGAACACTTTGCATTGTGCCGTTTTCGCGGACGAAGCCGCCGCTGCTCGCTTCATGGGGACGAGCGCCCTCACGCTCTTTGAGACTGGGATCGGGAGGTTCTTGATTTCGATTGCTTCGAAGATCGGCTTGAGCACTTGCATTTCGATACCCTTCAGCATTTCTTCGCGCGTCACCGTGTCCAGCTTTACGGCACCCAGCACTCCAATAACCCGCGCCTGGTTGTTGAAGCTGGCCACAACCACCGACGCGACGCGATTTGCAGCTAGAGAATGGCGCGACTCAACCCTGGGAGATGCGCGTCGCGGACAAGCTTTCAGGACGCGTGGATCCGAGGCATCATTCAAGGTCGTAGTTAGGGCCTCGGGCCTGCGCGCACAGCCGAATTCCGTAGACGGGCTGGTGGACCTGTCAATCGCGATGGAAGAATCACTCTCTGAGGCATTGACGACAGATAAATCGGAAGCGGTTCCCGGCTGGTAGCTCGCACCAAATACTTCGGCTATTTGCTGCCATGCGTCCATCGCTGCGGAGAGTCTTGGGTTGAAACTGACTTGCACCCCGGCAACTCCCAGCGAGATCGGAAGGATGGCGAGGACCAGGAACAAGAATAAGGCCGCGCCCACCGGGGCATGCGCCGCTCTGTTAAGTCGTTGCATCGCTGTCTCCGAAAACCGAATCAGTTGCTCCCGCCTGAGTGCTGCCTTCCGAAACGGCTAAAAGGATTGAAAGTTCAACTTTTTCTGCGTCTCTTAACTGCTTCGTTCACCCCGTAAGTGGCACAGCGACAGAGAAGGTTGCAAATACTTTCTTGGGGAAGCGGACCACGTCTTGTTTGCCCGGATTTCTTGCGGATTTGATCGCTGTCGAAATGCCTTGTACAAAGGCATCAGAACAGAGTTGCCTGGTCCGAGTGGCCACCGATCTTCCTAAAATCAAGCCCGAGGTGCTCGTAAGCAAGGCGAGTCGCGGTGCGTCCGCGCTGCGTGCGGTTCAGAAATCCGACCTGTAACAGATAAGGCTCGTAGATCTCTTCAATCGCATCTTTCTCCTCACTGATGGCGGCCGAAAGCGTCCCGAGTCCAACCGGCCCGCCGTCAAACTTCTCTATGATCGTCAGCAGGAGTTTGCGATCAACCTCATCGAGCCCATACGCATCAACCTCCATGCGATCGAGAGCGAGGCCCGCCACGTCGCCGGTTACGTCGCCGTCGTGCAGCACCTCAGCGATGTCACGCACTCGACGCAGCAAGCGGTTGGCGATTCGAGGCGTGCCTCGCGACCGCTTGGCTATCTCGTGAGCGCCGCTTGCCTCCACCTTCACACCGAGGATGTCAGCAGAACGGTTCACGATCACTTCCAAATCGGCGACCGGATAGAAGTCCAGGTGGAGCGGTATTCCGAAGCGGCCTCGCAGCGGCGCACTGATGAGCCCGGCCCGCGTAGTCGCGCCTACCAATGTGAACTTCGGCAGTTCCAACTTTATTGATCGAGCCGAAGGTCCCTGCCCAATCATGATGTCCAACTGATAGTCTTCCATCGCCGGGTACAAAACTTCTTCGATTGTCGGGTTGAGCCGATGAATCTCGTCGATGAACAAGACGTCGCCTTCAGCAAGATTCGTCAACAGCGCTGCAAGGTCGCCGGCTTTTTCGATAACCGGTCCGGCAGTGGACTTAATGTCACTGCCCATCTCGTTGGCGATGATGTGAGCCAGGGTGGTCTTGCCGAGTCCGGGCGGACCGTAGAGCAACACGTGATCGAGAGCTTGCCCGCGTTTGCGCGCGGCCTGGATAAAGATCGACAGGTTCTCTTTGGCCTTGTTCTGACCGATGTACTCGCGAAGCAATTTAGGTCTGAGACTCAGCTCAAACTGTTTCTCGTCGTCGCCATCAGTGCCTGCGGAAATGATTCTGTTTTCCACCATTCGACCAAAACTCCTGCGCGCGCGAGCGGGTTTTCTGATCGCGCAGTTTACCATAAGTTGTGGCGCCGCTGAATAGCGTTACAAAATCTGGTGCCAGCCGTTATAATTTCCCCAACGCATCAATGACAAAGCCGCCTGAAGAAGGAAGGATCTGGGAATGGCGCGCGTTCGGGCACCTCAGCCAGACGCTCGCCGCAAAGGTTCGGGCTTATCCGGTCAGATTCAGCGACCTTCGAGGCGACGACATTTACCTGATCTCGCCGCTCAGCGATCAAAACGTAAAGCTGCGCAGTTATGCGCACGGGTGGGTGCTCAAGCTCAAGTTGCTGTTCGAAACCAAGGCGGCGCCTTTCGAGCTTTATGACGAAAGCTCGGAGTTTACCTACCAGTTCCCCGTTGCACACGACAGGCTGAAGGACGCCGCGCGGTTGCTGGGTGTCACGCTGTCGGTAGGCGCTCATTCATTTGATCGCCTTAATGATGAGGAGTTCGTGAAGGCCCTGGTGGAGTCGTCTCCCGCGGTGTCCAAGACCAGAGTATCCAAGAGGCGATCGCAATATCAGTTTGAGAAGGGATGGCTGGAGCTGGCCGACGTCAAGTTTCCAACGCGCGATGTTCAATCAGTATCGGTTCACTCATCTGAGATCGACGTCGTAAAAGAAATGATAGAACGGTTGCAACCAGGGGATGAGTTGGAACCTATGAACTACATCGAAGCATGCAGGCGTTGGGGTTGAACCGGATGTCCTTATTCAGATGCTCTTCTCTAAGCGAACAGGCCGTCTAAGAATCCGATGTGGTAAACCAT
>Ga0137359_10000089_pt1 | contig 67101 bp, 64 predicted proteins | sample Mad1_40_16metaG_FD_108281 | JGI IMG/M metagenome (GOLD analysis project Ga0137359, IMG submission 108281) | Vadose zone soil microbial communities from Angelo Coast Range Reserve, California, USA - Mad1_40_16 metaG | ecosystem: Environmental > Terrestrial > Soil > Vadose zone | place: USA... | reverse complement strand
CGAGGCTACTCCAGTCGCCCTACGGGCTCCTTCCGTAGCCCCGTGCGAATCGGCGAATTGAAAATGTGTAACCAATGTCATGGCATTTTCCGGTGTTACCAATGTCTTGGCATTTGAGAACTAGTGACTAGTGTCATAGCCAAATCTACTGCCCGCTCCGTCGAATCGGTTCGCGCTAATCCGCGACTCGCGTTCTCAATTCGATCGATCTCGGTCGGATTATCGATCAGTTGATGCAACTCGCCTGCAAGACGCGCCGGCCTCAGATCTTGTTGAAGAATCATTCGCCCAGCTCCAACGCGAACAAAAGCTTCGGCATTCCTGCGCTGATGATCGTCGGTCGCAAACGGAAACGGAATAAAGATCGCCGCCTTCCCAGCCGCTGCAACCTCTGCCACGGTTGTCGCCCCCGATCTGCATATCAGCAAATCCGCGCGCGCATACTGATCGGCCATATCGTGAATGAACGGCCTCACATCAACATCATCGAAGCCGGCTGCGCCATAGCCGAGTCTAACCGTTTCGTAGTCGCGCTCGCCCGTCTGATGCGTAAAGGAAAGCCGCTCTTTCCTCGACGCAAGCGCCGGAAGAGCGCCAATCACCGCATTATTGATCGCCTGAGCTCCCTGGCTGCCTCCGAAGATCAGCACGTGGATTTTTTTGGTCCGCTCTTTCTTCGGAAGCCGCGCGAAGTCTACGCGAACCGGGTTGCCGGTAACAACCCCGCGCGACCGGAAATACTTCTGCGCATCCGCGAAGCTCAGCGCCGCCGCATCGACGAATCGAGCAAGCACTCGATTCGTGAATCCGGGCATCGCGTTCGGCTCGACAACCATCGTCGGTATCCGCGAAAGCGCCGCCATCAATAGCGTCGGTCCCGACGAATATCCGCCAACGCCGATAACTACGTCTGGCTTGAATCGCTTCAGTATCCGACGCGCGGCGACAAAGCTCGGCGGCAACTCGCCCAGAGATTTGGTTCTTTCAAAGACCGAGACGCCTTTCAACGCGCCTACCTTGATCAACTCGAGGTCGAAGCCGGCACGCGGAACAATTTTCGATTCGAGTCCGCGCGCAGTCCCGACGAACAGAATTGCCGTAGACTGATCGCGCTCCTTAAACTCACGAGCGATGGCAACGCCCGGAAAAATGTGCCCGCCTGTTCCACCCGCAGCAATGATGACCCTCATAACGAACGATGAACGATGAATGCTGAAAGATGAATGATCGAGCAGGTTCATCATTCATCATTCATAGTTCATCGTTTCCTCGGCTCAGGTTTTGCCGTGCTTCGAAACGTTCAACAGCACGCCTGCGGCGAACAGGCTTATCGCCAGCGACGAGCCGCCGGCGCTGACAAACGGCAACGGGATGCCCTTCGTAGGCACAAGCGACAACGTCACGCTTATGTTGAAGAATGCTTGCGCGACGATCATCGTCGTCAGCCCGACGGCCACCAGTTGTCCGAAAAGATCAGGGGCAAATCGCGCTGCGCGAAACCCTCGCCACGCGAGCAATGCAAATAACAAGATGAGCGTTGCCGCTCCAATCAAGCCGAGCTCCTCACCGATTACCGCAAAAATAAAATCGGTGTGCGGCGCCGGAAGGTAAAACAGCTTTTGTCTTCCCTGTGCGAACCCTACTCCTCCCGATCCGCCGCTGCCGATCGCAATCATCGACTGGACCGGTTGAAATCCCCAAGTCGTCTGATACTTCCACGGATCAAGAAACGCGAGTAGTCGAGCGAATCTCCACGGCTTAAGCAGCATGTAAGTCATCGCCGGCACGACCGGAACAGCGAGGGTCGCGAAATACCGAATCGGCGTTCCTGCATGAAACAACATCGCGAGGAACACGAGTCCCAGCGCGAGCGCCGTTCCCAAATCGGGTTCAGCTCCAACAAGCGCAATCAAGACACCCGCAACGATTGCGGCCCGCATGAACGTAAACCAGCGTTGCACTTCCTTGATTTTCTTCTCGAGGAAGAACCCAAGAAAGGCCACCAGAGCCAGTTTCGTCAGCTCGGAGGGCTGCAGCGAGAAGTAACGGCCGTATCTGATCCATCGATGCGTTTCATTTACTCTCGGCAAAAGCAATACAACGACCAGCAGCAGCAGCGTGCCGGCGAGCAGCGGAATTATGAGCGCAGGCCGCTTGTAGTGCCGATAGTCGATCCAGATCGCGGCGGCCATCGCGACGAGGCCAACAACTACCCACATCGCTTGCCGGCCCAAAAAATAGAACTGGTTCCCGTAGTTCCTTTCAGCGAGGATGGCTGAAGCGCTGTAGACCATCACCGCCCCAAACAACGTAATGCCAAGTACAATGGCAAGCATTATCTTATCGACCGGCAGTCCCCGACCGGTTTGCGAGCGCGCTTTCGCCAGTCGCCCGGAAACCAATTCGGTTTCGCGCTTCCATCTTGGCGCTTGAACTCTGTCGGTGTTAGTCATTCTCGAATTGCCGATTCCCGATTCGGCGATTGCCGATTGTACCGGCCGACGGTTCTTCAATCGGCAATCGGCAATCGCCAATCCAAAATTAGTTAGTGAGCCTTCCGGTCCAACCGCTGTGCAGCCGGCTGGCGAGTTTGTAAACCGCTTCCTTGAAAACACGGCCTCGGTGCTCGTAGTTGTCGAACATGTCGAAGCTCGCGCAGGCGGGCGCGAGCAGCACAGTGTCGCCGGCGGCCGCTACTTCCATTGCGCAAAGCACCGCGTCCTGCATCGACCGCGCACGAGTCATCGGTCCTGCGCCTTCCAGTTGCTCGGCAATCTTCTCGGCCGCCGCGCCGATCAAAATCACCTGCTTTACGCGCTGGCGAATCAAAGGCGCAAGGGTCGAGTAGTTACTTCCCTTGTCTTTCCCGCCAAGGATCACAATGATGTTGCGCTCAAATGACTCGAGCGCTTTTACGGTCGAATCCACATTCGTTGCCTTTGAATCGTTGTAGAACTTGATGCCGTCAATCTCCGCGACGTATTCAATCCGATGCTCGACACCCTTGAAGCGCCGGATACCCTCAACCAAAACAGGCAAGTTGTTTGTCCCGGTTCCAGTTGCGCAAAACGTTGCCGCAAGCGCCGCCATCACGTTCTCGACGTTGTGCATTCCCGGTAGCGCGATTTCGTCCAGTTTGATTGCTTCGATCTCCTCGCGGGAGTCGGCCATCATCGTCGTCAGGATTCGTCCGCCTTCAACATAAATGTCAGCCATCTCGCTGCTAAGCGTCGCGCGCCCTCGCGAACTGAAATAGATCCTTCTTGACCGCACTCCCAGCGTTGCGACCATATCGGCAACTCCTTGATCTTGTCCGTTCAGAATCGCCCAGTCTTCTTTGGTCTGATTCGAGAAGATCCGATGCTTGGCGCGCACATAATTCTCGAAAGAGCCGTGCCGGTCCAAATGATCCGGCGTGATATTAGTAACAACCGCCACCTGGACCCTCAGGCTGTCAATCATCTCCAACTGAAAGCTCGAAAGCTCGGCGACAGTCCAGGTTCGCTCGCCGGACTTCTCAACCAGACTTGTAAGCGGCATTCCGATGTTGCCGCCGACGATTACCTCGGCGCCTGCCGCTCGCGTAAGCTCACCGATGAGCGTTGTTACCGTCGTCTTGCCGTTCGATCCGGTGACGCCGATCATTCGCCCGCGTAAAAACCGTCCGGCAAGCTCCGGCTCGCTGATGATCTCGATTCCAGCGCGCCGGGCCGCTTCAAGCGGCGTCAGATCCGCGGGCACGCCCGGACTTAGCACAATGAGGTCCGCATTTTCAAACAGGCTCTCGGGATGACCGCCCAACGAAAGCATCACTCCGAGTCCTCGTAGCTCCTTCGCCGCATCTCGAAGCTCGGCTTCAGGCCTCGCATCATTGGCGATGACCAGTGCCCCTCGGGATGCAAGCAATCGCGCGGCGGCAACTCCGCTCCGAGCGATCCCGACTACGAGGACTTTCTTGCCTTCAACTGTCATTGGTCATTGGTCATTGGTCATTGGTTATTGGTTATTAGTCATTGGTCATTAGTCATTGGTCATTAGTCATTGGTCATTAGTCATTGGTCATTGGTCTCATACCAAGGACCAAGGACGAATGACTAATGACCAATGACCAATGACTTAATGACCAATGACTACCTCAACTTCAATGTCGACAGACTCAACAGTGCAAACAGTATCGCGATGATCAAAAACCGAAAGACCAGCTTAGGCTCCATGCGCCGCGACACTTCCGGCGGATACATCAGCTCAAAGTGATGATGTATCGGCGTCATCTTGAAGATGCGGCGATGAAAGATCTTGAACGAGGTCACCTGCATGATTACCGACAGCGCTTCCATAACGAAGACGCCCCCAATCATTACCAGCAGGAACTCCTGTTTGATCATCACCGCGACTGCGCCAATTGCTCCGCCGATTCCGAGCGCACCGACGTCGCCCATGAACACCTCGGCCGGCGGCGCGTTGAACCATAGGAAGCCGAGGCTTGCTCCGGTCAGCGCCGCACAGAACACCGTCAACTCGTGAATACCCGGGTTATGCTCGAGCCCCAGATACTCGGCGAATCTCGTGTGCCCGCTCACGTAGGTGAACCCGGTCAACGCCGCCGCCGTAACCATTGTCACGGAGATCGCCAATCCGTCGAGCCCATCCGTGAGATTAACCGCGTTCGAGAAACCGACGACGACAAGCGGAGCGAATACCAACAGATATATTGGCCACGCAACAACAGGATTGAATGCCTTCACAAACGGGAAGCTCATTCGCGTGCTATAGGTTGTCAAATACCTGAGCGCGAGTCCGAATGCAAATGCGCCGATGAATTGCAGCATCAGCTTCTGTTTTCCGGTCAGCCCGAGGTTGTGCTGACGTTTGACCTTCAGGTAATCGTCCGCAAAACCAATCGCGCCGTATGCCAGGGTCGTGACCACCGCGATCCACACAAACGCAACCGAAAGATCGGACCAAAGCAATGTCGACACAGCCACTGACAGAAGAATCAGCACCCCGCCCATCGTCGGAGTTCCGCGCTTGGACTGATGAGTGCGCGGCCCTTCCTCGCGTATCTGCTGCCCGATCTGAAACTCTTTCAGCAGCGCGATCATCCTCGGCCCAAACACCAGGCTTATGCCGAGAGCGGTGATCGCCGCCCACGCCGTCCGAAACGAAACGTATTCAAACACTCGGAGAAACGACAGGGCGTCGTAATTCTGGAGTAATCTCAGGTAGTAAAACATTCCGCCTCTGAGGCGCAGACTGTATCAGCGCCGGCCGGTCGCCGCATCACCGGTCATCGCTTCACCGCAGTCTTCAAGCGCCTCGAATTCCTGTTTCAACCGTTCGACTACAATCTCCATCCTTACTCCGCGCGACCCTTTGACGAGGATTAAGTCGCCGACGCGAATTTCCCGAATCAACATCTTCGCCGCTTCCTCCGGCGTGTTTGTGAAAACCGCCGCTTCGCCGCTCATCCCTGCCTCGCGAGCGCCAGCAACCATTTCACCTGCAAAACCGCGGACGCCAATCAGGTTATCAATACCGAGCCCCGCGATCTGCCGGCCGGCTTCCTTGTGAAGCTCAGCGGCTGACGGCCCCAGCTCCAGCATTTCACCGGCGACGACTATGCGGCGACTGCTCTGACGATTTGCGGCGATGGTAGAAACCATCTCAAACAGCGCTCGCGGATTCGAATTGTAGGAGTCATCGATGAGAGTAACTCCTCCGCGAAGCCGCGTGATTTCTCCGCGCATTCGAGGAACCGACAACCCGCTCAGCGCATCGATTATGTCCTCGAGCCGAGTACCGTAATGATCGGCTACCGCTGCCGCCGCGAGCGCATTGTAGATATTGTGGCGTCCTGCAAGAGGAACTCGCGTCCGTATCTGACCGCGCGGCGTCACCAGCGTGAACGAGCTTTCACCGATGCTGTCTGTGTCGATGTCTCGCGCCATTACGTCTGCATCGTGATCGATACCGAATGTGCGGCTGTCGATGTCCAAACGCATCGTCGCCATTTTGGCGACGCGTTGGTCGTCCGCGTTCAATATGGCGAGGCCGCCGGGAACTATTCCGGTGACCATTTCAGCCTTTGCTTCGGCGATCTCGTCGACTGAAGAAAAGAATTCGAGATGCGCCGGCGCAACGACGGTGACGATGGCGACGTTCGGTGGCGCGATTTTGGCAAGCGCCGCAATCTCGCCCTTGTGGTTCATTCCCATCTCGAGCACCGCGTAGTCAAAGTCCGAAGCTCGCCATTCATCGGATTCCAGCTTGAGAATTGAGAGCGGAAGGCCGTACTGGTTATTCAGATTTCCGGTAGTCTTGATCACGCGACTCTTTCGGCTGAGCATTGCCGCGGTCATTTCTTTCGCGGTTGTCTTCCCAACGCTGCCGGTTATCGCGATGACTTCACCACGCCAATTCTTGATTACGGTGTGCGCCAGCCTTTGAAGCGCCGCCAGCGTGTCGTCTACCACGATCAGCGCGGCCTTTTGCGGATCGATCTGCCGGCCATGCTCCGAGTCAAGGAATCCCCGGGAGACCACGGCTGCCAGAGCCCGTTGCGCGATGGCGTCTATGACGAAGCGATGCCCATCGTAGTTGTCGCCTCGGATGGCAAAGAACAACTCGCCCGCGCGGACGGTGCGCGAGTCGATCGAATACCCTACCGGCGCACGCTCGGCGAGTTCGGTCGCCCCGCGCGCCGCGCGTATGTTTGAACCGAGAATGTCTGCGATTTCACCAAGCTTCATATTAGACCTGTACGGGCGTCCCTCCGTTGGCGCCCCTCTTCACCGATGCGATGGGTGAGGACCGAGCGGCCCACCCAGGGACGCCTTTGCATCTCACGCGATGTCGAGTCGTTTTCTCATCGCTTCACACGCGACTTCGTGATCGTCGAAGTGAATCTTTCGCTCTCCGAGTATCTGATAAGTTTCGTGCCCCTTGCCGGCTATCAACACTACGTCCCCTTCTCGAGCTTCGCCGATCGCGTGAAAAATGGCTTCGCGACGATCTGTAAGCTTTATGTGGGATCGCGCATTCGGGGCGAGGCCCGCCTCGATATCCGCGATGATGGCTTCGGGATCTTCGGTGCGCGGATTATCCGAAGTCACGATTGCCACATCGCTCAACGTCCCGGCGATCTCACCCATCGGCGCTCGCTTGGTTCGGTCGCGATCACCTCCGCATCCAAAGACCGTGATCACTCGCCCGCCGCCTGCGACCTCACGCGCCGTGTGCAACACGTTCTTAAGCGCGTCGTCAGTGTGCGCGTAGTCGACAAACACCGCGAAAGGTACGGCCGCGCCGGAGCCGTTCAGCGTTACCTGCTCGAACCTCCCCGATACAGTCCGGCACTCGGCCACGCCGCGAGCGATGTCCTCCAAACTGGCTTCCAGGGCCAATCCTGCGGCAACGGCTGCGAGAATATTGTAGACATGAAAACGTCCGACCAATGCCGAAACGATTTCGACGCTCCCCTTCGGGGTGCTCGCGGTGAACGCCAGCCCTTGCGCGCTCAGCTTGAAATCGTCAGTGCCAACATCGGTGCGATTGCCGAATCCGTAACTTATCCGATCGCCTTTCGCGGTGCGGAAAAGACGGCGTCCATATTCATCGTCGACATTGATCACTGAAACACCGGGCTGAGAACCAAGGGCTCCCGAAAACAGCTTCTCCTTGGCGGCGAAGTAATTCTCCATCGTTAGGTGAAAGTCGAGATGATCTCGCGTCAAGTTTGTGAACACCGCCACTGCAAACCTTAAAGCATCCGCCCGATGCAGCTCGATCGCGTGCGATGAGACCTCCATCACTGCGCTCTTACAGCCCCCTGCGACAGCTCGCTCGAGCATCCGCTGAATGTCAGCCGACTCAGGAGTTGTGTTCAACGCGATTGCGCTCTCATTGGCGACCCGATGACTTATCGTCCCGAAGATGGCCGAGGTTCCCTGGGATGCCCGGATGATCGAGTCGATCAAGTGTGCCGTAGTCGTCTTGCCGTTTGTGCCGGTCACACCAACAAGCTGCAAACGCTCGGACGGATGGCCGTGCACCGCAGCCGCTGAGCGAGCAAGCGCAACGCGGGCATTCTCAACTTGAATCCACGCCGGCACGTTCTCACCCGGGCGGGCTGATTCGGAAATCACTGCAATCGCCCCGCGTTCGATCGCCTGCGGGATGAACCCGTGCGCGTCGGTTTTCTCGCCGCGAATCGCGACGAACACCGAACCCGGCGCGCAAGCTCGCGAATCGTGCGTCACGTCGGTTGCCATCGCATCGAGCTCTCCGCTCGCCGCGATCGCATCTATTTCTTTTGCGAGTTCAGCCAGCTTCAATTGGTCCTCGGCGCTCTCGCTCTCAGAGAATCACTCGGAGGTGGTTTCGGCGCGACACCCAGCGCAATCTTCTTGATCGCTTCCTTGGACAGCTTCACCCGGCAAATCGTCTCCTGAGACACCAGCGCACCCGGCGAAGGGCTCTGCAGCGAGACAACGCCATCGCCGGAGGCCTTAAGCTTGAGCCCCTGGGTAGCGCACATAGCCACTGCTTCTCTGATTCCGCGCCCGGTCAAATCCGGCATCACAATACTGCCAAAGCGCTTTGATGCAGTTTCACCGCGAGACGCTTCCGCTGAGACATCAAGCGCCGGACGCGAATCGATTGACTCTGAAGCCGCCGGCTGATTCTCCGCAACGAAGCCGGCAAGGTCGTAGACCTGAAAGTCTCCGGCTACCAGCGACTGAGGATCGTTTTCGGGCGGCACTCCCAGTTGATGAAGCGTGTCCGACACAACCCGAGCAAACACCGGCGCCGCTACTGCCCCCCCGAGATGCGCTCCAACCGGATCGTCAATTGAGACTATACAGGCGACTTCGGGATTGTCGACCGGGGCGAATCCGGCGAACGACGCAACGTAGTGGACTTGCGAGTAGCGGCCGGTTGCTTCATCCACCTTCTGCGCAGTGCCGGTTTTTCCGGCGGCCCGATAGCCTCCAAGCCTGGCCGCCTTGCCGGTGCCGGTGACGACTACGCCTTCGAGCATCGCCTTCAAAGTGGCTGCAGTAGCCTCACTCACGACTTGTCGCCTCTCGGCCTGTGTTTCCTGAAGCACTTCTCCCGAAGCCGATTTGATGCGACTGATCAAATGCGGCTTGACCCATTCCCCTGCATTCGCGATGCATGCGTACGCTGCGGCTGCTTGAACAGCGGTCACTCCGATCTCATGGCCCATCGGAATCGAGCCGATTGTCGTCGGTCCCCAATCGCTGACCGGCTGAAGGAGCCCTCGAGATTCGGCGGGCAGTTCGATACCGGTGCGGCGACCAAATCCAAATCGATCGATGTATCCCGCAAGCCTTTCATTACCCAACCTCATCCCTATCTTGATCGCAGCAACGTTGGACGACTTCGCGAGCGCCTGCGAGGCGGTCAGCACACCGTAGGGATGGTCGTGCACGATTCGGTCTGCGATTTTTATTTGTCCGCCTCCGCAATCGATCGGCGTGTCCGGCCTGATCAGGTGTTCGTTGAGCGCGGCCGCATACGTGACAAGTTTAAATATCGAACCCGGCTCGAAGGCTGTTTCGACTGCCCGATCGCGGCGCTGGATCTCAGTCGAACTGGAAACATCGTTTGGATCAAAGGACGGATAATTCGCGAGCGCCAGTATTTCCCCCGTCGCCGGACGGAGCACGACTATCGTCCCGCCCCGCGCGTGAGTCGATTTGACGGCCTCGGCCAGAGCCTTCTCGACGTGATCCTGAATCATCAGGTCGATAGTGAGAGATACGTTGGCGCCGGGCACCGGCTCCTCGACCGAATGATCGTAAGACTTGTTCAAGGCATCGACATCCAATAACAACCGTCCACCCTGCCCTCGAATCAGTTTATCGTATGATAGTTCGATGCCACCAACACCGCGCTCATCGAAGTCGACGAACCCAAGAATGTGCGATGCGGTCCTGCCGGTTACATAGAACCGCTTCATCTCATTCACGAAGCGAAGCCCGGGCAGCGAGAGCTTCGATGCGGCTGCGACTTCTTCGGGATCGAGCTTGCGTTTGACCGCGACCGCCGCGCGCCCCGACGTGAGTCGTTTGTAGAGTTCGTCGCGATCGATGTCCAACAGATCTGAAAGCGTGTCGGCAGCGGACGCGGCATCGCCTATATCGGCGGGCGACGCATAAAGCGATTTCACTGCAACCGAGCGTGCAAGCTCGTCGCCGTTCCGGTCAGAAATTACGCCACGCATCGGACTGAGATCGATCGCCGCCTGCTGCTGGTGAGCCGCGCGCGCAAGCAGCCAGTCATGTTGCTTTACTTGCAACCACAACAGCTTCGCACCTATCGCCATCATCCAAAGGACAATGGTGATCTGAATGATCGAGAGCCGTTTGTCGGAAGCCTTATTGCCAGTTGACATATGTCTAGAGCCTATAGGCCTGGAGAGACGCTACCACGTATTGCGGCCTCGGATGCGCGGCGTTAAAGCGCCGGTGCGCCTCGCTTCTATCTACCTTTCTCTTTGCTGTTCGCGGCCGCGTCTGACGCGCCGGTCGCCTTCTTATCCGGCCGCTCGAGCCCCATCTTCTGCGCTCGCCGTTCGATCTCGACCGGTGATGAGACGCGAGAATACTCGAGTTCGAGTTGTCGGAGCCGTTCTTCGAGTTGGGCCGATTGCCGCCTCATCTCTTCACTCTGATAACCCACTGAGATCGCCTCGAAATGCTGGCGTGCGCTTATGACGAAGCCGCCCGAAAGCAAGGCGCCGGCAACGCCTATTGCAACGAGCCAGCCAACCACGCGCGAGCTAACGGGCCGAGCTACGGTTTCATTGGTAATTCGCTTATCGGGAAAAAATCTGTCGCTCATACGATTCCGCCCTCGATGTAGGGTGTTATTCGACCTGCGGATTGTTCTCACGCGTCCGCCGCAGGTTAGACAACCTGCGGTACATAAGGGGCTCGGAATGTGCGGCTTTATCAGAGCCTCTCGCAAACGCGCAAAAGGGAGCTGCGCGAGCGAGAATTGCGATCAATCTCTTCCAACGCCGGGCGCACCGGTTTGCGAGTCAGAATGCGGATCCGATTGCTGGCGCCGCAACGCTCGCAAACGATCTCGTCGACGACTTCACTGCGTTGCTTGTCAATTTGCATGCTCCGAGTCTCGCACTGACAGCGGCCAGACTCGCGCAAAAAACTGCGCTTCACTATCCTGTCTTCAAGCGAATGGAACGAGATGATTGCCAGGCGTCCACCGCGGGCCAGAGCGGAAATCGCCGCCGGAATAAAACGCTCCAGCGCTTTCAGCTCATCGTTGACCGCGATCCGGAGAGCCTGAAACGTTCGCGTCGCCGGGTGGATGCGCCAACGACCCGGAATGTTGAGCGCTCGAACCACAATATCCGCAAGCTGTTTCGTCGTCGCGATTGGATCCCGATCGCGCGATCGCGCAATTGCTCGCGCAATCCTCCGCGCCTTTCGCTCTTCTCCGTACTCAAAGATCAGATCCGCCAACTCACTCTCGGATAGTTGATTCACCAGCTCGGCAGCAGTTTCATCGCTGCTCCGATCCATTCGCATGTCCAACGGCGCCTCCGAGACAAAACTGAATCCCCGGTCGTTTTGGTCCAGTTGCAGCGACGATACCCCAAGGTCTGCCAACACGCCTCGAACTTCAGTGATGCCAGCCTTATCCAGCGCCGACCTGGGGTCGTCGAAGTTTGCGTGAATCAACTGGACGCGGTCTTCAAAGATCGAGAGACGTTCATACGCCAATGCAAGCGCTTCAGCGTCGCGGTCTATTCCAATAACGCGGCTCTCAGACGAAGCATCGAGTATCGCGCTCGCGTGCCCGCCGAGCCCAACGGTGCAATCGAGAAAGATCCCACCGTCGCGCGCCCGCAGCCATTCGACGACCTCCTCGAGCAGGACAGGTTCGTGCTGCTGCTCATTTTCTCCAGCGTTTGTAGGCACGGCTTCATCTTCGATCCTGCAAACTAGCCTTCCAGGCGCGCCCCCTGTTCAACCAGCGCGCAGGGTCATCGAGAAGGGCCGACCCAGAGGTTGCCCTCCCAGGAACCAGCTATATCCCAAGCGCCGCAAGACTGGCCGCGTCATCATCGGTAAAAGGCTGGCTGTCAATCCGGGCCTTGAACTTGTCGAGCTCCCAGACCTCGAGGTATTGCAGATATCCCAACACCGCGACATTCCCTATTAGCTCAGCGCTCGATCGAAGAAGCGGGTGAACGAGTATTCGGCCCTGGGCGTCTACTTCCGCAAGCTGCCCGTAGTAGTTCGTTCGATCCAAAAACTTTCTTACCGCGGCGTTGCTTGTGCCCTTTGTTTGCAGCTTTTCTTCGATAGCCATCCACTCAGCCATCGGATAGAGTCTGGCGCATTCTCCGGTAAGGCTCGTCACGTAAAACTCGGTATCGTAATGCTCGTCGATATAGCGCCGGTAAGCGGCGGGCAATTTGATCCGCCCCTTCTCGTCCATTCGGACCGTGTAGTGACCTCTGAGCATTCAACCTTCCTCGCCTTCCCGTCTACCCATCCCCTCTTCAGGCGTCTTATCCAACTGTTCCACTCCATTCCACTTCGTTCCACTACGCGCCGTATGGTACGTCAGATAGTAGAGGGTGTCAAGCGTGAAATTATTTGACCGATAAGAGGTTGTGGCCGGGGAGACGCGAGGGAACAAGTGCGGTCAGACCGCTCGGATTGGCTCCGCCTGGCACGACGGTAAGCGGTTAAGAGGAGCGCCGTCGGCAAGCTGACTAACCCGAAAAGCAGGCCGCCAGATCAACCGCCTCTATCGTCTGGTGTCGCCGGATCAGTGCCGGCTTTTCGCCCCGAAAGACAGCCTCACCTGGCGCCGGAAATCAACGGCCCCAGCACGACCCATTCGCTTGACCATACTCTGCCCGCTTCGTATTATGTTGAGTGCTCTTAACACCCCTCTTAACACCCGTTGACACGGCGTTATTTTCGAAGGCCGTCACCACGACGCGGTGCTCAGTCAATCAAGATCCAGGACAGGAGAATCCACCATGGTAACTGAACAGGAACACGGCACCATTGTATGGCACAACGGTAAGATGGTCCCGTGGCAGGACGCGACCATCCACGTCATGTCTCACGTAGTCAACTACGGCTCGTCTGTCTTTGAAGGTATTCGCTGCTACGACACGAAGCACGGCTCGGCGGTGTTCAGACTCGACTCACACATCGAGCGATTGTTCAATTCGGCACACATCTATCGGATGCAAATTCCGTTTAAGTACGAGGAGATCCTGGAAGCGTGCCTCTCGCTAGTGACCGCCAACAAATACAAAGAATGTTATCTGCGCCCGCTCATCATTCGCGGATACGGCACGTTCGGAGTGGATCCGTTCCCGTGTCCGATCGATGCTTACATTTGCACCTGGCAGTGGGGCAAATACCTGGGACCCGAGGCGCTCGAGCAAGGTGTTGACGTCTGCGTTTCGAGTTGGACGCGCATTGCGCCGAACACGCTTCCGTCGATGGCGAAGGCCGGCGCCAACTATATGAACTCGCAACTGATAAAGATGGAAGCGAAGCTGAACGGCTATGCCGAGGGAATCGCGCTGGATCCTGAAGGCTACATCAGCGAGGGCTCGGGCGAGAACATTTTTCTGGTCAAGAATGGCACGGTGATGACCCCGCCGCTGTACTCGACAATACTGCCCGGAATCACACGCGACTCGGTGATCACCCTATGCCAGCGAATGGGAATTCCCGTGGTGGAGCGGGCTATTCCGCGCGAGATGCTTTACATCGCCGACGAGGTGTTTTTTACGGGCACTGCTGCAGAGATCACTCCGATTCGTTCGGTCGATAAGGTTCAAGTGGCCGCCGGTCGCCGGGGTCCTATAACAGCGGAGATTCAAAGACAGTTCTTCGATATCATAACCGGCGAAGCTGAGGACGTGTTTGGCTGGCTCACTCCTGTGCCGGCGCCAAAAGCAGCAGCTCAGCACGAGCCACAATCAGCGTGATTCTCGGCGGCGGATCGTAGGAAAGTAGCGAGGTTGAGTGCGGTCCTGGCGTTGCCAGAGCGCGAATCAAGAGCGCGGTCTGGACCAGAGGAAAAACAGTCAGTGAAGAGCGAGCCCTCTGGGCTCGCTCTTCACTTTTAGATTCACGCAACGTTCTACCAGGAAGTACTTGATGCCCCCTGGAACCCGTGCCGGCATCGTTATTGCCCCGGACACGCGCAGGTGTTGTTTGCAAAGTTACTATCGTGCAGCGTTATGTTGTTTTGGCCAAACTGAATAGTGGCGTCACCCACCATCGTACACGGATTGACCTGTACATCAACAAACCGATCTGGCCGCTTTGGATTCGGTCCCTGATCGAACAATTCGGTCTTGCAGAAGAAGGAAGCGACTCCACCCATCCCGGACAACGTCAAACCCTTGCCGCAGTCGGTGAACTTGTAGGCGCCGGTCATCGAGTTTATCTGGATGAACCTCTTCGGATTGTTATCGTCCTGCACACAGTAGTCGAATTGGACGCAGAGGTTTCCACGAACAGTCAGCGTGTAGGTGCATCCGGTTTCACCGGGATTTGTTGTATGCACCACCACTATGAGCGTGTGGCCCGCGGGTACCGTGACCGAGAAGTTCGTGGGTGTTGGCGGGACCCCCGTGCTCAATCCCGGGTCTCCCAGATACCCAGTACAAATCGAACTCGGAACGTAAGTGTCGAGGTACGCATTCGACTGCAGGTTGCAGGTCTGGCCAGCCGTCTCGGTTAGGTTGATCGAGACGCAAGCAGCCTGACCGCTGACATTCGGAATCTTGTAGGCGTCGAACTTCCGCAGGTTTGCCGGATCGAAGATCAGGCAGGTCTTCGGAGCGGCACAGCTACTGCCAACACCGTTGCGATTGAGCCGGCCTGTCTGGTCCCCAGAGAACTGTACCCCTGTGAAACCTGGGGCACCGCTGCCGAGGGTGCCGTTGATGACCACCGGCGGGCACAATTGTTCGACACCCGTAATGTTGAGCGTAATATTGCCGGTTGAGCCAGCGAACCCACCGGCCTGTATCTTGTAGGTCGCTCCCGGGGCGGCATCGAACCCTATCGTAGACTGAAGGCCGTCACCGCAAGCGTCATCGTTGCAAGCTACATTAACGAAGCCGGCAAATGCGCATGCGGCGCCCGTGACTTGATACGCAGCGAGAACCGTGTCAGTGGGCGAACTGGTACAGGTTGAAGCGGTTACTGAAACCGTATTCGGTCGCGTATTTGTGTAGCTGTACCACATCGTGGCGGCGATTGAACCGCACGGCGCCGGCTCGCTGGCTTCGGTCGTTGCTCCGGCGTTGCTCCTGCTGTCGGTGAACGGGAGGCTCGCAACCGCAACTGCATTGGCGCAATTATCATTCGCCGGCGCTGTAATGCCTACGGCTGGAGGTTGTGGTTTTGCTTGCTTGGTCTTTGCCGGCGCATCCGACTGGGATTGCTTGGCCAGGTCCGGTGCCGGCGCCTGCTTCTGTGCATTCGCCGATACCGGATTCTGCTGCAGCTTGGACACGACGGGAAGCACCAGCAATGCCGCTACCAGGACCACAGACAAAGGGGCTAGTTTTTGCGTGAGTCTCATGAATTCCCTCCTTAAGGATTCAAACAGTTGGCTGTCATATTCCTGCTGAAATCTGACAGCGTAAACAATGCCAAGCGCGAGAAGTTGACGGTTAGGCCAGACACCCCGAGCGAAATAGCGAAACAATATCTGGAGCCGAGGCGCATGCCCATTCGTATCGCGCTGTCTTGGATATGGGACCCTCTTGCTTCGAAGGAACCATTACCATTAGATGAGTAATCGAAATATCAGTGTCTTCTTCTGAGTGCAACCTAGGGTCGCCGGTCGTGGCGTTGAACCTGGTGACCACGATCTGTAAGCGGCCATATCATATGCAACATGCCTTTCGGATGCAACCTAAAATATGGGTAGTGTCCTATTCTTTGTGTTGCTGCCCCGCAGGAATCTTAATCGTTCGTTCCCGCCTGTGCTACACTGCGAATCATGGGCAGAAAACCTACCAACGATCCCAACCTTTTTGCAAAGCGCGTGTTTGATAATCTACTCGATAAGCTAGACCCCGAAGCCGCCGCCGAACGATCTGAACCAGAGCCAAAGGGTAAAGACCCGAAAGCAGTTAAGGCCGGACGCAAAGGCGGAAAGATTGGCGGCAAAGCTAGAGCTGCAAACCTCACACCCAGAAAGCGCCGCGCCATCGCCAAGAAAGCTGCCAAAGCCCGCTGGAATGCCTGATTCATCTCTTGCCCTACAATGACTTTGGCGCGATGAATGAATTGCTAGCTTAAACACTTCGCGGAGACAGGTTTCGCCTTTCTGAAAATCACGTCAAACTTCAACGATGCTGGAGGCTTTTTCCTTGTACGTCGCCCCGCCTCCCAAACGGACAATGCGGCTTCGAGTAGATCGACTTGATCCGGTGTCACTGGCGAACCATAGAGCGAAGCAATCAGCGCGGTTCGTGCGCTATCCGCTGGAGCCTTGCCACCGCTCTCCCATCCCGCGATTGCAGCGTTCTTCGCCTTGGTCGCCTCCGTATTGTTTGCGCAGAGTCCAGCCGCCGAGAGACGACGAACCATGCCGAGTGTGCTGCCGAGATGGTCGGCGTGTTTGACGGCCTGCGCAATCGAATTCGACTTCCGACAAAGAGCCTGTAGCGCGCGAACGCTACGCACACCTTTGCGAACAAACGAAACAGCCAAAGTAACGAGTCGCGTACTTGCTCCGCTTCGAGTGAAGACCGGCTGGCCTTTCCGCAAGACCGGCTCGTTCGTTCCCGGCTTCAACCTCACGCGCTTCGTCATTGCGCTGATCATTTCTTCCGCTATCTTGTCGTCAGCCCAGAACGAATCAACGTCAAGGCTCTCACCCTGCGATTGTCGCTCGACCTCAAGCCGCTGAGCATACCCATTCCGTGCGATGCTAAACAGTCTCTGGAAATACTCGCTTCCGATTTCGAGAGGTCCGCACTCGACAACAACAATCATAGCGTCGCTCTTTTTCTTTCGGGCCTGTTCGTGACGTTTCTCGCGGGCTCGGGTGCTGGCAATTTCTGCCGCGCTCCGGCAAGTATTCCGAGCGACATGTTGATTGTAGTGCCTGGTGGTTGTTCTGAGGCCGCAACGCTCACAGGTCCGATAAGCTGGATTCTCGGGGCAGACATCTCTGAGGTGTTCTTGATAGTCGAATACTGGCACGAGTTCGCCGCAATGTTCGCAGTCACGGTAGCGGGGGATGTTAGATTGTCCAGTCGGTTCACTCGCCTCTTCCTCGTCGGGCGGTCTTGATACACGAGAGGGGTCCATTCCAGTCTTCGTTCTAAACACCATTGCGAACTTTGATGCGCGCTTGTTCACGGATACCTCCGAATCCATTTATATCGCTTGCTCTGCGCCGTTCACAAGAAGACAATGACAGATGAAATCGGCTCGCCTTACATCGGCCTCATGAACCGATGGACAGCCGCGCAATCTCTGGCGTAGTTGGCGAGTCGAATCAAAAACAGAGTCGGCCCGAAGAGAGGGAGCCTTAATGGGTAAACCTGTTCAAGCAGATAGCTCCGCTTACGACGAGCTTAGGAAACTATCTAAAGACATCGAAGCTTCAATTCGTATTGAGCCGTTCGTCTTAGAGCCGGACTGGTCAGACGAACTAGACGATACCTGCAAATCCTGCATGTTAGGAGTTAAGATCTCCTGCGGTTCCGATCTGCCTGCCTTGCCCATATGGTTTCCTCACGACGGAAAGAGAGAAGGCCCAGACTGGGAAAGATCTAAGCGTATCTGGTTCCACTGTTTTGAGTATTTAAGAGAATACGTTGGTGCCGTCATAATGCTCAGTGTGAACCACCTCTCCCATGAAGTCGGATGTCTCAATACCGACAACGAGACTCTATTGAAAGAATGGTTTGAGCAGTCACCTACCTTACAGCGTTTCTATAGGTCCATCGGAACAGCAAAAAAACTTTCAGTGCCTTACGAGTCTGAGTTCGAGAGTATGTTAGGTCTTACGGCCTTTCGGATGTACGAGAGAATGACTGGCAAGATGAAGGTGAGAGTTGGTGCCGATAGTCGGCTCCGCTTTAGCCCGGATGAAATGCGACGGCTACTTGAAAGATTCGATAGGGAACACGCACTGTGGAAGCGGGCAAGAAACGTCTTTTGGACTCACGAAAATGATCCCGAGTGGAAAGCGATTGTAAGAGCCGAGTGTGCAAAGATCGATGCAAAGCGGTCTCTTGATGATGATCTATTGGAAGCAATTGCTCAACGAACAGCTAGGGGGGAGTTTGCATATAAGCCTGTGGAAGTCGCAGTAGTTTCAGCCGCTCGCTATGCGAGTTTCGGCAACAAGGAAAAGTCGTATAGTCCACCCACAATCTCGCAACATAAAGTGATTCGTAGGGCAGTTGACCAGTGGCGGCAACGCTTTCAGGAAGCCAACCAACTAGGTCTTCAATGGTGAAGTGGGACAGCGGGGACATAAAATTGATTTTATGTCCCCGGCAGTGTGGACATAAAACGCCGTTTGTGTCCACGACTCGGTAGACATAAAACACCTTTTCCGTCCACAAATTACTTAGTCTAGGAGGGTTACAGTTATGCTAATCTAGCAGTGTGCCACTCGGTTCCGCTGCCAACTCGCAAATCGAGTCATAAAACGAGTTTCCGCAGAGCAGAGCCGGTAAGCATATCGGAGTTGGCCCGATTGTTCATCGGCTCTTGCCGTTTTTGAAAGGGGTGAAAAGCAAAGACCCCGGTAGGTTCAAGGCTACCAAGGGTCTGAATCCAAAACTCATTTTCCCGGCTCGCGGGCCGATGTTCGGTTTATGACACCCGCATTATAGGGCATACCGAGTCCGACCCGCAAGCAAAAAAATTAACATCCGAACGTACCCGCCGATTTGCTGGCGGATTAGGAAAAGGTGTGTCCAATGCAGACAAAAAAACGCGGCTATGGCCGCAGACCGGTGCGGTCTTACCCGCACATCATCACTCGAAACGGATGGCGTAAGGTTCGACTTACGTGCGCCGTTCGATACTTCTAACAGAGCTAAAGCAGCGGGCCGGAGCGTCGAAAAAACCTTTCCGGCCCGCACGATGCCGCTTGACACAGCTTGAGCGTTATGCTAATCTCCGTGTTGCTAGGAGGAATTATGAACTGTCAAGAATGCGATGGACCAACAAAGAAATTCGGGAGGGATCGAGACGGGAATCAGCGTTTTCGTTGTCCCGCTTGCAAGGCGACGTTCACCGAGCCGCACGAAAAGAAACCGCGCCTTGTCGGTAATATGATCCTGACCGAAGACAAAATCATTTCCTGTCTTCAGCATCTTGTTGAAGGATGCAGCATCCGAAGCACTGAAAGACTGACTGGCGTTCATCGCGATACGATCCTTCGATTGCTTGAAACCGCTGGCAAGAAGTGTGAAACCGTGATGAATGAGCGCATCAAGAGTCTGCGTGTCTCCGAAGTCGAATGTGATGAGCAGTGGCAGTACATCGGGATGAAACAAAAGACCCGGAATCGCAAAGGCATCACCGATGAATCCGTGGGCGATAGTTGGGTTTTCACTGCCTTCGAGCGCAATTCAAAGTTGATCCTTGCTTGGCATCTTGGGCACCGCACGGAAAGCGATACGATCATTTTTACAGACCGTCTGGCACGCGCGACAACTGGAAGCTTTCAAGTAACTACGGATGGCTTCCGACCCTATCAGCACGCGATTGTTTTGAGTCTTGGAGTGCAGCGCGTTGACTTCGCACAGCTCGTGAAGCTTTACACCAATAACCCGGACGGCCCGCAAACGCGCTATTCCCCGGCTGAGTGTACCGGAGCGAAGAAGGTTCCGATCTACGGCAATCCAGATATGGAGAGGGTATCTACATCACATGTCGAGAGGCACAATCTTTCAACACGAATGTCATCCCGAAGATATACGCGCCTGACCAATGCATTTTCAAAATCTTGGATTAAGCACTATGCGGCTTTGAGTCTGTGGTATGCATATTACAATTTCTGCCGAGTTCATCGCTCACTTAGAGTAACCCCGGCGATGGAAGCGGGAATCACTGATCACATCTGGGCTCTGAAAGAATTACTCGCGGCCTGATATGATCGAATCATATCCCGATTAAGAAGATAGCATCCCTTCCTTTCGCTTGTGCCTTTCGTATTCTGTGCTACACTGCGACTCGACACAGAAATACCGAGTCGCCGCGAGAGCGATAGCTGCTGCATTCAGTTAGCGGAATCACATTAACTCAGGCTTTGTATCTGAGTGCGAGAAGCAACACGGCGAATATCAGAAGCGCTTCTGAGCCTAGATCGCTAGGCTTAGATTCTTCCGGTACGGTCGCTCTGTTGCCACCAGGAACTTCGCCGGGGTCGCAGATACAGCCCGGCGCACCACAGTCACACCAACCACCGGGTATGATGTGTCCCGCGAAAACCGGAACCGATAGACATAACGTGAGCAAACAGACAGATGCTAGTTTCTTCATACTGTCCTCCGTGCCCGCATTGTATCAGCGCCTACTTAGGGGTGCGGCAACCTATCAAGAACTAGGAAACCGTATCCTGCAACAGGTCAAGGTGGCTCATGCCTTTCGACAGGTTGAACAAGTAAGAGAGCTGGCAAGACTCTTAGCTAACATTCCAATAAAAGAGTTCCAGCTAATCGCGCAATACTATTTAGTATGGTGTAAGTGTAGAGAGTTGGAGTATCACCCGGATGTTTTAGAAAGGGTTGCCGAACAAACCCGAACCTACAGAGCGCAAGCGCTCATATCGAGAGCTGCGCTTGAAATTTATCAAGGCAAGGTTGAACCGGCGGTATACTTCTATACAGAAGCGCTCAAAGCGAATCCCTCTATCTCGGATTTCGTTCACGCCTCAGCGGGAATCGCCATCGTAAAATCAATGGAAGGGTTCAACGCTCTGGCTATCGAAGACCTTGAGCGTTTAACTCCCTTCTTACAATATGCCGAACCGTTGGTTCGCTTCACTACAATCAATGCTTATGCCGTGGAGCTAAACGAGACCGGCAGGCTTCTAGAGGCGCAAGCGGTCGCAGTGAAGGCTATGCGTTCTCCCCTAGCGCCGTTCTATCCTGAGTTGCAAGAAACTTGGTCGGAGATCAAATCAAAAGGAAAGCGGCGCTCTACAACCACTCTCACCGGGCCACGATTCGAACAGGCCGAATCGGAAACCTCGGATAGTTTGATTGATAGAGGCAGGGTTGAGGCGATGATTGACTTCATGAATGCGAACCTTCATCGTCGTATTACGCTGCCGGAACTAGGTAGCGTCGTTAATCTATCGGGCTCGCACGTTTCCAGAATTTTCAAGAGCGAAATGGGTGTCGCGCCAATAACGCACTTGATAAGACTGAGACTCGAAAAGGCCGCGCAGCTTCTTACGACTACCTTTCTCAGCGTGAAGCAAGTCATGGCGTCGGTAGGGTACGGCAATAGGCATACTTTCTTGTACCAGTTCCGCAGGCATTTTGGCTTCACGCCGTCTGAGTATAGAAAGCGCTTCTTTCGCCGGCGCTAAAGATTTTTAAGCGGCCCATAGAATAGCAACACGGAGATTAGGACACTACCAAAATATGAGGAAGCTTGACGCTTCGTTGATTCTAATTTTGGAGGTCAGTCCGACTGTATGTTTGGTGCTCCGGGCAAGTATCCGTGGAGAGAGCGGTCTAACTTCAGTCTTAGCGCCGCGCATGCAATTTAAGAGGAACGTGAGGGGCGCGCGAGGCTGCGAAGCCCTGGGCAGGGTCGACGAAGCGCACGGATTCGGCGGGTTCAAGTTCATATTTGTATTGATCTGCTCTCACTTTGGCCGGGCGCGGTGAGGGAAGACATCCGCGGGTAACCCGCGGTTATCCTTGCAACTAATCTAGCGGGGGCAAGCCACCCTTACCCGACCTATCATTGTGCCGAGTTCAAGCCGGCAACGGCGAGAATAGGCAGAGAATTCTTCCCAGAACAACAAGAAGTTGCCGATTGCTGCAGAGAGGAGTTATGAGGCGATCCACGGTCTCCGTAGTTCACATCACGTCTGCAAATTACTTTTCAACGGCCTGCGGAGGAGCGTTTGAGCACACGCAGGCATTGCCCGCCATGCTCTGATCGGTGATAGAACACTTCGGGTTTGTCGAGCCGTTGAGGAAGAGCGCCGCTGTGCCCGCTCCGTGTCCATTGTTGGCCGAGAAGTCAAAACCTATGTGCATCTTTCGCGCTCCCTTCTGATCGTCAATAGTGCCGATGCATCCTCTCATCGTGAGCACTCCTTGGGAAAGAAGCTGCCTGACGCCGGCGTGCACGTCACCGCGCCACATCCTTGAGGCGGAACCGGCGTGGTATAGGTTGTCACCGCGCCGCATTGATTAGGATCATTGTTCTTTGTGATGTTAGCCGGATAGCTAATCGCGCACACCTGCTGAGTGACCGTGATCGTGAAGCTGCACGTGCCGGTGTTCTGCGACGCGTCGGTCGAGTGCAGGTCACGGTCGTTGTCCCAACAGCGAAGCAAGTCCCCGAAGCCGGCATGCAATTCACAGTAGTGGTGCAGTTGTCAGTCGCCGCCGGCGTCGTGTAATTGACCATCGCGCAGTTCTGACCAGTCGGAGCGATCGCGTCTATGTGCGCAGGACAAGCGACCGTCGGTGCTTGCGTATCATTGACCGTTACTGTGAAAGAGCAACTCGGCCCTCCCGCCACTGAACACGTCACTGTGGTTGTGCCGACTGGGAAAGATAACCCCGAAGCCGGCGCGCATGTGACCGTGCCGCAACCGCCTGTGGTTGTCGATTGATAGCTGACTGTCGCCCCGCATTGATTCGGATCGTTGCTCCTTGTGATATTAGAGGGGCAAGTGATCGTGCACGATCCGCAGAGCCCGCCCGCTCCTGCGTTGAAGATGGTCTGAACGTCCGGGACTGGAAGCGCTCTGTTAAAGATGTGAACCTCATCCAGTCCGCCCGCAAAGTGGAAATCTGAGCTAACAACCGCATAGCCAAGCTTCACCGCGTTATTGAATGTCTCGGCGTGTGCGCCGCTTGTTGCTGTCAGGCTGCCGTTGATGTAGAGGCGGTCAACGCTGCCGTCATAGGTCAGCGCGACGTGTGTCCACGCATTCAAGGGAACGCTTGCGGCAGCGGAGCTTGCCTGCTGTGTCCCATTCTGCCAGTACTCAATGTGATCATTATTGAAATAGACCGCACCGTAGTTCGTCGCGCTGCTTTGACTATTACTTACAAGGTGCTGGTTGACGCCTGGCGCGGTTGGGAATATCCACAGGTCAACCGTGAACGTATTGCCGGCGTTCACCGAAGAGTAGCCAACTTCATCATCGAGTCCGTCAACGCTGAACGCTCGATCCACTTTGCCCGTGTTAAAGTGCGCGCCGCCGGCAAGCGTGCCATTATTTGTGCCGATGATGTCATTGGCATTTCCATTGCCAGGCCACCAGCTCACCATTCCCGAAGGCGCCGTCGAACACGTAAGAATCGTGATAGAGATCGCCCTCTGCGACGACATGCCCGCCGAGTCTGTTACTTGAGCGCTGAAGTTAAATGTCCCCGCTGTGGCGGGAGTGCCGCTCAACGTACCGTCGGACGCGAGATTCAATCCCGGAGGCAATGCGCCCGATGCTAGCGTAAAGGTATACGATGGAGTTCCACGAACTGCCATCAGCGGGAGCGAGTAAGCAGCGCCAACATAACCGTTGGGAAAGGTGGCCGGAAGATTGATGAACGGCACGTTCTTGCACTTGCCCGCGGCGTCTGCCGTAACGATCGCCTGAGTCTCTGCCTGCGACAGCGCGCGGTTATGTATTTCGACTTCATCCATCCGGCCCTTGAAGTAAAAATCGGAGGAAACAACGGCATAGCCGAGCTTCACCGCATTATTAAATGTCTCCACGTGCATGGCGCTGGTCGCCGCGAGGCCGCCATTGATATAAATCCGGTCAACGTGCTCGGCGTCAATAAACCTGCCCTCGTAGGTCAGGGCGACATGCGTCCACGCATTCAACGGAACGCTTGCGGCAGATGAGCTCACCCGCAGTGCTCCATGCTGCCAGTACTCGACGTGGTCACCGTTAAGATACAGCGCACCGTAGTTAGTGGCGCTGCTGAAAGAATTTGACACCAGGTGTTGGAAACCTCCTGGCGAGGTTGGGAATATCCAAAGGTCAACCGAGAAGGAATCACCGGCGTTGATCGAGGGAGAGAGAACGTCGTCGTCCACTCCATCGAGACTGAAGGCCTGTCCGACCTTGCCGCTTGCGGTGAAAGTCGCCCCGTTTTCAAGCGTGCCGTTATTGGCGCCGGCGATATCACTGGCGTCTCCATCTCCGGGCCACCAACTGACCATGCCGGCCGGCGGCGTGACGCAGTTCAATTGATTTGTTACAGCTACGGTAAACGAACATTGCGCGGTGTTGTTTGACCCATCCGTAGCGGTACACGTAACCGTAGTCGCACCGAGAGGGAAACATGTGCCCGATGCAGGCGAGCAATTCACGGTCGCCCCTGTGCAGTTGTCCATCGCGGTCGGGGTTGTGTAGTTCACCACCGCGCAGGCCTGTGTCGTTGAAGCGTTCATGTTTGCCGGACAGCTGACGGTTGGCGGTTGAGTGTCTTGAACCGTCACGGTGAACGAACAACTCGGTCCCGCAGTGATCGAGCACGCTACTGTAGTCGTGCCTACAGAGAAAAATGTCCAGGAGGCCGGACTGCAAGTAACAGTGCCGCAACTGCCGACAGCGCTCGGAGGCTGATACGTAACCAAAGCTCCACATTGGTTCGGATCGTTTGACCTCGCGATGTTCGACGAACAAGTTAGTATGCAAGTCCCTGACGGAACAGCTTCGTACGCGCCGATGTCGCTGCCGTCACCTGCGTTAGTCACATTGGGATCATCTATCGGTCTCGACAACCCCCGCTGATCGGCGGTCACTCCGCCCACTGGAATCGCCTGATCGATCGCGGGACTTCCAGGGTTCAGCGCGTGAGTCGGTGTATTCCCGGGCGCGTTCAAAGTAAGTGGACCAAGATTCGGATCAGCGGTCTGCGACACTCCGGGCAAGTCGTTAGCGTCCGCACCTGAGGTGCTTCCGTTGAGCTCGACGAGGTTAGCTGTGTTGGTTCCGGCGGAAGTCGTACCGCTGTTGATCCCATTGAGAAAAGCATCGCTAGCTCCGCTGGGCGTGTTCGCACAAATCGTGTTGGTGATGCTGAAGCTCGTGTTTGTCGGATCGCCGCGAGTCGCCATTTTCCAGTCGGCGAGCAAGTAAAGCGCACCGGCGCCAAGAGCAGTCGCACCCGCGCCGTCTATGACTGAGTTGTTGTTGAGCGTGACGTAGTTGACCGTCACGAAGGCGTTGCGAGCAAAGATGCCGGCTCCAAGACCCTGACCGGGTGCAGGGGGAAACGCCGCAATCTGTGCGCCCGCGCCCGCAGCGCCGCCTCTTGCGAAGTTGCCCGAGATAGTTGCGTTGGTAATGATCAACACACCAGCATCGCTGAAGATCGCGCCTCCCAGACCTCCGCCTCCGCCTCCGCCTGATGACAGGAATCCGCCGTTGCCGCCGCCGAAGCCTTCCCGCCCCGCAATGCTGAAGCCACCGCTTCCACCTCCAAACCCGCCGTCTCCGCCGATAATGTAGAGGCCGTTGCCACCGCCGCCGCCGCCTCCAAATCCTCCATTTCCTGAAAGGTCTGTAAAACCGCTAACGCCAAAGACACCACCGCCGCCGCCGCCACCGATATTGCCGTCGCCACCACCACCGAGATAAGTGCCGCCTCCGCCTCCGCCGATCCCGCTTCCAGGTTGTCCATTCCTCTGGGCGCCCTGCGCTCCATCGCCGCCCCGGCCGCCGAAATTGAGGCCGCCTGCGCCGCCCATATTGAGCGGAATGGCGTCGCCCCCGTCACCACCAATCTGATCGCCACCGCCACCGCCGCCGCCGGTGGCACAACCGAGTTGACAGCCTGTTGCGTCGAAACCGCGGCCTCCGTCGCCACCACTCCCGCCACCCCCGCCACTGCCGTGCGTCACTAGAGCAGCGATGCCGCCGTTGCCACCCAATCCGCCACCTCCGCCGCCGTTTCCAAAGACGCCAATGTTTGGACCATTGCCGCCGTTACCACCCTGCGCGATGTTATTGGTTAACGTACTGCTCGTTACCGTCAGTCTGCCGTGATTGTAGATCGCCCCCCCCCCCGAGCCCCGCTCCGCCGCCGCCTCCATTAACATCGGAATCGCCACCGTTCCCGCCTTTCGCCAGGCCACCCTGAAGCGTCACGTTCTGAAGAGTAAGATCGCCGACGCGCGAAACATTAATGAGACGAAATGTCGGCGTCCCGGCGGCGGTGCTGCGCTCAATGATGGCGCCGTTGCTCTGGATGGTGATCTCGCTCGTGATCGAAGGCAATCCGTTGAAGCCGTAGTCGGCATTGTGACGCGCACTCAAAGTATAGGTCGTGTTCGCGAGGACTATTATGTAAGGCGAGCCGCCTCCCGAACACGAGCAGCCGTCAACTTGCACTCCCGTGTTGGCAGTCAGGATTGCTTCGCCGAGTGTGCAGTTGCCGTTGGTGATTCCGTTTGGATTTGCGTGTGTGACTTCCTGCGCAGTGCTATTGACGAGGATCGTGCAACCAGTGGCCGAGTTGACCGTCAGTCTGAAATCTTTGCTAAACGTCACGCCGCAATTGTCGGTTGCGGTTACGGTCATGGTGTAGACCCCCGGTGGGTTGGCATTGGTAATCGACACTAAACCGCTTGATTGATTGACGGTCGCCATCCCGGTGAAGCTCGCCGGCGCGGCATTAACGGTCACACTGTCAACGCTGCCGTTATCGGAAGGTATTGCCGACGGAGTTACGTTGAAGCTCGAGCCTGCCGCAACCGATGTCACCACGTAAGTGCCAAGCAGTGGAAGATCATTCGGCTTGATCAGCACGGTCAGTATCGATTCGTTGATCAGCCCGCCGCTATCGGTCACTCGCAGCGTAAAGTTTGCCGGCGTAGCCGTGCAGTTGGCGGCTACATCTGCAAAGACCTGACTGGTAGCATTTGGCGAGGTCGGGTTTAGGGTGACCGTCACTCCATTCACGGTAGCCGATGAGCTACCGTTGATCGTGACCGTTAGAGTGTTTTGCGCATCTTCAATATCACTGACTCTGGCGATTTGAGAATTCACAAACGGACTGCCCTGTTGAGGCGTAACATCGACTGAGAAAATCGAAGGCTGATTGTTGGTGAGAGAGAAAGCAACAAAGACATATGCGGCGCCGGAGTTAGCTGCGAAAAGGTCGTTTCCATCGCCATTGATCCCGATTGCGTCGCTGCTTTCATATGGCGCCCCAACGATCAGCGTACCGCCCGAAAGCCCGACTGAATTTCCGAAATGGTCGTTGAAGTGAGTGTTCGAGGCCTTGAGATAAGCCTGCTGGCTCCAGTTCACTCCGCTGCGCACGAAGTAATAAGCCGCGCCTGCATTGGAGGCCGAATTGTTGCTTTGATCACCGTCGACTCCTCGTGCGTTGCTGGCTTCGCCGTAAGCGCCCACTATCATCGTCTCACCCTGGATGGCTATCGAAGATCCGAAGACGTCGAAGGCGTCCGTGTTGGATGCTTTAATATAAGCCTGTTGGCTCCAGATCATTCCGCTGCGCACGAAGACATAAACCGCTCCGGCGCCGGACACCGAGTTGTCAATCTGATTGCCGTTGATGCCGGTGGCGTTGCTGGACTCACCAGGCGCTCCTACGACTACTGTGTCGCCGGCAATTCCGACTGAGGCTCCGAAGTGGTCAAGAGCATCAGTGTTCGAGGCTTTGATATAGGCTTGTTGGCTCCAGGTCACTCCGCTTCGCACGAAGACGTAAGAAGCGCCGGCGTTCAGAGCCAGGTTGTTCCCGCCGTCGCCGTTGATACCGGTTGAATTGCTATCCTCGTTCTGAGCTCCTACTACGATTGTGTTGCCTGACAACGCAACCGACCATCCAAATCCGTCATATGTATTCGCGTTGGAAGCCATGAGTTTTGCCTGCTCGGCCCAGGTGACACCGTTGCGTACGAACACAAAGGCAAAGCCGGGGCGAGGATCCGGGTTGGGGGCAGGTCCTTCCGGGAAGGGCGCCCCAATCACGGCGGTGTCGCCCTCGATCGCAACCGAAAAACCAAAGTTGTCAGACGGGCCGACATCGGACGGAATGAGAGAAGCCTGCTGGCTCCAGGTCACTCCGCTGCGAACGAAGACGTAAGCGACTCCGGCTGAACCTGAGAAGATCCCGGGTCTCCCCACAACGATCGTGTCACCGGAGATCGCGACCGCCTGACCAAAGAAGAATTGCGCCTGCGATGTATCGGGAGGTTTGAGATAAGCCTGTTGGGCCCAGACACCGTTTGTCCGGACAAAGACGTACACGGCGCCGGCATTTCCGTGGGAGTTGTCGCTCTGGTCCCCGTTGATGCCGGTCGCGTTGCTGGATTCACCTGGTGCTCCGACTACCAGCGTGTCGCCCGAGATTGCTACAGCGGCGCCGAACCCATCGCCGGGATCAGTGTTCGATGCTTTGATAAAAGTCTGCTGCACGAAAGCCGGATCGATCGTCACCGGATATTTAGCGTTCGAATCATCTACCTCCAGCCATATACGTCCGGCAATCGCGCCCATTGATGCTTCAAGCTTCGTTCCATCGGCGTCCTTAACTACCAAGTGCTCGTAGCTCAGGACGTGTTCACCGTTAGCTCTCAGCAATTCAACTGACTGTCCCGAGTCATTGGCTTTGGCGCGGAGATCGCCTTCGAGCTTCATCTCGAGTCGAAGCCGCTCGCTATCGACGCCAACTCCGGGCCGCGCCCGCAACGTGAAGCCTTGCTCGAGACCTTCCTCGCGGTTCACATACCATTCGGTAATTGCGGATTGCGGATTGGGTGGCGGTGAGGTCCCGCGAATACTCAATTCGGTTGCCGCTTGCGGTCAACCGGCCGTCGCTGACTGATTGCTGTCGCGTGCCGTAGCCAACACTGTCTACGTTCAGCCTCATCTGCCATGCCTTGTCCGGGCGTGATGAGTCGGCGAGATGAAGACCGTCGGGCGTGAAGTGGCTGTAGAAACTCTGAGCCGGATTGCTCGCGCCGTAAGCGCTTTGCTCTGCGGGCAACGAGCTCCGCTCGGCCCACTTGATGTCGTAACGCGCGTGTCGCAGCGCTTCGCCCATGGAGGCGTCGAGCGCCTGTTGCTGGAGCGGGACCTTTTCGACTTCGGTCCTTGCCGGACTGCGGTGTGTTGAAAGGTCGGCCTTTATTGGCAACGCGATCAGCGCAAGCAATAGAACGAACGGCGTGTAACGAGCGAGCCTTGAAACCTGAGTGAGCGACATGATGAGTCCTCCAAAACGGTGACGAAGAATTGCGAGCTGAACGAACAGTTTCGTAGTGCGGCCTTCAGGCGGAAGTTTGTAATCGTTTTCGGACTCGCGCCGTTCGTGCAAACTTCCGCTTTAAAGGCCGAACTACAAACCGGGCCAAAAGCGAAGCTACTAACCCTTCACCTAGCAGAGTTGGTGACGAGTATTCGCTCTCCATCGAATGCGACCTGCCTGGGACCAGTCAAACCGTTGAAAGTCAGAGTGGCTAATGTCGCTCCTGAAAGTCCGCCTGTCGCTCGAACAACACTCACGCTATCGGATCCGCTGTTCGGTACCCAGATGTTTGTCCCGTCGAATGCCGGATACAACGGAGAATCGCAGACATTGACTGTCAGAAGGATGTTGCCGCTCGAGTCCAGTTTCTTTAATGTGTTGTCTCCAACGTCCGTCACCCACATGTTTGCTCCATCGTAGGCACTGGTCCGCAGGTTGTGAAATCCGATGGAGAAGAAGAGCGCGCGAGTCCCGCATGTAAGCGTCAACACACAGGCAAAGATCGCGCAGGCCAGACACTTTTTTCTGCTCTTCAAGCAATCCCCCTCCAGGCTGATTTCACGGCCGTACAACCTTTTTGGACCACGTGATGCTATGGCGCGAGTTGTCATAAGTCAACAAGTACGAAGCACTGTTCACCTTGGTAGTTTCGGCACAGCAGGGGCAGAGGGGATCTAAGTGAAATGTCTCATGTTTGACATTCTCTTGGAATCTCCTATCATCTCTTCCAGTTGGCCCGTCCGTACAACGAGTAGGAGGTGGTAATGGAGAAGGTCTACATCGCCCTCATCATCGGCGCCGCCATTGTCATCGTTGTCTTTCTATTACGCAGCCGCATCACTGACGTGGAAGCGCACGGATCAGTGAAGAAACAAGAGGGGAGGTTCAAGATCAAGGCGGCACCGGCAGCCTCTGAGGGTTCTGGGACTGCAGATCCCTACTCGGTGGATATCAGCGGCAACAGAGTCGTTGGCGTTGGGCGCTTTCGCATTCTTCGCGATAGTGTCCGTGTAGCGCGCAACTGGTTTGCCGGAAAATCAACACTCGAAGTCGAACCCGATCAAGAGAAGAAGCGCAAATGAAAAAGCCGCCTCTTGCGAACCGCCATCCTGAATTGACTATCTTTGCGCAAATGGTTGCAGGGGAAACGTCCAAGGGAATTTTGCTGATCGAAGCTGAGTCAGGGCTAGGTAAAACAGATCTGCTCGCGCAATTCGCACTCAATTGCCCTCACGATGTTTGTTTCATCTCGATAGATCTCAAAGCTGCGCAGACCGGCATACCTTATGTTTTTTGGCGAGTGCGTGAAGAGTTGCGGCAAGAGACTTTCCCGAGATTCACAGCCGCCGTGGAACAGCTGGTGCGCGTCACCAATGTAAATATTGAAAAGAACTGGGTGCTAGGACAATTAGATATTCAGATAGCTATGAGCCGTGATGAACAGACACGCGGTTTTCGGCTCATCGCACTACAAGAAGCATTCTTCGAGGATTTGCGTGCTACCAACCGGCGGCTTGTAATAGTTCTTGATACCTTCAATGCGGCAGCAGTAGAACTCGAAGGCTGGATTGGAGGCGCATTTCTTGCGGCCGCGGCTCGGACAGCCGGGCTTGTGGTTGTAGTCGCAGGACAAAACGTTCCTGCAACCAACATTGAATGGATAGACTCCTACGAGCATCGCAAATTGGAGGGCATTCACGATGTGGACGAATGGCATACCAGTATGGAAGCCGTTGGGCTTGTACTGGAAAAGAACGTCATTCACGCATTCACCGAGGTATTTGACGGCCATCCGCTGAAAATTATGAGCGCCTTTGAAAAGCTAGCTAAGGAGAAGGGATTATGACGGACGATCTCCTCTCTCGGCTTACTGCCGCAAATTCGACGGAAGAACGTACGTGGATCGTGACGGAAGATTTATTAAATGCCCTTGCTTCCGAGTTATATTCGGCTGCATGGGCTACCGCTATTCCACACTGGTTCGACGCAGACATCCTCGCCGCGCTACGTCCAGAGTTGAAAGAGAGAGCGGGACAACTTTACGTCGACTTGCAAGCGCTTCCCTTTGTTGAGGTTTTTCCAGGGCGCGGGCACAACATCCACGAGCTAACACGCAGAGCGATGCTCGATCACCTCTGGCGAAATAACACTGATGAGTTTCGCGCTCTTTCTGCGCGGGCCGCTAAATACTTCTCGCAAGACCACAGTTTAGTGAATCAAAGCGAATGGCTCTATCATCTGCTTGTCGCAGAGCCTGCGAATGCAGCAAACAAGTTTTGGAATCTTGGAGCACGATGGAATATTGGTGATGTGTTGCGACTCCTCAAACGGGACGACGAGGCCTTGGCGCGCTACGATGAAGCGATGACGCCATACCGTTTGGTCTTGGGCCGAGCAAATCTGCTTATTAGCGATGGCGACGAGCGTGCATCGCTTCAAGACCTCGCTGGTGCACTGAAATTCTTTCAGCAGGCTCTGACTCTCTACGAGCAGATCGGGGATAGAACCAATCAAAGTCAAAGCCTTTTGCGAGTGGCGCAGTTGCAGCGTAAACTAGAACAAGCGGGGAGTGCGGCAAACTCGTTGGTTCGCGCCGCACAGATTGCGGATGAAATCAGCATGAAGTCCCTCCAAATGAAAGCTTTGGAGCAACTCACAGAACTCAGCAAAGAACAAGGAAACTGGAAGACGCTGATCACCCTGCTGGACTCCTTGCTTGTTGCTCATCCGAACGACTTCAACTTGCTGCGCATGCGCGAAGACGCTGAAGTAAGAGAGCAGGCCGAGAAGCCTACGGCTGACGAATGAGGCTCCCCGGATTACTTGAGCTTCCACTTTGTTCCTTGCGGCGTGTCTTCGAGGATTATCCCTCGAGCGGCGAGGTCGTTTCTTATCTCATCCGCGCGCTTGAAGTCGCGATCGCGGCGCGCGGCATTGCGCTGTTCAATCTTTGTTTCAATCTCGGCAACCAGAGTCGGGTCGAGTGCCTCTGCTTCCGCTGTCAGTACACCCAACACCGAATTGACTCTTTCAAGCAAAGCAAGGACAGCTTCGCGATCGTTCATTCCGAACTCGCCGGCGTCCATCGCCGTGTTCACGTCGCGTCGAAGATCATGCACCGCGGCCAGCGCGTTCGAAGTGTTGAGGTCGTCGTTCATTCCTGATTCGAAGTTCTTGCGCGCTTCAATCAGCGCTTCCTGGACACGGGGGTGTTGGCCCGCGTCGCCCGAGAACTCGCCGACCCTTCGACGCAAATTCCGCAAACCATCAAGAGCGGTTTCGGCGCCGCGAAGCCCTTCCATCGTGAAGTTCAGTTGAGTTCGATACGGAACTGACAACAGCAAATAGCGAATCGCCATCGGCGAGTGCCCCTTTGCGAGCAGATCGCGCACGGTGTAGTAGTTGCCCTTCGACTTGGACATCTTCTCGCCCTCGACCAGCAAAAACTCGGCGTGCACCCAGAAACGAACGAAGGGTTTTCCGGTTGCGCCCTCCGATTGAGCGATCTCGTTTTCATGATGAGGGAAGATCAGATCGACGCCGCCGCAATGTATGTCGAACGACTCGCCAAGGTACTTCATCGACATAGCCGAGCACTCGAGATGCCAACCGGGACGGCCTTCACCAAAAGGAGAGGGCCATCGCGGCTCGCCTTCTTCTTTGGGCTCTTTCCAAAGCACGAAATCGCGAGCGTCCGCCTTCTCGTATTCGTCAACATCTACTCTCGCGCCGGAGAGGTTGCCTTCAACCTTCAAGCCTGACAGTTTGCCGTAGTTCGGAAACGATCCGATGCTGTAGTAAAGCGAGCCGTCACTTTTGTAGGTATGATCCGAGGCCGCCAGTCGATTCATTATGTCGATCATCTCCGGAATATGATCGGTTGCGCGGGGAATGACTTCCGGCTGCTCGATAGCCAATGACTTCGAGTCTTCGAGAAACGCCTGTGAGTAGAACTCAGTGTAATCTCGAAGGCTCTTGCCCGACTGAAGCACGCCGCGAATTATCTTGTCGTCGACATCGGTTATGTTCATCACGTGATTGACTTCATAACCAAGGTATTTCAGATAGCGGCGCAACACGTCGACCGCGACGAATGTTCTGAAATTACCGATGTGACCGTAGTCATAAACAGTCGGACCGCACGCGTACATCCGCACGGTGTTGCCTTCGAGCGGAGCGAATTCCTCTTCGGCGCGGGTCATCGTGTTCCTCAACTTGAGCATGTTTTTGTGCGGCTCCTCAGCCGGCAATATTCGTTTCAAATCAAAGGCAGATCGTAGCGACCGTGAGACGAGGTTGTCAATAAATCGGTAATGGCAGCAGTCATCTCGTGTATAATAGTGCGCAATGAGTACGCTCGAAACAACGATTTGTGCGCCACTGACTCAGTGGAATGACGGGACCTTGCGAGTTACCGGCTCGCGCATTCCAATCGATACCATCGTCTATCACTTCAAACTAGGCGCAACCGCCGAAGAGATAGGATATAAGTTTTCATCCCTCCGGCTGGCGGACATCTACGGAGCGATCTATTACTACCTGGCTAATCGTGAAGAGGGCGAGGAGTACTTGAGCCGGCAGGAAGCGGAAGGTGACGCCGTTCAGCAGCGTATCGAGTCCGATCCCGCATACCAGCAATCGAAAGCAGAGATGCGTGAGCGCCTGCTTGCGCGATGGGCCGAAAAGAAGACTTTGGTAACCCCGCCAGCCGGCTGACTAGAGATCGAAATGCTGCGCTTTCTCGCAGACCAAAACTTCGACGGAGATATCGTACGAGGGTTGCTGCGCAACATTCCGGACCTCGATGTGATCACCACCCATCAAGCAAACTTGAGCGAAGCGCCAGATCCGGATCTGCTCAACTGGGCGGCAATTCGTGAAGGCGTTGTACTGACGCACGACAGGCGGACCATGCCGGATCATGCAGGGGACAGAATTCGCGCCGGCCTCCGAATGTGCCGAGTTGTTGTGGTTCCGCTGCGGCTTCCTCTAGCCCAAGCGATCGGTGAGATTGTACTGATCTCGATGTGCAGTCTTGAGAACGAGTGGGAGAACAAGGTCCAGTTCTTGCCCCTGTGATAGTGATTGATCGCGCACAGCGCTAAGCGCCTTAAATCTGCGATCACCTAACGAACTGGCTTGTCGTTGAAACGGTGCGCTCACAATTGCAGCGACTTCGTTTCCAGAAACTCCTCGAGTCCGTACCTGCCCAGTTCGCGGCCGTTGCCCGATTGCTTGTAGCCGCCAAACGGAGCGAATGCGTTGAACTTGCCGCCATTGATATCGACCTGGCCGGTGCGCAGCTTCCGGGCTACTCGCTTCGCGCGCTCAACGTCCGAAGACCACACGCCGCCGGCCAAACCATACACGGTGTCATTGGCGATTCGCACCGCGTCGTCTTCGTCCTCATATGGAAGGATCGACAACACCGGTCCAAAGATTTCCTCGCGAGCAATCGTCATGTCGTTTCGCACATTCGCGAAAACAGTCGGACGAACGAAGTAGCCTTTGTCCACGCCTTCGGGCGCTTCGGCGCCGCCGGTCACCAGAGTCGCGCCTTCTTCAACTCCTTTGTTGATGTAGCCGCGAACCCGGTCGCGCTGAACCTCGGATACGAGCGGGCCGAGTTTGGCTTTGCCTTCGCGCGGATCGCCGACGGTGAAGCTCTCGGCTGCTTCTTTGGCTATTCTCACGGCTTCGTCCTGACGTTCGCGCGGCACCAGCATTCGCGTGTGAGCCGAGCACGTCTGGCCCGAATTGAAGTAGCAATTGTTGACGCCGGCTTTGATCGCCTTCTCGAAATCGGCGTCGTCAAGAATGATGTTCGCCGATTTCCCGCCCAGCTCCAGTGCAACGCGTTTGACCGTCTGCGCTGCAAGTTCGCTTACTCGCTTCCCGGCCCTGGTCGAGCCCGTAAACGAAATCATGTCCACCCCGGGGTGCGACGCGAGAGCTTCGCCGACGACTGGACCGAGACCGGTTACCAGATTGAAGACCCCAGCGGGCAGACCGGCTTCATCCATGATTTCCGCAAGGACGAACGCAGTAAGAGGCGCGACTTCGCTTGGCTTCAACACTACTGTGCAGCCTGCGGCCAACGCGGGCGCCACTTTTGCAACTACCTGATGAAGCGGATAGTTCCAGGGCGTAATACACCCTACAACGCCTACCGCTTCTTTCAAGACCAGCGAATTCCCGATCTGTTCTTCAAACGAATATTCGGCGAGCAGTTTCGCAAAGGAGCCCATCACCATCGCCGGCATTCCGGCCTGAACCATCGTCGCCAACGGCAGCGGCATTCCTACTTCGCTGGCGATGATCTCGGCGATTTCATTCTGCCGCGCCGCAAGCCCGGCGGAGATCTTCTGCAAAAACGCAGCGCGCTCAGCGGCAGGCGTTGCCGGCCACGAATCGAACGCGGCCCGAGCTGCGGCTACAGCGCGATCGATGTCTTCGGGCGTGCCCTCGGGGATTCGTCCCATCACTTCTTCGGTAGTGGAGTTGATCACTTCGAGGGTTCCCGAGCCCGAAGGTTGAACCCACTCTCCGTTCAAATACAGTTTACTGTGTTCTTTTACATTGGTCGGTTTTGATGCTGTCATTTTGGCAGTCGTCCTTTATTGAGATTTCAGAATTTACAGTCTCCTAAGCCTTGAGTTTTATTGTCAAGGAAGCTCGACGCACTGTGGTGTCCGTCAATAGGAGACGAACACCTGTAGGGGCGTCGCTCCGTTGGCGCCCCTCTTCGCAGGCGCGGTGCGCTTCCACCACGGAAGAGGGGCGCCCACGGAGGGACGCCCCTACAGGTCTTATCATCTTGAGCGTGAGTGAGAACTAATTTAGGTCCTTGACTATAAGCGTCACTCTGAACCCAAGCGACGGCGCGAGACACGGCGGTGTTGTCTTGGCGCAAGGAAGTTCTCCAAACGAGGAAATCTGGGTCGTGCCCGCTTTTGTGGTTTGAAATACACCCAGCGAGCCAGGGAGAAGCGGTTCGTTTGCTAGTTTGTTGATAAACGCAGGGTCGAACGCCGCCGCATCCCATTCATAACCATTTTTCTGAAGAACCACCTGAAACTTAGTCCCGACCGCGACACCGAACGTCTGCCCATCGTCTTCAAACGTAATGACCATCCCTGAGAATAGGTCAAACGCCCGCGACGTCAGTCCGACGGCGTTCTGCACGGAGATGGCAACCATTGCATCAGGAGGAATCTTCTTGCCCGCCTTCTTTGCGATCAAGATACCCGACGGATTGTCCGGATCGCTGCGAGTTCCAACAGCCTCGCCGTTGATGAAGATAACCGAGCCGTCCCCGAAGTTTTCACCGGTGACGACAAGCTTGTTACCTTTCAGGCGTGCTGAGGTGATTTGAGGGCCCTGCTGAACTTGCGGCTGAATTAGAGGCTGCGGTGAAGCTGAACGGCCCGGCGAGGCCTTCACATTTACTCCGGCGATCTGTGTCGCCGCGAACAGGGCAAGGATGACGAGTATGTAGGTTACTCTTCTCATAAGCTCGACCTCCTTTTTTGATTGAGCCGCTATTGTATCACACCGCGGTGCCGCAGCTAGCACAGAATTTCGCGCCCGGCTGCAAAGGTGTTTGGCAGTTTTTGCAGGGCTGCGGAACAAGCGACTGGCCACAGCTCGAACAGAACTTCGTTCCCGCCGGAACCTGAGCGTGGCAGGAAGGGCATTCCACAGAAGCGGCTGCGGGAGCCTGTTGTGTGGCGCCGCAGTTCGAACAGAACTTTGCACCGGCCGGGTTTTGAGTTCCGCATTTTGCGCAGGCGACTGTCTGGCCGCCACCCGACGGCTGGGCGTGTGCCCCGCCTACGGCTCCGGCCATCATCTGACCGTAGCCCAGCCCGAGCCCCAAACCCATTCCCTGGCCCGCAGCTCCGCCCTCCTGCTTTGCCGCGTCCTGGATTGATTGCGCGGCCTTGAACTGCATGTAGGCGTTCATATCACCAATCGCGCCCATCCCCGAGCGCTCATCGATCATCTTTTGAACTTCCTCGGGAGGAGTGATCGCTGACACTATCAAGTCGACAAGCTCGAGACCTTGTTTGGAGAAGTCATCCGCCACTCGCGCCTTCACTCCGGCGGCGAGTTCATCATAGTAAGCGGGAAGATCGAAGATTGTTTTGAGATTCTCACCCAACAGATCGTTGAGCCTTGCTACAACTATGTCGCGCAGGAACGAGCCGATGGCTTCAGCCGATACGATTCCTCTCGTGCCCACGATCGAGCCTACAAACAGCTGCGGATCTGAGATTCGCAATGAGTACTTTCCGAAGGCGCGGAGCCTCACCATTCGAAGCTCGGTGTCTCGAAAAGCGATGGGCTCCTTGGTTCCCCACTTGAGATCCTGAAACGTATTCCGCGCTACAAACATGACGCTTGCTTGAAACGGAGAAGTCCCGCCGAACGGAATAGACAGCAGCCGGGTCAGCAACGGAATGTTGTTGGTCGTAAGCGTATGCCGGCCCGGCCCAAAGGTATCGAGCGCCTTTCCGTCGCGGAAAAACACCGCCGACTGGCTCTCCTGGACGATCAACTGCGCCCCGAGCTTGATGTCGGATGAGCCGCTCTCCGGTATCCGATGCACCAACTCGGTTCCCGATTGATCGAAATATTGCAGGACTTCAATTGCCATTTAGTTTGTCTCCTCGAGCGATCACTGCTGCTTGGAAAGCTTTACGCTCCCGTTGACGGCAGTGAGTTTCAGGGCCGGTCCGCCTAAACCTATTTGTCCACGAGCATGCTGACCAACCAACTCCTTTTGCACCGGGATGCCCAGCTGATCGTCAATATTAATGCCTCCGTGAATAGTAGAGGCATCGAGCTCGGCGTCGAAATCGCCTTTGATCGTCACATCGATCCTGCCGTTGGCGGTCACGAACTCCATCGGTCCATCCGACGCGCGCGCCAGGGTTGCGTTTATCTTTCCATTGGCGGTTTGAACCTTCGACATGCCGACAACGTCATTGAGTTCAATGCTGCCGTTTGCACTTTCGATGAAAAACTGACCGGTCACCCCTGAGAGGTTGATCGAGCCGTTGACTGAGTTGAGTTCGACTCGTCCGATGTTACGAGGAAGTTTGACCTCGTAACGAATGTCCTGGTGAATATTCTCCGGAGCCCCGGCTCTGATTGACACTGCGTTAGCGCTGTTAATGAAGTACACATGGGCGCCGCGATCCGTGCCGCGCTCGATGACTTTCACTTCCGCTTTGGGCTCGTTCCAGGATTCGACAGAGATGCTGCCGGTGACGTTCTTGATTGAAAACCTCGATCCGGCCACAAGCGAAAAGCTCTTCGTCATCGACGTGTAATCTCCCGAAACCGTGGACTGATCGGCGCTCGATTCGAAGGCGGACTCACCGGATTGAGCGATTGGATCCGCCGTGGGCTCCATCCGGCTTGAACTCACCGGCGCGACTCTTATCGATCCATTCACAGGCGCCATACTGAAAGCACGACGGTGCCCAACGCGCCTGAGTAACATCGTCGCGACGGTCAGCGTGACCAGCAGCCCGATTAGCGAAAATATGATGGCAACGATCAACGTCAAGCGTGAACGTGTCTGCCAGTCGTCACTTGCCATCTACTTGTCTCCTCGAGCCTTCATTCCTGCGAGAGCTTTACGCTTCCATTTACACTGGTGATCTTCAATGGCTGTCCGCCTGACCCGATCTTTCCAGTTGCGCGCGAGCCAACAACCGCGCGTTGCGGTTGAATCCCAAACTCATCCGCGATATCGATGTTTCCGTGAACTGTGGAAGCTTCGAGGTCCGCGTTGAAGCCTGACTTGAGGGTCAGATCGATTCTTCCATTGGCGACGCTGAACTCCATTGGTCCAGTCGATTCTTGTGCAAGTGTGCCAGTTATCCTGCCGTTCGCGCTTTGAATCCGGGAGACACCCACGACATCGTTAAGTTCGATGTTGCCATTCGCAGTATTAACGAAGATTTGTCCGTTAACGTTTGTGAGCTTGACCGTTCCGTTGGTCGATTCAAGATCAATGCGCCCCATGTTTTTGGGCAGCTTCACCTGATAGCGAAAGTCTTTTTGGTTATTGCCGTTGGAGACCACCGTTCTGAGCGATAAGCTATTCGCGCTGTTTTTGAAGTATATCCGGCCACCGTTATCGGTCCCTCGCTTTATTGCTATTACTTCGGCTTTGGGTTGGTCCCACGTCTCGATGGTAATGCTTCCGCTGATGTTCTTGATCGAAAACTTCGAGCCGGGTACAAGCGGAATTGTCTTGATCATCGTAGTGTCGTTTCCAGTAACAGTAACCTGATCGGCGCTCAAATCCATCGCGTCCTCGTCGACCATTCGATCGGGCGGAGGTGTCGGTGGATTCGACAAACCACCGAACGTACGACGGCCGGCTCGCGCGATCACCATCACCGCCACGACTACCGCAACGAACAAGCCCATTCCAATAAACGCAAGGATCCACCCGACCGGCGAACGCTTTTGCGGCGGAGTGTATGGCGGAATCGTTTGAGGGTACACTGGCGGCACGGACGGTTGATATCCGGCGGGCGGTGAGTACACCGGACTCGTGTTCTGGCTGTTAGCCGGCGCGGTATTGGCTGCGCCGCGCGCGCCCCACTCGTTGGGCTGCGGCGGCATCATTTGAGTGGGCGTCTGCTCCGGCGAAAGCTCGGAAGGCGCACCGCACGCCCGACAGAATCGCTGCCCGGTGAATAGTTCGGAGCCACAGTTCCTGCAATGTTCTGCCATAGAATATGAAAAGGCGTTTCGGGGTTTCTGGTTTCTTAGTTTCCGGTTTTGGGTTGCGCTTTTGCTAGAACCAGAAACAAGAAACCGGAAACCAGAAACCACTACTAACTAAACAACGGTTTTCCCGGCGCCTGTCCCTCCTGAAAATTGTTGATGGCTTTGTACCGTTCGTCAAACACGCGATCTACCTGATCGATCTCGGCAACCAGATCCGAACACCCGGCCTTCAAGCCATCGGCATTCGCCGCCTGAGTCTTCAAAGCTGAAAGTTTTGTTTCGATGTTGTCGATATGCTCGACCAATGAAAGATCAAACCTGTAGATCAAATCCAGCTGCTGCTGCTCGATCTTCACCACGTCGAAGAATCCGGAGTAGCCGTAGCTCGCGAATCGGACGCGATTTTCAAGATGATCGAGTTTCTTGATGGCTGCATCGACGGGCCCCACTTCGAACAATCGGCCGGTGTTACTAAGCTCGCGCATCAGATCGGTCAACGGCGACTTCAGCGAGCGCAGTCGATCGGCGAGGTGTTCGCGCTGAATCTTATCGATGTCACGCCGCCGTTCGCGATCGACATAGCCGCTGTAACCCGGTATTTTGCTGCTCAATCGCTCGATCCAGTTCCGCCCATCCGTCGTATTGCTGCTCATTTAACTCTCCCCTGCTCTGTTGCCAGAACCACAACTCTTTCCAAATCGAATTCGGTTGACATCAAATTTAACGATGTGGGTATCGCTTCCTGTTTCAGAATTCGCAATTTCCCGTTCGCACGGTCGCGTGCTAGGCAGGTACGCCCTGGCTGCTCGTGTCCTGGCTGAGAATCTTCAGATAATCATCATAAGCCTGCCGATCAGCGGCGGACATATCTCGAATGTAAACTCCGACCACCCAAAACAGTCCCTCGCCTTCAGGCCTGTACCATGCGGCAAAGCCGGTGTATCTAACCGTGGCGTTGGGCAAATCGACTTCGACCTCGAGCTTGTTTTTGAACGCAACCGTGTGATCGCGAATTATGTGAAGCTGACCGGTCTCGATTGTCCCTGTTTGTATGCGCATGCCCTGTTTTCCGAAGTCGAGCGCAAGCCCATCGATGACACGCGAACGGTGTCCCTCATCGCTTTGATCAATAATGGTCATTCGCAAGGGAACCGGCTTCGCGGGCGGCGGAATTTGACGCTGCCCCTCGCCCTGCTGAAGCTCGTCTGTATTCTGAACCGAACGAATCAGCTTCAGTCCATCGTAACTGCAGAAGCTGTTCTGATCCGGGAAAAACCTGCGGCAAGTCGGACACTCTTTCATAGAATCATCCTCCAGCGTGTCGAATGATTATACAAGGACGGGGGTCATTAGTCATTGGTCGGTGGTCGGTGGTCGGTGGTCGGTGGTCTACTGGTCACTAATCGTTTGTTTTGTGAAGCACCGCCTATTGAACGAAGATATGCGTTGAGCATCGGTGCAAGTCCCTGAATGATGGGTTTCAGCTTGCTTGCCTGTTCATCGCTGAGAAGCTTCCGCTTGTATGCTCGCCTGAGCCAGTGCCGTGTCTCGTACAAGGAGCCTCTTGCGATTCTGATGAAGCGGCGATTGTCCTGATAGCTGCCTCGTCCCGACCCTTCCGCGATGTTTGCTCCTATGCTATCAGCAGCTTTGACGATTTGCCTTCCAACAGTATCTTTGGCGAATGAGTCCCATTTAACAACGATACTCCAAATGTCATCCGCTAATCCTTCAGACAGCTTATAGACCTGCAGGTTTTCAAAACTCAGAGTTGGCATTTCCAACCTCGACGAGCAATCTAAAACCCAGGATCTATGACTAACGACCAATGACCAATGACGAATGACCAATGACTACAGCGGTATGTTTCCATGCTTTTTCGGAGGGTTCTGATCGCGCTTGGTATCGAGCATTTCGAGAGCGCGAATAAGCTTCTGCCTGGTGAACTTCGGTTCGATCACTTCATCAATGAAACCGCGCTCGGCGGCGACGTAAGGCGAAGCAAACTTCTCGCGGAATTCGTCGGCCCGGCGTCGTGATTCCGTCACGGGACTCTCCGCCTGAGCGATCTCACGGCGATATAAGATACCGACCGCGCCTTCCGCTCCCATCACCGCGATCTCAGCGGTCGGATAGGCAAAATTCACATCGGCGCGGATGTGCTTGCTGGCCATCACACAGTAAGCTCCACCATAAGCCTTTCTGGTTATCACGGTAATCTTCGGTACAGTTGCTTCGGCATATGCGAAGAGCAATTTTGCTCCGTGTCGAATAATCCCGCCGTGCTCCTGTTCGACACCGGGCAGAAAACCGGGGACGTCTTCAAAGGTGACCAACGGTATGTTGAAACAATCGCAGAACCGAACGAATCTCGCCGCCTTGACCGAAGCGTCGATGTCCAGAACTCCCGCAAGGTGAGCCGGTTGGTTCGCGACAATACCAACCGACCTTCCGCCAAGCCGCGCAAATCCCACGACGATGTTTCTGGCGTAGTGCTCGTGAACTTCAAACAGATAACCATCGTCAACGACCAGGTGAACGATGTCGCGAATGTCATAAGGCATATTTGGCGCTTCAGGCACAATTGAGTTCAAGCGCTCATCTGCGCGATCGGCAGGATCGGACGTCGCAACGCGCGGTGGATCATCAAGGTTGTTGGACGGAATAAACGAGAGAAGCTCGCGAATTGTCCTCAGGCAATCCTCATCGTTTTCGGCGGCGAAGTGAGCAACGCCCGAGACGGAATTGTGAGTCATCGCCCCGCCAAGCTCCTCTTTGCTGACTTCCTGGTGGGTAACAGTTTTGATGACATCAGGGCCGGTGATGAACATGTACGAAGTAGACTTAACCATCACATTGAAATCGGTGATCGCCGGCGAATACACTGCTCCACCCGCGCACGGACCCATTATCGCGGATATTTGCGGCACGACTCCCGACGCAAGCGTATTCAGCAGAAAGATGTCCGCGTAGCCTCCCAGGGAGACGACCCCTTCCTGAATGCGAGCGCCCCCCGAATCGTTCAGGCCGATCACCGGTGCGCCGACCTTCATCGCCATTTCCATTACCTTGCAGATCTTTTCCGCATTCGTTTCTGACAGCGACCCCCCGAACACAGTAAAGTCCTGCGCGAAGACAAACACGCGGCGTCCGTCAATCAAACCGTGCCCTGCGACCACCCCGTCGCCGGGGTACTGTTGGTCCTCCATTCCGAAATCCAGACAGCGATGCTTCTTGAAGCGGTCGATTTCTTCAAATGTTGTATCGTCAAGCAGGAACTCGATGCGCTCGCGAGCCGTCAACTTGCCCGAAGCGTGCTGACGTTTGACGCGTTCGAGCCCACCACCGGCTAAAGCAGCGTCATTCTTTTCAGTGAGTTTCTCGAAGCCGCTCGCCGTCTTTTGTTTGCCTTCAATTTTGCTTTCAGAGGTAGCCATTTTTATCCTCAGTTGAAGTGGTTGCCATGTGAGCGCCACCAGTCTATCAAAAGCGGGATACTACAATGAAGTCGACGGAAAGCCTGATCTTTTCTTTGAACTCAATCGTCAAAGGGCGTATAAGAGAGTTAGTCGACCTGGGCGGCTCAGAAAGGATCACGAAATGAGCGAAGATACCACGCAACAACTGCTAGTGGCCCGGGTCAATCACCTGATTTCGATTGTTGAACCGATAAGCGGGCAGCTTATTAACCTTGAGGAGCACGTGAACGAACGGCTTGATAACCTCGAAAATCAGCAAGCCGCTTTGAGCGCCCGGTTTGATAACCTCGAAAATCAGCAAGCCGCTTTGAGCGCCCGGTTTGATAACCTCGAAAATCAGCAAGCCGCTTTGAGCGCCCGGTTTGATAACCTCGAAACTAAAGTCGATCAGCGGCTTCGTGATACACGCCCGATATGGGAGAACGTGCTGTCCCAACTCGCGGAATTACACAAGGAAGTCGAAGAGCTTCGCGCCGAGACATCGAGTGGTTTTCGCGCAGTAGACCGGAAGATTCGGCGCTCTCAGTAAGAATCTCATAGACATGACTGCGGAGATTCAAGAACTGAGAGAGATGGTTGAAAAGATCGAAGCGCAGCCGGCTTGAGTTCTCAATAGAACCTCAGCACCACAACGAACACCATGTTCTCGACGGCGTATACACGAAGCGCATGTCTTGATACGGGCTGTGACTATGCCGTATCGGAAATGCGCTGTTCTCGGTGAGATCTCAAAAAGATAACCGAGAGCTCAATGAACGCCGAGCGCTATTGTGCCCGAAGCCAACTCTTGTTGACACCCATTCGGTGCGCTTCTATAATGCAGCCCTCTAATTTACACTCTCAGGGTTGCACTCAGAATTGCGAGCGTGCGGAGGCTAAAGTGATCAAGCTTGATATAGTCAATCAGGTTGCCGATAAGACAGGAGTCGCAAAAACTAAAGCAGAGGCAGCGGTCGAGTCTTTGTTCGATGCAATGAAGAGCGCGCTTCAACGCGGCGAGCGAATCGAGTTGCGCGGGTTCGGAGTGTTCGTCGTCAAGCCTCGCAAGCGAGGTGTCGGACGCAACCCGCGAACTGGAGAAGTCACAGATATTCCGCCCGGCAAAACCATCAGGTTCAAGCCCGGAAAAGAACTCCAATCGTAGTCCAGTCAACTAGTCAAAACCAACGGTCCTTTTCTGGTTGCCAAAGAGGGTTCGGGTTGCGTGTGAAAACCAGCAACCTCCAAATTCAACCTCTAATCCTGACGGCCTCTTTCGATCAACCTGATTGCGTCGGCGGCAGTTTCAGCTAGATAAGGATCCCTGTCTCGTTTTGCCCGATGGAGCGCAGGAAGCGCGTCACGGGCTCCTATCTGGCCGAGCGCGTTGGCAGCCTGGCGTCTCACTTCTGGGTCTTCGTCTTTTGTCAGCAGCGCTATCAACGCAGTGACTGTGTGAACCGCCGACCGCCCATTCACTCCCAACGCGCGAGCCGCGTGAGCGCGCACAAAAGCATTATTGTCCGATAGTGCGCCGGCAAGAGGCTGGAGTGCGCCGGCATCGGGGTGATCTCCCAGCGACACCGCCGCCGCCGCCCTTATTTCAAGTTCCTTATCCAGCAGGGCAGTGGCTAGCGCCGTGGTTCGCTCGCTTCCGTGAAATCTCCCAAGCGCATACGCGATAGTTCTCCTTACGAACGTATCCTTGTCCTTCGCCAGTCGCGTCGCCAGGATCGGGACGGCGGCTTCATCGCCACGCTCCGCCAGCGCTGCCACCACCGCCGCGCGTACTCGCGGCGACGTGTCGTTCACCGCCGAACCAAGTGCTGCAAAAGCAGTTTCGCCTTTGAGTCGCGCCAACTGAATCGCTGCGTCTCGGCGCTCTTCTTCGCTGGATGACTTGAGCTGAGTTGCCCAGTGCGCGACTTCGGAGTCGATTGAGCTTGAGTGCTGCTGACATTTCCGAGGATGTGTGAACGAAAGGTGAGTGAGACCCACCGCGGCAATTCGGGTGACAACTAGCAAAGTTAACGCCGCCGCGGCCAACCCGATGTGTTTTCGAAGAGGCGGCATTCGCGCTCGATTTACATCAGCTTACGAGAAGATACAAACGAAGACGCTCGAGTGTCAGCCCTTCGCCTGACCCGATCCCATTCGCTCACGACGCGAGCCCTGCGATTCTCGAGTGCATCCGCCAAAAGGTTCATGAGTTCGTCATCGAACAGGTCGGGCTTGTTGGCCTGCTCTCGCAACGACTCCATGATGTTGATGTAATCGAGGACTTCTGCGATCTCGGGTTCCGAGAGAGAGTCAGCCTTTCGTCTGAGCACCTGGCGATTCGTGATTCGATCTCCCATCGTGCACCTCCTTGGAGCTACGCGGGAGATCTGCCATTCGAGGGCGGACTTAACCCGCTGGAGGACTGGCGTTATTATTTCGTGAGGCGTCGCCCACGATTGTTGACATATTCCTCGCTTGGTCCTGCCTTTTGTTGCTTTCGATGGCCTGATAATAGCCCAAGCAATCTTCCAAATCAAGCACATCGACTAACAGCGAGTCGCTGGTTTTATGAGCCGGTTGACACCCTCTCGAACCGACACCTAGAATTGACTCCTGCATTCATGAGGTGGATTTTCAGAAGGAGCTTGCGTTGCAAACGAGAGATACTCTGACCGACAACATCCCGCCGCATTTCAGCGATCGCGCGCTACCGTTTAACCAACCAACCCCGTTCCCGCTTGCGCGTCGAACTGTAGCCTTAATCGCGTCGTGGCTGGTGCCGGGGGCCGGCCACCTTGCGCTTGGCCGTTACGGCCGCGCGCTGCTTTTCTTCGTCACGATAGTTGGCGCATTTGTTCTCGGACTGAGCCTGCACGGCCACCTATATTGGCCTACCGTCGCCGAACCGGGATCAACGTTCCACTACGATCTCATCACCGTGCTCTGGTTTTTCGCGGAAATCGGCTCAGGGTTGTGTTACATCGCGTCTTACGTCCTCGGACTGGGCATGACGCCGATCCCACAAGCCGCAGCATCGCCGACGTTCGAGTACGGCAATACCTTCATGTTCCTGGCTGGCTTGCTGAATTATCTGGTTATCCACGACGCGTTCGACATAGCAGCAGGGAGGAAGAACTGATGCACGTGTTAATGATGTCGATGTATGCTGCGATGGCTGCGGTCGTGCTGGCAACTGTAGACCCGAAATCTGACACACCTCGCCAGCGAGTCATCCACGGCTTGAAGATATTCGGCTCGTTTCTGGGTATTGGCCTGCTGCTGTCGTGGGTGTTGTTTCCGATACCGTGGTGAACTTCAGCTTCTGACTTTCGGCACGATCCAACAAAACAGCAATCAAGGTCCGCCTCGTACTTTTTTGATAGGTTTGTGCTGCCCGGGGCAAGCGTGTGAGCGGACTGATTTGAAACCGATAAGCTGCGAAGTCCGGCAAAGAGAAAGATGCGGAGGCTGCAATGGAAGCGAAAGCGATTGGCATTCTAAAGTTTTGCGCGTGGCTCAATCTCGCGACCGGAATTGCTTTAGGCGTTTCGGTATGGATGACTGAACGAGTGAGGACGCCGGACGTGATCCTCAGCGTCGCCTTTGCCGCTGCTGGACTAATCGGCTGGGCCTTCTTCCTCGTAGTATGTTCAATAGCCGAGAGCCTGATTGAGATTCGCACGAATACAACACCGCCGGGGAAGTCACGATTGTTCGACTCGTAAGCTCACGCTCGAGAACTGACTTAGTCAGCTGTTTCGAGGAAGTTTTTCGCCGAGTTGTTCCACACCCACTTGTTCTTCATCCATTGACGATAGCCTGATCCGTGAGGACACGCGCTCATGTGAATACTCATGTGAATAATTGTGCTTGCTTCGAAAATGCACACTGTCATAGAATGCGGCTCGCCCGATTAACAGGTTAGAAGTGCAGCAATCCCGCATTACAGACGGATCTTGCGATGGTGTTTTAGTCATAATCCATCTCCCTCAGGTTCGTGAGGGCGCAAGCGCTGGCACCACGTTGAGAACGCGGGTCTTCCCGAGGTCTGATCATTCCAAAAAGGAGAGTTACCATGGAACGGATAGTTCTTAGACATCTCAGTGGCTCAAAGGCAAACCAGGTTGAGGAGTTTCCCCTGGCGCACTTCCAGGAGCTTACAATCGGTCGCGACCCTTCGGCGACGGTCAAGTACGACCCGGATCGTGACGATCTGGTGGGCCGTCAACACGCGAAGATCGTTCGCGACTCCGCAAATCCGAATGAGTTTCTGATCACTGACGTCGGAAGCCGAAACGGCACCTTTGTCAATAAACAAAGAATCGTCGGAACGGCAAAGGTGGTTCCCGGCGACCTAGTTCAATTCGGCGCGGGAGGCCAGAGTTTCAATTCGATCTGGAGCCTCGCCCCGCGAATTTGGTTCGCCCGACACGCATTGGCGGCGACACTGCGGCCGCTGGCCCGGGCGCGCCGCCTGCAACGCGAGTCGGGGGGACTGCTCCATACGGCGCGCCGCCAACCGGTCTGCCCATGACTGCAACTGCGAGCGACGGGCGCGTAGGCAAAGCTACTGTCGAGAGAATGATCGGACAGAAACACAGCCAGTCTAACAAGTTCATGCTTATTGGCGGGGCAGCGTTGATTGCGATCATCGCGCTCGTGGCGGCAGCGCTTATCTATCAGAATATGAGTGCGAAGAAGGAATTATCGAGTAACCTCAGCGACGCCGAGAAGAAGCGCCTCGCGGATGAGGAGGCGCGCAAAAGCAACGCTCCGATGTCCGCCGGTGACATCGTTCAGAAATACAGCAACGCAGTGGTCAAGATCGACGAGAGCTGGAAGCTGATTAACACGCAGTCGGGCCGGCAGGTCTATCACTACTATGTAAGGAATGAATGGACAGATCGTCAGGACCCGCCGCAGAAGCATTATATCGTGCCCGATGGCCGGCCGCAGGTTGCTGTCTTTGTAGTGCTGGACGACAACACTTATGAGCCCTTGCTGACCGATCAGGGCGGCGATCATCCCATCGGCGGCGGCGGCAGCGGCACTGGCTTTACCGTGACCAGCGATGGCTTTATTCTGACCGCCCGTCACGTAGGCGCCGGTTGGATGACCAGATACGAATATCCAAACGACGCCAACGTCGGGGTCATCGGATATATGGGAACGGATAACCAGTTTCACCTCAGGAGCGATCAAACAACCGGCCAGCCCATCCAGTACAGACCGGCGACCAGCTGGGTTCCCTCACAGACCCGGCAGATGGGCAGTCTCGGACTCAGATACCCGGTCGAGGGCAGGCACGACTTTATCAACGTGACTTTTCCCGGGAACAAGACTCCTTTCCCGGCTAAGATAGCGCGTGTTTCCGACCGCCACGATGTCACCTTGCTCAAGATTGATGTTCCCTCGGCAGTACCAAAAGCCGAGCTCCACGATACTTACGAAACCACAAGAGCGGGCGATAACATCACCGTGCTCGGCTACCCCGGCGTATCGCCTATAGTCTACGGCGCAGTCAAATCTCAGGATGTTTTCAATCGCGAAACCACGTACAAGGAGCTCCCCGATCCAAGTGTCACATCGGGCAATATCGGAAGGGTGGTGCGCAGTAAGGAAAGCTCGAAGGACGCCGAAGGCAGCACGTTTGGCGACGCGTATCAACTAACCGCAAACCCGGGCGGAGGTAACAGCGGGGGGCCTGTGTTCGACGATCGCGGAGGCGTGATAGGAATCTACTACGCAGGCAAGAGTGACGGCGGCGGCGCGCAAATCTCCTTCGCCGTTCCGATTCGCTACGCCATGGAGTTGATAACTACAACTCCGCAGCAGTAAGGTTCCCACGGGTGTGATAGAGCTGGACGGATAACGCCCACGTAGTAACGAATTTATTCGTTGGGATTCTCGGAAACGAATAAATTCGTTACTACGTGGGGAAGTCCGGTTCTTAATCACTTCCGGTTCCCACGGACCTGAGAATGAGGCAGGTGAATCGCGCCGCCGTGGTCGGCCCAGATTCACCTGCCTTAGGATTGGGAGAAGCAGATGAGTCGCGCAGCACTAATTAATTCATCAATCGGTGATTATCGCCTGGTGGATTACATTGGCGCGGGAGGGATGGGCGAGGTCTACCGCGCAGTGCACTCCAAGATCGGCAGGGTCGTCGCGGTTAAGGTACTGACTCAATCGGTTCCCAGCCCCAGCTTCATAACACGATTCCATAATGAAGCGCGCATACAGGCGAGCCTGCATCATCACAACATAGCCACGCTTTATGATTTTCTCGAGTTCAACGGCCAGCCTTGCATAGTAATGGAGTACGTTGACGGAGAGACGCTCACACAACGTATTTCGCGTTTCGGTTCTCTCCCAGTAGAAGAAGCCCTTTACATCTTTCAAACCGTAACCGAGGCGATCCATTATATTCACGGCCAGGGCGTACTGCATCGCGACATCAAATCGAATAACATCAAGATCAGCTCCACCGGCGAAGTGAAGCTTCTCGATTTCGGAATCGCCAAATCCGGAGATACCCCAAGTATGACTCGGACCGGCGATGTCATCGGCACCCTCGAATACCTTTCACCAGAACAAGTCAAAGCCGGCAACGCCGACGCTCGATCAGATATCTGGGCGCTGGGTACTTTATTATATGAGATGATGACCGGGCATTTGCCCTTCAAGTCTCCGAACATCGGCGATCTCTGCGACAAGATCTGCAAGGCCCAGTTTGCATCGGTCTCGAGTTTGAATCCTTCGGTGCCGCACGAAGTAGAGTCCATCATTTCGCGCTGTTTGAAGAAGAAGCCCGCCGATCGTTATCAAACGGCAGCGGACGTCCTTCAAGACACGAAGCGAATTGCGGCAACCGTCCCGGAGCCACGATTGAGAGGCACGAACGTGACTTCTTTAGTCGCCGGCGCGAAAAAGAATTCGGGGAAGCTGACTGCGCTCGCGGCGGCGGCATTAGCCATGATCGCCGGCATTTATTTTGTGATGCCATCGTCCGACAATCCATCCGGTCTTTCCGCGGACCACGGGAATGTAAAGACTCAGACAAAAGCGACGGAGAAACAGACGGCAAATCAGATCTCGAAACCTCCAGCTGCGGTGGAGCACTATAAGATTGGCACTATGGACGGCCCGGCAGCGATTGAGTTGACCGGAAAAAATGGAAAACAGATTGGGAATACACCCTACGAATTCGATTCTCCAATCGGCGAACAATTCGATTTGGTGCTCAAACGTGAGGGCTTCAAGGAATTGCGTGCCAATTTTACCGTGACCGTGAATAAACGCGAGTACAATTATACTCTGACTAAGCAGTGAGGCGATTGCGCTACGCAAAAGAGATAGAATCCAGGCCGGCGAAGTCCGGAGATGTTTTTCTTCACAGCAGGACGTTGCTGCATCTAAACTAACTAAGCGAAGAACTGAGAAACTATGTTTACCTTGTGGAAAAAGTCGAAACAGAAACCGTCAGATCAGGACAAGTCACAGCAGAGGGTCGAACAAACTGAATCCGAATCAGACCAGTCGCGAGGGCCGGAATACGAAGTCGTCGTCAGCCTTCAAACTGATCCCGGCTGCCAGCGTGAGCTCAATGAGGATCAAATCTTTTTTCACCGTCCGGATGATCCGGCCCTGCTCAAGAAAAAGGGATTGCTGGTCATGGTAGCCGATGGTATGGGCGGCCATTCTGCCGGCGAAGTGGCGAGCGCTATGGCTGTCGAAATAGTAAACCGGGCCTATTTTGATAACGCGAGCAATCCCGGCCCGGCATTGAAGAGCGCGCTTCAGCAGGCAAACTCGGAGATTCACACCGCCTCGCTTAAGCAAGATGGCCTGAGAGGAATGGGCACAACCTGTACCGCGCTGGTGCTTCAAAACGGCTCGGCAATCGCGGCTCACGTTGGTGACAGCCGCCTTTATCTGGTGCGCGGCGGGCAGATTTATCTGATGACCGAGGACCATTCGGAAGTGATGGAAATGGTCAAGCGCGGGCTCATAAGCCTCGAAGAAGCTCGTCATCATCCCGACAAGAACGTGATACTCAGAGCCATCGGAAGTCACCCCGAAGTTCAGGTCTCGACTTGGGACGAGCCTTTTCCAACTCGCCAAGGCGATCGATTTCTCCTGTGCTCGGATGGTCTTTATGATCTTGTGGAGGACGACGAAATCAAGCGCGTCATTGAGCAGTCGGAACCGCGAGAAGCCTGCGAAAGCCTTATCGCGCTGGCAAAAGAGCGCGGAGGGCACGACAATATCAGCGTCGCTGTTGTGAGCCTTGTTGCTCCTTCCGAATCGCGAACCAAACCCGTCCCGGAAACCCGAGAATTGGAGGCAGTAAAATGATCGGCCATCTCGTCGGCAACTATAAGGTCACGGATCAAATTGGCGAAGGCGGCATGGGCTCGGTCTTTCGCGGTATAGACATAATGCTCGAGCGCGAAGTAGCAATAAAAATGCTTCGGCCCGAGCTTTCGCGCCAACCCCACATAGTCGAGCGGTTCCGGTCAGAAGCAGTAACTCTGGCTAAGCTCAATCATCCCAACATTGCAACTCTCTACAGCTTCCTGCGCCAAGGCGAAGACTTCTTCATGGTAATGGAATTTGTCCGCGGCGAGACGCTCGATAGCCTGATCGGAAAGGTGGGAGCTATGCCCTGGGAGCGAGCTGTTGCCTTGTTCTCGCAGGCGTTGGAAGGAATTGAACACGCGCATAAAATGGGAATAGTGCACCGCGACATCAAACCAGCAAATATGATGTTGACCGAGACAGGTTCGATCAAAGTAATGGACTTCGGAATCGCGCGGGTGCTCGGAACAAACCGTTTGACCAAGACGGGGCACCTGATCGGCACCGTCGAATACATGTCACCCGAACAAGTTCGCGGTGAAGAGACCGATGCCCGCTCGGACATCTACTCGCTTGGGATTCTGCTCTATGAAATGCTGACCGGACGCGTGCCCTTCAACAGCAGCAGCGAGTACGAGCTGATGCGCTCTCACATCGAAGAAGCGCCTAAGCCTCCGGGGACTTTTGCCCCTCAGATTCCGATGATTGTCGAACAGGCGATTATGCGCGCGCTTGCGAAAAAGCCGGAGGCGAGGCAGCGGAGCGCGAACGAATTTCGATTGATGTTGCCGCAAGTGGACGAAGACGAGATTACAAAACCCGATTTCGCACCTACAACGATGCCGGCGAGTTATGTCACAAATCTGAGCGACACGCTATTCGATGGCTCGCTCGCTGGATCGGCTGTGAAAGAGACTCGACTGGGCAACTCGGGAACTCCGCCGGCCGGCTATGCCGAGATCAAAGAAACCCGTCTCGCGCCCGACGCGCCCGTGCAGCCCCCTTATCAACAAATACCTTCGTATGTAGCTGCGCAGCCGCAGGCCGCGGGCGCGCTCGCGTCACTGATGGGCAAACTAAACTGGAAGCATTATGCCGGCGCAGGAGCCTTGCTCGTCGCGCTCATAAGCTTGCCGTTTGTTCTGAGTGGCAGCGGAGACAAATCCGCTGCCACTCAGCCCGCGACCGTTGCTCCGCCGTCGAAGGCTCCGGCGCCGGCGCCGTCGCCGGCACAGGATGCGGCGTCAAATCCCAATCCCACTCAACCGGTAATTCCGCCGGCGTCGTCTGCCACTCCCGTGACGAGCGATGTTCAGGCTGATAACGCAAACCCGTCATCTGGCTCAAAGCCCACGCGCTCGGCAGGCTCTCGGGGTGGGACGGCCGCGCGATCATCCGACGCCGCGGGGTCTCGCGCTAACGCTCAAGGAAGATCGCCATCCCAGGATCGAGAGAGCGCGCAGGACAGACGTAGTGAAAGTAACAAAACGGCTGCCGGCAAAAAGACCAAGACTGAACGAGTTGCGGAAGCCGCCGGCGCCGTCGGCGGCGCCATCAGGGGCTTTGGGGGGCTTTTGAACAAGAGAAAGAAAAACTAGAGGATTCAAAAGGTCCGACAAGCTGCCAGCTTGTCGCTGACGACGATCGAGTAGGCTTGAGAAGCTCAACCCTGCGTCTCGGCGGGCGTGTTCACGAATCCTTTGAAATGAGATTGAAACAATGCAAGCAGGAAATGTAGTCGGCAGCTATAAGGTCATCGATAAAATCGGCGAAGGCGGAATGGGCGCCGTATTCAAGGGCGTCGATCTGATGCTCGAGCGCGAAGTAGCAATCAAGATGCTGCGCCCGGAACTGGCCAGCCAGCCGGAGGTCGTCGAACGGTTTCGCTCTGAAGCAGTTACGCTTGCCCGGCTGAATCACCCTAATATAGCGACGCTCTATAGTTTTCTACGGCAGGGCGAAGACTTCTTCATGGTCATGGAGTTCGTCCGGGGTGAAACCCTCGACAGCTTGATCCGGCGATCGGGAGCAATGTCGTGCAATCATGCGATCACGTTGTTTTGTCAGGCGCTCGAGGGAATCGATCACGCGCACCGGATGGGGATCGTTCATCGCGACATAAAGCCGGCTAACATGATGCTGACGGAGATGGGCACGCTCAAAGTGATGGACTTCGGCATCGCTCGCGTTCTGGGCACCTCTCGAATGACCAAGCAGGGCAACATAGTTGGTACGATTGAATACATGTCACCTGAGCAGGTCCGCGGCCAGGAAACCGATGCCCGATCGGACATTTATTCGCTTGGAATACTTCTGTATGAAATGCTCACCGGCCGCGTGCCCTTCTCATCCGACAGCGAATATGACCTGATGAAGATGCAGATCGAGAATGCGCCTCCTCCGCCTCGAGTCTTCTCAAATCAAATTCCCCAACTCGTCGAGCAGGCCATCATGCGAGCGCTGGCCAAGAGGTCCGAGGCGCGGTTTCAGGGAGCGGGCGAGTTTCGCGACGTTCTGTTGAGCGCGATCGGCATGCCCGTCGCGCCTACGCCGCAGACACCGCCCGTACCCATGCTCGGCACCATACCCCTCGCTTCGGCGTCAGGTATGTCTTCACCGGCGCCCATCGCGGAGCAACCAGTCGGGGCGTACCCGATCTCTGAGCACCCGAAAGAGACTCGATTGGCGGGCACCGATTCCGCAGCGGTACTAGGCGATCAAATCCGCCAAACTCGATTGGCCGACCAGCAGAGTTCCGGCGGCGTCTACGGTTCATTCCAGACATCAGCTCCTCCGACTCCGTCGCCTGCAAAGTCAAACGTGAAGCTCTTGATCGGCATCGCCGCGGTTGTTGTCGTCGCGATTATCGGCGCCCTCATATTTTTGCTTACTAGCGGCGCGAAGACTGGAGACTCGCCCGCGGCTACTCCGGCGGCAAAGCCCATTCAGTCCGCAACTCCGCCAACGGCGCCGTCAACGGGAGCGAGTCAGGCTCCACCTCAGGCACCCACTCAGGCGCCAGCTCAAGTGCCCGCTCCTTCGCCAAGTCAGGCGCCGGCACTCGGACCCGCAAGTTCCCAGAGCGATCGGGTCGTGGAATCTGAATCGCCAGGAACAAGCAGACCCGGCGCTGGCGCAGCGCCCACGAAGGTTGCGAAGACGCGAAAAGAAGGTGATGCGGACGCGGCCGCTCGCAAGGAAAAGGAACGAAAGGCCGCCGAGGCTCGAAGGCTCCTCAATCAGTGAGGTGTCTCGTTCGAGACATGTAGGGGCGGCCCTCCGTGGCCGCCCCAGATGGCAGAAAGAAACGTATGGGTCTCGACTCTGGGGCGGCCACCGAGGGCCGCCCCTACATGACGCTATCGAAGATCGCAAGTGGGAGAAAGCTCCATGTCGAATCAACTCAAGAACCGAACTGACGCCTCACTGCTTCGCGTAATCTCCGCTACTGGAGCAGCCGTCATCGTGGCGCTGATGACTGCGAACGTCGCTCATATGCAGGGCAAGAAGCCCTATGACCAGGGGACGTTGTTGCGGGTGGTGCAACTCAATGCCCTTCCAACGAGCGAAGTGGTCGAAAAGATCAACGAGCGCGGCGTCGATTTTCAAATGACAACTCAGATTGAGTCGGAGTTTCGGTCAGCAGGCGCGCGACCAGAAGTTATCCAGGCGATGCGCTCCAACTACCGCGCCTCAACCGCGCAGCCTCCTCACGATACCAGGCCTAACAACAGGCCTTCGAACAACGTCCCCGCGGGTCCGCCGCTTTCAAAAAGCGAAATCATCACTATGTTGCAAGGCGGGCTTCCTACATCCCGAGTCGAACAATTTGTCGAAGCGCGCGGTGTGAATTTCGCCATCACACCTCAGATCGCGCGTGAGATCAAAGAGGCCGGCGGCAACAACGCGTTGATCGGCGCCATCACCGCGAAGGCAAGCGAGCCTCCGCCTTCCAGAACAGCCCCGGGCCGGAGGCCTGCTCCTGCAGGTCCGGACTACGATGAACTGACCGACAAAGCGGTCGCCGCCCTCCAAGGCAACAATCATTACGCGGCCATCAACCTGCTGCAGCAAGCTATCAACGTCGACTCCTCCAAACCACAAGCTTATGGATACCTGGGCTTCGCTCAGCTCTATGGCAGTCACGATCCGCTTGCGGCCGAGCGCTCGATGCGAGCCGCAATCGAACGCGGAGGCGGAGCGCCGTTTCGCGTTTATCACGATCACGACGGGTTCTTCAATAAGTTCTGCACTGGGTCGCTTTTCGTAACCAAAGCAAATGTGTCTTTCAAGGCCGACGACGGCAATCACACTTTCGAAGCAAACCGCGGCGATATCAAAGAAGCCAAGTCCAACGGCTTTGTCGGATCGCAATACGGATCGTTTCACTTAAAGGTCGTTGTGGGCTCGGCCAAGGCGGTGAACTACAACTTCGCGCCGGCTACTAGACAAAAGTCTGAAGCTAACCTGATTATTGGTTTAGTAGAAAGCCGCCAATAGACGGCAGCCGATCACGAAACGCCGCATCGAACGCGAGGGTTCAAATAATAAGGGTGGGAACAACGAGGTAGGATTAATGATAGGCAGTGTAGTCGGCAACTATAAGATCATCGACAAGATCGGCGAAGGCGGTATGGGCGCGGTCTTCAAAGGCGTGGACCTTATGCTCGAACGCGAGGTGGCAATCAAAATGCTTCGCCCTGAGCTTGCGTCACAACCGAACGTCGTCGAGCGCTTCCGCACAGAGGCAGTGACGCTCGCGAAACTGAATCATCCAAACGTCGCTACTCTCCATAGTTTCTTCCGGCAGGGCGATGACTTTTTCATGGTTATGGAGTTCGTGCGCGGTGAAACTCTGGACAGCCTGATCCGGCAACACGGCGCGATGCCCTGCGATCAGGCGGTCGAATTGTTCTCGATGGCGCTCAAGGGAATCGATCACGCTCACAAAATGGGAATCGTTCACCGCGACATCAAACCGGCCAACATGATGCTGACCGATACCGGATCGATTAAGGTGATGGACTTCGGGATCGCGCGAGTTCTGGGCACCGATCGAATGACCAGGGCCGGTCACTTGATCGGGACCGCCGAGTATATGTCGCCCGAGCAAGTCCGAGGCGAAGAGACCGACGCGCGCTCTGATATTTATTCGCTCGGCATCCTGCTTTACGAAATGCTGACCGGTCGCGTGCCGTTCAACAGCACCAGCGAATATCAGTTGATGCGCTCGCAGATCGAGGACGCGCCGACGCCTCCCCGAACTTTTTCACCGAATATTCCGCTCGGTATCGAACAGGCGATCATGCGCGCGCTCGCAAAGAAGCGGGAAGCTCGGTATCAGAGCGCTAGCGAGTTCCGAACGAGCTTGCTGCAACGGACCACCGGCGCAGCGGCCACAAGTCCTCTCGAGAACGCGCGGATCAACACCGGGCGCACCGGCGGCGGTTATATAGCTCCCCCACTGTTGGGCGCGGAGACGATACCGCTGGTTCCGCCGCCAACGGTTCCCAAAGAAACAAGACTCGGCACTCCTGAAGCCTACACGCCTGCGGTCACAGGAGGTCAGATCAATCAAATCAAGGAGACACGCCTTGGTCAGCTTGATGCGGCCACACCTTATTTGCAGACGCCGGGGGCTTACGCACCGCAGCCCGCTCCGCCGCAAGCGCCCACGCAGGCTTCGCTGCTGAGCAAGCTCAATTGGAAGCACTATGCCGGAGCCTGCGGGTTGTTGGTAGCAATCATCGCTCTGACTTTTGTGTTCGTCCGAGGGGGCAGCAAGCCTCCTGCTCAGCCGCCAACTACTCAGCCTTCAGCGCCAAGCGCACTTCCGCCGGTTGATGCGACTCCAACGCAGAACACACAGCCAGCTTCGGGACAGCCGATGGTTGTGCCTCCGCCCGGCGCGCCAGTAGGCCAGCCTGCCCAGGGCGCCGTGAGCTCCGGCGGTGACCGAGCGCGGGACAATCGCTCCCAAAGAAATGCAAACGGGGCTTCTTCTGCCACGACCGATGCGCCAGCAACTCAGGAACCCGCGCACGTCGCACAGCCGGCGTCTCCGCAGAAGCAGGACAAGGTTGCTTCGAACAAGCCGGCTGAAAAAAATGAGACCGCCAAGGCAGATGAGAAGAAGGATGACAAGAAGCAGGGCGGGATCGGCGGGGCTATCAAAGGCGGTTTTAAGAAGCTGTTTGGCGGTGGAGACAAAAAGAAGGACGAGAAGAAGCCTTAGCGATCGGGGCAGGCATCAAGCCTGCTTCTTGCTTACCTTTGCTCACGCGCCCGGCAAGCGGGATGCTTAGCTGCTCGTACATTCAGGTCAACTCGACGGTCTGCTTGTAGGTTGGTATCGCCGCTTCCCAACCAAGCTCTTTTGTGATGCGATCGCGCAACGCGGTCGCCGAATCCAACTCGCCATGGACAACAAAAGTCTTCCGGGGCGGGCGGTTGAATCCACGCAGCCATCGCATTATCTCGTCCGAATCAGCATGGGCTGACAAGCTGCTCATGCTTTCTACATGCGCGCGAACCGGCACCATCTGACCATGAATCCTAACTTCCCTTTCGCCGTCCTGCATTCTCCTGCCGCGCGTTCCGACTGCCTGGTATCCGACAAAAATCACGGCGCTCGCCGGATCGGGCAGCCACTGGGCAAGGTCATGAAGCACAAGTCCGCCGGCGGCCATCCCGGATGCTGAGATAACAATGGCCGGGCCCTGAACACCGTTTAGGGCTTTGGAACCGTTGCGACCTTGTACTAGGCTGAAATTGCGAGTCGCCAGCGGATTCTTCTGAAGATTCCGAATACGCTGCATGTCGAGATCGTGATCCTCGCTATGCCTCAGATACAGGCGAGTCGCCTCCGAGCCCATCGGCGAATCGACCGCGACCGGCAGAATGGGGATGCGCCCTTCATCTTCAAGCTCACGAATGTAGTAGACCAGCAACTGAGTTCGTCCGACCGCGAAAGCCGGAATGACGAGCTTGCCTCCGCGCTGCGCGGTGGCGTTTATGATTTCCGCCAACCGCTCTTTCGGATCCGTGTGATCGTGCAGCCTGTTGCCGTACGTCGATTCGATCAGCAAATAGTCGGCCTCGAGCTCGGGCGCCGGATCATTCAGTATCGGCTCGTCGTAGCGGCCGAGATCGCCCGAGAACACTATCTTCAGCGGCTCAATATTTGGTTCTGTAATCCGAACCTCGATAAAACTGGACCCGAGTATGTGGCCGGCGTGAATGAAGCGCGCGCCGATGAACTTGTTCAAGCGCACGTCTTCTTCGTACTGAACGCCGTGGACCTGCTTGAGCGTCCGAGCTGCGTCCTGCTCGGTGTACAAAGGAAGCGCGGGGCGATGCCGGGAGAACCCCTTGCGATTCGCATAATCAGCATCCTCTTCCTGAAGCCTCGCCGAATCGGGCAACAGAAGCTTTAGCAGGTCGGCGGTCGCCGTCGTCGCGTAAACCGGTCCGGTGAATCCATCGCGAACCAGCCGAGGCAGGTAGCCGGAGTGATCTATGTGAGCGTGAGTGAGCAGGGTCCACGTTATCGAGGCCGGATCGACTGGCAGCACGTCCCAATTGCGCGAACGCAGTTGCTTGAGTCCTTGAAAGAGACCGCAGTCAATCAGGACCCGGCTACCATGGACGTCTAGAAGATACTTGGAGCCGGTGACAGTCTCAGCCGCGCCGAGGAACTGAAGTGTTGGCATAGTGCGGTCACACTAACAAACACCGTGAATAGCGAGCAAGCAAAAGAGGCGTTAAGTCCCTCAATTGCGTAACGAGGTTCTGAGGATATCCAGCAACGGATCAGGCGCGTTCTACCAACTTTGAGCACCGCACCGATCCGATCAGACGCTCGCGTTATTTTCACAGTGGTCCTCGGCTTGCTGGAGGAATTCCCGGAAAAAACATCTTGACACTTCTTCAACTCGACGTATACTTAACAGCGTTAAGTGAGAGGACATCGTTAACGGTATGGGCACGCAGCAGAGACGAGCGAGAGAAAAGGAAGCACTGCGGCAGGAGATTCTGGATGCCGCGCGCGAACTCTTCGTGAAGGAGGGCTACGAGAACGTCTCGATGAGGCGCGTAGCCGAGAAGATCGAGTATTCGCCGACAACGATCTACCTGTACTTTGAAGACAAGGCTGCGCTGCTCTACGCTATTTGTGAAGAGACCTTTGCCAAACTCGCTAAGCGAATGGAGGCCATCACCAGGGACAATGCAGATCCGATCGAGGCTCTCAGAGCGGGATGCCGCGCCTATGTCGATTTCGGTCTCAAGAACCCGAACCACTACAAGGTGACGTTTATCAACCACCCTCAGCATCCGCGCGACGATCAGCGCCACCTCAAAGAGGCGTCGATGGGGATGAAGGCTTATGGAAACTTGCTGGCCGCGGTGGAAGCCTGCATCAAGGCGAAGAAGTTTCGCGAGACAAACGTCGAGGCGGTTACCCAACTGATCTGGGCCGGCGAACACGGAATCACATCGCTTTTGATTACCATGCCGAACTTTCCCTGGGTAAAAAAAAGCGAGTTAATTGATCTTATGATTGACACTTTGATTAATGGCCTGCGGGCCTGAAATTTTTTTTGGAACCCAGGTTAACACTGTTAACGTAGTAAGAGACGTTAATGAATCGACGGGTGTAAACCGGAGCCGAACCGGGTATGGTCGGAGAGTGGCAGAGGAAGTGAATTTGATGGAGTGGTTGAGATCAGGATGCAAGCGATCGACTGATGAATAATGCGCCGTCGAGTTTGACTGGTAACCACAGGTCGAAAAGTGATCGCCGGTGCTTAACGGAATTTGGTCTAAAGCTCATACGGAGAGGAAGGAGTCTAGTAATGAAACGATTAGTTAGTTCCATGATCCTGGGATTGGTTCTCGCGACGGGGCTCGCGATTGCCTCGCCGGTGTCCGCACAAGAGGTCAGCCGGACAGTCACAATCACGCGCGATAGCAAAATCGGAAGCCAGGCGGTAGTCAAGGGAGATTATTCGGTCAAGTTTGTCGAGGGCAAGGACGGCGAGCTTGTTCTTCTAAAAGGAAGAAAAGAGGTCCTCAAGGCGGCCTACAAAGTAGTCAAGCTGGATCAACCGGCGTCCGACAGTTCAGTAGCCTACTCGGCCAACACCGATGGGTCGTTCCGTGTAAAGCGGATAGAGTTCAAGGGCAAGAACGAAGCAATCGCGATTGATTGAACCGCTGGTGTGCATGCAAATCAGGACAGCGTGTGATTCCGCTGTTCTGATTCTGGGAAAGGGCGATCCCACAGGTGGGCATCCAACTCAATGGATTCCATCAGGGTTCGCCCTTTTTTGCGTCCAAATTCAGTGATCCTGCCGATTAAGGCGCCACGACGACGTGGCACGCCATTTGGCTCATAACGGTTCGCGCAATTCCTGCGGCACCGACTGTCGTTAAGAGGATGTTGTTAACAGAACAACGGCGCGGACGTTTGAAAAACGTGGAACGCCGTGTACACTTTATGATTGCATATAAGGGTTTTGCTTATTGAAATTGCTGTCGCTTCATTATCGGGACTTTAATGAAACGACCGGTTCGGAGTTGTCGTATCAACCATTTGACCAAATGAGCATTCGACAACGTTGGTTACCATTTCGTTGGTTCAAAAGACGTAGGGCCGGGCATTGCTCCGGAACATTGCATCTTGAGAGAGGGAGTCTATGAGTTCACTTTTACGACAGGTTCGTCAATCCAGCCGCTTCATAGCGGTCGCCTCATTAACCGCGCTGCTAACAATCGCATCCCCAATCGCGGGATTCTCGCAGTACGGAATTGTTGCACGAGGCCAACAGCAGCCTGTTCCTTCCACGACTGAGCAACAAACCACACCCGGACAGAACCCGATCACCAAGCCGATAACGCAGTCACCCGATGTGCCGGCAACACGCGTTGGCGTGCGAGAGGGGGAGGTGCAGTCTCTGACGATGCAGGATGCGATTACACTGGCTCTCCAGAACAATCTAGACATCGAGCAGTTCCGACAGGGCGTCAGGATTGCCGATCGGAATCTCTATTCGTTGAAGGGAATCTACGACATCCTCTCGACATCCGATGTTAACTACCGCAGCACGACTCAGCCGGTCGTCTCTATCTTTGGAGGCGGCGGCACCACTTCGGCGCTCACTCAAAAGTCGCTTAATTACAACTTCACGACCAGCCAGTTCATGCAGCAGACTGGCGGTTATTGGGAAGTCGATTTCAACAACAGCCGAACGGTTACCAGTTCGACAGCGTCGCTTCTGACAACGCAATACAGTCCGACGCTTACCCTTCAATTCACGCAGCCGCTGATGCGGAACTTCGGGATTGACCAGAACCGCCATCTGATTCAAATTGCGCAAAAGACACTCGACCTCTCAGATAGCCAGTTCCGTCAGCGCGTAATTGAAATCATCAACTCAGTGCAGCGCGGTTATTGGGACCTGGTATTCGCAATTCGGAACGAGAAGATTGCGCGTGAGTCGGTGCAGCTTGCCAAGCAGCAGCTCGACAATAACAGCAAGATGGTTGATGCCGGGACGCTCGCGCCGATCGAGCTCCGGTCTACGGAGGCTCAACTAGAAACCGCAAAAGGAAACGTGATCGTTGCCTTGCAGGGCATCACGACTGCTGAGAATGCGCTGAAGGTGCTCCTGCTCAAGGACACGGCCGACAAGATTTGGTATTCAGCGATCGCGCCCACCGACGAGCCACAGTTTAATAAGCCAAACTTCGACCTCGAGGAGGCTACAAGGTTGGCGCTGAAGAACCGGCCCGAATTGGAGCAGATGAGGCTTCAGACCGAGCAGAAGAACATTGATATCAAGTACTACACTAACCAGACCAAACCTCAGATCGATTTTGTCGGCAACTACGGAAGCATCGGATTGGCCGGTACGCCTTCGACAATCGTAAGCGGCAGCTCGGGGTTTGACTCGACAACACAGGGCCTGTTGGACAATTTGAATCTCGCGCTCTCAAAACTCAACCTGAGTACGTTCAACCCAACCGCGCCTACGCCTCGCGCACTTGGTGCGAGCGTGTTGCCGCGATTCAACGGCGGCTACTTTCAAGCGCTGAACAACCTCTTCACCAACGACTTCAAGTCGTACCAAGTCGGCGTGCACTTTAGTTTTCCGTGGCGCAACCGCACCGCCGAGGGTAACCTGGGGCGCACGCTCGCGGAGTCCAGACAACTGGATGCGCGTCAGCGTCAGCTTGTCGAATCGGTCGGGGTAGATGTACGAAACGCGCTCCAGGCGGTCGTCGCATCAAGACAGCGTTTCGAAGCTGCGCAGGCTGCGGAACTTGCATCTCTGGCTCAATACAACGGCGAGTTGGAGAGATATCGGGCTGGGCTGTCAACCAACTTCGTCGTGCTTCAGCGGCAAACTGATTTGTCGGTCGCAAAGGGAAACACTGTGCGGGCGCTCACCGACTACAACAAGGCACTGGCAGACATGCAACGGGTCACGGGAATGACGCTGGTCAGCAACAACGTTCAAATCTCATCGCAAGACACAACAAAGTAGACTTGATTCATAGGTCACAAACGTTCGAAGGGTGGCTCAACGCCACCCTTTTTCATTGACTCGGGAATTGGCGAGAATCGAGGCCTGCTATTGACTTGGACTCATCTATATAAGACTGTCGATCTGGTCACGATCGTGTTGGGCGAGTTCGATGAAGTCGACACTGAATCCTTCTTGAAACTTATGATCCGTCACCAGGCCAACGGCGCAAACCTGATGTCCATTGGGAAGGCGAAATTGCAAGCTGACCCGCGATCCGGTCACCGGAGGAACATAGCTTTCGACGAACACTCTTTGTGGCGTCAGATCTAATATCCGGCAATCCCGGCTGCTCCCGTTCAGCTCGCAACGGGCCCGTAAGAAATTTCGCAGTTGAAGACTATCTTTAGCAGAGGCACAAGCACCCACCGCACTCATAACTTTGGTTCTCCTTTGTTCATCGTTCTTTAGTGTCCCCAGCGCTCCCTGAGGGAGGCTACCCCAAGCCTTATAGAATACTCCACGCAGCCGGACTGCGACAACACAAAACTCGCGAGAAGTGCGAGGCTTCGCGTGTAGCGGCCCGTCCCCTTACCGAAAGAATTGGTTCCAGATTCCTGTTGTTATGTCCTCGCGCTATGTACAATTCGTACGGCGGAGAGATCAGGAGCGAGGAGTTTGTCACGCTAGAGCCGCCTTCTGAACAGATCCGAGGTCATCATGTCCGGCAAAGAGATTTTGCAATTAGGTAATCCTCTCCTTTGGCTGGAGTCTGCACGGGTCGGCGACGCAAAGTCGCCGGAGACCGGCCGGCTCATAAGCGATCTAAGCGATACGCTCGCTGCGTTCCGCGAAACGACCGGTTACGGAAGAGGAATTTCAGCGCCGCAGATTGGGGCACTCAGACGAGTGATCTTCATACGGATGGTGCCGGAAGGCTTTTGTGGCCCGCTCGTCAATCCGGAGATTGTATGGGCCAGCAGCAATACAATGGAATTGTGGGACGATTGCTTTAGCTTTCCCGACTTACTGGTACGAGTCCGGCGAGCTGCGCAAATCCGTGTAACCTATGAAGACGACCGCGGGTTGAATCACACGATGGAAGCCGAAGGTGATCTATCAGAGCTACTACAGCACGAGATTGACCACCTCGATGGTATACTTGCCGTTCAACGGGCGATTTCGCCTCAGGCATTCGCGACAAGAAGCGAGTGGGAGCGCCGCTTAAGAAGGTAGAGTATGACGCCCCGCGAACCGAGAATCGGAAACTTTTTCAGACTTTTGACCTGCAGAGATAGTCTGAACAGGCGGAATTGAAGCAAGAAATTCCTTCGCGCCGAAGCACGAACGAGTCGCCACGCCGGACGAGTTCCTGCCTTCCAGCACGGTTTCCGTAATTGAGATTCAGAATTGGCCACAGAAGGAATTGACGCCTGTGGCACTGGCGGCGGCCGACCGCCAGTCAACTCGAAGGAGGAGAGTAAGCTATGGCGAGTCTAAGCTACGATGAAGCTGCCCACTTGCTCAGGAGGGCGGGCTTTGGCGGCACCCCGGATGAAATTGACGACCTCTCATCGCGTGGGCGCGAGGGAGCCGTTGATTTTCTGATCAACTTCAACACGATCGACAACAGCGCTCTAAACGCGTTACTGAGCTCCAGTTTTGACTTCTCGACTCAGGACGGAATCAGCAACGGCGAGATTCGCCGTTGGTGGTTCACGCGCATGGTCGGCACGAAGCGGCAGTTTGAAGAGAAGATGACTCTGTTCTGGCATAACCACTTCGCAACGTCCAGCTCGAAAGTGCAGGACTTTTTCATGTACAACCAGAACCTGCTGCTACGCGCAAACGTGCTCGGCAAATTTGACGACCTCCTTCTTAAGGTCTCTCAAGATGCAGCGATGCTCATCTGGCTGGACAACATCACCAACGTTCTTGGCAGCGCTAATGAGAATTTCGGCCGCGAGCTTCAAGAACTGTTCACGATGGGAATCAAAGACGTCGTCACTGGCGAGCAGAACTATACCGAGCAGGACGTGAAGGAGGTCGCCCGAGCGTTCACTGGATGGAATTATCGCAGGCAGGCACCCTTTCCTTTCCAGCTCACCGCTTCTCAGCACGACAACGGCACCAAGTCAATCTATGCCGGTACGCCGTGGGCACAGACCGGGAACCTCTCCGGCGAGGACGTGATCACAATTATCTCCGCCCGTCCTGCGACGGCACGATACCTCACATCGAAACTCTTCAACTTCTTCGTCTACCCGATGACCGGCAGCAGTACGGACACGGCGACGATCGACAAATTCTCGAAGGTCTACCTTAACAACAATCACTCGATCAAAGAACTGGTTCGCGCGATTTTTATCTCCGACGAGTTCTACAGCGAGCGGGCGTTCTTCTCCCTGATTAAGCAACCGGCTGAGCTTGTCGTCGGTGCGATTCGCATGCTGGGCGGCACTTACAATCAAGGTACTAGCACGCGAGGGTCGAATACGCTGCAAACGTCGTCGCGCAACATGGGCCAGGATCTGTTTGGTCCGCCCGACGTGTCCGGTTGGGACTTAAACCTCGGATGGGTCAACACCGCGGCGATGCTTGAGCGATTCAACTTTGCGAACACTTATCTCACCAACCGCAACACTACCAATCCGGGGGTCTTCGTAACCAACGATCAGCTCAAGAGCATCACAAAGCCGTCCAGTAAGAAAACGGTGAAGAAGTTTCTTTCAAGGCTCGGGCCGCTCAGCGTTGGCAACGCTCTCGGAACGCTGCGCACCTATCTCGAAACAGGCGACAACGGGCAGCCAGTGACCTACGTGAACGATGACGTAACGATTGATAAGAAGATTCGCGGTCTCGTTCATCAGATCATGAGCTTGCCGGAGTTCCAGTTGAACTAGGAGGAGAGCTATGGCGATCAACAGAAGACAATTCATTAAGCGAGGCGCTGGAGCGGTGAGTGTCGGACTTGTCATGCCCAAGCTGTGGATGGGCAGCCTTGCGCACGGCCAGGAGATTAACGCTTCGAATCGACGGATTTTCCTGGTGATACAAATGGGAGGCGGCAGCGACGGATTGAACACGGTCATCCCGTATACTGATACGCGCTACGCTACTCTGCGTCCCACGCTCGCCTTCAAAGATACGGAACTCAAGGACGCGCAAGGCAATTCAACTATTCTGGGTAACGACCCCTTCGGCCTGAACCCAGCGATGAGTGAAATGAAGGGGCTCTACGATGCTGGCAGGGCGGCGATCGTTCTCGGTGCCGGTTACCAAAGTCCTAACCTGTCGCACTTCTTCGCGACGGACATCTGGTCGACCGCTAACACGACCGGTGCGGGCAACGGATGGCTTGGCAGGTATGCTGACCAGAAACTGCTCGGCCAATCAGGACTTTCGGCTATCAACATTGGTGGGTCGTTACCGAAGGCGTTCTTTGCCGACAAAGTCGTTGTTCCGACTATCTCAAGCTTCGGAGCCT